>Ga0207684_10002183_pt1 | contig 20032 bp, 20 predicted proteins | sample KBSK5501metaG_FD_184342 | JGI IMG/M metagenome (GOLD analysis project Ga0207684, IMG submission 184342) | Corn, switchgrass and miscanthus rhizosphere microbial communities from Kellogg Biological Station, Michigan, USA - KBS K5-50-1 metaG... | ecosystem: Host-associated > Plants > Roots >...
GGCGTCGTATCATCCTGCGGCGAAGCCTCATCGTAGTAGCGCGCGTATAGATTGCCGTAGGTGTAGTAGTAAGCGTCGCCCGAACGGAGATCAAGCGCGTTTAGGACAATACCCATAATCCTCGCATTGACCTGCAGCAGCAGGTCACAAGCGCGCCGAAGGGCAGCTTTTGTAGTTTTCCCCGAGCGCGCGACCAGGATGACTCGGTCCGCCTCGGGAGTCAGAACCACTGCGTCGGTCACGGATAAGCAAGGAGGCGTATCAATGATTATGTGGTCGAACTCATTTCGCCAGCTTGTGATGTGATCTTTCATGACGCTCGACCCGAGTAACTCCGCAGGCTGTGGCGGAACTGGGCCTGCTGGCATAATCCACAGGTTCGGCACTCGAGTAAACTGAACGATCACATCGTCGATCTTGTCGACTCCACTTATAACGCTGCTCAGGCCACCACGAGACCGAAAGCCAAACAGCTTATCAATGCCGGGCCGACGGAGGTCCGCATCTATCAGCAACACGCGGCCGCCGCGCTGCGCCAAGACTAGCGCTGAATTCGCGCTGATGGTAGTTTTCCCCTCTTGCGGCAAGGCGCTAGTGACAAGTATCACTTTGGGCGGTGCACCAAAGGAGGAGAGAAGAATCGAAGTGCGAAGCGCTCGGTATGCCTCCGCTGCTTCTGACTTCGGACGCACATATGTCACCAGCGCCGGCGATTCAGATTTCTCAATATCGGCCGACACCGTTTTAAACCGTTTACGCGAGTGGCCGTTCTTTGAAAGCTGTAACGGTATTGTCCCAAGCGCCGGCAGCGTCGAAATCGCGCTAACCTGTTCCATGTTCCTGATGCTGGTATCCAAGCTCTCCAGCACGAATGCAAGTCCAATACCGCAGGCAAGACCGAGCAGAAGGCCTAGCTGGAGGTTCCGGGGCACGTTAGGTTTGATGGGGTAGGTCGGAGTCCGTGCGACGTCCACGACACGGATGTTACTCGATCTCAGGCCCGCACTTACACCTGCTTCCTTGAGTCGTTGCAGAAGGTCTTGGTATAGCTGTCGGTTCGCTTCCGCATCGCGCTTAAGGACCGAGTACTCAATCGCGCTTTCGTTGAGTTGGTTAGCTTCCCGCTTTTGCTGTTCGAATGCGGTCGTTAACAAATTCTCCCGTTGAACTGCGGCCAAATACTCATTGTGGATCTCATTTTGCATTCGCGTTTGTTCGGTGCCGATTTCCGTACGAACCTGTTTGAGCTGATTGTTCAGTTCGGCAACCTTAGGATATCCCGGTCCGAATTGAGTTGTAGCCTGTGCATACTGGGTGCTGAGCTCAGCCTCTTTTTCACGCAACTTTCCCAGCATGTTACTCGTCCCTTCGCGGGATGTTTTGGTGAATGCGGCAGCGTCCCCAACCTCTGCGAGCCTGTAATTGGACTCTTTCTGAATACGATCCGTCTGGGCCGCAGTTAGCTCCTTGTTCAGTTCATCCAGTTTGGCCGTTACAATGTTCTGTTTCTCATCTACTCCGAGAATGCTGTGGTCTTTCTGGTAGCGAACAAGTCTCTCTTCGGACGTCTGGACCTTCATCTGCAGATCGGCCAGCTCCGTCGAAAGCCACACGGAAGTCTGGGTAACGGATTCGTATTTTGTCCTGAAGTTTTCCTCGACGAATGTTCTCACCAACGCGTTGGCGATTTCGGTCGCCAAGCGAGGGTCTGGATGCGTATAGCTGATTTGTACAAGCCGGGAGTTCGGGATTAATTGGACGCTTAGTCCACTACGAAATGCGCCTAGCAAACCAGCTGCTCTCGCCGGATCAGGTTGCATGCTCGAAACTCGAACGGCGTCTCCAGCTTGCGGGCCTGTTGCACCCGCAAACGCCGGATTCTGATCGAGGCGCATGGTCTCGATCACCTTCATGGCAAGAGCATCGCTGCGAAGAATCGCGGCTTGGGTTTCAAGAGTTACGTCATATTGATAGTCAGGGGAACTATTCTCGCCATCCTTGAATCCCAAGACATTCGGGGTTTCTGGAAAGATCGCAACCTTCGATGTTGCCTGGTACAGCCGGATCGTCTTGAGGGTGAAAATCGCAGAGAGCGCAAAAATAATGACTACGGTAGCCGCGACTGCCCATCGTCGCTTCCTCAGAATCCGCCAGTAGTGGAGCAGCGGGCTCTCTTGTTCAACAAAATAGGGATATACGGATTGATGGCCTCCAAACGCTGGCTGTTGAATCGGTTCTAACGCTTCCGGATCGCCGGGATTGTTGCGCCTCGACTGCAATTCCATCAATTAAACCTCAGAAATCCCGCCCGCGGCATTATCGCGCTCTGCGACGAACGTTGTCTAGGAGTAGGCGAATTTTAACATCTTCTCCCCAATTTTCACCGTACAACTTTTGACACCTTTAGCGAAGATCGTTGTGTTCTTCAACGGGGCAAGGAAACGTGCCCGTTGCAGTCGTGCGCGTCTCGGAGCTACGGCATAGGTTCGTGCGTGCAAACTTGGGCCCAAGCTCGCCCCTCACTTCTTTCGAGCCCTCTGTATACCGGCAGCGAAACGAGGAAGAAAGGTACTTTCCTTTCTCGGGTGGTACCGTATTTGCCTGTCCCGTTGTGAACAGATATGCCTGCATCGAAAAGTTAGCCAGTGCAGGCCGGCCCAATGCCCTCGATCCTTGCGTTATAGACAAAGCATGCGTGTCCAGCACCTAACACCCGAGGCCATTGAACTTAAATTTCAGGGTCCCAAACGCGAAACGCTATAAGTGCGCCGGTAGGCCCAAAGCACATCTCTCCCCTATACTTCGTGAATCGGTGCAGTCCTTGCGCGCCGGGTATAATTCTGGTTTCTAGGCTTAACGTTAGAGGGGTAACAACGATGAACTGGTCTGATCAAGTTGTGCTGGTCACGGGCGGTACGGGCTCTTTCGGTAAGAAGTTCGCGGAGCTAATGCTTCGGCACTGCCATCCTCAGAAGCTCATCATTTTTAGCCGGGACGAACTGAAGCAGCACGACATGCGGACCTCAGGCTTTGAACATCCCAGCCTCCGCTACTTCATCGGCGACGTCCGCGATGCGCAACGCCTGGAGCGCGCTTTCTCGGGAGTTACGGTTGTGATACACGCCGCGGCACTTAAGCAGGTGCCGGCTTGCGAGTACAACCCGTTTGAGGCCGTCCAAACCAACGTCATGGGTGCCCGCAATGTGATTGACGCGGCTATTAATAAGGGCGTGCACCGCATTCTGGCACTGAGCACCGACAAAGCCGTGAATCCGATCAATCTTTACGGCGCCACCAAGCTCTGTGCGGAAAAGATGTTCGTGCAAGCCAACGCCTACTCCGGTGCGCAGGATACCCGTTTCGGTTGCGCCCGCTATGGCAACGTGGTGGGCAGCCGGGGCAGCGTGATTCCGGTGTTTCTGGAACAGCGCAAGCGCGGCAAAGTCACCATCACCGATCCACGCATGACCCGCTTCTGGATCACGCTGGAGCAAGGCGTCCGATTCGTTGTGCGCTGCATCGAGCAAATGCACGGCGGCGAAATTTTCGTGCCCAAGATTCCCAGCATGAAGCTCACGGACATCGCGGAGACCATTGCTCCAGGCTGCGAGGTTAAGTTCATAGGGATCCGCCCAGGGGAAAAGTTGCACGAGGTGCTGGTTTCAGAGGACGAGGCCCGCAACACGGTGGAACTGGAGGACATGTATGTAATCCAGCCGGCGCACTCCTGGTGGCGCAAGGAAAACTGGAATGGAGCGCGTCCTCTGGCAGATGGGTTCCGCTATACCAGCGATTCCAACCCGTGCTGGCTTACTAATCAGGAGCTGCAGGAACTAATTGCTGGCGTGTTCCCAAAGGCATCCGTTTCGGCCCACGCGCAACCCGCCTCTGTGTAAAAGGATATTGCATGAGTATGACCCCTGCCAGTCAGGAAGTGTTGGCCACCAACGGTGACCGCCCTGTGCGCGAAATACTGCTACGCTGTGTACGGCAATCGGTCGATGAGGACGACATCCAAGCGTGATCGACGTCTTCCGCTCCGATTGGCTCACCACCGGCCCCAGGGTGGGAAAATTCGAAGAGGCGTTCGGTGCCTGGGTAGATGCGGAACATGCCGTCAGCTTCGGTTCCGGTACTGCCGCAGTGCACGTGGCTGTTTTTGCCGACAGGCTCACAGCGGATGGCGAGGCCATCACCTCGCCCATGACTTTCGCGGCCACTGCGAACTGCGTGCTCTACATGGTGACCACCACCAAATGTGACTTCGCGGAGCGAATTCCCCGCGGCAGAAAACGCCTACGAGCGGCTGATCAGTCTATCGATCTTCCACGCCATGACGGAGCAGGACGTCGAGAACATGATCTGCGCGGTCGGTAAAGTTACGGGGCACTCCACTAAAGAGACCAGTCTTGCCTGATCTCTCCCAATTGTCGGTTCTCGTGGCCGGGTCCGGTTCCATCGGGCGACGCCACATGGCGAACCTGCGCAAGCTTGGAGTCCAACGCCTAGCGGCTTGCGATCCAGATGCCGAGCGTTGCGCATCCATGGTCAGCGAGCTCGGAGTCGAGGTGTTTCACGACTTCAGCACCGGACTCGATGCTCACAAGCCCGACGCCGCGTTCATCTGCACGCCGCCGTTTCTTCATGTTCCTCAGGCTCTGCGAGCTGTACGCTCGGGGGCTCACGTGTTCCTCGAAAAGCCGCTGTCGCATGTCTTGGAGGGCGTGGATGAACTCGCTCGCGAGGCCCGCAGTCGGAACCGCATCGTGCAGGTCGGATACAACCTCCGGTTTCATCCGGGACTGGGCCAGCTTAAAAAACTTGTCCAAGACAGGACCTTGGGCAAGATCCTATGGGCCTATGCGGAAGCGGGGCAATACCTGCCCGACTGGCGGCCTGAGCAGGACTACCGGCAGAGCTACACGGCTCAACGCAATTTGGGCGGCGGCATTTTGCTCGACGGCTCCCACGAACTGGACTACCTCATTTGGTTGCTGGGAAAACCGGCCGAGGTTCTCTGCATGGCGGGCAAAGTCAGCACGCTGGAGGTTGATGTTGAAGACTGCGCTGATGTGGTGGTGCGCTTTGCTACCGGCGGACAAGCTCAAGTTCATCTGGATTTTGTGCAGCGCGGCTATGCGCGAAGCTGCAAACTCGTTGGCGAGCGTGGCACAGCTCTCTGGGACTACACTACGCGCGAGGTGCGAGTCTTTTCAGCCGATACGAACAAGTGGGGTACTTTTCCGTACAGCTTCGAGCCCAACGACATGTACATTTTCGAGGTAGAACACTTCTTTCATTGCGTTGCCAGCGGTGAGACGCCCCGGGTGGATCTGGCTCAGGCGGCTGACACCCTGAAGCTGGTCCTGGCGGCCAAATCCGCAGCGGCTGAGCGCTGCGTTCGGATTTTGTGAGGGAGCGTGGAAGAGCATGATCAGCGCTCGGGGACGGAAGGTGACGTACTCCAGGTTTTCTCCAACGCCCTTGACCGGCGAATGCAGCAGGCGGCTGTATTCGCGTGCGCGCGAATGTGGCAAGTCCTTTTTTCCAGGCGCATATCTGCAGGGAAAAGCGCAATGCTGTTGGAACCGCATAACTGCCTATTGCGACCCGGAGCGCGTGAGGCGGCACATGCTTTGGTATGTTTTTGCGATCGCGATTACTGAGCCGGCATGCTTCAAAAAAACTACCTGCGCTGGATCTCTGAGTCCCCGCTCGTAATCTATCCCGAGTCGATCCACAGCTCGTTGCGAATTGCGATATCATGCTTGCTGAACCGCTGTCAGATCGAGTTGCATTGCGCCTGGGAAGCGCTGTGTCGGCATGGGGGTACCCACACCTTATCGAGCGTCGAACGTGACCAAAGATTAAGGATGCTCTGCGGGATCGGCGCAATCATTTGGGAGCATATTGTTGTGGTAACAGTCGCCGTGCTGCCGGACAACGAGAGATTGTGGATTTTTGCTTGCGCAAATTGGTTTCCTGCAGGGAAGCACGAATGATGTCCTCAGGCGATTTTTGGGGTTCTCGCGCTCATCCCCCCATTATTTCTAAGGTGCGAGATTCTGCTGTCAATAGGTGACATGAGCAAATCTGGGATCATTTTGTTAACGGGGGGAACCGGGTTGATCGGCCAAGTACTGGCACATGAGCTGATCGAAGCAGGGTATGGTCTTATTCTGACTGGTCGGGACAAATTCCGGCTCGAAGCAGTCATAGACAGGTTAAGACAAGATTCGGATATGGCGCAGGTCACTCCACTTGTAATGGATTTGTCTAGCGCGGGATCCGCGAATCGCCTTGAGGAATTCCTGGACGAGACATCACTAAACCCCGACGGCTTGGTCCATTGCGCACGCAACTTGGAATATTTCCGACAGGATATCGTCGGCGGCGTGTCACGTTCGGATTGGATGGGTGAATTCAACCTGGATGTGGTTGTTCCTTGCGACTTCGCACTGGCACTGGTGAACCGAGATAACTCCAGACTTAGAACGGTCGTAATTGTGTCCTCAATGTACGGCGTCACGCCTCCTAAAATGGCGTTGTACGACGATCCTTCACAGATCCCGCCGATTCATTATGGCGTCTGCAAGGCTGCGCAGTTGCACCTGGCTCGCGAACTAAGTGTTCGGCTGGCTCCTCGGGGAGTCCGCGTCAATGCTGTTTCGTACGGGGGCGTGCGCGGACGAGTGGATTCAGCCTTCGAAAAACGTTATGCTCAGCAATGTCCTGCGAGTAGGATGTTGGACCAGAGTGACTTGGGCGGCCCCGTACTCTTCCTGCTCTCGGAAAAGTCCGCCGCCACCACTGGACACAACCTGCTCGCCGAGGGTGGCTGGACGATCTGGTGAATAAGTCAACCATTGCAGTTATACCCGCCCGCGGAGGTTCGAAGCGCATCCCAAGGAAGAATGTCCGAAAGCTCAGTGGCAAGCCTATGATCGCGTGGACGATCGAGGCCGCATTGAGATCAAACATTTTCGACCGCATTTTGGTCAGCACGGACGATCCCGAAATTGCTGAGGTGTCGCGCGCCTGCGGTGCTAGCGTTCCCTTCCTGCGAGACGCGGCTTGCGACGACTATTCACCGGTTAGTGCCGCCACCATTTATGCCCTTTCGCAAGCGGAGAAGGTGCTGGGAGAGTCGTACGACGTTGTCGTACAACTGATGCCGAACTGCCCACTTCGTACGGCAGACGATATCCTGGCTTCAATCGCGGGGTTTGAGGAGCCAGGGGTCAACTTCCAGATAAGCTTCTTTGAGGCTCCGCTCGTGATTCCCTGGTGGGCAGCAAGACTTGATTCCCTTCGGAGGCCGCAGTTGTTGTTTCCCCAGGCTGCGACAAAGCGCTCGCAGGATCTCGAAACGTTGTTTTTTCCGACAGGGGCCGTGTGGATTGCTAAGTCTAAGGACCTGCAGGAAGCAGGCAGCTTCTACGGCCCGGACTACCGCGCGTTCGTGCTTCCTTGGCAAGCGGCGGTGGACATCGATACCGAAGCAGATTTCCAACTCGCCGAGGCGCTGCTTCGCCAGGAAGGTTCTGTGCCACGGCAATCAGTTGATGCTCCTGGCTCAGCTCGGGTATGAGGTTGGAGTCAGAACTCTTATTGATCCGCGTGGACGGTAGCTCTAGTTCCGGCACGGGCCACTTTATGCGCTGCCTCGCGCTGGCTCAGGCATGGCGAAAAACTGGGTCGGTGGTCTTTGCGGTTGCGCAATGCACACCCGCCTTGGAAGAGCGCGTGCGCGGGGAGGGTTTCGAGGTTCGGAAGTTGCCAGTGGAGCCCGGCACCCGAGGCGACGAGCAAGCGACGACGTCGCTTGCTCTGCAAGCCGGTGCCATCTGGGTCGTGGTGGATGGTTACCAATTTGGCGCGGACTACCAGCGTGCCATCAAGTCCGCGGGCTTGCGGTTGCTATTCTTCGATGACTACGGCCATGCTGATTACTACTGCGCAGACCTGGTGATCAACCAGAATTCGGGCGCGGACGCCGGCACCTACACCCGGCGTGAACCGTACACGCGGCTGCTGTTGGGCTCGCGCTATGTTCTCCTCCGGAGCGAATTCCTGACCTGGCAAGACTGGCGGCGAGAAACGCCTACAGTTGCCCGAAGAGTGCTTGTCACCCTTGGGGGATCCGACCCCAGTAACGTAACTGGCAAAGTCGTGAAAGCGCTGAGGATGGTGGAAGATGTTGAAGGCGTGGTCGTGGTCGGAGGCAGCAATCCGCATTGGTCCTCGCTGAAAGCTGACAGGAGAAAGCTTGCAACCGCGTTCGAACTCGTTGTGGACCCGAAGAACATGCCAGAGCTGATGGCTCGGGCAGACATTGCTATTACCGCGGCAGGCGCAACTCTATGGGAAATGGCATTTATGGGGTTGCCTAGCTTGGTGATATTGTTGGCAGACAACCAGCGTATTAATGCGGAGTTTGCCAAGCGCACCGGTTTGGGGATTTATCTCGGTTGGCATAAGGATGTGAACCCGCAGCGGGTGGCGGGTGCGCTTACGGCCTTCGCCCATGATCGTCAACGGCGGGAGGTTATTTCGGAGGAACTGCGGAAGATGGTGGACGGTCAGGGTGCCATGCGAGTAGTGGGTGCTATGTTGGACGGGATCGCTCCCACGTACCCTAGGCACTATGGCAAGTGGTCGAGCGGCTGCAGTCACACCTGATGCATTTCAAGTTAGATCGGCGTGCGAGGTGCTGGTTGGAACCATTGCGTTCTTTGATTGCAACAATTGAGCCATGAATGCATCAAAGGCACGGATGGTGGTTACGGGGGTGAGCGGCCTCCTGGGTACGACATTTGCGCTCGCCGCCCGGGAGTCCTTCGACGTGGTCGGCCTGTATCGGCGCCATCCTGCACTGATGCCTGGGTGCCGCACTCTGGGCGTAGACCTCGCCTCGGAGCAAGAAACTCGCGATTGCCTTGACGCCGTCCGTCCATCCATTCTCGTTCACTTAGCGGCTGCTACCGATGTCGATGGTTGCGAAGCGGATCCTTCAATGGCGACCGAGCAGAACGTAGAAACCACGCGCCGCCTGGCCAAATGGGCATGCGCAAACGACTGCCGCCTCCTGCTCATGTCTACTGACTCCGTTTTCGACGGTCAGCGTGGGTATTACAGCGAGGACGATGTGCCAAGACCGGTGAATGCCTACGCCGCGACCAAGCTGGAATGCGAAACTCTGGTGGGGGACCTCGTTGGCGATCATCTCATCATCCGTGCCGCAATCTATGGGTGGAACGCGCAGAATAAGTACAGCCTGGCCGAATGGGCTCTATCGCGCCTGGAAGCGAAAGAAGTCATTTCAGGCTTCACCGATGCTGTCTTCTCACCGTTACTGGTGAACACATTATCGAATCTCATGCTCACCTTGATTCCTCGCGGCGCTCGCGGCGTTTATCATCTGGGAAGCCTCGACGCCGTGAGCAAGCATCGCTTCATCATCGCCATCGCCGAAACATTCGGCTTGGGGTATGATCAGGTCCGGGAAGACTTGCTCAGGGACAAGGGTAGGCGCGCGCCTCGCCCGCACAATACATCACTTTCCTCGGCCAAGGCGCAACGGGATTTCGGAATCCAGCTACCGACCGTCTCCGAGGACTTGCAGCGCTTCAGGCAGTTGCGGGAGGAAAGCTATCCTGCGTTCCTCAAGACTTTGCTGATCGATGGGCCGCACCAGTGAATGAGTTCAAGATTGGCAATCGCATAGTGGGTGACGATCGCCCCACCTACTTTATCGCCGATATCGCGTCCAATCATGACGGCGATCTGGAAAGGGCGAAGGAACTTATCAATCTTGCCGCCGATGCAGGTGCCGATGCCGCGAAATTCCAAAACTTCCGGGCTGAGCAGCTCGTCTCGGACCGTGGGTTCCGTGGGCTGGGGACTCATAAGTCGCACCAAGCGAAATGGAAGAAATCAGTCTTCGAAATCTACAAAGACGCAAGTATCCCTTGGGAGTGGACTCCTATTCTCAAAGCGGAATGCGACCGTGCAGGGATCAGTTACTTTTCCACCCCCTACGATCTGGGCGCTATTGACATGCTCGATCCATATGTTCCTGCCTTCAAAATCGGCTCAGGAGACCTAACCTGGCACGAAATCTGCCTGTACATCACACGAAAAGCAAAACCCGTCATCCTGGCGACCGGTGCTTCCGAGATAGGCGAGGTTCAGGGCGTCGTCTGCAAGCTGCTTGCGCTCAACCCGCAATTGGTGTTGCTTCAGTGCAACACGAACTATACCGGCAGCCTTGAGAATTTTGGACATGTCCATTTACGCGTCTTGAATACTTTCCGCGTGATGTTCCCGCAAGTGGTACTCGGGCTGTCGGATCATACACCAGGCCACTCGGCGGTCCTTGGTGCCGTAGCGTTGGGCGGTCGAGTCATCGAAAAGCATTTCACCGACGACACTTCGCGCGAAGGACCAGACCACCCATTCTCGATGACGCACAAAACCTGGCGCGAGATGGTCGATCGTACCCGTGAACTCGAGGCTGCGTTGGGGCACGCTACAAAAGAAATTGCCGGCAATGAGCATGAAACCGTAGTCGTCCAACGGCGTTCTATTCGCGCGGCCCGTGATCTTGCCGCCGGCACGGTACTTTCGCGCACGGACCTTGAGATGTTACGGCCAGCCCCTGCGGGCAGCCTCCCACCCTTCGAAATTGACCGTGTCGTTGGAAGAACGCTCGCCCACGATATCAAGGCGGGGGATCATCTAACATTCCTCGATCTCAAAGGATAGGAGTGGCTTAGGCCGATTCCTAAGCGACCCTCAACCGTCGAATGGACTTCTCCACGGATGCAAATGCGGGCACGACTGGACAGATGATGTATTCCTGGATTCGAGATCTGTTCCCGTTGAACCGCAGTATTACGGGCCCCGACACGCGGGCAACTTTGCGTTATCTTCAGGAGCTACTTCCGGGTATGACCCTGCACGAAGTACCGACAGGCACGCCGGCGTTCGACTGGAGCGTGCCGGAGGAGTGGTCCGTCAGGGATGCTTACATTTTGGATGAATCGGGACGGAGAGTGATCGATTGGCGTAAACACAATCTTCACCTCGTCGGCTATTCTGTTCCGGTCAATAAGGAGGTCACGCTTGAGGAGCTGCAATCTCACCTGCACTCGCTTCCCGAGGATCCGGACGCGATCCCGTATGTAACTTCTTTTTACAGTCGGACGTGGGGTTTTTGTCTTACCCACCGCGAGCGGGAAGTGTTGCCCCCGGGCCGGTACAGGGTTGTCATCGACTCGCAACTCTCAGAAGGATCTCTTTCGTACGGCGAAATATTATTGCCGGGTGAGAGCGAAGAGGAGGTGTTGCTGTCGACCTATGTCTGCCACCCTTCTCTTGCGAATAATGAGCTTTCGGGACCTGCTGTGACAGCTGCTCTGGGGCGGTGGCTGTTGGCCAGCAGCAATCGGCGCCTTTCCTACCGCATCATTTTTGTCCCGGAAACTATCGGGGCGATCGTATATCTCAGCCGTAACCTTCAAGACATGAGAAACAGGACCATCGCCGGCTACGTGGTTACATGTGTCGGTGACGATCGATGCTATTCCCTATTGACATCGCGCCGCGGAAACACCCTAGCGGACAGAGTCGCACGTTATGTGCTGCGAGAGCACGCGGGGGCGTTCCGGGAATACAGTTTCCTTGAGAGAGGCAGTGACGAGCGTCAGTACTGCAGCCCGGGAATCGATCTGCCAGTCGCGTCAGTGATGCGATCGAAGTATCGCTGTTATCCCGAGTACCACACGTCGAGGGACAACCTTGAGCTGGTCACTCCAGAGGGTCTCTTTGGAGCTTTCGAAGCCTTGCGCCGATGCCTGTGGACGCTGGAGGAAAACCGGTGCTACCGGGCAACATGCCTTGGCGAACCACAGATGTCGAAGAGGGGACTGTACCCGACCACCAGTAAGATCGGAAGTGCCAGCTCGGTCCGCGCGTACATGGATCTACTGGCTTACGCCGATGGAGAAACGGATCTATTGGCCTTGTCGGAATGCATTGGCCGCCCATTCCGGGAGTGCGTGGCACGAGCCCGCGAACTGGCAGCAGCAGGATTGCTCGAAGAGTCCACAATCGACCGGAGGCGTTATGCCATCTAACTCTTTCTCGCATCTCTACGGTGCGGACTATTTCGTGCGGTACCTGCCTAGTGCCGAGGATCACCGCAAGCGCCGGATAATGTATCGGCAGGAGTATTCGAGGATTCGCCAGTTTGTGCGCTCCGGAACTGTGCTCGACGTAGGTTGTGGGGTTGGAGATTTTCTCGAATGCTTCGAGCCGGAAAACTGGATCCGCTACGGCATTGATATTTCAACTTACGCGTTGGAACGGGCCTCGGGAAAGAACATCGTGACGGCGCTACCGGCGAGTCCAGAGTGCTTCTTCGATCTAGTTGTCTTCCGGGGAACCATCCAGCACCTGGACGAGCCCGTCTCAACGATCAGGAGAGCGACCCAATGGTTGAAACCGGGGGGATACATGGTTTTTTTGGCGACTCCCAACATCGGTGGAATCTGCTACAGGCTGTTCCAGGATCTACCGGCGCTCGATCCGACCAGGAACTTTATGTTGGTCTCGGATCGCATCCTCTCTCAGCTTCTGCGAAATCTGGGGATGGACGTAGTCGCTTTTGAATTCCCATACCGCGGCACTCCTTATGGGAAGCCCATACGGGACTCCCTGAGCTTCGCTCTTCGTTGCCTTGGCGTCCGCAGGAAGTTCGCATTCTGGGGCAACATGATGGAGTGTTATGCTAGAAAGCCTGAAGCGAATCGAGAGGTAATAAGCAACGCTTAGGGCTTGCTGTGCGTATCGAGAACTGGCTCTGAGAACGCAGATCAACGAAGCGATTTTCCGCGTTCCTGATTATCTGCCACCGTGGAGAATGTACAACGCCAATGAACATCCTTTTTCTTGCGTTTGAAGGTGAGGCCCACGCCATGGCACACCTAGCAACGCGCTTCAAAGCTAGGGGTCACGGTGTTATGGTGCTCTCTTGTGATCACTTCAATGTTACCCACAGCCGCGGGGAGGTCTTCGACTTTTACCGGAAAGTAGGACTTGCGGAGTCTGAATTCGGCAATTTCGAAGGTGTGTATAAAGAGTTGAATGATCTGCCGGAAAGTCTGCCCGATGAGGCCGTAGATTGGAATTATTTACGTACCTTCGAAGCGCAGTTTTGCAAGCGTTTCACGCTCCTGGAGATGGTGGCAATGGACCCACTGCTGTCGGGTGCTTATCACCATCGCACCATCTACTACCGTCCCCGCAATAAGGCGTTGCTTTTCAAATATCTCGAGCTGCAGGCAAGGTATCTCGAAGCGCTGTTCACGCGAGGCTCCTTCGATTGCGTCTTTACGATCAACTTCCAGTATTTTGTGAAGGCTGCCGTTTTCACGATGGCCCGTGCCTGCGGAATCCCTTATCTTATGGTCTCGTCGTGCCGCATCAGAAACCTTCACGTCGTCTACGACAATTTCAGTATAGGCACGCCGCGCTCGATTGTTGCGGAAATGAGGCGACTGGATGAGGCAGGGGACCCTTGCCGCGATAGCATCTGCTATTTCGACAGGCTAAGAAGGGAGCGCAAGCCGGCCTACGACGCTGTCGAAAGTTGGGATGAGGACAAAAGGATGCGGTTGTCACTGTCGTTCCGGCTAAAGGAGCTCTGGTGGTGGCTTACGCGTTATCCCCGCCGCGTCTTGTTAGTACATAAACATTATCGCGGTATTCTGCGGCGCAATTACTTCTTGCCTGGTTACCTTGCGTGCGTGCGCGCCTTGATCGTCGGACTTTGGCGACGGGTGCAGTACTTCCGATGTCCCGGATTGACGCGGACCGATCTGCCGAAGGGACCGTTCGTCTATTTTCCCCTGCACCTCATCCCTGAGAACACGGTCCTAACGCTTTCTAAGACCTTCGATGAGATGGAGTGTATTTTCCAATTGGCGAAAGCTTTGCCGGCCGATTGGAGCGTGGTCGTGAAAGTCAAACTGGACATGCTAGCCTCCTTCGACACGCACCCCCATTCTTATTATTTGGCGATGAGCCAGCTTCCTAATGTGCAGTTCATCCATCCCCTGATCCCAAGCGCCGAAATCATTAACAAGGCTTCTGCCGTTGCGACGATCAGTGGCACCGCCATGCTTGAGGGTGCGGCCTTCGACAAGCCGGGGTTCCGATGGGGCCGGACAGAATTTGAAGAGGTCGATACGATTTATCCGTTCGACCCCGATAAGCTCCACGAGCAGCTTCAGCAGGGCGTCAGCCGTAATCTGCGTTATTACGTCCAAGCTTGCCACAATCTCGGTCTGCGGCTGGATGTCAGCCTGCTGTGCGAACCACGCGCAACGATGACTCCGGATCAAACGGCTGAATTCGAGAGACAGATATCCAGTCTGGAAAACAAGATTCTAGAATATCTGGCCGTTGAAACTAATATCGCGGAAGCCTTCGCATGAGTCTCCAAATGATGTTGCGCTTTTTGTTTACGCGCAAGGATCGGGCGATTCTTCTCTTCCTCACATTGCTCATGGTATTGAGCGGGTTGCTCGAAGTATTCGGTCTTGGAATGTTGTTTCCCTATGTTCAGATTCTCCAAGACCCCACGAGAATATCGGATGGTCGGTATGTCAGGGCAGTTTACGAGTGGTTGGGCTTCGCTTCGCACCGTGGTTTTCTGATCGCAATGAGCATGGCTCTGCTGGTGTTATTTCTCGTAAAAGGAGTCGTGACACTCTGGGTCGCGAATTTTCAGCTGAGGTTTGTCAATGCAAAGCTCGCAGATCTAGGCAGTAGGCTACTGTCGCGATACCTGCATCAGCCCTACGTCTTCTTCCTTTCCACAAACACATCGGTACTCATTGGAAACCTCACCACGTCCATCACGCAACTGTGCCAGGGGGTGATTCAGTCCGCGCTTTTACTTGCCTCCGAAGCGACCGTCACGGCCGGTGTAGTTGCATTTTTGATTTATCTGAAACCTGTTTTTTCCTTGTCGGCCATGGTGTTTTTAGCCGGGCTTTCTGTGCTATTTAGGCGCGTGATCAGGGTCCGTGTGGGGCGTTACGCCCAGGCGAATGAGCACCATTGGAAAGCAATGCTCCGCTGCGTCAACGAGGGATTGAGTTCCGCGAAGGAGGTTCAGGTTCTCGGGTGCCAGCGATATTTCGTTGACGCATATTCAGTTGAAGTAAAAAACTTTGGCTGGGCTAACCAGCGCAACGGTGTCTTGGCACAATTGCCACGGGTAGCCCTGGAGACAGCAGCGGTCGCTGGCATAGTGACATTCGGATTGTTCGCCGTGCTAGCAGGCAGCTTCGGGAGGAACGTGTTCGCGGTTCTCGCAGCTTTTGCGATCGCCACCATTCGCATCGTGCCTAGCACCAACCGAATGCTGCAGGCTTGGAATGGGATAAGTTTTTATCGCCCATCTATTGAAATCATTGCCGCGGGATTATCGGAGGGTGTAAAGAACGGCGTAAGTCAAGTAGCCGAGCAAACTACAGCCATTGCCTCGAGCCTGCATCTTCGAGAAGCCCTCACCGTTTCAATTAAGTCCTTCGGCTATCCGACAAACCCGCATTTCGGTCTTGTCGATATTGACCTAACAATCCGGCGGGGACAGACTGTGGGGCTCATCGGGCAGTCCGGGTCTGGAAAGACTACGCTCGTCGATCTCATCCTAGGGCTCTTCCCACGGTTTAACGGTAGCATCACGGTGGACGGTCACGACATCCGTGAGAATCTCTCGGTTTGGCGGCAGCAAATCGGCTACATTCCCCAAAATATTTACCTACGCGACGATACCATTGTGCGCAACGTGGCTTTCGGAGTTCCCGACAGTCAGATAGACATGCGCGAGGTCGAGCGTGCGATCTGCCTTGCTGGTTTAGAGCCGGTGATTCGCACCCAGCGCGACGGCCTGGAAACATTGGTCGGTGATCGCGGCGTACGTCTTTCCGGCGGCGAGCGCCAGAGGATCGGTATCGCGCGTGCCCTCTATCATGATCCGGATCTTCTGGTTCTCGACGAGGCGACGGCGGCGCTCGATAATGAAACAGAACGACAAATCGTCGATTCGATCTTAGATATCAGTCTGGCGAAGACGGTAATCATTATCGCGCACCGCTTGAGCACCGTGAAGCATTGCAGTATGGTTTATCTCATGCGCAGTGGAAGAATCATCGACCGTGGACCGTTCTCCTTGATCGCCGAACGCAATCCTGACTTCGTCAATCCTCAATTCGCTACGAGTGTGAGGGACCGTTGAACGTTTTCAGCGCGATCAAGCGTAGGGCGGCGGCCTGCCTCGCACTTTCTTCTCATCCCCATGTGAGGAATAGCTCGGTTGCGGACTATCGGACCATCGATCCTACTGCAAGGATTTCAAATTCCAGCCTCTACGGCAGCGTTGCGGTGGGGCGCCGAGCAGTTCTCGACAACTGTCAGGTGATAGGGAACGCTAAGGTGTCAGTCGGCGCCTACTCGATTCTCTCCGGCCCGATCCGGATTGTTGCTGATCTCGAATCTGTTTCCATCGGCAAGTTTTGTTCATTGGCGCCAGACGTGGTGATCTGGGAATCGCTGCACAACATGAAACGCGCCTCAACCTTCTTTATGTTGCGAGAGATATTTGGTGAACACTGTTCCGGCGATATCATTTCAAACGGAGCGATTCGTATCGGCAACGATGTGTGGATCGGAACCAAGGCGGTCGTGTTGTCCGGTGTTGAGGTCGGAGATGGTGCGGTGATCGGGGCGGGCTCGGTGGTTACCAAGAATGTGCCTCCCTATTGCATCGCCGTCGGCCTTCCCGCCACCATCATCAGGCAGCGGTTTCCGGAAGCCCTCTGGCGGCGCCTTCTCGAAATACGATGGTGGGATTGGGACGAAGATAGGATCACGCGTAACCGTCTGTTGTTCGAGCAGGAGTTGACGCTGGAGGTGCTGGATCATCTCGCATGTTGAATTCGTCTATTTGGGGCCAGACGAAGATTGCTGGCTGTCATTCGATCGTAACCAACGGCGTATCATCGGATGTCTTGCCGGCAGACCGAGCGATAGCCAGATCCCTCCTGCTCTGTCGCCCTACTGGGTCGGACGGATTTGCCATTGCGCTTGTGCACTTAATCCCTCAGGGATTTGCAGTCGCTGGCCCAAGCCCTCGGGCTTGGAACCGTCTGACAACATGGCCTGGTGCGACAAACTTGATGTTTGATCGCAAGAAACCAGATGGGAGTTCCACTAAGAAATACAGAACTGGTGCCTCGACCGCAGGTGTTGTACAACAAAGCTCGCGGTGACTGCATCAGCTAAGCTAGACCAACCTAGTGTAAAAGGGAACAATTGCGTGCCAAAGCTCCGGTTATGAGGGGAAAGGCAATGAATCTACACCGGCTAGCTTCAGCGGTCCGCCACGCGCCGGTACTGAACCGAGCCAACGGGCTCTGGAATATGGTCCGGCCCACTTACCACCGATTACTGGACCCACGTCGGAAAGGCGTCGCGATAATGCTGGCCAACGCAGCTAAGGTCAGAATGCCCGCGGAGTTTACGTCATGCGCCAATTGGGAGAGTTATGAACCTGAAGCAATCAAGCGGGCGTCACAGTGGTTGCTGGATCATCCCCAGGGACTGTTGTTAGATGTCGGAAGTGCTATCGGCATTTACAGCTTGTTGGCTTTGTGTGCGTCGTCGTCAACACGTGCCATCGCGTTTGATTCCGACCTTTCGGCCTTGAAATCGACCGACCGGATGTGTTCTTATGCAGGCGCTGACAGGCTGCACCTAGTACACGGTTTTGTTTCTAACCGCCATCAGAGCGGTTGGACTTTAGAAAAAGCCTACGAGTGGACACTTGCGCAAATTGCTATAAATCACATCACTGGAAACCCTGGGACGAATCGGTACATTTGTCTTCAGGGGGAATCTCATCCAGAAATTCCAGTTCACCGCCTTGATGCATTAGTTGTCAATGAGAGACGACTCATTCTGTTGAAAATCGATATAGAGGGCGCCGAGTTCCTTGCACTGGAAGGCTGCAATACTTTGCTAAGCAATTGCCGGCCTCAACTGCTCTTGAGTGTGCATCCGAGGGCTCTCGTCGAATATGGCCACACCGTGAATGAACTCCGAGAGCTCTTGATGAGCCATGGCTATGTTATCGAATTGCTGTCCATCGACCACGAGGAGCACTGGTGGTGCACTCCAGCCTAGGTTCAAGCCGACTCAACAACCTACTGCTGAAAAAATATGCTATCGTCAGAATCCATAGGCCACTCTCAGAAGTAAGCCGGTCATTATCAGAAGTGACCAGCTTGAGCTTCTGTAGGCCGAATCTACCCATTGGCTGCCAAAGACCCTGAATCGGGCGCTGCAGTTGCCGGAAGGGCTGCATCCTCTCGCATGCTGAACCTCTTCTATTTGGAGCCAGACGAAGATCGCTGGCTTTCGTTCGATCGCTACCCGCGGCGTATCATCCGGCACTTGTTGCGGGGGAACCCGAGACCGAGTGGTCATGCGAGGGTGTTCCTCAATCTGTGCAGAGGCCTCAACCACATTAGCGTGCCATATCGGGTGAACGATTTTCGCTTCGCGCGGAAAAATCCCCAGTCGCTCGCCTGCATAGTAGGCAAATCGTTTTTGCTCGACAAGATTAAATGGAAGAACCCGATCTTATTCGGTGCCGCAGGCTATTCGCATCCGATCGATGATCCGCAACTCCTTGAGCGGTTGCCTGTTAAAATGATTCTCGTGCCTGGCCCGTGGATGAAGGAAATGTGCGAGCCATATTGGGGTAAGGCAGTTGAGTTCTGGCCGGTCGGGATTGACACCCATATGTGGCAGCCTTCGGGGCACGAAAGCAAAACCATCGATGTGCTCATTTACGACAAAGTGCGATGGGAGCACGACCGCTATGAAACCGAATTGATCAGGCCAATTCTTGCTTTCCTGCAAAAGGCGGGAAGATCCTATTTCGAAATACGCTATGGTCATTACCGTGAAGAGGACTTTCGTTTGGCGTTGGGACGATGTCGCGTAATGATTTTTTTGTGCGAGCATGAGACTCAGGGTATCGCATACCAGCAGTGCCTTTCTTGTGGTGTACCGATCTTCGCATGGGATCGCGGCGGTCCTTGGCAGGATCCATCTTATTATCCGCACAAGGTTATCTTCTCACCCGTTACCTCTGTACCTTATTGGGACGAGCGTTGTGGCCGCCGCTTCTCTGGCCTTGCCGAATTCGAAGTCCGATGGTCTCAATTTTGGGACGACGCGCAGCGCGGGCAATTCGTGCCACGAAACTACGTCCTCGAGAGTCTCACCCTCGAAAGGTGTGCGCAGGACTATCTCCAAATCGCTAGGACTGTGGAGGGCGCGTCGTGAAACGTCTGTTGCAATCGAGCGTGAATATATTGCCATTCCGCGCCCGGTACTGGATCAAGCACATGCCTGGTGTCGCGGCGTCGCAGCGCTGGGTGCTCCGGCGCTTTCTGGAAGGCCAGCCATTCGTACACACGGTCAATGCGGGCCCGGCCGCTGGGCTGAGATTCGAAATAACATTACCGCACGATAAGGCGGTTTGGACTGGCGCCTATGAGCACGAGTTCACTCGAGCGATCATCGAGCATATAAGGCCGGGAGACATTTGCTACGACGTCGGCGGATATCGTGGCTTCATGTCTGGTGCGATGGCGTTGGGGGGGGCATTGAAAGTTTTTGTATTCGAACCGCTGCCGGCTAACCAACGGGCTGTGCACCGGCTCTGTGAGCTAAATCCTCAACTACCGATCAATGTTGTTGCGGTCGCGCTCGGTGACGTAAACGAGCCGGCATTCCTCAGGGTTATGCCTGACTCCAGCATGGGAAAGCTTGCCAAGAGCTCGTTTCAAACCGACGCTACAGCTGTAGGAGAAATGCCGGTAATGGTGCGTAAAATTGATTCGCTGCTGCAGGGTCATGAGATTCCGCCACCTGATGTGGTCAAAAT
>Ga0207684_10002184_pt1 | contig 20031 bp, 29 predicted proteins | sample KBSK5501metaG_FD_184342 | JGI IMG/M metagenome (GOLD analysis project Ga0207684, IMG submission 184342) | Corn, switchgrass and miscanthus rhizosphere microbial communities from Kellogg Biological Station, Michigan, USA - KBS K5-50-1 metaG... | ecosystem: Host-associated > Plants > Roots >...
CCCCAGACTGCCGGTTTGGGAGGATGCGAATGATGGCGGACTTGTCATGAAAGAGCAAGTGCAAGGACGCTGCATGGTTAGGATTACATCATCAGGGCTTGCCCTCCTTGAGCAGCGCAGGCTTCGCTTGGCGGAACTAAGTCGGAGGCTCAACCCGGGGACAGCAGCCGGGTTGACCGGAAGGGGCTCAAGCACATCGATGTGCACCACCATTTCATCCCTCCTCAAAACCTCAAGGAAGGCCCTCCGCCCGTCGCAATGAGTAAGGTGAAAAACTGGAGTCCGGCGCATGCGATCGAAGATATGGATCGCCATGGAATTGACATTTCAGTCTTGTCATTTTCCTCACCGTATCTTTCGGTTTTGGCACTCGACAAAGGGCGCAGGTTTGCGCGGCTATGCAACGATTACAGCGCTCAAATAGTTCGTGACTATCCGCACCGATTTGGATTATTCGCCGGGGTTCCGCCACTTGCGGATACGGTCGGATGCCTTCATGAGATCGAGTACGCCCTCGATGAATTGCACGCTCAGGGAATCACGGTCATGACGAGCTACGGAGATTCCTGGCTCGGTGATCGGGCATTTTGCGCCGGTATGGGATGGGTTGAACCGCCGAGACGCCGTGGTGTTTGTGCACCCAGCCAGTGCAACACATTGTACGTCTTTCGGTCAGGGCGTACCCCGGCACTACGTGGAATTGCGGTTCGACGCGGTACGGTCTGTGGCGAGCCTGTGGTTCAGTGGAGCGTTGGAGCTGAGAAGGACAACGTGCGTACTTTCATCGAGACGCTCTCAGGCACGGCCAAAACTTTGATAGTCACCAGCGGCATCGGCGTATTTGGCGACACCGGGACGAAAGTGTATGCAGAGGACACGCCCTTTCAGGCTCCGGCACATCTAGCGTGGCGGCAAAGTGTCGAAAACGAAGTTCTCAACGCGAAATCCCAAGACGTTCGCAGCATTGGAGCTGGCGGCGCGACAAGAAGCTGGGCATTAGAGGAAGCGCAGCAGCAGCTTGGCCCAGTGGCAGGGGGTATTTCAGCAAACATGCGCGCGTCAAGCGAGGTCAGCAAACGGACACTCGGCTGGCAACCCACGCGCTCTTCCATCCTTGATGACATGGCACACGGATCTTACGCAGGTCCGCCTACCCCCTGCACGTGATGCGCGGACAGAACATAAGGTGGCCGATCTGCGAATCACTCTGTTTGTTCAGGAGACATTCAATGAGTTCTACACCCCAAAAGAGGGAGTTGCTGCCGCTACGGATTGAATCCCTGACGGGGAACCAGTTGGGCGTGAAGCGCGTGGGACTCATGGCCCGTTCGTTCTATTTCCTGATGTCGCTGCTGGTGCCCTGGTTGTCGTGTATGGCTTCAGTCGAACCGTCAATGCGAACCTCATTCATCCACCATCACCGCGGCCGATGGTGCTTTATTTTCATGCGGTAATCTTCACAGGCTGGGTGGTGTTTTTCATCATGCAGTCTGCGCTGATCAGGACGCGGAATGTGAAGCTGCACCGGCAACTCGGCTGGTTCGGCTTAGCTCTGGGGATTGCGATTCCCATTCTTGGCATAGCGACAGCCATTGCGATGGGACAGGTTGCGAATGAGAGAGGGCAGTACCGATGCCGTGCAATTTCTGGTTGTCCCGTTCTTCGACATGGTGGCATTCGCCCTAGCGTTCGGATTGGCGTTCTATTGGCGGAAGAAGCCGGAACTCCACCGGCGCCTGATTTTGATCGCTACATGCTCGCTAACGGTTGCGGCGTTTGGGCGATTTCCGAGCAGCTTAGTGCCGCACAATTGGTTTTACGTGGGCGTTGATGTCTTGATTCTTCTCGGCGCAGTGCGCGATCTGGTCGTGACGAAGCGCGTCCACGCAGTCTACCTCTACGGGCTCCCTCTACTGATCTTTGGCAAGACAGCGGTCGTCTACACGTTTCTGAGGAGTTGGCCGGGGTGGATGAGGATCGCGCACATGATACTAGGTTAATCGAGCGAGCCTTTCATCAACACGCTATTCTGGCTGTCCAGTCACAGTGAGTCTTGCTACTTCGAAGAACTGGCCATGGTCGCTCTCCAAGCCCGAAGTTGCCATGTGCGTGCCTGAATTCGATCATCGCCGGCAAACAACCACCGGACAGCGCGAAGTGCAGCTCACCTACGCGTAGACCCCTAAGACCGGCAAATCGAGTCTATCCGGACGGTCGGAAGTGACGACGGCATACAACAGCCCTAGCGGACGACGATGAATTTGAGCAACAGTTTTCACTTACTTAGGCGGGGACTAGAAGTCGTGCACGATGCCGCGTCTCGCGGAAGTCTCCGAGTCGCTATTACGACACTCCCATAGGGCAAAAGGCACTTCCGGCCGACAACGCACTGGGGAGAAATAAGATCTTTTCTGCGGATCAGCAGCGCTCGCGCTTTGGCTAAAGACCTGCTTAGGGTTTCGGCGGCAGCTGAGCCGCATTTGAACTGCAAATCGCGGACCACAACCACGTTGCAGGCAATCGTGATAGGGAAGGAACAATGTCTACTCTCACCGCGAAAATATTGGCTTGGCGGGATCTGCGAGCGAGGTTTGCGCCTTATGCGGCGATCCCCCTGCGATTGATTGTTGGTTATGGATTTCTGGCACACGGTTTGGCGAAATGGTCCAAGGGACCAGAAGTGTTCGCCGGCATCCTACATTCAATGGGTGTTCCTTTGCCGCACGTTATGGCTTGGGTCACAATCGCCACTGAGATTGTCTCTGGGATCGTTTTCCTGATCGGAGCCTTCGTTCCTCTGGTGAGCATTCCAGCCATCATTCTGCTTGCAGTTGCGATCTTCACGGTGCATCTGCCATATGGCTTTAGTTCGATCAAGCTGTTAAGCGTCAACAACGGAAGAGCACAGTTCGGGCCACCGGGATACGAATGCGACCTCCTCTATATTGCTTGCATTGTGGCGCTTGCACTGATTGGTCCGACTCCTTGGTCCGTGGATAACTATCGATCTCTACATTCATAGCAGCATAGGTCGTTAAACAACTGAACGGAGGGACGCTCATGACAACTTATCATCACGCCAACGTAAGGGGACAAAAGCTCTTCTACCGCAAAGCGGGACCCAAGGACTCGCCGACCATCGTGTTGCTCCACGGTTTTCCTAGTTCGTCGCACATGTTTCGTGACCTGATACCGCAATTGTCGGACAAGTTTCACGTGATTGCTCCGGATTATGTGGGCTTCGGCTACAGCGATGCTCCCAGCGTGCGGGAGTTCGAATATACCTTCGACAATTTGGCAGCACACGTCGAGGACCTGCTGTTTAGGAATCTGGGCCTGAAGCAGTTGAGCATCTATGTCCAGGACTACGGCGCGCCTGTCGGGTACCGGATTGCTTCAAAATATCCCGATGCGATTCAAAGCATTGTCGTTCAGAACGGGAATGCTTACGAGGAAGGTATCGGCGGCGCATTCGATCCGATGAAGCCGTTCTGGGCCAATCGCAATTCCGAGACCGAAAAGCCTGTGCGCTCGCTCCTCACGAAAGATATGACTCTCTTCCAGTACACACACGGTGTCGCCGACCCAGCCCGGATCAGCCCGGATTCCTATACGGTGGACCAGTTCTTTCTGGATCGTCCGGGCAATGCCGCAATTCAGCTCGATCTTCTTTACAACTATCAATCAAATGTCGCTCTTTATGACCGCTGGCATGAGTACTTCCGGAGCCGACAACCGGGAATGCTGATTCTCTGGGGAAAGAACGATCCGTTCTTCACCGTCGAAGGGGCCAAGGCCTACCAAAGAGATATCCCAAAAGCAGAACTGCACCTGATTGATACCGGTCACTTCGCGCTGGAAGACTTCAGTGGTTTCATCGCGGAGCGGATGCGCAAGTTTCTCGGTCAAAGCGCCGCGCCGAGTGGCGCTACCGCGGCTTGAACAAATGGAAAGGAGTCGGGACGTGCCAGTTCCTGGAAACATTACTGTAGTCGCGGTTCACGGAGCGTGGGCGGATGGCTCACCGACGCGCCCGTCGGTTCACTTCGCAAGGTCTATCTCGTCGTCACGGACCTCGAGGCCGCGCGGAGCCGCCTGCTCGAACGTGGGGTCGACGTCGGTGAGATCCGGCACAAGACGCCCATTGGAGCCTGGGATGGAGGTGTCGCACCCGGGCTCGACCCCGCGCGCGGAGACTATGCGAGCTTCGCCAACTTCTCCGATCCAGATGGCAACAGCTGGGTGCTACAGGAACGGGGCCACCGCAATGTGTGACGTAGTGTGCAGCTTGGTGATGTCGACCATACGCGGCGCAGTTGAAGGAGAAGAAACCATGGGAACTGCAACGACAACGCGCCCCCCCTTTACCTCCTTTTACACGTGAGAGTGCGATTCAAAAGGTACGCCTCGCCGAGGATGGCTGGAACACTCGCGACCCGGAGAAAGTGGCTCTGGCATACTCCATCGATTCACGATGGAGAAACCGCTCGGAATTTGTCAACGGAAGGGAAGACATCCTTGCTTTTCTCAGGCGCAAATGGACTAAAGAAATCGACTACCGGCTGATCAAAGAGCTGTGGGTGTTTGCGGACGATCGAATCGCCGTGCGCTTTGCTTATGAATCGCACGACGACTCGGGAAATTGGCATCGTTCGTACGGGAATGAGAATTGGGAATTCAACCCTGATGGGCTAATGCGGTTGAGGTACGCATCCATCAATGATCTTCCCATTAAGGAATCGGAACGCAAGTATCATTGGCCACTCGGACGCCGCCTCGATGATCACCCGGGACTGAGCGAGCTTGGCCTTTAAGATACCCCGCGCGTACATGTGGCTTCCGGAAGATCGTGTCTATCAACAAGCCATTGGGCGTTGGTGGCCGAGGTACCACGGACGCTGATCTGGCCTGAATTGAATCCTCCGACAGTCTGCCACCATCCTAATGGACGGGCTTATGAACCAAAATGCAGGGAAGGTCTTGGTCGTGGAGTCTGATGAAAGCCTCAGACAACAGATCGCCGCGGCTTTGAACGATGCGGGATATGAGGTCTCCACCGACTCTCAGGGGGGAATGAAGGCAGTCCTTGCCTTCGGTCCCGACATCGTGATCCTGGGTGCTGATCCGCCACAGCTCGATTGTTGCGACCTTCTTTCCGAAATCAAGGCTTCCGAACAAACACAGAACATCAGGGTTCTGATGTTATCTCCTGGGGGATCAGCGGAGCGCACTCGTGGGCTCGATCTCGGGGCCGACGACGTGCTGTCCCTGCCTTTCGACCCGCAGGAATTGCGTTCGCGGGTGCGTTCGCAACTACGGAATAAATCCATCGCGGACCAGTTTCGAGAGCGGTTGCGTCTTGCCGAGGAAAATCGAAACGCTACCCAGCAAGTGGTAACCGCAGTCAACGAAGAACGGCGGACGCTTCGGGTTGGCGGGCTGGTGACTGTTGCCGTGCTTGTGGTTGCTGTCTTGATCTTTTCCTTCTTCTACCGGCGCACCCAGGCGCAGAATACCCGAGTCTATGCTGCGATCACTCGATTACAGACAGGCGTGCTGACCGAACAGCAGTTGATGGAACGGTCGCGTCGTGCCCTTGAAGACCGCGGTAGCTCGCAGGCGAGCGATCCACAAAAACTCGAACTGCAGAAGAAGAGCGAAGACCTGAGGTCCCAGATTGCAATCAGCAAGACAGAAAACGCGTCTGCCTTGCAGTCTCAATTGGCTGCCGTAGAAAACCGACTGGAAAAAATTGAGACCGAAGGCAAGTTTGCCGAGAAAATCATCCAGAGCTACGAGCCCAGCGTCTGCCTCATTCATGTCGTGCTCGCCTTCCGGGAGCACACTACGGGATCGAGACTGCGCTTTGCCGGGGTGACGAGTAGCGGTGAGCCTGCGACCGACGAACACAACAACCCGCTCGTGAGCCTCACCGGGAGTGGCCCGGAAGTCCACCTGGACGTTTTCGGAACCGGCTTTCTCGTCTCCGACACCGGACGAATTCTCACCAATCATCACGTCGCCGAGCCCTGGTGGCAGAATGACGATCTGAAGGAAATGCTCAATCAGGGGGTTGAGCCGGTGATCGCCGAGATGACGGCATATTTCCCCGGCATTCCGAGCGGCATTCCCGTCAACACCGAAAAGATTTCATCTGCGGCAGACGTTGCTGTTGTAAAGGGAAACATTTCGGGGCTGAAAATCAGGCAGATCGCCCTTGCCGATGGCCGGCGGGCGGCAGTCAGTGGGGGCCCAGTCGTGCTGCTCGGCTATCCGACTGCCCTTGATGCCATTCTGGCGCGGGCCGGCACAGAAACCCTCCAGTCCATCGCGACTACAACCAAAGGTGATCCCAAGCAGGTGATGGAAGAACTCGCGCGCCGTAACCTGATCCGACCTACGACTACGCAGGGGCACATTGGCGCCGTATTGCCCGACAAAATTGTCTACGACGCCCAAACTACGTCGGGAGGCTCGGGCGGTCCGCTTTTCAACAACGAGGGCAAAGTCATAGGAATCAACTTTGCCGTGCTGCGCGAATTCGGCGGATCGAATTTCGCGATTCCCGTCTCCTACGGACAGTCACTCTTGAGACCATAGGCCGTGGCTGCTCGAAATCCACTCCTATTGTTCGATCATTCGCCGCAGGAGGCTTCGGGGAGCGTATACCGGGAGTTCGTTCAGAGAGGCTGCCCTTTCGTGTTCTGCAAGAAGCTGTTAAGATAATTTTGTGACGACGATTTGCTCAATTTCTTATTGGCGATTTATTAGCGGTTTCTACCCGATTGGAAGCAATCTGGGTCGTCCGGAGCAGATTGGGCAATATATGCAATTCGTGCAGCGCCGCATAAATACTGGCGATTGCGCATCTCGTTGATTTGGCGAGTGGGGACGTAGTTCAGTTGGTTAGAACGCTGCCCCCTAACAGCTTTCTTTTGTTTTCTTCGCGTTATCCCCTTCCTGTCGATAAAGTCACTGCCAATCCCTTCAACTCCTTCCACTCCCTCCATACCGTTTCCGAATTTGCCTGAATTTACGACCCGGTCTATTTTCCATCCCCTCACCGGAGGAGATGCGAGATGCCGAGAAAGCCTAAGCAGTACGCGAACCGGGTCAAGATCCTCAAGTACATCAAGGTTGGTGAGACTTGGCGCTTCGCCAATATCGTCGAGCGCAACGGCAAGATCGTACGCGACCACGTCACAATCCTGGGCCGCGATGAACACCACACCCAGAGCACCTACTACCTCGAGTGGTACGAAATTGACAATCGACGGCGCCGCAAAGCTGTCCCCAACTTCGCCGACGTCGCCGAGCAATCTCGACGCAAAGCTATCGAAGTTGAGGCCATGCGCGCTGGCGTAATCGAACACCGCACAGCACCGGCCCTTGGTGCCGCTCCAGGCCACATTCGCGTGGTCGCGGCCATCGATAACTATCTTGATTGTCAAACACCACCGTGCCGAACGGACGTACCTGACATATCGATATACGCTCGACACATTACTACGTGAGTCTTGCACGACACCTTATGTGGAGGACGTTTCGCGCGAGGACATCGTGAAATTCATGACGGACTGCTACAAACGAGGCCTGGGCGGCCGCCCGGTGTACGACAAGTTGGTCGTCGTGCTGCAAATGTTTAAGCGATACGGCAAGACCAGAAGGAATTGGATGGCTTGGATGCTGCGCTGAGGGTATTGCAAGACTTAGGGGCGCGGAATCGAAGACGAACTGGAGGTCGGGATCGCCGCCTGTCGGCGGCCGCACGCAAAAGAATTTCAATCGCTCAGAAAGCACGCTGGGCAAAATTCAGGAGGCGGAGGCAATCCGATTGAATCCGCTCGTGGATTTGGACATCAAGATCCAGGAATCGATGATATTCTGTTGTTGTCAGAGGATGCGATGGCAAGGGCAGTCATAACCACTGATTTTGCTTCGCCGGCCGAAACCGCCCGGGTTCTTGGCGTCTCGCGCGCCAACCGGGAGCGGCTGGTCCGCATGGCCGAACTCGCCATTTCACGAACCGGCAGCCGCAGAGGCAAGGCCAAGAGCAATGGCGCACGGACCATCTCGAGAAGGGCGCGCAAGCGCCGTTAGACAGAAATCGGTTTTTCTCAACCTTCCCTACGATGCTCGCTTCCGCAGTCTCTTTCTCGCCTACGTCGCCGGCACCAGCGCGTTCGGTCTGATCCCTAGGGCGACCCTGGAAATACCCGGCAGTACTCGCCGGCTGGACCGGATCCTGGCGCTCATCGAATCCTGCCGGTATTCCATTCACGATATGTCTCGGGTTCAATTGGACCAGCGACCGCCGCCAACCCCACGATTCAACATGCCGTTCGAGCTTGGTCTCGCGGTTGGCTACCACACCCGTCGCGCAGGCACCCAACATGCTTGGTTTGTCTTCGAGACCAGGCCATGGCGGCTGCAGAAATCGCTGAGCGATCTCAATGGGACAGACGTCTACGCGCACGGCGGAGCTCCGGCAGGCGTTTTCCGCGAGTTGCTAAGCGCCTTCGTGCGGCACCACAATCAACCGACAGTGAGCCAAATGACGGTGATCTTTGAGGCGCTGCGGAAGAACCTGCGAACTATTCTCCAGGAAACCGGTGCCGCTTCGCCGTTCGAGGCAAGCGTTTTCAGACGGCTTAGTGAGCTCGTGAAGCAGTGAACTCGAAACCCGGATGAATCGCTGCGCCTCGCTATAATGAGAGTTGTTATGACAAGTAGTGGTCGAGATGCAGAATACCGGTAATTCCCCAGCAGAGGCGAGCTGAAATCGTTGCGCTGATTGAGCACGCTCTCTGCGAAAAACCTGGCGAGTGGCGAGTTTCCATTGTTGGTTCTTGGGGCAGTGATGATTGGGAAATGAAACTTGAAGGTCCTGCAGGGTTCGAACGGATATACACACCCTAACCGGCAGCGCGGGTGAGCACCAACCCGAGGCTATCCGGTCCGTCCTGCTAAAGCTTCTTCCCGCAGGCGGGTGATCGAGCTAATCCCCCTTTATTCCCTGTGATGGGGCATGTTGCTCTTGCGGGCACGTTGGGTTCATCAAAGTTTAATCGAGTGAGCCGGCGAAAAACTCTCAGCCGGACTTGCCCTGCTATAACCTAGTCGTTATGAACAGCGATGAATACCGCCTTCGATACGACGCCCTTCTGGGTCGAGTCAGCCAGCGTCTTCCGAACTTCATTGCGGCTGTAGCGTCCAAGGAAACCGATACCCTGATATTTCACCACGACGCGTTCGCCGCAGATTTACAAAACGAAGAACTGGCTCTGCTGGGAGCGGCGATAAAGTTTGCGGGCCATCATGGAAAGGCCATCATTGTTAATGGCCGCTGCGGCGAGACCGTAAAAGACGATGTACTCCGGTCGCCGTCCCAAGCCTGAGTTCTGGGTTGCGAACTCGCAACCGGCTGCGCGTCTTATACGGATCATGGGGCTCTGTCACCAGGTGTGTCATAAACTGTGCCATGCGCCTCACGCCAGGATGCGCCGATACGGGCTTTTTCGATACTGCGACCGAATGCTTCCGTGCGGGCTTGGTGATGGGCAAGTCGTTGAAAAAGATGGTGAGCGCGGAAGGAATCGAACCTTCAACCTACTGATTAAGAGTTCGCTGTCTCTGGTTGCCGCAAGTCAGGAGGCCGGGACAGCTCACGGTTTCGGGTGTGGTGCTGTGTATGGATTGCAGCACGGCGCTTGCGCAAGTCCGAATTCCATAAATTCGACGCGCGTGGCGTCCGGATCGTAGATATCGACCGCCCACTTGCCGTCGCGGCCGATTTCCGGTTCGTCCGTGTTCTTCAGCCCGTGGGCATGGACGCGCTCGATGGCGGCCCTTGCGCTAAGGACACCCAGCGAGAAGTGATTCTGCACACCGAGTTCCTTGTGGTCTGCCGTAGATGGAATGTTGAGCATGTATTCGATCCAATCGCTGCCATCGGGAACCTGAATTTCTTCCCAATCCGTACCCGCCTCTTTGAATCCACCGTGCCAGTACATGTGGAAGCCCAGTAGGTACCGGTAGAAGCGGTCTTCTACACCGCTATCGCGGACCACGAAGCCGGCGTGAAACAGACGCGTGCTCAACTGATCGGCCGATGGTTTGAAGACAGTCCTTGCCGCCTGTTGTACGAATGCGATTGGGTGACCCTCAGGATCGAGAAGCTCGAAGTGCTGTGCACCATTCGCATCCTTGGAGATTGTGCCTGCGGTAACGCCGTGTGCAATGAGATAGCGGCGCATTTCGCCGACATCATCAGTTGCAAATGCCACTTCGGCAAGGAAATTGGACTTGGCCGGCGTGCTGGCGGCAATGATCTCGATTTGCTGGTGATCGTTCACGGCGAAACATGATTGCGTCAGGTCAGCGCATCCAGCGGTGCCCGGGGCAAGTCCGACGATCCGGTTGTAAAACTTTCGTGAATTGTCCAGATTGGTGGAATACACGCGGACATGCGCAATGCCGGTGATTTTTGGGCGCGCGGGCTGATCTTTTGCGCTGAGCGGAAACCAGATCAAAATGGCAGCCAGACAAGAAGTCACAAAATTCATAAGCTCTCTCCGAGACCACTGGATTTTACCTCAGCCCTAGCCCTCCCCTTATGCAGACGCAGTCGGCCAGCGACGAGTGCTCCGCCTTGCGCGCCCCAGCTTTGATCTGAGCGTCTACGTGCCGTCATCAATATCTGGTAGGCTTTTATCTGAAGATAATAATGAAATGTTATCGATCTGCGCGGTCTAAACGTGACATGGTTTGACAGCTGTGGAAGCATGACGGTCCAAGTTCAGCGTCACCAAATCATCGCCGGTCTGCCTGCATTCGAGATCCGGCGTTTCTTTCGGCAGGTGAGAAGTTGGCACCGCGGGGACTTCGACAAGAGCTGGATGATGACGTATCTCGCATTGAGCGACCGGAAAGCTACACAGGTCATACGCGGCTTGATTCGTGAAGGATATGTTGTACGGAATGGTAGGCGAGACGGCGAAGCAGTATTTGAGTTTACAGATCTCGGCTCTTCGCTTGTGCGGGCGTCAGCGGCGAGGAAGGTTGCCCGAAGAACGGCGGCGGGCGTTCTGGAGGCCTTCATGGTCCGTGTCAGGAATGTGAACGACGATCCCGGTTTTTTGTATATGGTCACCTCTGTAGTAGTATTCGGGAGCTATCTGCGGAATATCGGCGAACTTGGAGATCTGGACCTTGCAGTGCAACTGAAATCGCGGATTGCGGACAATGAGCAGCGCGTTGCCAGGGAACAGGAACACGCTCACAGTTCCGGTCGCACATTCTCCCGATTCATCGACCAGCTAACTTGGGCGCAGGACGAGGTGATGCTCGCACTGAAAGCGAGAAAACGGACAATCAGCATCCAGCCCTGGTACTCATTTGTGGGCATGGAGAAGAACAAGGATTTCACCTACAAAGTGCTGCTTGGCGATCCTGAGGCCATTAGCGCGGAATTGGAAGGAGCAAGGTCGAAACGGCAAAAGTTGGCCGCTCGTTTATGAGGAATTGTGTCCTTTTTGTCGTCCTTCGCCAGCTAGAGCCCGTCGACTTTTCCAATCAGTCGCATATTTTCTTCGCGTCAGACTGCGCCCCCGATCAAGACCATCCCGAAGCTTTGCAATTCTGAAGTTCACTAGACCGAACGATAGGCGGCCTTGCACATGAGCCTGACCGCATCAACCGCGGTCTGTTACAATCTAGACGCAGGGGCATGGACAGATGCTCCGGGTCGTAGGGCTCGCTTTGGGGATCGGTAAGGTTGACTTCCTTACAGTTTCCTGTCGATAAAACCCCGGAATTCGGTTATACGGGGTGGAAGCGGTGGACGCAGGCGACTCTATCGACAGTAAGAAAAGACAGGAAAATCAAGGGTTTCCCGCTAACCCGATGAAAACAAGAAGGGGACGTAGTTCAGTTGGTTAGAACGCTGCCCTGTCACGGCAGAGGCCGCGGGTTCGAGTCCCGTCGTCCCCGCCATTTTTTTCAATGGCTTACAGATTGGCGCTTTTGGAATCTGGGTGCAATTAGGGTGCAACCGTTTCGGCGGTTTTCCCTGGCAGCATATGCACCGGAAGAATGGCTTCAACCAGTCTCGCCTGAGCGGTCCGCTTCGTATTCGATGCCGCTTGCAAATACTTATTGGTCACACTGAGATTGCTGTGACGTAAGTAGTCGCGGATCGTCAACTGATGCTCGCCCAATTCGGCCAGCACTGTTCCGACTGTATGCCGGAACGTATGCCAGCCCACCCCGATGATCCCAAGTTTCTCGAATGCAGGTCGAATCTTCCTTTTTAAGACCGCTGCAAGATCGAGAGCCTTTTGACCTCGGTAGAGTCGAGACGGGAACACAAAATCCGTGGGTTGCGTGCGATGACTCTGCGTCTTCCATTCCAGCAGAGCGTGCTTCAATGCTGGATGCATCGGAAGCGGCTTCGCGGAGGCTTCTGTCTTCGTGCTCTTCAGAATGCCACCACGCCGCCAGCAGTAGGAATGCTCGATCTGAAAAGTGTCGTTTTCAAAATCGCAGTCCTGCCACCGCAGAGCCACAAGCTCACCACGGCGAGTCCCCAATGCGCCATCCAGAAGAACCAACAGCTGATCCCGGAATTCAAGCTTGGTCAGACCGAGCTTGACTTGCTCCGGGGATAAAACCGTTGGCGCTTTTTGACGTTTTGCGCTCACGCGAACGCCGACACTGGGGCCGCGCTTCCCGCCCGAACCTACAGGAATTCCTGAAGAGATCGGATTGGTTGAAGTGAACTCCCAACGAACAGCACGTGAGAACAGAGCCGACATGACGCACTTGATCTTGGCCCTTGTGCCGTTTGAAACCATCGCTTCTCGCAACCAGCGCTCGACATCGACCGTTTTCACTCTTAGAAGTAAAACGCGACCCCAACCCGGGAGTATCCAGTTCCTGGCATACGATAGATATCCATCCTGCGTGGAGAAGTCTTTGAATGGCAGTTCCTCACGGGAGTAGTGATCCCAGAGAGACTGCACGGTCATCTGACACACTCTTCTTTGCAGAATTGTTATGCTTCTTCAAGGTCGATCTCCTTATCCACTGCACCATAGAGTGCGTTGATCACTGGTAACTTAACGCCATCCGTGATCGGGGATCGACCTTCTCATCCCATCTAACTTAAGGAACACGTTTGATTGTTCATGGACCTAGTCTTGGTGAATGCGTATCGTCGAAGAAAACTGGAAGGTGCTCGCGTCGTTGTTTCCCGCAGGATGGCGGCAAATGGCAGGGCAGTCGGGTGCGGTCGAGCGATTGCGTGGGTTTCCATCGCCCGAGGTGCTGTTACGGATGCTAATGCTGCATGTCGCGCGGGGCTGTTGCCGGCCGGTTGTGTGCAGTACCAAAGAGCGACCGTGCGATTCGATGGGCTCATCGACGCTTGCATCCTAAAGCGAGCAAGAAGCAAATGATCACTAGACCGGAAACACTCGAAGCCAAGTGACGAAAAAGATGCAGGCTAAATCCTTGCCTGAGCTCGTCAGAATGGCGGACAAGCTGAAGTCCATCACATAGCCGACTTTGCGCGAATCGATGCTTTCCTGGCCCGATTATCGATAGTAAGGATCTAATCTCCTAAAGTCTGGCTCAGTCAGCCTAAAGTTTGATTGCTCCAAGTGAGGCAATCTCGTTAACCTAGCCGCATGCCGGTGGACCGAACGTCCAGATTGATAGCGATCATTGATGACGACGAGGCCATGCAAGATTCACTGCGCGACCTAATGGAAGCGGCTGGACTGGTCGCACGGTGCTTCGGATCCGCGGAAGAATTCCTGGAATCCGATTTGCATACTCGGGCTGCGTGCCTAGTTGTTGATATCCGTATGCCGAAGATGTCGGGCCTGCAGTTGCAGGCCAGGCTGAAAGAAGAGGAATGCAATATTCCGATCATCTTCATCACGGCTCATGGAGATGCCAGGATGAGAATTCGAGCGATGAGAGAGGGTGCAGTCGAGTTCCTTGCAAAACCGTTCGATCATCACTTGTTGCTGAAAAGGGTCCGTGCTGCACTTGATATGTGAGCAACCTCGGCTATTGCAGTCGCGTGGGGAGCCTTAAGTGTGGAGGTTTCTGTGGGAGATTATGCAACAGTCATGAACCCTGGGCCGGATCAGGCCGAGCGTACGTTCGAGCGGATCATCGGCAATAGCGCTGCCCTCGAATCTGTTCTCGAGCAGGTGGAGCAGGTTGCGCCCACAAACTCGACTGTCCTCATCGAGGGGGAAACCGGCACGGGAAAGGAACTCATTGCTCACGCCATTCACAATGCCAGTCAGCGCTGCGGGCGCCCGTTTATAAAGCTTAACTGCGCGGCGATTCCGCTGGATCTTCTGGAAAGCGAATTGTTCGGTCATGAGAAGGGTGCCTTTACCGGCGCGATTGCGCAGAAGATCGGGCGCTTCGAAATGGCTGACAAAGGCACGCTGTTCTTGGACGAAGTCGGGGACATCCCTCCTGCCCTTCAGCCGAAGTTGCTGCGTGTGTTGCAAGAGCAGGAATTCGAGCGATTAGGCAGCGGTCGAACTCACAAGGTGGACGTTCGGCTGGTGGCAGCAACCAATCGCGATCTGGTGAAGATGGTCGCTCGCGGCCAATTTCGCAGTGATCTGTACTATCGTCTGAACGTCTTCCCCATCTTGCTGCCCGCGCTGAGAGTGCGCCGGGAAGACATTCCCGCACTGGTCACGCATTTCGTGAAGCTGTTTAGCCGCCGCATTGGGAAGCAAGTCGACAGCATTCCTCCGGAAACCATGGCTGCCTTCCAGTGGTACTCCTGGCCCGGCAACATTCGCGAGTTGCAGAACTTGGTTGAGCGCGCGGTTATCCTTTCGCGGGACGGCGTGTTGCCTAATCCGCTGCATAAGAAGCAAACAGGGCTCATGATCGCCATTTCGGATCGCGCCCGGGCTTTTCCATCATCGATGACCTTGGAAGACTCCGGCCGCGCCCTGATCGTCGAGACGCTTGAGCAGGTCGGCTGGATCGTGGGCGGACCGCGCGGCGCCGCGGCGAAACTGGGACTGAAACGAACCACACTGCTGGCCAAGATGAGAAGGTTGGGGATCTCGCGGCCTATCCCTCAGGAAGGAATCAGCGATCCCGGAGTCGCGCAAGAAGACGCCCAGATTTGAGGGTAGAACTGGCAGCCGCACATTTGGAATAAAGTTAGAACTCAGCAAGCGCGAACGGCTCGAGCGGCAAACCGTAATCGACCCGATTCCCGTTGTTCGTCTGTGTGCTGCCGGACGGGCCCCTTGAATTTGGCTGCGGCTCATGGCTGACATCACGAAAATCGACACGTTCATTCAAAGTTCTCCACACCCCGCATGGTTGGCGACCACTCAGGGTCATTGCGTGTATGCCAACCCAGCCCTGGAACGCCTCACCGGGTTCAATTCAGATCAGATCAACCAAGCTCACTGGCGCAGTTTCCTTCTGGAAGAGGACCGAGCCGTCGCCTCAGCCTCTTGGCAAAGGTCCCTCGCAACCGGAACTCCGTATCGCGTGCAGGTCCGCATGCGAGGGAGCGATGGCGCCCCCGAATGCGTCGAACTCATCGCCTTCGGCCACAAAGCAGGCGACGGCGCGGAACTATGGTTGTTTACCGGGTTAGACGTCAATGGCGTTGCTGCTCAGAAGCGCCCAGAGCTCGAAGCACAACTACAAGCAACTCTCAATGTGATTCCGGCGTATACCTGGTACGCACTTCCGTCCGGTGCCCTCACCTTCGTGAACGAACGAAATGCGAACTACCTTGGTCTCCCGAAAGATCATCCTCTGCGCTTCGGTATTGACACGGGCGCAGAGTGAGATTCACATATCCCGCTTCTGCATCCCGACGACCGCGAAGAGTCACGCAGAGTCTGGTCAACCTGTCTAAGCAAAGGGAGTGCTGGTGAGTTCAGTTTTCGCGTTCGTAGCGCAGAGGGAAAGTACCGATGGTTCCTGAGTCTCGCCGAACCCCTCCGCGCGAACGATGGAACGCTACTGTCTTGGATAGGGGTTAATCTCGACATCGACGACGGGAAGCGGAATGCTCACGCTGCTGAAAGGTGAGGCCACTCGATACTCGGTTGCCATGCACACGGAACTTGCCGCCGAACTGCCCAAAATCATGGCAGATCGTGTGCAGCTGCAACAGGTGTTCATGAACCTCATGGTCAATGGGATTGAGGCCATGAACGACTCGGGCGGAGAACTTACGGTGAAGTCGGAACTGCAGGACGGTCAACTCCAGTTCTCGGTCAGCGACACGGGGCCGGGACTGCCGGCTAGGAGTGTTGACCAGATCTTTTCCTGCGTTTTTCACCACCAAACCTCAAGGCAGCGGGATGGGATTGGCCATCAGCCGTTCCATTGTGGAGTCGCATGGTGGCCGGTTGCGGGCTATGGCTAACGGGCGACAAGGCGCAATCTTTACTTGACCTTGCCGGCCCAGGTAACGGAGTCATCGCCCTTGGTTGCCTGAGGCACTTCTTCGTCTCCTGATATTCCGATCCTCAACAGGAGAGGGATCAGAGATGTGTTCTACCAATAGATCAACGACTCTGCTTAAGGTATTCGTTGACGGCTGACCGGCGGCTTTGCTCATTTCTGTTCCCCTTCGATCAGCTCAACGGCAAGAAGCTACCAGAACAAGAACGCCGGGCTGGTTGGCCCGGCTGATTCGTGTTCATCACCTTGCGGGGAAACGACTAGGTTCAGAGGTCCCCGCAGATCCTTTAATTTCTATCGGTGGCCGCTCACATGACCAACGCGAGGTCCTCCAGCTCCTTTTGCAGCACGGGGATCGAGCAGCCTGACCTCTCGACACGGCCCACGGCGTCTCGGGCTGCCTCGGGCGACGCCCCGAAACCGCGTCCCATCAGGAACAGCTGAAGTAGTTCGGCAGCCTCGCGCGAGTCGATCAGAACATCGTGAATCAGATCCTTCCGTAAAGCCGTCAATTCCGCACTCGAGAATGTATCTTTCATGGCCGTTATCACCTCCGACTCCGACCTTCACCGCCCTGCCTGATCAGACTTATCTCTGTATGCAATCGAAGTACCGTTGTCGAAAGGGAAGAACGTACGGGTGTGTTGTAGCTGTGGCGTCAAGTTTACGTATTCGCTTGAGAACATGTCGGTGGAGCGTCATGTCCCTCGGACATAGTGCCCAACCGTAGCACTTGCAGCGCGCGTGAGAAGCAGAAAACAACTACCGAGCGAAGACGACAGTCACCCGGTTGAGCGTGTTGAACACGAACGTGGGGAGCCAGTCAGCGTCCCAGTGTCGTCTTGCCATTGTTCCTGATTTCGTCGCCGTCCCCGGAATCGCGAAGGCTGCCGAAGGTAAATACCAGGTTATCGACGAAGGAGATCTCCAGGATGGGCCCGAGGAGAGTGGGATATTTCATTTCTGGAAGTTCTAGACTCTCTGGCGAACTGGGAGAGTACGCCGTCGAGGGAGAGCGGGTTTCGAATCGCCCGAGAAACCCTTCACGACAACCGATTTAGTTCCAGCCGGAGCATTGAATTCAGATGTCGCCTAGCGAGTGGAGGATAATCGCGTCTCCGATCGCCAATTCGTCAGCAGAGACAACAATTTTGCAGGCGTAACAAACAACTGGATTAAGTGTCTGACACCAGCGCTCGTGGCGGATGATCCCCTCACAGTGTTCACAAGCTGCTTGGACGTTGTACCCGTTGCTGTGATACAAGGCTGCTTTGTTGTGAGACATTCACTCATTCTCCTGGGCCCCTGCCTGTCCGCCCGCAAGATCAACCGGACAAGACACTTGTTGGAGCTAGGCCGACTTCTTAGTCGGCGAGCAGAACTCTATGATCTTTCCGCAGTGCAGCGCAGGGGCACACTTCAACGGTTTCCGAAAGTTCTTCGGTACATAAAACTCAATTACCTTTGCCATGACCACCTCTTGCTCTATGAGCCCCTATCGGCGGGGCTGGGATGCAATTCAGCTTTCAGGCTCCCAATGGCCCTACCAAACCCATCCGCATTGACAACGCACGGACTCGCACAATTGGAGCTTGTGCAAGAGTGCTTTGCAAATGGCGCATGATCTCATCCACATAGGTTTCCCTCGAGGATCGCGTGAGAACCGGATGGCGTCGGTCTTTCCAAATCCCTCAAGCGACGTGCGCCTTTTGCCCACATAGCCCAGGCCAGTGCTTTCATGTCCGGATCCACAGAGTTCGTAGCCCTTAGCAGTTCCTTGCCTGCGTCTTGCTGTCCGAACCGGCACCACATCACTCCACAAAGAAACACGTAATTGCCGTCCATTTCCGTTTCCTCCTCTCCAGCGCCGAGGAACATCAGTGGTACCCCAGCACCATGTTGCAACCACCTCTTCCGCTGCTCCAACTGCAATCCAACTGCCAACAGCAGCCCGTTCAAAAGAAAGACCGCTGTCTCACCAGAATCTGGTCGATCTCATCGTATGAGCGATTACCGAGACGCCGCGGCGCGAGATTACGGTCTGAATGCCGATTTCCAGGACACGAGGCATCTGTTCGGGGTCGGAGACTAACTCGCAGTAGTGGCTACATTGCTCGAAGAGACGGTCCGGATGAGTCTCCTGAAAATAGCCGCTGCCAATTTCCTTACTTGGAATCTGTGCGGCAATAGCGAGGACGGGAACACGGCTGCGGTGACATGTTCCAGGCGCTGTTTTTCCCGATTATGAGCTTTCCGACCGTGCCACAAAACGCCGGAAGCTCTCGGAACTCCAAGGACCAGATACCATAAGCCCTCTCGACGCCGGCATCAACAAGAACATCGACCAGCAACGCCGCTACTTTTTTTCTCGCCATCTCCGTCCTTGCCTGACAAGCGGTACCTATCGTGCCCATGCAATTGCCGTGCCATGAAATTCAGGGCCACAAACCACGCTTCATCTACATCGGGCCGACGGTCATTCCTGCAATTGCGTGACAAGATGACACTTGACGCAAGAGGCACGCGGATGACACTCGAGGTTGCGTACTGCAAACTGGTGACAATCGCCACCGACAGTATTATTGAGACTAATGAGTTTCGCAGCGGAGTTGGCGCACACTGACCTTTCCTGTCCGACCCCAGGCGTGTAGTTCAAAAAGACCTCGATATTGCCGAATACACGGATCCTTTGCACAATCCGATGATCCCCACACGATTGTGCTTGAGCCCGGTCTTGTCATTCATAAGATCTACAACGGCTACTGGTTCTTTGGTCGGCCCACAATCGAGGATCTCCGCCAGGATTTGCGTGCGGTTCTCAGGAAATGCCAACCCGATTGGGATATCACAAAGCCTGAACTAAAAGCGATTTGGCAGCAGGGCAAGAAGGAACTCTTCTATCCATATCACGAAACGTACGCTCACCTCGCGCTCCCGAACGCGTACGTCGGTACACGACTGATGAACCTGGTCGTTTCCGGGATGCCTAACAAGCAAATTGCGGCGGAACTCGGTGCCAGCGAAGCCACCGTCAAAATGCATCGCAGCCCGGTGATGAAAAAGATGCAGGCGAAATCGTTACCTGAACTTGTCAGAATGGCCGACAAGCTCAAGCCCATATTGGGACGAGACTGACTGTCCCGCGATGGACATTCCCCTCACCAAACTATCGAAAGTAGGGGTCTAATCGACCAAAGTCTGAATGCTTTAGCCGAAAGTGAGATTGCCTCAACTGTCGCAATCACGCTAGCATCAGGGCATGTCGGTGGACCGAACGTCCAAATTAATAGCGATCATTGATGACGATGAGGCCATGCAAGATTCACTGGGCGATCTAATGGAGGCGGCTGGACTGGTCGCACGGTGCTTCGGATCCGCGGAAGAATTCCTCGAATCCGATTTGCATACTCGAGCTGCGTGCCTAATTGTTGATATCCGTATGCCGAAGATGTCGGGCCTGCAGTTGCAGGCCAGGCTGAAAGAAGAGGAATGCAATATTCCGATCATCTTCATCACGGCTCATGGAGATGCCAGGATGAGAATTCGAGCGAT
>Ga0207684_10002185_pt1 | contig 20021 bp, 21 predicted proteins | sample KBSK5501metaG_FD_184342 | JGI IMG/M metagenome (GOLD analysis project Ga0207684, IMG submission 184342) | Corn, switchgrass and miscanthus rhizosphere microbial communities from Kellogg Biological Station, Michigan, USA - KBS K5-50-1 metaG... | ecosystem: Host-associated > Plants > Roots >...
CGGCTCGCACGATTCGCTCCATCACAGGCTCGCCTCGGCCGTCGAACGGCCTGCGGCTCGCACTACCATCACAGGCTCGCCTCGCGCGCGGCGCGCTACGGCTCGCACTACCGTCACAGGCTCGCCTCGGCCGTCGAACGGCCTGCGGCTCGCACTACCGTCACAGGCTCGCCTCGCGCGCGGCGCGCTACGGCTCGCACTACCATCACAGGCTCGCCTCGCACGCGACGCGCTGCGGCTCGCACTACCATCACAGGCTCGCCTCGCACGCGACGCGCTGCGGCTCGCACTACCGTCACAGGCTCGCCTCGCGCGCGACGCGCTGCGGCTCGCACTACCGTCACAGGCTCGCCTCGCGCGCGACGCGCTGCGGCTCGCACTACCATCACAGGCTCGCCTCGCGCGCGGCGCGCTACGGCTCGCACTACCATTCCAACCGCGACTCGACGGGGAGGCCGGCGCGGCGGCGGATCCAGCCGTTGATGCGCGCGATGCCATAGAGAAGCCGCAGGGCGACCCGCACACGCCATGGCGAGGTCACCCAGTTGCCGCCCGACAGGACGTTGAGCACGGCCTCGTACATGCCGAAGTAATTGCGCGGATGCATGAACAGATCGAAGAACGATGGCTCGTAGTACTTGTGGATGAACTTGAACAGCGGCTCGAGTCCGGCACGCACGCGTCGCTCATAAGGGGCGAAGCGACGCGCCGAGAAATCGCCGTCGCGAAACGCCTCGAGGATGCTGGCGGCCGCGAGCTGGCCCGTTCGCAGCGCGATGTAGACGCCGCCCGAGAAGATCGGATCCACGAACGCGATCGCGTCGCCGACGGCGATGAAGCGGTTGCCGACGACCGGCGAGTTTTCGTACGCGAAGTTGGCCTGGCGGTACACGGGCGTCACGCGCACCGCGCGCGCGAGGTTTTCGGACACGCCGCGACAGCGCGCGATCATCGAGTCGAGCAGGCCGTCGAGCTCGCCTGTCCACGCCTTCACGGTGCGCGCGTGGCAGACGGCGCCGACGCTCGTGACATCCCCCGCGAGCGGGATCCACCAGAACCAGCCGTCGCGGAAGACGTAGACCCGGATGTTGCCTTCCTCGAGACCCGACTGCCGGGCGGCGCCCTTGAAATGCGCGAAGAGCGCCACCTTGCCCAGGTTGGGGATCCGGCGGCGCTGGCCGTACCGGCTGGCCAGGAGCGCGTCGCGCCCGGTCGCGTCGACCAGCATGGATGCCCGCACACGGGCGGCACCGGTCTCGCCGTTGGCGCTCACCGTGACGCCCTCGGCGTCGAACGCGGTTCCCTCGACCGTGGCCGGCTGGTACACCGTGACGCCACGCTTCTTCGCGTGCTCGAGCAGAACGGTGTCGAACTCGGCGCGCGGGACCTGATAAGAATAGTTCGGCCACGGCTGGCCCGGGAGAAAGTAGAACGTTTGGGTCGCCCCATTGTCCTCATCGTGGAATTCGGCGCCGTACTTGAGCTGAAAGCCCCGCTCCTCGATCGCGGCCTTGGCGCCGAGCTCCTCGAGCAGGAGCATCGTGGCCGGCATCAGCGACTCGCCGACGTGGAAGCGCGGGAAGCGCTCACGCTCGAAGAGCGCGACGCGCAGCCCGCCGTCGGCGAGAAAGGTCGCCGTGCTGGAACCGCCCGGGCCGCCTCCGACGACGACGACGTCGAACGTGTCGGTCACGATCTCGTCCACAGCGTCTTCACGGCGAGCGCCGGCGTGGCGGGCTCCGTCTCGAGGCGCGCCTGCGCGTACAGCGCCGTCACCAGCGCGCTCAGCGTCGGCAGCCGGAGGCCGCTCAGCGCGACGAACACGAGCACCGGCAGCACGAGCGGCAGCCCGAGCGCCGCCGTCGTTGCCGCCGCCGCACGCCGACGCCGCGGATGACGCCACCACCACGCGAGCCGGCCGCCCGCGCAGCGCGCAGCCATCACCCCCATCATGAGTCCCCACGCGACGCCGCCGACGTACGGCGCGGCGCCTTCGAGCATCATCGCGTGGCGCTCGCGCGCACGTCTCGCACCGGCCAGGGCTGCGATCTCGCTCGCGGCGGCCGAAGCCTCGCGCGCCGCGCGCGCGAGCGTGTGTCCGCCGAGGTGGGCGCCGATCGCCACGCCGTCGATGACGGGACGGAACCGGCTACGCGCAGCCGCGCGGGGCAGCGCATGCACGGGCACCTCGCGCACCGTGAAGCCGCGCGCGGCGGCCGCCAGCAACACCTCCGTCTCGAACACGAAGCCACCGCGGCGTGTCGGGATCTCGTCGAAGATCGCCATCGGATAGATGCGGAACCCCGACTGCGTGTCCGCGAGCCGGAGTCCACTGGCCCAGTTCACGAAGAAGCCCGCGACGAGGACGGCCTCCGCGCGGCCCGCAGGCAGCGCGCCATTGCCGGGAGGCCGCGTGCCGATCACGAGCGTCCGCGGCGCCGCCACCGCCAGGAGCGCGGGGATGTCGTCGGGATCGTGCTGCCCGTCCGCATCGAGGGTGACGACGTGCGTGGCCCCCCGCGCGCGCGCGGCGGCGACGCCGGTCCGCAGCGCCTGCGCCTTGCCGAGACGTCGCGCGTGGCGATGCACCTCGGCACCGGCCGTCGCCGCCGCCCGCGCCGTGTCATCGGTCGACCCGTCGTCCACGACGATCACCGGAGCGTGCGCGCGCGCACGGCGGACGACGCCATCGATGGTCGAGGCCTCGTCATAGGCGGGAACGACGACGAACGGGATCATGCGGCGTCCACCACCAGCGCCACGTGCGCGCCGCCGCGCGCGAGCCCGTGCACGAGGCCCCGTCCGGGACGAACGCGCTCGACACGGGTCGTGCCGTTCGTCAGCGGCAGCAGACCCGACCGCGCCGTCCAGGCGGCGGCGGCGACACGCAGCACGCCGAGCCCGGCGTGACGGCCGAGCAGCTGCCCCAGCGACGAGACGAGCGTCTTCGTGCCGAGTGCGGCACCGAGCACCTGCGACTCCCAACGATCGCGCGCCTCGTCGCGGCTGCCGGAGGCGTACACCCAGCCGACGTCGCTCGGCCGCGCGCCCGCGGCGCGCAGCGCGGCGCCGATCGCGCGCGAGCGCCGCGACCGTCCCACCCCCCAGGGCCGCGCAGGCAGCGCGCGCCAGGCGGCCGCGCTGACCTCTCCCAGCACGATCGCGCCGCGCGCCCGCGCAGCCGCGCGTGGCTCGAGGACGACGAACGCCGCGCCTTCGCCGCGGCGCTCGGCGCCGAGGCCGAGGTGCGTCAGCTCGCGCTCGACGACCGGATCGAGCTCGTCCACGCCGCCCGCCAGCATCGCGGGCACGCGGCCAGCGGCGACCGCCGCCGCGGCACGCGCCACCGCCAGCTCGCCGGCCACCGTCGGCGCGTTCAGGGTCAGCGCCATCTCCCGCGCGCCGACGGCGATGGCGGTGGTGGCGACCATCGTGTTCATCACCGTGTTCGGGAAGAGCAGTGCTGACAGTCCCGCCGGCCCGCGCGCGAGAAACCCGTCGGCGAACGAGTGCGTGGAGCACAGATCGCCGAACTCGGTGCCGAGGACGAGACCGAGCCCGATGCCAGGATCGAGCCCGGACTCGCCGAGGGCGATTCGGGCGGCCCCGATCGTCAGCTGGCACACGCGCGAAAGTCGCCGCGCCTCGGTCGGGTCGACGAGGGTCGCCACGGCGCCCGCGCTCAGCGCCCCGTCACCCTGCACCGAGGGTGCTGCCAGGAAGGCGCCGAGGGCCGCGGAATCGCCGGTGACGGCGGCGGTGACGACGCCCACGCCGGTGATGACGACGTCCCCTCGCGCCGTCACGCGCTGCCCCGTCGGAACAGCAGCGTCACGTTCTGGCCGCCAAACCCGAACGAGTTGGAGATCGCGCACGTGAGGTGCACGGCGCGCGCCGTGTGCGCGACACAGTCGAACGGCACCTCCGGATCCGGCGTGGCGAGGTTGGCCGTCGGCGGAACGACGCCGTGCTCGAGCGCGAGCACGGTCGCGATGGCCTCGAGGCTGCCGGCCGCGGCCATCGTGTGGCCGATCATCGACTTGCTCGACGACACGAGCAGCCCGCCTTCGCCGAAAACACGCGCCAGCGCCCGCGCCTCGATCCGATCGTTTTGCAGCGTGCCGGTCCCGTGGGCGTTCGCGTACTGCACCTCGGTCGGCGTGGCATCGGCCTGTCGCAGCGCTGCGCGCATGGCGCGCACCATCCCATCGCCGTCGGGGTCCGGCGCCGTCACGTGGAAGGCATCGGTCGTCATCCCGTGCCCCCCGAGCGTCGCGTACACGCGCGCGCGGCGCGCGCGGGCCCGCGCCTCGGACTCGAGCACCATGAACCCGGCACCCTCCCCGATCGACATTCCGCGGCGCTCGCGATCGAACGGCCGGCAGGGCGTCGAATCGAGCAGCTTCAGCGTGTTGAAGCCCATGAAGCAGATGCGGGTGATCGCATCGACACCGCCGGCGAGCGCCACGTCGACCACGCCGTCGGCGATCAGCTCGGCCGCCTCGGCAAGGGCGATCGCGCCCGAGCTGCACGCGGTCACGACGGTGTGGCGCGGCCCTCCGAGCCCAAACCGACTCGCCAGGGCTTCGGCGTGCGCCGACGGCAGCACCGCGCGCAACGTCGCCGGACTCGCGGTGTCGCGCGCCGCGCGCCAGTACCACGCCTCGGCCTCGAGCATGCCGCCGCCGACGGCACCCACGACGAGCGCCGCCCCGCGGCGGTCGCGCGTGCCGAGCGCGGCGTCGGCAAGCGCCTCACCGGCGGCGCCGATGGCCAGGCGGTCGGCGCGCGTGCGGCGCGTCGAGCCCGCGAGCGGCCCGGAGACCTCGGCGCCGATGCGACAGCGAAAGCCGTCGGTTTCGATCAGCGTGAGGTCGCGGATCGTGCAGACGCCGGCGGAGAGCCCCTTCCAGTACGCGACGACTCCGGCTCCGTACGGACTGGCGGCGCCGAGGCCGGTGATGACGACCCGCTTCATGCGGAGCGGAGCTTCCCTGCAATGAAGCGCGACAGCGTGTCGAAAGAGGCGAAGTGCTCGGTCAGATCCTCGTTCTCGTCCATCGCGATGCCGAAGCGCTCCTCGATGGCGATCGAGAGCTCGATGAAGTCCAGGGAGTCGAGGCCTATGGAGCCGTCCACGCCTTTCGGCAGCGCCGTGGACTCGTTGGTCTCCGCCGCGCGACGAGGGTCGAACTTCAGACGCGAAACCAGGATCGTCTTCAGCTCGTCGAGGACTTCCTTGTGTTCCATGGGCCTCCTATGTCCCGACAGCGATCTGGGCGCGCCGGCCGCGCCAGTGCCCCGTCACGCGCGCCCTCGGCAACCCGGCTGCACGCGCGAGTGCCAGTCCCACCAGCGGAGCGCAGGAGAGCGTTTCACCCGCGCGCCGCGTCGCGAGTGTCTCGAGCGCCGACGCCTCGCCCGGTCCATACGCGAGGTCGTCACCCGGGCCGGCCAACACGGCGCACGCGGCGGCCTCTACCAGCGGTCGCGGCGTGGTCCAGCGGCCACGAGCCCACAGATCCGCGCACTCCTCGAACGTCTCGACCGCGAGCACCAGCGCGAGCTTCGTGCGCCCCGCCGCAAGCAGCATGCTCGCCTGCCACAGGGCGTCCACCGTTGCCGCAGCACCGCCTACAAGGATGACATACCCGCCGGTCAAGCCGTACTCGATCGCGACCTCCGCCGGCACCGCCGACGGAGCGGTATACGGGAAATACGGGCGTGCGGAGCCACTGGGCATCTCGGTCAGGCCACCTTCGGCTCGAACCGCACTCCGACTCGTCGCTACAACAGACCCACTGGGCATCTCGGTCAGGCCACCTTCGGCTCGAACCGCGCTCCCAGCCGTCGCTACGATAAATCCCTTGTTGCTCGCGCCATAGGCGGCCGCCGTCACGTAGACGAGCGCCGTCTGCTGGCCCGCCACGGCCGCGCGGTCGAGGGCGCTGTCGCGCAGCGCGGCGTCCACCGCGGCCACGGCCAGCAGGCTTTCGCGCGTCGCGCGGCGAAAGCGGTCCCCCGTGAGGGCTGGCCTCGCGAGCGGCACGATACGACGCTGGCCAGCCGCGTGGCGAGCGTCTTCGGGCAACGCCGCCACGCCGGCGCCCCAGCCGGTCAGGAGCCCGACGCCGAGGATCCGCGTCACGCCGCGCCCTCCAGAAGCAGCGCCGCGTTGCAGCCGCCGAAGCCGAGCGACGTGCTGAGGCTCACGCGCGGTCGCGCGGCGCGCGTCGCGTCGCACACGTCGAGGTCACACGCCGGGTCCGGCTCCTCGTAGCCGGCCGTGCCCGGCACCACACCGTCACGCGACGCGAGCAGGCACATGATCGCCTCCAGCGTGGCCGCGGCTCCCATCGTGTGGCCGAGCGCGCCCTTGATCGAGTTGACGGGCACGGTCCCGGCGCGCGCGCCGAGCACGCGACGGAGCACCGCGGTCTCGATCTTGTCATTGAGCGGTGTGCCGGTGCCGTGCGCGCTGACGAAGTCCACCGCGTCGCCGCTGATGCCGGCGGCCGCCAGGGCGGCGCGCACGGCGTGCTCGAGTCCGCGGCCCTCGGGATGCGGCGCAGCGACGTGCGAGCCGTCGCTGCTGCTGGCATGCCCCAGCAAGCGGCCCAACCCGGGCCGCGCCATGTCGGCGTCGCGGGCCATGAGCACGAGTGCGGCGGCCTCGCCGAGCAGCAGGCCGCTGCGTCGCCGGTCGAAGGGCCGCACGCGCTCGCGCGTGAGCGATCGCAGCGCGTCGAAGCCTCGCATCACGAAGCGGCAGAGGACGTCGTAGCCGCCGGCGATGACGAGGTCGGCGGCATCCGCCGCGAGCAGATCGGCGCCCACGCCCATGGCGGTGGCGCCGGAAGCGCACGCCGTCGACACCGTCACGACCGGCCCGCGGGCACGCAGCCGCCGTGCGAGAGCGTGAGCGGGACTGTCATAGAGACCCGCGGCGGCGACGCGGACGCCGCCCTCGCTGAGCGCGCGGTCGCCTTCCTCCACGCCGCCGAGCGCGGTGCCGACAACGACCGCGATGCGACCGGGATCCGCGCTGAGCTCGCCGCGCGCGAGCAGATCGTCGGCGGCGAGTGCCAGCAGCGCCGACGCGCGGCAGCGTGGCAGACGGCCCTGTCGCGGGGCGCGCAGCTTCTTGATCTCGCCGCCGCGCCCGACGCGCAGGTCGTCGACCTGAAAGCGCTCGATCGCCGAGATGCCGTCGACGCCGGTGCACAACGCCGACCAGAACGTGTCGAGATCGAGCCCAAGCGGCGTCGCGACCCCGGCGGCCATGACGACGACGGGCGTCATGCGGGCGGGCTCCAGACGTCGTAGAAGTTGAACCACTGCGTCGGATGGCGGCGCACCATCGTTTCCAGCATGCCGACCCAGCGGCCGAGCGCCGCCGCCTCATCGCCGGCCTTCACGGGCGACGGCGTGCCGACCACGATGCGATAGCGCCGGTCGCCGTCGAGCAGACAGAAGGCCGGAACCACCGGGGCCCGCGCCGCACGCGCGAGCATGAACGGCCCCATGGGAAACAGCGCAGGAGCGCCAAAGAAGGACTGCGAGACGTCGCCGCGCGTGCCGAGCGCACGATCGCCCTGCAGCGCGACGATCTCGCCGCGACGCAGCGCGGCGAGCAGCGCCAGCGACGTCGTGGGCGCGCGGGTCGTGACGAAGCGCACCGGCGCCTCACCGCCGCGCAGGAAACGCTCGACGGCCGGGTCCGCCTCCGCGGCGACGACGACATGGGTCGGACGGGCGCCGTCCCGCGCGAGCATCCGGCCGGCCAGCTCCCAGTTGCCGAGGTGCGCGGTGAGCACGACGAGGCCGCGGCCGGCCTGCGTCGCCCTCGTCAGCTCGGTCATTCCCTCGATGTCGGCCACGAGCGTTCCGACGTCGGCGCGCCGATTGGCGGTGATCAGGTCGGTAAAGCAAACCGCGAAGTTCCGAAAGACGGCGGACACCAGCGCGTCGAGCTCGCGAGCCGGCGCCCCGGGAAGGATGCGAGCCAGATTTTTCCGGACGACGGCACGCTCGGCGGGGAATCGCCGCGAGGCGACGTTGGCCACTCCGGCGGCAACCCGCAGGCGCGCGGGGCGCGGCAGGACCGAGGCCGCCAGGGTCGCGACGCGATAGACGGCGGCGCGATTGAATCCGTGCGCATACCAGCGAGGCGCCGCCGCGCCGGCTGCGGGCGCGTCGCTCGTCGTGACGTGAGTCACAGCAGCCACGAGTAATACATCCTGAACACGCGAATCGGTCCGACGCTCGTGTCGTAGACGTGGCTGGCGACGAAGCGCTCATGACGGGCGTCGAAGAGGACCGTGCCTGGCTCGGTCGGATCGTTCGGGTCCCACACGATCACCTCGACGCCGTCGGCAACGTCTCGATACGCGTAGGCGACCACGGTGTGGTTCACCTCATGCTTTGGCCAGTTCGTGATGAGCAGCTGCACGAGGCGTCCTGCCGCCAGCTCGTCGAGCACCTCGTCGAGCACGGCCTCCTGGTGGCCGTCGGGCAGCGGCATCGTCACTCGCCAGTTCGTCCAGTGCACGAGGGTCCAGAAGCGCGAGTTGAGTCCCGCCTTCACCGCGGTTTCTTCCGCTGCGGAGAACGTGCGCAGGTTCGCAAAGCCCGGAATGACGACGCGCTCCGCCGGCAGCAGCGGCGGCTCCCATGGCGCGCGACTGGAGACCGCGCGGACGAGCCGCGTGTACTCGCCGGCATCCAGACGCGGCGCCGTCGCGTCGAAGCGTGCGAACTGGTGGAACTGGCGCACCGCGCGCGCCAGCACGAAGCAGTAGTTCGCGTACAGATCGGGAACGTGCGGGTACCGCTCCCGGATGATATTGGGGAACGCGAACGTGTCGTCCGCGAAACGGAAGACGGGCACGCTCACGGCGACCGGCCGCGCGGCCAGCTGAGCCGGCGCGTGGACGCACGCCGCGGTGACCAGCGCCAGCGCGACCACCGCGATCCGGCTCATCGCTTTCACCCTAGTCGTCGCCCCCGGCCGCGTCAAGGACCCAGCCGGTCGTGCTATTCTCCGGTCGGTTTTTGAATGACCCGCGCGCTCGCCCTGCTCTACCGGCTCGTCTACGAAGGCATACTGAGCCGGCTCCCCGAGCCGACCGCCGTCGCGCTGGGCCAGCACGCGCTTGCCGTTCTGCCCTGGGACCGACTGTCCGTCTTCCGCCGCGAGGACCCGCGCCTGGCCGTGACGCTCGGCGGCGTGCGCCTCCCCAACCCTCTGATCCTCGCCGCGATGTACTACGACACCCGCATTCTCGAGAGAGCGATGGGCCTCGGGTTCGGGGCCGTGACCGCGAAGTCCATCACGACCGCGCCGCGGCCGGGTCATCCGCAGCCCAACCTCGTTCGCCGCGCGAGCGCCGCCGGCCCCGGACTCGTGAACTGCAACGGGTTCGCGAACCCCGGCCTCGTGCGCTTCCGCGAGGCCGTCAGCCGGCTGCCACACCGCGTGCCGTTGATCCTCAGCGTGGCCGGCGAGTCGGCGGAGGATTACGTGGCGATGGTGCGCGGGCTCGCGGAGTACGCCGACCTCGTCGAGTTCAACGTCTCGTCGCCGAACACGAAGCTCGTCTACGGCTGGGCCACTCGTCCGCGCGAGCTGCGGGCAATGCTGCAGGCCGTGCGGGCGGCCACCGATAAGCCGCTGATCGTGAAGATCTCGCCCGACTTCGCCGACAGCAACGAGCGCGACATCATCCCCGCCGCGCTCGAGGCGGGCATTCGCGTGGTGAACTACGGCAACGCGCGGCGGATCGACGAGCCCCGGCTGTCGCAGGGCGCCGGCGGCCTCTCCGGGCCCGAGATTTTCCCGGCGACGCTCGAGCATCTGCGGGCCACCCGCAAGCGATTCGGCGACGGGCTCGACATCATCGCCACCGGGGGCGTCGACACGCCGGAGAAGGCGCTGGCGTTGCTCGACGAGGGCGCCACCGCCATCGGTTACTTCACCGGATTCATCACGCGCGGGCCGATTCTCGCGCGCCGCATCCTCGACGCGCTGCTCGCGCGCCGCTGACTTGCTCACACCCTATCCACATGTCCACAGCTATCCACAGGCGCGCAAATCGCACGGACTGGTGCGGGCTGACGAGGGCATGGTCAAAAAACACCGCGTGATTCGTCCACGGATACGCACCAGAGAAATATTTTTCGCATGATCACGGGCGAGAACGCGCCCGCGTCGCGCGAAACGCGCGTCTGATGCGGGCAATTGAAGCCTTGACACTGAAATCGCGCCGCTCGTATGGTGTGCGCCGTGCTCAACGCCCCACTCATCGTTGCATCGCGGTCGACTTCGACCGACACCCGCTGAGAGGACGACGGACCCATGGATGGTCGGAAACCGCTGGCCAAAGTCGAAGGGCGCCGACGTCTACGTATGAGTGGCGTCACGGTCGCCTTCCGCGGCACGCCCAACCTCGATGACTGGGTGGCCTATATCGCCAACGGGACGAAGTCGCGCAAGACGATCCTCGCCGACCACGCCTCGGAGCGGAAAGTAAAGAACCTCATGACGCGGCTGCAGACGATGTCCAAGAAGGAGATCGAGAACCTGGCGAAGGGCTGACTAAAGACTGAGCGGTCGAGAGTTCGCGACGGCTTCCGGCGTGTCTCGCCAGGTCGACGGATCGGCGTCCACGTAGAGTTCCACCATGTTGCCATCCGGATCGTCGACATAGATCGACTGACTCACGACGTGGTCTCGGATGCGCATCTTGTCGATGCCGTGCGCCTCGAGATGCGCGCGCGCCGCTCGCAACTCGTCCAGCGAGGTGCCGATCCGCAGCGCGACGTGGTAGAGGCCGGTCGCCTCCGGCGGCGGGGCCGGCGCGTCGGGCCCCATTTGCATCACGGCGACGTCGTGATGGTTGTCCCCCGTCGAGAAGAAGGCCATCGGCCGGCCGAACTCGCCGCGCGCAACTTCCTTGAGCCCGAGGACGTCGCGATAGAACCGCGCCGAGCGCTCGATGTCGCGCACCTTGAGGACCACGTGGCCGACGTTCCGGACCCGGATCGCCATCGGCCTAGATGATACCGCGCTCGGCCAGGCTCGTGTAGCGTCCTCGCCCGACGATGACGTGATCGTGCACGCGCAGGTCGAGCAGGTGGGCGCATTCGACGAGCTGGCGGGTCAGCCGGACATCCTCACGGCTGGGTGTGGGGTCCCCGCTCGGATGGTTGTGCAGCAAGACGACGGAGGCGGCGGACTCGAGGATGGCCGGCTTGAACACCTCGCGGGGATGCACAAGGCTGGCCGAGAGTGTCCCCTCCGACACGATGACGTCACGCAGGAGCCCATTCTGGGCGTCCAGGAGCGCGACGCGGAACACCTCGCGGCTCAGATCCTCCATGAGTGGTCCGAAGGCCGCATAGACCTCAGCCGGACTGGAGAGCGCCAGGCGGGTGCCGGGGGTGCGGGCGCGCAGCCGGCGGGTGAGCTCGAAGGCGGCGGCGAGTCGCGCGGCCTTGGCCCGGCCGACGCCCGGCCGTCGGGCCAGCTCGCTCACATCGCGCCCCGCGAGGCCGGCGAGCGAGCCGTATGCGGCCAGCATCTCGCGCGCGACGGCGACGGCGTCCTTGCCGCGCATGCCCGAGCCGAGCTGCAAGGCCAGCAGCTCGGCATCCGCCAGCGCGGTCGGGCCCTTGAAGTACAGACGCTCGCGGGGGCGATCACTCTCCGGCAGATCGTCGAGAGGCATGAAGTCAGATATGTCCCCGGCACCGTCGTCGTCAACGCCAAGAATCGCTGACGTCGCGAATCAGATATGGCCCTCGCGACGGCGGTCGTCGATCGTGATCGCGCGCGACTCGTCGCCGACGCCGGCGATCCGCACACGCACGGCACGCGCGGGGAGGAGCGGCTCGAGGCGCTCGGCCCACTCGATGACGGTGACCCCGTCGCCGTCCATCATCTCGTCGAGGCCGAGGTCGAGAAGCTCCGCGAGGCTCGCCGTGCGATAGGCGTCGACGTGGTGCACCGGCAGCCGTCCGCGGTATTCGTTGACGAGCACGAACGTCGGACTGGTGGCGCCGGTCGTCACGCCGAGCGCGCGCACGAGCCCCTGCACGAAGACCGTCTTGCCGGCTCCGAGCTCGCCGCTGAGCGCCACCACGTCGCCCGCTTCGAGGGTCGCGCCCAGGCGTTGGCCGGCGGCGTCGGTCTCCTCGGGCGAGGTGGTGGCCAGGCTGGTGCTAGCGCTCATCGGCGAGCCGCCGATAGGCGTCGCCGAGCGCTTCGACGACGTCGCTCGCGATCAACGCCTCCTGCCCCACGCGCTCCGCCGCCACGTCGCCCGCGAGGCCGTGCAGATAGACGGCGGCCGGCGCCGCGTGCGCGGCCTCGATGCCGCGCGCGAGCAGCGCGCCAAGGATTCCCGTCAGCACGTCGCCGGTCCCGCCACTGGCCATGCCCGCATTGCCCGTCGGATTGATGAGCACGCGGCCGTCGGGGCCGGCGATCAGCGTGTCGGCGCCTTTGAGGACGAGGTGGACCTCGTGCGCGACGGCGAACCCGCGAGCCACGCCGACGCGGTCGCGCTGCACGTCGCCGACGGCGCCGCCGAGCAGACGCGCCATCTCCCCCGGATGCGGTGTGAGAACGCGCACGCCGGGGGCGCCGCGCAGCGCATCGAGATGATCCGCGAGTGCGGTGAGCGCGTCGGCGTCCACCACCATCGGCCGCGGCATCGTCGACACCAGCACGCGCGCGAGCGCACGCGTCTCGTCGTCGAGACCGAGGCCCGGCCCGATGGCGACGGCCGCGCGCGCCTCGGCCAGCGCCACGATCGGCTCCCGCGCCTTCATGCCGAGACTCCGCGCGCCCGTCTCGGGCAGCGGCTCGGTCATGGCCTCGAGCAACAGCGCGGCCACGGTCGGCTGCGCGCTGGCGGCTGTGCCGACCGTCACGAGACCGACGCCGGCGCGCAGGGCCGCGCGCGCACAGAGGGCGGCCGCGCCGGTCTTGCCGACGGAGCCGGCGAGGACGAGGAGGTGGCCGTAGGTGCCCTTGTGCGCCTCGCGCTGACGCCGTGGAAAGAGCGGCGCCACGTCGGCGCCCTCCAGCAGAAACGTCCGCACGTCGCGCGCGACCTCGGCCTCCGGCACCCCGATCGGCACGACCACCACGCGGCCGGCCAGCTCCCGTCCGGCGCCGATCACGAGACCGAGCTTCAGCGCCGCGAACGTTGGCGTGAGCCAGGCGCGCACGACCGGCCCCGTCGGCGGCTCGCCATCGGCCGGGAGTCCCGACGGCAGGTCGAGCGCGACCACGGGGCGGCCGCTCGCGTTGATCGCCTCGATCAGTGCGGCGACGAGCGGCGCGGGCGCTCCGCGCGCACCCGTGCCGAGCAGCGCGTCCACGATCAGCTGCGAGCGCCGAAGCGCGACGTCCGCCGCTGAGGCGTCCTCGACGACGCGGGCGCCGACGCCGGCGCGGCGCATCTCGGCAAACTTCACCGCGGCGTCGCCGCGCAGCGCCTCCGGGGCGGCGACCATGAGCACGTCCGGGCGCGCGCCGGCCCGCTTGAGGCGGCGCGCGACGACGAAGCCGTCGCCCCCGTTGCCCCCGCGCCCGCAGACGATCGAAACTCTCAGACCGCGCGCCCGCAGCCCACGCTCGGGCAGCGCCGCCAGCAGCGCGTCGGCGGCGCCGCGGCCGGCGTTCTCCATGAGCGTCGCTCCCGGAATGCCGAGCTCGGCCGTGGCGCGGGCGTCGACGCGACGCATCTCGTCGGCGGTGAGCACGGGCCGCACTACCGGCCTCGCGGCAGCGTCACCGCCTGCGCGACGAAGTCGGCGAGGATCGCCGTGTAGAGCTCGCGAAACTCCACGCGCGCCGTCTTGGGCAGCTCCACGTGCACCGCCCGCTCCGGAAGTCTCAATATTCCGTCGCGCTTGGCACCGGTCGCCGCGTAGAAGATCGGGTCGGCCGGCTCGATGAGCACGTCGAGCCGCGGCGCGCCGGCGTGGCTGCGCAGGTGCGCGTCACGGATCAGCTCGCACAGGGCGCGCAGCCGCTGCGCGTATTCGCGATCGACGCCGACGGTCGCGATCTCGATTCGCCCGGCGGACTCGCGCCGGTTGTTGCCGTGGATCTCGGCGTAGAAGCGCAGCGGGCCCTGCGCCGTCTCCCGCACGCGCTGCTCGAATGTGTCGTACACGAGGCGGGCGCCGTCGCTGGCCGCGTCCTCCGACGGCGGACGGCTTGGAACGCCTTCGTAGGGGCGGTTGACCTGGTAGCGGCGGCCGGGCTGCTCCCGCGTGTCCGGCTCGAGGTTGAAACCCGTGGCGACCACGAGGCCAAACCCGGTGCGGCGCGCGACCTCGGCGGCGATCTCCGCCGTCTGCGAGTCGGACGAGCCGTGCGGCGCGGCCACCACGAATCCGGCCCGGCCCGGCCGCCCGGCGATCTGGCCACGCGGCGTCTTCGCCGGGTACTCGACGGTCTGCGTGGCGCAGCCGACGAGAATGAGCGAGCCGGCCACCACGCTAGCGAGTCGCCGGAGCGCGGTGCGGCTCATCGTCGACGAGCATCGCCTGCGCGAGTGCATAGTCACCGTCGTGTGTGAGGGCCAGCAGCATGTGTCGTCCGCCGCGGGCCAGGCCAAGCTCTCGTGCGCGGCCGTGGAGCACGAGCTGGGGCGCCTGACCACGCTCGCGACGGACCTCCAGATCCCGCCAGCGCACGCCGAGACTCAGTCCCGTGCCGAGCGCCTTCGTCGCCGCCTCTTTCGCCGCGAAGCGCGCCGCGAAATGCGGGACGGGATCGCGCCGGGCGCGGCAATAGGCGATCTCGCCCTCGGTGAAGACACGGCGCAGGAACCGCTCGTCCCAGCGCGCGATGACCTCACGCATGCGCGGGATCCGGACGAGATCGACCCCGATGCCGAGTGTCACTGGCCGATGTGAGTCCGGATCACGCCCGCCAGCTCGTCGGCCATCGCCTGGATACGTGTGGCGTCGGCACCTTCGATCATGACGCGCGCGAGAGCCTCGGTGCCCGAGTAGCGGATGAGCACGCGGCCGACGCCGTCCATCTCCTTCTCGAAGGCTCCGACGCGATCGCCGAGCCCCTGGATCGATTCGATGGGCGGCTTGCTGCGGACGCGGACGTTGACGAGCACCTGGGGAAACTTGCGCATGCACGTGGCGAGCGAGGCCAGCGGCTCGCCCGTCTCTCGCACCACGGACAATAGCGCGAGCGCCGAGAGGATCCCGTCGCCGGTGGGCATGTGATCGGGGAACAGCAGGTGGCCGGACTGCTCGCCGCCGAGGTTGGCGCCGCTCTTTTGCATCTCCTCGTGCACGTAGCGATCGCCGACCTGCGTCTTCACCACGCGGATACCCGCCGCCTTGAGCGACTCGTCCAGGCCGAGATTGGCCATCACCGTCGTGACCAACATGTTGCCGTTGAGCCGGCGCTGCCGGGCCATGTGGCGGCCGGCGATGGCGAGCGCGTAATCACCGTCGCGGATCTCGCCGAGATGGTCGACGGAGATGAGACGGTCGCCGTCGCCGTCGAAAGCGAAACCGACATCGGCGCGCACCGTGCCCAGGCGCCCCTGCAGGCCTTCGGGGTGAAGCGCGCCACAGCCCGCGTTGATATTGGTGCCGTCGGGCTGCGCGCACATGGCGACGACGCGCGCGCCGAGCCGCCGGAAGACGCTCGGACCGACGCGGAACGTCGCTCCGTGAGCGCAGTCGATGACGACGGTGAGGCCGGCGAGATCCAGCGGAAAACAGCGCGTGAGGAAGTCGACGTAGTATTTCTCCGCGCGGTCGTAGTGGACGAGCCGTCCGATCTCGGCGCCCCGCGCGCGGGGGGCGGCGTCGGCCGCGGCCAGACGCGCCTCGATCTGCGCCTCCCAGGCGTCGGGGAACTTCGTGCCCTGCGCCGAAAAGAGCTTGATGCCGTTGTCCTCGAACGGGTTGTGCGAGGCGGAGAGCACGATACCGCCGTGGGCGTCCAGCGCGCGCGTGAGCAGCGCGATACCCGGCGTGGGCAGCACGCCGACCGTGTAGCAGTCGGCGCCGGCGGAGAGCAGGCCCGCCACCATGGCCGCTTCGAGCAGCGGCCCCGAGCGGCGGGTGTCGCGCCCGATCACGAGGCGAATGCGCGAGCCATCGTCCCGCTGCGCGGCCAGCGTGGCGACGAGCTCGCGGCCGACGCGGTAGGCGAGGTCGGGCGTCAGCGGCGGCTCGTTGGCGACGCCGCGGATCCCGTCGGTGCCGAACAGACGCTGGCTCACCGGTCGCGTCGAACCTCGATGGTCACCTGCACCGTCCTCTGGGTCGTGGGATAGACGGAGTCGGGCAGCTGCAGCCCGACCGTGCGCGTGATGCTGTGGCGGAGGTCCGTGACGTCCACGGGAGCGGTCTCCACCGTCGCGTGCTCCTCGATTGTAGTGCGCGGGCCCTTGACCTGCACCGTGGATGGCTCCACGACGACGCGGCTGACCTGAACGTCCGCCGGCGGTGAGCCGCGCAGCTTGGCCACCACCCGGAGCGCGCGCGTCACGGCGGCGGCGACCGTGACCCGCACCGTGTCCGGCGAGACGCGAACCACGTTGACGCCGGCCGGCGTCTGCACGTCGTCGGCCGACAGCTGGACGGTGTTGTCGCCCTCGCGCGCGCGCGCCAGGTTGACGCGCACGCGAACGTCGGCGGGCGCGAGCCGCGCCGCCGCCCACCGCGCCGCCTCGACCTGGACGTCGATGGTCTCTCGCGCCGCGCCGAGCATGACCATGCCGGGCCCGAGGCCCACGTACTCCACGGGCGCTGCGAAGCCGAACCGGCTGCGATTGGCGTTCACCACGAAGAACCAGACGATGACCGCAAGCACGGCCGCCAGGATCTTCAGCTCCCAGTTGCGGGTGAGCGCCGCCAGCATCACGGCGCGGACGACGGCGGTTCCGCCGGACGCGCCCCCAGGCGCATCGCCCGCAGCCACCCGCGCCAGAACACGGGCACGCCCTCGGTCGGGGCGCCCAGCAGCATGAGCAGCCGCCGGCGGAGGGCGTCGGGGCTGGCGAGCGTTTCGATGCCCCCGTCCACGGTCAGCGAAAGCTTGCCCGTCTCCTCCGAGACCACCACCGCGACCGCGTCGGTCTCCTCGGTGACGCCGAGCGCCGCCCGATGCCGCGTGCCGAGCTGGCGGGCGAGATGGCTGTTGCGCGACAGCGGCAGGAAACAGCCGGCCGCGACCACGCGATCGTCGCGGATGAAGGCGGCGCCGTCGTGCAGCGGCGAGTACGGCAGGAAGACGCTCATCAGCAGATCCGCCGAGACCAGCGCGTCCAGCGCGACGCCGAGCTCGGCGTATTGCCGCAATCCTGTCCCGCGCTCGATCACGATGAGGGCGCCGATCCGCCGCTCCGCGAGCGAGCCCGCGACCGAGGCGATCTCGTCGACCACGCGCAGCGTGTCGACGCCGCGGCTGCCGAAGAGCGCGCGCAGCGCTGCCGTGTGGCCGAGCGACGTGAGCGCCCGCCGAAGCTCGGGCTGGAAGAGCACCACCAGCACCACCACCCAGAACGACCACAGCGTGTCGAGCAGCCAGCCCAGGGTGTGCAGCTCGAGCTGACGCGCGGCGATCGACGCGGCCACGAGCACGCCGACCCCGACGAGCATCTGCATCGCGCGGGTGCCACGGAACAGCGTGAAGACACGGTAGATCACGATCGCCACGAGCAGGACGTCGAGCGCGTCGCGCCAGCCGAAGGGGCCGCCCGTCATCGCGCCGCGTCCCGCACGCGCTCGGTGACACGCACGGCGTCGAGCGTCTCCGCGACGTCGTGAGCTCGCACGAGGGCCGCGCCACCGAGCACGGCCGCCGCCGTCGCCGCCAGCGAGCCGGACAGGCGGGCCGCGGGATCGCTGCGCCCGGTGATCGCGCCGACGAACGACTTGCGCGAGACGCCGACACAGAGGGGCCGCCCCAGCGCGGTCAGCTCCGGCAGTCCCGCCAGCACCGCCACGTCCCAGGCGTGCCATGCGACGTCGGCGTCGCGGAAGAAACCGATGCCCGGGTCGAGAACGATGTGCTCGTCGGGCACGCCGGCCGTCCGCGCCGTCGCGAGCGCGTCGCGAAGGATTCGCGTGACGGTCGCCAGCGGCGTGTCGACGACCCGGCCGGGCCCGGGAGTCGCCATCACGATCAGACCCGCACCATGCTCGGCGACGACGCGCGCGAGTGCCCCGTCGGAGAGCGCTGAGACGTCGTTCACGACGCGCGCGCCGGCCTCGAGCGCGGCGCGGGCGACGGCCGGGCGCGACGTGTCGACCGAGACCGGCACGGGCAGCTTGGCGGCCAGCGTGCCGACCGCGCGCACGAGGCGCTGCGTCTCCTCCGCTTCGCTGATGGCGGTGTCCAGGTAGGGCGCGCTCGAGCGGGCGCCGACGTCGATCAGCGCCGCGCCCGCCTCCGCCATGCCGAGCGCCGCCGCCAGCACGGCGTCGTCGCCGCGATAGACGGAGCCCGGATGGAAGGACTCGGGACTGACGTTGATCACGCCCATCACCGCGACGGGAGAGCCGTCACCGAGCACGATGCCGGCGAGATCGGCCCGGGATCGACGCGACATGTCTCACGATACCATCCGGCGGATCGAGGAGCGCCACGGCTTCGCCGAAGCGATCAATCGTCAGGGGGTGGGGGCCACGACGTGGCCCCGGTGTCCCGCAGGCTATGCCGGAGCGGGCGCTTCGGAGAACGGGCGCGCGCGCAGAATCCGCGCGATCTCTTCGGAGTCCAGCGACTCCCGCTCGAGCAGGGCCCGCGCGAGCGCGTGAAGCTTCTCGATGTTTTCCTCGAGGATCTGCCGGGCGCGCGTCGCGCATTCGAGCACGATGCGCTTGATCTCACTGTCGATGGCGAGGGCGGTGTCCTCGCTGTAGTCCTTCGCGCGCGCGACCTCGCGACCGAGGAAGATGTGCTCCTCGTTCTTGCCGAAGGTGAGCGGCCCCAGCTTGTCGGACATGCCCCACTCGCACACCATCTTGCGCGCCATCTCGGTGGCCTTCTCGAGGTCGTCGCCGGCGCCCGTCGTCTGCTGCTGCAGCACGATCTCCTCGGCGCTGCGGCCGCCCATCAGGATGGTGATGCGGTTGATGAGGTACTCGCGCGAGTAGTTGTACTTGTCGTCCATCGGCAGCTGCATGGTGAGGCCGAGCGCCCGGCCGCGCGGAATGATGGTCACCTTGTGCAGCGGATCGGCGCCCGGCAGGAAGTCCGCCACCAGCGCGTGTCCCGCCTCGTGATACGCGATCGTGCGCTTCTCGGCGTCCGAGATGATCATGGAGCGCCGCTCGACGCCCATCAGGACCTTGTCCTTGGCGCTCTCGAAGTCCGGCATCTCCACGAGCTTCTTGTTCTGCCGCGCCGCGAGCAGGGCCGCCTCGTTCACGAGGTTGGCGAGATCGGCCCCGGAGAAGCCGGGCGTGCCGCGCGCCAGCACCTTCAGCTCGACGTTGGGCGCCAGCGGAATCCGCCGCGCGTGCACGCGCAAGATCTCCTCGCGGCCCTTGACGTCGGGTCGCGGGACGACGACCTGGCGATCGAAGCGTCCCGGACGGAGCAGCGCCGGATCGAGCACGTCCGGCCGGTTGGTGGCGGCGATGAGGATGACGCCCTCGTTGGTCTCGAAGCCGTCCATCTCCACCAGCAGCTGGTTCAGCGTCTGCTCGCGCTCGTCGTGGCCGCCGCCGAGGCCGGCGCCACGGTGCCGCCCGACGGCGTCGATCTCATCCATGAAGATGATGCAGGGCGCGTGCTTCTTGCCTTGCTCGAAGAGATCGCGCACGCGCGAGGCTCCGACGCCGACGAACATCTCGACGAAGTCGGATCCCGAGATGGAGAAGAAGGGGACGTTCGCCTCGCCGGCGATCGCCTTGGCCAGCAGCGTCTTGCCGGTGCCGGGCGGTCCGACGAGCAGCACGCCCTTGGGAATCTTGCCGCCGAGCTTCTGGAACTTCTGCGGATCCTTGAGAAAGTC
>Ga0207684_10002186_pt1 | contig 20005 bp, 15 predicted proteins | sample KBSK5501metaG_FD_184342 | JGI IMG/M metagenome (GOLD analysis project Ga0207684, IMG submission 184342) | Corn, switchgrass and miscanthus rhizosphere microbial communities from Kellogg Biological Station, Michigan, USA - KBS K5-50-1 metaG... | ecosystem: Host-associated > Plants > Roots >...
AGGGGCTGCGGGGGAGCGCGACGGTGGAATGCGACGGGTGTGTGAGGAGGTGCGGGACTTCGGCTGCCCCGGGGGGCCGCCTGGCCTGCCCTCGGCCCCCCGGCGGCGCCCGCCCGGCCTCCCCCTGGCCCGGCGGGCGCCCCGCCTGGCTCCGAGCCTCCCCGCCTGGCCCGGCGCCTCCCCCCACAGGTATGAGCGTTCTATTTCAGCAAGTCACTGATGACCCCGCCGACGACACCGCCTTCGACGGCCGTCTTACCGCTGTCCTGCGCGCCGCCGAGGAACGGAGCCAGCGACGCAGCCAGGATCGACAGCGGCATCGACTGCAACCACACCGTGCCCGGTCCGGACAGCACGCCGAAGTGATGTGCGTCCCCGCCGAAATACCGGTTGGCGATGCCCTGAACCCGGACGACCTGGAACGCAACCGACGCTTGGAACATGCCGACGTGCCCCGGATGCACGCGCAGTGACTGGCCAGCGGCCAGTTCGTACCGGACCACTTCGCCGGCGAGTTCGACCCAGGCGTGGCCCTGGCCGCCGATGCGCTGCAGGATGAAGCCGTCACCGCCGAAGACGCCCGCGGAAAACGACTGCTGGAAGCCGGCCGAGATCTGGAGGCCGGGGGTGCCGGCCAGGAACCCATGCCGGTGCGCCATGTACTCATGACCCGGACCGACCTCGATCGGCAGGATGCTGCCCGGCAGTTTCGAGGCGAACGCGATAACTCCGGGAGTCCCCTGGGCGGTATAGGTGCTCATCAGCAGCGTCCCCCCGCCGATCTTGCGCTTCAGCGCCCCCATCAGTCCTTGACCGCCCACGCCGCCACCCATGCCCGTGGACATCTGGATGGAGTCGGTCATCCAGGAGAACTCGCCGACCTCGGCAACGACGCTCTCGCCCCCGCTGAGCGAAACCGACAGCACGGGCATGGTCGTGCCGAGAATCTCGTGTTCCATCGATGTTCCCTTTCCTGCGCGCGTCCTTCAGGCGTCCTACGGCGTCCTCTGGTCGCTGACATGCCCTGACGACATTCGTGAGTACGCCCGGGCCCCTGTGCCGGGCGTACTCGCGGAGGCCGTCACTGTCGGCACCAACGAGGCGCTGGCCGGAGCGGTCGTCATTACGGAGCGACAGCGGACCCGGGAAATACAACTCGCCTATGTCTACGCCGCGTCCGGCCGCTCGCGAATCCTCGAAATCATGTAGCCGTCTGGGCGGGCACACGTGCGCGGGCCGCTATCTGGATCTGACGGCCGCCATTACGGGCCCATTCGCCGCCGCGGCGCGCACGGAGTTATAACACCGGCAGGTTCAGGGAGCCGGGCGGCCCAGTCCGCGCGTCAGCGAGCCGGCCGGCCCAGTCCGCGCATCAGGGAGCCGGGCGGCCCAGTCCGCGCATCAGGGAGCCGGGCGGCCCAGTCCGCGCATCAGGGAGCCGGGCGGCCCAGTCCGCGCATCAGGGAGCCGGGCGGCCCAGTCCGCGCATCAGGGAGCCGGGCGGCCCAGTCCGCGCGTCAGGGAGCTGGGCGGCCCAGTCCGCGCGTCAGGGAGCTGGGCGGCCCAGTCCGCGCGTCAGGGAGCTGGGCGGCCCAGTCCGCGCGTCAGGGAGCCGGGCGGCCCAGTCCGCGCGTCAGGGAGCCGGGCGGCCCAGTCCGCGCGTCAGGGAGCCGGGCCGGCCAGTCCGCGCATCAGCGAGCCGGGCCGGCCAGTCCATGCGCCAGGGCGTAACGCGTTGCCTCGACCCTGCCGCCCAGACCGAGCTTGCGGTAGACGGTCGCTAGATGGCGGTCGACCGTGGTCGGGCTCAGATACAGCGCAGCGGCGATCTGCTTGCTGCTCATCCCGGCCGCGAGCAGCCGCAGGACCTCAGCCTGGCGGATGGTGAGGCCGTCGGGCAGCGCGGCGCCTCCGCTCTCACCGATCTCCGCGAGCGCCGCCCGCACTTCGGCCAGACGCTGCGGATTGGCGATCTCGTCAGCCATCGCCTCAGCGGCACGAAGGTGCCTGACGGCATCGCCTCGCTGGCCCAGCCGATGCGATGCGCGGCCCAGGCCGATCATCGCCTCCACCGCGTCGTGCAGGTGACCAGCCTCCTGATGGGCCGCCGCGGCCGCCTCGTAGTGCCCGGCGGCCTCCCGCCAGCGTTGCTTCTTCGCCGCCAGGTCACCTTGATTGCACCGGAGAGTGCCGATGAGCTGCGGGTTGCCGAGGTCGGCGGCGAGTTCGGCGGCCTCGGCCAGGGCACGGCGCGCCGCGTCCCACTGGCCGGTGCGGATCAGCACGTCGGACAGGTTGGCCAGGCCGATCGCGAGGGAACGTCGCTCGCCGAGTTGGCGCTTGATGACCATCGTCTGCTCGAACAGCTCGCGCGCCCGGGCCAGATCTCCGTCGTCCATCTCTAGCAGCGCCATGTTGTTCATCGCGACGGAGACGCCACGGCGGTCACCCACCGCGGCCCGCAGGTCCATCGCGGTCTGGAAGCTGCGCCGGGCATCAGCCCGGTTGCCGAGGTAGCGATGGGCCGACCCGAGCACGGTCGCGGCGAACGCCATCTGCTCCTGCAGGCCGAGGGACTCGAAGATGCCGAGCGCCAGCCGCGCCTGGCGAAGTGCCTCGCCATAGTCGCCGTTCTCGGCGGCCAGGACGGCCGCCGAGCCGAACGCTCGCCCGGTCCGCTCGTCACGGCGATCATCCGCGCCGGCCAGGAACTTACCAAGCCAGCTTCTTCCGAACGCCAGCCGCCCGCTGATCAGCCACCACCGCCAGAGTGCGGAACTCATCTCCAAGCCGAGGTCGATATCGGCGTTCTCGTCCGCCCACTGCAACGCGATGTCGAGGTCGGCGACCGCAGCCTCCAGGCGGGCGGTCCAGCTGGCCGCATCGGGTCCGGCCAGGCCCGGTTCGCTGGCGCGGGCCAGCTCGGCGAAATGCATGGCGTGCCGCCGGCGGACCGAGGCGCCGCCCCCCTCCTCCAGCGTGGCCGCTGCGAAGGTGCGCATCGTCTCGAGCATGCTGAACCGGTTGTGCTCGCCGTCTCGGGTAACCACCAGCCAGGACGAATCGACGAGTCCGCGGAGCGCGCGGGCCAGCCCGGGCCCGGCACTCTTGCCATCATCACGGGCGCCATCATCACGGGCGCCATCATCACGGGCGCCGACCGCGGCGGCGTCGTCCACCGTGAACGGCGCGGCGAAGACGCTCAGCGCCGGGAGCAGCCGCTGCTGCTCCGGCCGGAGAAGATCGTGGCTCGCGCGAAGGACATCCACCAGGCGGCGGCCACGGGGCTGGCCGGAATCGAGCGGCTCCTGGTCGAGCAGGATCGCCCCCTGCTGCAGAATCTCCCGCACGGACAGGGTGCCCACCCATCCGGCGATCAGCTCGATAGCGAGCGGGAGGCCGTCTAGCCGGCGGCACAGCTCGGCGATGGCCCGCGGGGCGACGTCGGTTTCGCTGAAGCCAGGCAGTCGTTCCCGTGCCCTCGCCATGAACAGCCGCACGGCATCCGACGAGGCGATGTCCGACACGCCGGCCGCGGCCGATGGGCAGGCCAGCGGGGGCACCGTCCAGCACACCTCGCCCGGAACACCCAGCACCACCCGGCTGGTGACGACGATCCGCAGTCCCGGAACCGCGGTGAGCAGCCTGCCGACCAGTTCGGCGACCTCGTCGCGGACGTGCTCGGCGCCGTCGAAGACGATGAGCCGTGCCGTAGCGGCCAGCGCTGCCTGCACGGACGCGTCGATCAGCACACCTGGCTGGTCGCGCACCCGAAGGCGCGAGGCCACCGTCGAGATCAGGGACTGCGGATGGCGTACCGGTTCGAGCGGGATGAACACGACCTCCTCCGCAGGACCCCAGCGCCGGATGGCCTCGACGGCGAGCCGGGTCTTACCAGCCCCGCCGGGCCCGGTAAAGCTGATCAATCGCGAAAGCCTGAGCAGTTCCGAGAGTTCTGCCAGTTCACGCTCGCGTCCGACGAAACTCGTATGCGCCACCGCGATCGGCCCGGGCGGCGCGGCCGGCCCGGGAGGCACAACAGGTCCAGGTGCTGCTGCGACCGGTCCGGGTGCCGCTGCCGGCCCGCGCTCATGGGCCGCGATCCCGGCCTCGAACTCGGCGAGGGCGAGGCTCGCGCGGGCCGACATCCGGGTACGCCCGGCCTCCCACCGGTTCACCGTCGCGAACGACACGCCGAGCCGCCGGGCCAGTTGTTCCTGGCTCAGGCCAAGGCTGGCGCGCAAGTGACGAAGGCGCGCCTCAGGCGTCGTCGCGGCGTCCCCGCCGGGCGCCTCGCCATTCACATCCGCAGCTTACCGACTTTGAATGTGACGAAATGGTGCAACTCGGGTGAAGGAAAGCACGCGGTACGTTGGGCTTCGACGAGCGGAGGTCCAGCGGCATGGTCGACGCAGCACCACCGGCACCCGGATCGGCCTGGGAGTACGCCCCGGCACCGGAGTCGCGGGAGATCGTATCGATCGCGCCCGGCTACGGCCTGTTCATCAATGGCGAGTTCACCCCGGCCGCGGACGGGAAGCATTTCACGACCCTCAACCCGGCCACCGAGGAGCCCCTGGCCGAGGTGGCCGAGGCAGGTGTGCGGGATGTCGATCGCGCCGTCGCCGCGGCCCGCGACGCCTTCGAGCGGACCTGGGGCCCCATGCCCGGAACGGACCGGGCCAAGTACCTGTACCGGATCGCCCGGGCCATACAGGAGCGGGCCCGCGAGTTCGCCGTGCTGGAGAGCCTCGACAACGGCAAACCGATCAAGGAATCCCGCGACGTGGACGTGCCCCTCGCCGCCGCGCATTTCTTCTACCACGCCGGCTGGGCGGACAAGCTCGAGCATGCCGGGTTCGGCCCACAGCCACGCCCGCTCGGCGTCGCCGGCCAGGTCATCCCGTGGAATTTCCCGCTGCTCATGGCCGCGTGGAAGCTCGCTCCCGCGCTCGCGGCCGGCAACACCTGCGTGCTGAAGCCGGCGGAGACGACCCCGCTGACGGCACTGCTGCTGGCCGAGGTCATCCAGCAGGCAGGTCTGCCGCCCGGCACGGTCAACATTCTCACCGGCGACGGTGCCGCCGGCCAGGCGCTGGTCAGCCACCCGGGAGTGGACAAGATCGCGTTCACCGGCTCGACCGAGGTGGGCAAGGAGATATTGCGGGCGGTCGCGGGCACCGGCCGCAAGCTCACCCTGGAACTCGGCGGCAAAGCGGCGAACGTGGTTTTCGACGACGCGCCGCTCGACCAGGCCGTGGAGGGGATTGTCAACGGCATCTTCTTCAACCAGGGCCACGTATGCTGCGCGGGCTCGCGCCTGCTGGTCCAGGAATCCGTCGCCGACCTGGTGCTCGACCGGCTCAAGCGGCGCCTTGGCACGCTGCGGCTCGGCGACCCGCTGGACAAGAACACCGACATCGGGGCGATCAACTCACGCCAGCAACTCGACAAGATCGAGCGACTCACCGCGGCCGGCGAAGCGGAAGGCGCGCAGCGCTGGTCCCCGCCGTGCGTGCTGCCCACCGCGGGCTACTGGTTCCCGCCGACCGTCTTCAGCGGGGTGAGCCAGTCGCACCGGATCGCCCGCGAGGAGATCTTCGGCCCGGTGCTGTCCGTGCTCACGTTCCGCACCCCGGAGGAGGCCGTGGCCAAGGCGAACAACACTCCGTACGGACTGTCCGCGGGGGTGTGGACCGACAAGGGCAGCCGGATCCTCTGGATGACGCAGCGGCTTCGCTCGGGCGTGGTCTGGGCGAACACGTACAACCGGTTTGACCCGGCGAGCCCGTTCGGTGGCTACCGGGAGTCGGGGTTCGGACGGGAGGGCGGCCGGCACGGACTGGCCGCGTACATCGATGGCTGACCACGCCCGCGCGCCGAAGAAACCTTCCAGCCAAACGAAAGAACCCCGTTCGGTCCCGAGCAACGCCTCCAGCGCCGAGAGGGCTGGCCGCGAGGCTGGTGGTGGGGGTGGAGTTAGCGGCGTTGCAGAGGTGGGTAGCGGCGAGGTTGGCGTGGGGCGGGACGGCGGGGAAGTCAGCCCGCGCCTGGATGTCCGCAAGACCTACAAGCTGTTCATCGGGGGCGCGTTTCCGCGGTCGGAGTCTGGGCGGTCCTACCCGGTCGCCAGTCCCGGCGGTGACCTGCTCGCCTACGCCGCGCTGGCGTCGCGCAAGGACGCCAGGGACGCGGTCGTGGCGGCCCGGAAGGCGGCGGCGGGCTGGGCGGGCGCGACGGCGTACAACCGGGGACAGGTGCTTTACCGGGTCGCCGAACTGCTCGAGGGCAGGGCTGGGCAGTTCGCAGCGGAAATCGTTCGGTGTGATGGGGTGGGCGAGGAGCGGGCCCGGCAGTCGGTCGCCGGGGCGATCGACCGGTGGGTGTGGTACGCGGGCTGGCCGGACAAGGTGGCGCAGGTCGCCGGGGCGGCGAACCAGGTCGCGGGGCCGTACTTCAACTTCAGCGTGCCCGAGCCGACCGGGGTGGTCGCGGTGATCGCTCCGGCCGAGGCTGGCCTGCTCGGCCTGGTCAGCGTGCTGGCGCCGGTGATCGCGACCGGCAACACGGCGGTCGTCGTGGCCAGCGGATCTGGGTCGCTGCCGGCGGTCACCCTGTCCGAGGTGCTCGCCACGTCTGATGTGCCGGCCGGCGTGGTCAACGTGCTGACCGGCCGCACCGCGGAGCTTGCCCCGGTGCTCGCCGCGCATATGGACGTGAACGCGATCGACCTCACCGGCGTGCCCGGCGCGGATCGCGCGGACCTGGAGCGACTGGCGGCCGGGAACGTCAAGCGGGTATTCGCCCAGGAGCAGGACTGGGCGGCTGCGCCTGGCCTGGCCCGCCTGCTGGCCTTCCTGGAGACCAAAACGGTCTGGCACCCGATCGGAATTTAGACTCACAGGACTCACGCGTCCTAGCAGTCACAATAACCCCATGGGTTAGCGGTCGGCCCGCGCCATATTCACGGGGTTGCCGCGGGGGTTTTGAGCCGGGGACGGGCCGCACGGTCAGATTTCGCCGAACAGGCGGTCGCCGGCGTCGCCGAGGCCGGGCACGATGTAGCCGTGCTCGTTCAGCCGCCTGTCTATGGCAGCGGTCACGACCCGGACCGGCACCGGTTCGTCGCCGGGGAATGCCGCCTGGAGCCTGGCCACCCCCTCCGGGGCGGCGAGCAGGCAGACCGCGGTGACCTTGGCGGCGCCCCGGTCGGCCAGCATGGCGATGACGGTTTCCAGGGTGCCGCCGGTGGCCAGCATCGGGTCCAGCACGAACGTGTCACGGCCGGCCAGATCGGCCGGCAGCCGGTTGGCGTAGGTGGTGGCCACCAGCGATTCCTCGTCGCGGGCCAGGCCGACGAAGCCCACGTCGGCGGTGGGCAGCAGCCGCGCCATGCCGTCGAGCATGCCGATCCCCGCGCGCAGTATGGGCACGATGAGGGGCACCGGCCGGGCCAGCTTGACGCCGGGTGCCTCATCCACCGGGGTGCGCACGGACACGGGCTGGACCCGGACCTCCCGGGTCGCCTCATAGGCGAGCAACGTGACCAGCTCGTCGGTGAGCCTGCGGAAGGTGGGCGCCTCCGTGTGCTCGTCGCGCAGCGCCGTGAGCTTGTGCGCGATCAGCGGATGATCAACGACGAGTGTCTGCATGATCCGTAGTGTGTCAGGTCAGCCTCGTCCTGGCCTGCCCGCTGCCTGATCAGAGATGTCATCGACAGTTCTCCGCCTGGTCATGGCGTTGCGGCCAGGCGCGTCACTGGCTCAATTCACCGTGTAAGAGTGCGAATCGCGATTGTCACCGAATCGTTCGCGCCCGACGTGAACGGCGTCGCCCACAGCGTCCTGCGAATCGCCGAGCATCTCGTCCGGCGCGGCCACCAGCCACTCATCGTCGCGCCCCGGCCCGCGGCCGGGATTGTCCCTGACGCTGGCCACTGGCCCTATCCCGTCGTGCGGATGCCCTCCCTGCCCATGCCCGGGTACCCGAGTTTCCGGCTCGGCCTGCCGAGCCGGAAACTCCATGACGCGCTGGTCGGCCACCGCACCGACCTGGTCCATCTGGCCAGCCCGTTCGTCCTCGGTGCGCGGGGCGGTGCGGTCGCCCGCCAGCTGGACATACCGGTGATCGCGGTGTACCAGACCGACATGCCCGGATACGCCCGCGCTTACCACACCGGCAGGCTCGGCGAGGCGGCCGCATGGCATCGGGTGCGCGATATCCACAATGGAGCAGACCGCACCCTTGCTCCCTCCACCGCCAGCGCGGCGAGCCTGCACTCACGAGGCATCCCGCGGGTGTGGTTGTGGGGGAGGGGCGTGGATACCGAGCGGTTCGACCCGGCCGCGCGCAGCGCCGCCCTGCGCCGGTCGCTGGCCCCTGAGGGCCAGGTCCTGGTCGGGTATGTCGGGCGGCTGGCCCCCGAGAAGCGGGTCGACCTGCTGGCCGACGTGGCGCGGCTGCCCGGGGCACGCCTGCTGATCGTCGGCAGCGGCCCGGCCGAAGCCGCGGTGCGCAAGGCGCTCCCGGCCGCGGTCTTCCTCGGCCAGCGCCACGGCTCGGACCTGGCGCGGATCTATGCGAGCCTCGACATCTTCGTGCACAGTGGCTGCTGCGAGACGTTCGGCCAGACCATCCAGGAGGCGGCGGCGAGCGGTCTGCCCGTGGTGGCGCCGGCCGCAGGGGGACCGCTTGACCTGGTCGAGGACGGGGTCACCGGGTACCTGGTCACCCCGGGAGATCGCGGCGCCCTGGCCGACGCCGTGGCCCGGCTCGTCGCGGACCCCGGGCTGCGGGCCGCTGCGGGACGGGCCGCGCGGGACCGGGTGCTGGCCCGTAGCTGGACCGCTCTCGGCGACGCATTGATCGGGCACTACACGGCGGTGCTGATGGCGCCGGGCGGACGTCCAAGGCGCCCGTCACAGCGGAAAGTGAGCGCTCAGTAGATCCCGGGATCGCCGCCTCTTAACGGCATGTTAGCCTGCGCGCAATAGTGCCTTTCCCGTTCGGCCTTTCTGGTGCGCGACGGTCCTTCCTGGGGGTGCGCGGCAGCGCGCCAATGCGGCCGGGCACGGACCCGGCGCTCGTCATGTCCACAGACCCAGGAGGGTGACATGTTCGCTGGCCCGCAGGCTGGCCCGAGTACGAACAGGGGAAGGCGGATCTTGCCGATCCGGACCTCTGTGATCCTGGCCGCCGTCACTGTTGTCGGTGCCTCGCTGGCCATCAGCACCGTCTCGCTGGCCGCCTCGTCGGGAACGGCGAGCACGGGCTCGGCAGCCGTCACCGCCTCAGCCCGCGAGTACCGGGTGCTGGCGCCGACCGAGACGCCGATCAAGCACGTGGTGGTGCTGTTCGACGAGAACGTGTCGTTCGACCACTACTTCGGCACCTACCCCAGCGCGGCCAACACGGACGGGTCACCGTTCCACGCGGCCAAGGACACGCCGACGGTGAACGGCCTCACCACTGCGCTGCTCACGGCCAACCCGAACAGCTTCAACCCGCAGCGGCTGACCTCCTCGGAGGCGCTCACCTGCGACCAGAACCACGGCTACACGGCCGAGCAGTTGGCGTTCGACAGCGGGAAGATGGACCTGTTCGTCCAGAACACCCAGACCGCCACGTGCTCCGGCCAACCCGTCCTGTTCGGCGCCCCCGGGCTCGTCATGGACTATTACGACGGCAACACGGTGACCGGGCTGTGGAACTACGCGCAGCACTACGCGATGAGCGACAACAACTACGACACGAACTTCGGGCCCTCCACGCCGGGCGCGCTCAATCTCATCTCCGGCAACACCGGCGGCAGCTACGCGGTCGACCCCACCACTGGCGTCACCGTCCCTGACCCGGGCGCGGTGAGCGCGCTCAACAGCCAGGGCCTCGGCAGCATCTACGGTGACCCCGACCCGGCCTACGACAACTGCTCCGACGCCAGCCACACCAGGACCAGCCCGCTCGCGGTGGTGACCGGGCCGAACATCGGTGACCTGCTCAACGCGCGGCACGTCACCTGGGGCTGGTTCCAGGGCGGGTTCGCCCCGACCGGGACCAACGCCGCCGGCTTCGCGGTGTGCGGCGCTACCCACGCGAACATCGGCGGCGGCGTGTCAGCGGACTACTCGCCGCACCACAACCCGTTCGAGTACTACAAGTCCACCGCCAACCCCCAGCACCTGCCGCCGACCTCTGAGGCCGCCATCGGCCACACCGACCAGGCCAACCACCAGTACGACCTGTCCGCGTTCGGCCAGACGCTCAAGGCCGGCAACATGCCGGCGGTGAGCTTCCTCAAGGCGGCCGAGTACCAGGACGGGCACCCCGGCTACTCCGACCCGATCGACGAGCAGCACTTCATCGTCAACACGGTCAACCAGATCGAGCAGTCCAAGTTCTGGAAGTCCACCGCGATCGTCATCACCTACGACGACTCCGACGGCTGGTATGACCACCAGCCCGCGCCGATCGTCAACGGCTCGAACACCGCCATTGACGCGGCGGTGTGCACCAGCGTCCCGGTGAAGCTGGGCAGCTTCCCGGACCGGTGCGGCTACAGCTCGCGCCTGCCGCTCGTGGTGATCTCCCCGTTCACGCGCAGCAACTACGTCAGCCACAACGTCACCGACCAGGCCTCCATCACCAAGTTCATCGAGGACAACTGGCTGGAAGGTCAGCGGACCGGCGCCGGATCCTTCGACGCGGTGGCCGGGAGCCTGTACGCCCGGGGCGGCGTGCTGGACTTCCACGGCCGCCCGAACGACGACCGGATCCTGCTCGACCCCGTGACCGGGGAGGTCGTCAGCCGGATTCATTGACCGGCTGGGCTGAGCGCGGATCGCTGCTGGGTCTCCCCGGCGGCGATCCGCTCGGCCGCGCCCGCGGGCCGGATTACCGCTGATCGCGCTGGCCGACTTCGAGGTGCCCGGGGCCGAGCAGTCCCTGAAGGCCCTTGAGCAGGCCGGGCACACCGCCCGCACCGGGGACGGAGTAGGGACGGCCTGTTCCTGTGCCAGCCGCCCCATCCGGCCTGGGACCGGCTGACTGAGGCGTTCCTCGCCGTCTGGGCGCAGGACGGCGCAGACATCCACCTGGGCCGCCGGCTGCCCGAAATGCTTCGTGCTGCCGGGCTCGTCGATGTCGGGGTCACGGTCCGAGCGGATGCCTACCCGGTCGGCCATTCCCGTCGCACGATCCACCCGGACCTGGTGCAATCCATGCGATCCAAGATCCTCCAGCGGGGCCTGCTCGGCCAGCGCGAGCTCGACGAAACCGACGCCGCTGTCCGCGCCCACCTGGATGACCCTGGCACGCTGGTTATCCCGCACCTGTACGTCCTGGCCTGGGGCTGCAAACCGGCGAGTCTCACAGCCGGACGTGTTCGGTGACTATGCGTAAGTGGCTGATAACGTAGAGACTTCACAAGTCTTTCAAACGGCCGGAGATCTGCACACAGCAGTCTTAGAGCAACGTGGTGGGGACGGGTTTATGATCAGGCGTCTGGTCGCCCTGCTCGCCTCGGCGGGTGTGGTGGGCTGCCTTGGAGCTTCACAGGCGGTGTCAGCTTCGGCTGGTGCCGTGTCCACGCCCTACTATGGCATCTCGCTGTCGGAGCTCCAGGTGGCGCCCGTGGGCACGGCCACCATCCGGGTGGCTGAGGCTGAGCTGCAGGCCATCCACGATGCTTGGCACGCCAACACGGTACGGCTGCAGATCGAGCAGGATAAGCTCACCTCCGCTAGCGGGTCCGGCTACTACTGGGAAATCCGTAGCGTGGTCAACTACGCGCTGGGCCTCGGTCTCACAGTGGTGATCAACGACACAACTCTTCCGGCCCCAGGGTTCACCAGCAACGAGCCTTAGCCCACGCGTGCCACCGAAGTGTTCTGGAAGGACATGGCAGCGGCGTACGCGGGCCACCCTCAGGTGATCTTTGACCTGTTCAACGAGCCGCGCGTGCTGCGTGGGACCGGGGCGGCGCAGTGGCAGGTGTGGCGCAACGGAGGCTGGGTCGGGAGCGTGAACTATCTGGGTATGCAAACTGTGCTTGGCTACGTCCGCAATCAGCTGAGGGCATCCAACATGGTGTGGGCTGACGGGCTGCATTCTGCGGGCACGCTCAACGGCATCGCACCGCATGACGCGATCGGCACGGTGGATGGCGCTCCCGGCTCGGTCGGCAACTACTCGCTGAGCCAGAGGGGCGATGCCGTGCAGGGCCCGCTGGTCTACGCGTTCCACCACCCGATGGGTGCCGAGACCACCACGGCGTGGTGGCGAGACTTCGGGTACCTGCATGCTCTTGGCCTGTCCGTCATGGACGGTGAGTGGAACAACGCCGTGGACGGTGGGGACTACTGCTGGAGCGATGCTCCGACCAGCATCCCCTCCTACCTGAGCTACCTCGCCGGCGAACAGATAGGGCTCACCGGGTGGGAGATCGGGCCTAACGCCAACCCGGGCGCAGCCACCTGGGCGCAAAGCACGCCATTCGACTACACCAACGCCTCGCTCGCTGACTCCCCGGCCAGTTACGAGACGCCTACCACCACCTCAGGCAGCCCGGCAGAGCCGTGGAACTGCCTCAACTCCAACGACGCAGGGTCCGGCCAGCTCCTGATGGGCTGGTTCGGCTCGCAAGGCGGATGACGGTGACGGTGCGACGCCGGTAGGCCGAGCGCATCGACAGGACATGCCCTAGGCCCCGGGACGGATGTTCTGGTTCAGGTGGAATACGTTGCCCGGGTCGTAGGTGTTCTTGAGCGCCGTCAGCCGGGCGAGCTTCTCGGCCGGGTAGGCGCGGCGGACGCCCTCGGCTCCCTCGTCGCTGAGCGCGTTGACGTACGCGCCGCTGGCGAACGGCTCGAGTGCCGCGGAGGCGCGCCGGGCGGCGGCCATCCGGTCCTGGTCCTCGGCGGGATCGGTCCAGCTCGTCCCGGTTCCGTACTCGAACAGTGCGTCGCGGTGGCTGAACGCCGTGTCCGGGTCGGGTATGTCGGCGATCGCCCCGCCGTACGCCTGGAGCCCGGCGTTGGGGAGGTTCTCGCCCCTCCCGTCCGCGGTCCCCCGCAGGAGGAACGCCTCGATCGCCTCGTCGGGGAAGCTCCGCAGGTAGTGCCCTTTGGAGTACCTTCGCAGCGCGTGCCGTCCGACGGTGTCGTCCTGGCGCTGGAGTTCGGTGTACGACGGCTCGGACACCCGCTCGGCTACCGGCCGCCCGAGGGCGCGTATCGCCGGGAGCAGCCGCCGGCCGCGTTCTGGATCGCCGACCCACACGAACCCGACGGTGGCCAGGCCGTCACGGCCGACGGACGCGGTGAAGGTGGCCTGCCGGGGTGCCTCCGCGTTCAGGTCCCGCCACCCGCGGAGCACCGGCAGCGCCTGCTCGAGCGGGAACGCGCACTCGGCCACCAGCGCCTGAGTTCCCACCGGGTGGAGCCGGAACTCGAACTCGGTGACCACGCCGAAGTTCCCGCCACCGCCGCGCAGGCCCCAGTACAGGTCCGGGTTCTCGGACCGGCTCGCCCTGATCAGGTTCCCATCCGCGGTAACCATCTCGAACGAGACGACGTTGTCGCAGGCCAGGCCGCAGCGCCGGGCGAGCCAGCCCATGCCGCCGCCGAGGGTGAGCCCGCCCACGCCGGTGTGCGAGACGTTGCCCGCGGTCGTGGCGAGGCCGTGCCGCTGCGTCGCGCGGTCGAGGGCGCCGAGCAGCGCGCCGCCTTGCACCAACGCGCGGCGCCGCGCCGGGTCAACCCGGACCCCGCCCATCGGGGTGAGGTCGATCATGAGGCCGTCGTCGGGGACGGCCAGGCCGAGGACGCTGTGCCCGCCGCAGCGCACGCCGATCTCCAGGTCGAGTTCGCGCGCGGTGCGCACCGCGGTCACCACGTCGCTGGCGCTCGCGCAGCGGATGATCATCCGTGGCCGCCGGTCGACCATCGCGTTCCAGACCGTGCGGGCGTCGTCGTACCCTGCGTCGCCCGGCTGGAGCCGTTGCCCGTCCAGCCGGTCACGTGTGCTGTCCATCGCCCTTGTCGTCATGCCACGAGCCTGGCAGGGAATCGGTGCCGCGATAAGGTCCGATCTGATGACAGAAATCAGGTCCAATTTCTCGTCTCGTGGCCGGCCTGCTCATCGATCCGCAGCGGGTGGCCCCGTCCTGCGCCGTCGGCAGATCGAGGCGTCGATCCGTGATGGAATCAGGCCGGACGGCGGCGGCCCGGCCCCGGATATCTCCACATCACTGCCGGTTTTGCAGGTAGTGGAAGACTGAGCCCATGCCCGACCAGCCCGTGTCCGCCCGCCCGGCCCGCAGCTACCCGGCGGCCGCCGCCATCTTGTCCGAGCGGGACCCGGTCCTGCGCCGCCTGGTCGCTGAGGCCGGCCCTCCCCAGGTCCGGCCGCCGGCCGAGACCCATTTCGCGGCTCTCGTCCGCTCGGTCCTCTACCAGCAGTTGGCTGGCGCCGCCGCGGCCGCCATCCATGGGCGCCTGATCGCCGCGCTCGGCGGTGAGGTCACCCCGGAACGGCTGCTGTCGTTGCCTGCCGCCACCCTCCGTTCCGCCGGCCTGTCCGCCAACAAGACAGCGTCACTGCAGGATCTGGCGACCAAGGTGCTGGACGGGACGGTCGTGCTCGACCCGGCCGGGCTGCGGGCCGAGAGCGACGCCGAGGTGGTCGCCCGGCTCTCGACGGTCCGCGGGATCGGGAGATGGACGGCCGAGATGTTCCTCATGTTCCAGCTGCGGCGGCTGGATGTGTGGCCGACGGGCGATCTCGGTGTCCGGAAAGGGTTCGGGCTGGCGTGGGGGATACCGACGCCGACGGCGAAAGAGCTCGAGCCGCTCAGCGACCCGTACCGGCCGTACCGTTCGGTCGTGGCCTGGTACTGCTGGCGGGCCGCCGAACTCTACGGCCGCGCCGCGGACAGCGCCCTCACCCGCTGAGAGGTTGGTTCTCTGGTCAGAGCCCGCGGCGCTGGCTGGCTCCCTGGGAAAAGACGGCCAGGGCTTCGGCGTCGCTGGGCGGGCCGCGGCGGACGTTCTCTTCGAAACCCGGGCTCAGCAACTCGCCCGACCGGCGACTGGGCCTGGCTCTTCAGATTCAGCGTCGGTCATCGCTGACGGTCAGGACGACGTTTCCCGTCTTCTGCTCCGTCTCGACGTACCTAGTCGCCTCGACCACCTGCTCCAGCGGGTAGCACCGATCGATGACCGCCCGGTACTTCCCCGCCTCGATGAGCTCCTTGAGGAACAGGACGTCCTTCTTCGTGTATCGAGGAGGTATCGGGAACACTACCCTCTTGTCTCCGATCCGCGAGGTCCACAACGCCAGTACCAGGTTCTGCGCTCCGTCGGTGGCCAGGTAGAACCCGCCCCGCTTCAGTGAGCCTTGGCAGCGCCGGAACGAGTGCTTGCCGACGGCGTCGAAGATGACGTCATACGTCTGGCCGTTCTTGGTGAAGTCTTCCAGCGTGTAGTCGACGACCTCGTCGGCTCCGAGTGATCTCACGAGCTCGACGTTCTTGGTGTTGCACACCGCAGTCACGTCGGCATCGAAATACCTGGCCAGCTGGACCGCCGCAGTGCCAATGGATCCAGATGCACCGAAGACGAGGATCCTCTGCCCCTTCCGCGGATCTGCCGGTCTCAGGCACCCGAGGGCCAGGATCGCCCCATCGCAGACCGCCGCCGCCTCCTCGAAGCTCATGCCGGCTGGCTTGTGGGCCAGCGAGGCACCCTCCCGCATGCAGACGAACTCCGCGTGGGTCCCGAACTTCCACGGGTTGACGCCGAAGACCTGGTCACCGACCTCGAACTCGCTGACCGCCGGGCCGGCTGCCTCGACCTGTCCAGCCAGCTCGCTGCCGAGAATCTTCCTCCTCGGTCGGAGCAGACCGGTGATGAACCGGGAGGCGAACGGCTCGGCTGCGCGCAATGCGGAGTCTGTCCGGTTGACCGTCGTAGCGTGGATCTTCACCAGGACTTCGTCGTCCTTGGGTATAGGCCGGTCGACTTCCTCGAGTCGCAGAACGCCCGGCGGGCCGTAGTTGTCGTAGACAACTGCTCTCATGCGTTCATACTCCTCTCAACGGTCGTTGTACTCGATGGCCAGGACGGCAGGACGGCCTCGGTCAGGTGCATGCAAAGCGACGTCAGCCAGCGAATACTCCAGCCGGCGAAATCACCTGGCCTAGCGGTGGTAGATGATCGTGACAGCTGTCTGGCTGCCGCGCGCGTCAAGGTTGCGAGTTCGCGCCGAGAGCAGAGCCCAGGGCGGTCGCGGAGGCGTTAGCGTCGGGGCGTGACTGGCATGGGCGATGAGACGAGCCGGTGGCGGACGTTCGGGGAGCGGACGATCTACGACAGCCCGTGGGTGTGGCTGGGCCAGGTGGACGTGGAACTGCCGGGCGGGGAGCGGATCTGGCATCACGTCGTCCGGTTGAACCAGGCGGTGGGGATGGCGCTGCTGGACGGACACGACCGGGTGTTGCTGCTGTGGCGGCACCGGTTCATCCCGGATCGGTGGGGATGGGAGCTACCGGGCGGCATGGTCGATGACGGCGAGGAACCAGCCGATGCCGCGCGGCGGGAGCTGGAGGAGGAGACCGGTTACCGGGCTGGGCGGGTGGAGCATCTGGTCACCTTCCAGCCCCTGGCCGGGCTGGCGGACTCCGAGCGCGCGGTGTTCACCGGCCGGGATCCCGAGCGGGTCGGCGAGCCGACCGATACCAGCGAGAGCGCACGGATCGAGTGGGTGCCGCTGGCGTCGGTGCCCGGTTTGATCGCGTCGGGGCAGATCTGGACCGGTGGATCGCTGGTCGGGCTGCTTTATCTGCTAGGACAGGGAACGTCCCCGGCCGGCGACGGCTGGCCCGATCGCGGTCGCTGATACACCCACGTGCGGGCCGGGCCCGCAGCGCGCGGGCGCACCCTTCTGGTGCCGCGATGATGGTGGTCCGATCCCTTACATGATCAACTTAATGTGACAATTAGTGATCATTCGACTACGATAGGCGTATGGGGGCAGAACGTGACGTACCGCGGGGTGCCGTCGTTGCCGGCCAGAGCGCAAGATAGTGGGGATCTCCACCGGATCGGGCCGATTGGTCCGGGGCTCAGAGTCCGAGCCGAAGGGGGACAAGTGTGACGGGCCGGAGCACCGCTTCCACGCATGGTGGTCATGGCCGGGCGACCGCGTCAGGGCTGCAGTGTGGGCCGCCTATGCGCTGATGTGTGTCCTCCTCGTGGGTTATCTTGCCTCCCTGATCGTCCGGGGCCCCGACCGATCTTCGCAGCTGCTCGACGGCTGGTTGGTCGCCGGCTTCGAGATGACCGCCGCCGCCCTCTGCCTCGCCCATGGACTCAGCCGACGGTCCGGGCGCGCAGTGGCGCTCACGCTGGGCTTCGGCCTGATCATGTGGTCGCTCGGCGACATTGCCTTGACGGTCGAGTCGCTGGGCGGCGTCACGCCTCCGGCGCCCTCGCTCGCGGACGTTTTCTATCTCGGGTTCTACCCGCTCACCTACATGGCAGCGGTGATCTTCATGCGTGGGGAGGTCAGAAAGCTCGCCACTCCCAGCTGGCTGGACGGTGCCGTCGCGAGCGCCGGCACCGCGTCTGTGTGCGCGGCATTCGTGTTCGAAAGAGTCCTTCATCTGACCGGTGGGAATTCCGCCGCGACGGCGACCAACTTGGCGTACCCGATCGGAGACGTGCTGCTGCTCAGCCTGGTCGTGGGGGGATCGACGGTGATGTCCGGCAGGCGGAAGGCACCGTGGCTCCTCATGGCTACGGGAATCGCCATCAATGCCGTCGGTGACACCGCCAACCTCTTCGGGACATCATTCGGGGCATCTCGGCTGGGCTTCATCTTCAACGCGATCGCCTGGCCGACGTCGATGCTGCTTCTGTCGATGTCAGTCTGGTTGCGGCCGCACCCGTCGAACCCACAGACCCTTCGGAAGCCAGCGTTGTTCGTCATTCCGGGGCTCAGCGCCGCGTGTGCACTGGTCGTCCTCTTCGTCGGAAACCTGCACGCAACGAGCCGACTTGCCCTCGGCCTGGCGACTGCCACTCTCCTGCTTGTCGGCATCCGGTTGATCGTATCCGTGCGTGGGATGAGGTCCCTCAGCCAGGAGCGCCGCCATCAGTCGGTTACCGATGAGCTCACTGGCCTTGGCAACCGTCGTTGCCTCTACACTGTCCTCGACGCATTCTTCGCAGATTACGACGCAACGGCAGCTCGGCCACGATCCATTGCCTTCCTCTTCCTTGACCTCAACCATTTCAAGGAGATCAACGACACCTTCGGCCACCCCGTCGGCGACAAGCTCCTCAAGCAGTTGGGCCCGCGTTTGTCTGCCTGCCTGCGCGAGGCCGACCTTCCTATCCGGCTCGGGGGTGACGAGTTTGTCGTCGTACTCGTGGACGGAGATGCCGGCTATGCCACCTCGGTCGCTCAGCGGCTGACGGACGCGCTGGCCGAGCCCTTCGTCCTTGACACGGTGCGGGTCCACGTCAGCGCGAGCATCGGCATCGCGTTTGCGCCCGCTGATGCCACCGATTCGGCCAGCCTCCTGTGGTGCGCGGACGTCGCGATGTACCGGGCCAAGCTGGCGGACACTCCCTTCGCGATCTACCAGCAGGACCTCGACAAAAGCGGGAACCGGCTGCTGCTACTGGGCGAATTGCGCACAGCAATCGACCAACGTCAACTCGTGCTGCATTACCAGCCACAACTTGATCTGCGGACCGGCGAGATCGTGGCCGTCGAGGGTCTGCTCCGCTGGGCCCATCCCAGACTGGGCATCATCCCACCGCTTGAGTTCCTTTCTCTGGCCGAAGAAGCCGGCCTCATGGGATCGATAACGACTCTCGTGCTCACCGACGCCCTCGCGCAGTGCGCTGCCTGGAGGAACGCCGGAAGCCCCCTGTCGGTCTCCGTCAACATCTCACCGACGAACCTTCTCGACCCGCGGTTCACAGATCTCGTCCACGACCTCCTCAAGAGTCATCAGGTGCCCGCCGAAGCCCTTGTTCTGGAGATCACCGAGACCAGCGTCATCTCTCACTTTGATCAATCCCAACGTGTCATCCAGGAACTCCAGGACCACGGCATCGTGGTGTCGATCGACGACTTCGGCGCCGGCTTCACCTCACTCGCCCATCTCAGTAGCCTGGCGGTGAAGGAACTCAAACTCGATCGAATCTTCATCACCGCGCTCACCGGCGGCGTCGACAGTGGACGAGCGCTCGACCTCGTTCGCGCGACCATCAACCTCGGCCACGCCCTTGGTCTGCGCATCGTGGCCGAAGGAATCGAGGACCGCGCCACCCTGGAGTTGCTGACCGACCTCGGCTGCGACCTCGGCCAGGGGAATTTCATTAGCAGGCCCAAGCCAGCCAATCGCCTGACGTTCATACCCAAGCTGGTCGGCTCGCAGCCTGCGACATACGTCGAGTAAAGATGGAAGAGGTAGCCCTCGATGACATCGGCTCCGTCCGCTGTGATCACTGGTGCGGGCTCGGGGATCGGGCGAAGCGTCGCCAGGATCCTGCTCGCGCACGGATGGCGGGTCGCGCTCGCCGGCCGCACACGCGACTCGCTGCGGGAGACGGCCGGGGATTATGATCTCGCGCTCACGGTGCCGGCCGACGTCACCGATCCAGACTCGGTCCGGGGCCTGTTCGAAGCGGTAACGACGACGTTCGGGCGGCTCGACCTGCTGATCAACAACGCCGGCACGGTCGGGCCGCAGGGGCCGGTCGACGAGATCAGTTATCACGACTGGTCGCAGGCCATCGCCACCAACCTGACCGGCGCGTTCCTGTGCGCGCACCACGCCGTCTCGATCATGAGGGCACAGCGGCCGCGCGGCGGCCGGATCATCAACAACGGCTCGATCTCGGCGCACAGTCCCCGTCCGGGCAGCGCCGCGTACACCGCGAGCAAGCACGCGATCACGGGTCTGACCAAGTCGATCGCCCTCGACGGCCGGGCC
>Ga0207684_10002191_pt1 | contig 19974 bp, 17 predicted proteins | sample KBSK5501metaG_FD_184342 | JGI IMG/M metagenome (GOLD analysis project Ga0207684, IMG submission 184342) | Corn, switchgrass and miscanthus rhizosphere microbial communities from Kellogg Biological Station, Michigan, USA - KBS K5-50-1 metaG... | ecosystem: Host-associated > Plants > Roots >...
TCGGCGGGCGGCCGCGGTCGCGATGACTTACGGCAAGGGCAAGCTCGTCCTGCTCGGTTTCCGCGCCCAGCACCGCGCGCAGACGAACGGGACCTATCCGTTTTTGTTCAACGCGCTCTACTGGTCAGTCGAGAAGTAGGAGGGATATGCTGGCGCGGCCCGCATGAGAAGACAATCGCTCGCCATTTTCCTCCTGGCGGCCGCCGCGCTCTTGTCGGCGGCGACCTGCAGCACGACGAAGACGGTCGTGGCGAAGATCGTTACGCCGACCCCGGCGCCCGCGCCGCCGCCCGCGCCTCCCTCGACCGCTGTCCCGCGGCCTCCCTCCCTGACGAATACGCCAATGCCCGTCACGACCGCGCCCGCGTCGATCTACGACCGCCAGCCGGGGGTTCTTTACGAGCAGACCGCGGCGCCGACACCATCTCCGCTGACGACACGCGTCCCGCCGACGGCGATCCCCGCCGCGCGCCCGACCCCGGTGGCGACGAGCACAGTCGCACCGCGCCCGGCAACGCCTCGTCCGACGGCGCCTCCTCCAACAGCGCTACCCCAGGCCCGGCCGGCGCCGCTCGCGACGAGCACGTCCACGCCGCGCCCGGCAGTGCTTCTTCCGACGGCGCCTCCGCCGACCGCGCAGCCCCAGGCGCGCCCGACCGCGGTGCCCGCCACCGAGACGCCGAGGCCTCGGCCCTCTCCGCCGCCGACGGAGACGGCGCCCCCGCCGCGGCCGACTTTCAATCCCTCTGCTCCGCGGGTTTCGCCGGAGGTGACCGCCAAGGGCACGCCGGGCCGGCTGACTCCGACGCACAAGCCGGGGGCGTACTACGAGCCCTCGGACTACCGCCCCGCCGTCACCTGGACTCCGACGCCCGATAAGCGCCGGTCGTAAGAGCCTTGGCCGGTCCGGACGGCCCCGCCGAGCTGGTCGCTCACTTCGCAGACGCGTTTCGCGCGGATCCGGTCGCCGCTTACCGCGACTGGTTTCGCGTCCAGGAGGATCTGACCGAGCGAGAGGACGAGAACACGGCGCGAGCGCTGGCCGATCACCTGTGGTCGACTCTCCCGACGCTCCCCTTCGAGACCGAGGAGGCCAAGGCACGGTTCTTTCACAATGTCGCCGTGTTTTTCGGAACTCCCGGCCCCGCGTCCGATCTTTCGCGGGCTCGGGAGGCCTTCGCCGTCGCGCTCGCCCACTTCTCGCAGCACCAGGAGACCGGGTGGCGAGCCCGTGCCCTCCACAACTTCGCTACCGCTCTCTCCAACCTCGGCCAGACCCAGGCCGAGCTCGAAGAATCCGTCGCCCTCTTCGAGCAGGCCCTCGCCTGGCGCACGCCAGAGCGCGCCATCGCCCGGGGCGTCAGTTGTCACAATATGGGTATTGTATTACGCCGCCTGGCCGAGCTCGATCCGCCTCGCTCGGAGAGTCATCTCGATGCCAGCGCCACCGCCCTGCGCGAAGCCGTGGCGATCCGCGAGCAGCACAACCTCGCCGAAGGCCATGCCCTCTCGCTCTTCCAACTCGGTCTGACTCTCGAGGCGCTGGAACAGATCGATGAAGCCCGCCTGATCTTTGGCGCCGCGGCGGAGCAGTTCGACCGCCTCGGCAAGGACGACTCCGCCGCGATCGCCCGACGTCGGGCCGATCACGCCGATTGAGATAGCAGACCGGCGCCAGGTCGAAAACCCTTTGCCCGCAAGGACCTTCCGCATCTTGCTTTTCTGCGGTCGCCAGTGCACCATTTGATCAACCCTTGGTCAGAAAGAAGGTCACCGCCCTGCGGTTCGCGGGAGCGCTGCTGCTCCTCTCGACCGGCTCCGCCCGGAGTCAGACGGCATTTGTGCCTCTCACGCAGATGGGGTCCCAGACCTATCTGGGGTTCCCCGGCGGGCTCTACGAGAACGGCACGAACGGACCTCCATCCGACCACGCGGCGGCGGGAGCGGCTCGCTCCGCGTTGGTCCAGCCGCTCGACACGTCCGGCAATCCCAGCGCGGCGGGCAAGATCGTTCTTCTCTCGATCGGGATGTCCAATACGACTCAGGAGTTCTGTTCCGGCGGCGGACTGCCTCCTTGCGACTCCTGGACTTTCGTCGGTCAGGCGCTGACCGACGCCGCAGTCAACCATTCGACGCTGCTTCTGATCAACGGAGCGCGCGGCGGCCAGAGCGCGGCGACCTGGGATTCCGCGACTGATACCAACTACGATCGCGTTCGCGATACCGACCTCGCCAACGCGGGAGCGACCGAGAAGCAGGTCCAGGCCGCGTGGGTGAAGGTCGCCAACCCCGGACCAACGATCTCGCTTCCCTCTGTCTCCTCGGATGCCTACACGCTCGAGACACAGATGGGCAACATCGTGCGTGCGATGAAGACCCGCTACGCAAACCTGCGCCTGGTCTACTTTTCCAGCCGGATCTATGCGGGCTACGCGACGACGACGTTGAATCCCGAGCCGTACGCCTACGAGTCAGGCTTTGCCGTCAAGTGGCTGGTGCAGGCGCAGATTGATCAGATGCGAAACGCAGGGATCGTCGTCGATTCCCGCGCTGGCGACTTGAACTACACGACGGGAGCTCCCTGGATCGCCTGGGGGCCCTATCTCTGGGCCAACGGCACGACGCCGCGTTCCGATGGTCTGGCATGGCTCCAGGCCGATCTCCAGTCCGACGGCACGCACCCATCGCAGTCGGGACAGAGGAAGGTCGGAACGCAACTGCTCTTCTTTTTCAAGACGGCACCGACGACACGAGTCTGGTTTCTCGCCGGTTGTTCGAGCGGCGCCGCGTGCGGGTCTTTCTACACGCTCGCGCCCTGCCGTCTGATCGACACACGCAACCCGACGGGTCCGTATGGCGGTCCCGCGCTCGCGGCAGGAGTGAGCCGCTCCTTCGTCCTCACGGGCCAGTGCGGCATCCCGACCACCGCGACAGCCGTGTCGTTGAACGTAGTCTCCATCACTCCCTCGACCGGACCCGCCTTTCTCACGGGGTTTCCCGGCGGCCTCCCCTTGCCGCTCGTCTCGACGGTCAACTCCGGGGCCGGGCAAATCCGAGCCAACAACGCGGTAGTGGCCCTGGGAGGCGGCGGAGACGTTCAAGTCTTCTGCGGTCAAGGCGCCGGCACCTCCCACCTCGTGGTCGACGTCAACGGGTATTTCCAGTAACCGCAAACCTCAATTTTTCCGCGGGAAAGGTTCGAGCCAACAATGCGGTCGTGACCCTCAGCGCGTTGGGCGATGCGATGGTCTTCCTGGTTCAAGGCAGCGGAAACGCACACGTAATCATCGACGTCAACGGATATCTGCAGTAAAAATCAGAGACGACGAGACGGGAGAGTCGCGAGACGCGGCTCTCTCCCGCTCGACCGGGCTGCGTCGATTCGTTTCCGCTCGTTCCGGCTTTCTTCATTCCCAGCGCCGACCGGTGAGGTGGTTGTACTGGATTGGATCTCGACGCCCGGGATTTCCCCGATCAAAAAGGGCAACTGTCGGCGGGACGGCACAGCGACGTAAAGGTCACGAAGCGGCTCCACTATGGAAAGAGCGTTTGGAGCTCCACTATGGAAGAGCCCCTAGGGAAGATCCCGCGGATAGAGACGGGGCGCGCCGCGGATGGAGACCGCCGCGAAATGCCTCAGATCCAGCGTCGCGATCGCCTCCGCTTTTGAGCGTTCGGCCAGAGTCATCACAACCGCGTCGACGAGTCCGAGTTTGAGGGAGCTGTATCGGGTGCAGAGTCTTTGCGCCCGTTTCAATTCATCGTCATCTCCCCAGGCCACAAAGAAGGCTCCGCTTGTGAGGTCTTCGAAAAACGCTTCCTGCGCTCTCGTGCCGATGTGAGACGAGGCGAGATAGTCCACCTCCGGGAGGATCGCCCATGGAAGAACCCAGGAATCCGGATCTGCTTCGTACAACCTGCGAAGCTTTGCATGGTGACGATCGTCCGCGTCGATGAGCGCCACAATCGCGCCTGTGTCGGCCACGATCACGATGACCGCAGTCCCTTCAGGAGAGCCTCCGAGCGCTCGGAGAGGTCCTTTCGGCCACTCCGACCGATTCCGAGACTCCGCGGCCTGATACGCCGCCGGGAGCCGCGGGCGAATCGCGAAACCGCCTCGCGAACGAGAGATGCGGGCGGCTGGCCGAGCCGCTTTCCGATCGCTTTGAGCCGGCGGTAATCGTCGGGGTCGAGATAAACGGTCGTTTTCTGAAGGCCTTTCATATGGTAACCATATATGGTTCGAAACCGAGAAGCCAGCCCGATCCTTTGGCTAAAAGAACTTTCCCAGCTTGAAGCGCCCGGTCTTCGCAAAGAGCGGCGCCCACAAGTCGCCGACCTTCCGCAGCCGGGCGGGCACGTTGTCGATACGGAAGTCCTCGATCGAGATTCCCTTCTCGATTTCCTTCCAGGTGACCGGCGTCGAGACGCTCGCCCGCGGCTTTGGGCGCACGGAGTAGACGGAAGCCAGGGTGCGTCCCCAGGCGTTCTGGTTGTAATCGACGAGCACGCGGTCCTTGGGCCGTTTGGCGATTTTGTATTCCGCCGTGACGAGCTTTTGGTCGCGCAACTCCATCTGGTGGGCGAACTCCTTGGCGAAGGTCCAGACCTGCTTCTGGGTCGGCCCTCGCACGATCGGCACGTAGACGTGGATTCCCTTGGAGCCTGTGGTCTTGGCGAGATTGGGCATGCCGAGCGCGTCGAGCGACTCGCGCACGAGAAGCGCCGTCTCGCGGACTTTGCCGAAGTCGGCGCCCGGCACCGGGTCCAGGTCGAAGTGAAGGTAATCGGGCCGGTCCACGTCGTCGCAGCGCGCGTACCACTGGTTCAGGTCGATGCAGCCCAAATTCACGACCCAGAGAAGCGAGACAGCGTCCTGAACCATGGGGAAATCGATGACGTTTCCGGAGGAATGCTCGATCGAGCAGAGCTCGAGCCAATCCGGATGGGGCACGGGAACGCGCTTCATGAAAAAGAACTCGCCCGCCGCGCCGTGGGGATAGCGCTTCATCACCATCGCGCGGTCTTTCAAGTGCGGGAGAAGCCACTGCGACACGTCGAGGTAGTACTGGAGCAAATCGCCCTTGGTGAGACCGAGCTCCGGCCAGAAGACTTTGTTCAGGTTGGTCAGGCGCACGCGCCGCGAGTCGATCGCGACCTCGACGTCGTCGGTCTCGCGCGGGATCTTCAGATCCGCGCGGGCACGGGCTTTCGCGGCAGGAGAGGCAGCCGCGCCAAGCCGACGGGAAGGGTGGCGGTCCCGGGTCGCGCCGTGCGACGGCACGGCCGGCGCGGCCGGAGTCGTTCGGGCGCCGCGAGGCATCTTAACGGCCCGCTAACCGCGGGAGCTTCGGCGGACGGCGGCCATGCCGCTGGGCGCCCTCGATCGGCGCATAGGTCAGCTCGCGCCCTTCCCGCGCGCATCGCAGCATCAATCCTCCGCGGCTCATGTCTCCGCGGCCGACGAAATCGGGGGGGAAGAGCAGGCGCGAGCCGAAGACGGCACCGAGGATGTCCACGTATTTGCCGGTCGCGATCGATCCGAGCAGCACCACCTCCGCGTCGGGCGCAAGCCTCTCCGCCAGAGCCCTCGCGTCGCGTTCGAGCGGGCGCCGATAGCGCCGCTCCGCGACATGGATGTCGACGCGGGACCACCGGCGCAGCCGCTTCGCCGTAGCGGGCTCCGAAAGCGGAAGAAGGCCCTCCCCCGCCGTGATGACGAAGGCGCCGGCCATTCCCTCGGGCGCGCGAGCAAACGCCTGGGCATAGGTGCTCTTGCCGCGGAAATAGAGACCCGAAAGAAACGAAAAGACTTCTCCAATCGGTGCGCCTTCCGGCCGGCGCAGCCGCAGAGCCAGATCGAACGAGGCTTCGCGGCGCAGGACGATCCGGGCGCGCTCTCCCGAGCAGCTCGCCGGCGACAGGAGAAAGATGCGCTGCCTCACCGCGCAAGCATAGCCCGGAGAAGAGGTGCTTCGAAGCGCGTCACTCGGATGCCCGCGCCGCGAGCTCGCAGTGTTTGTTTCGCCCGACCCTCTCGTGTCATTCCGAGCGAAGCGAGGAATCTGCTCCCGCCGCTTCTCTCACCCGACGAAGCAGATTCCTCGTCGCGTAGCCTGCCCCGAGAGAGACATCGGCCGAGGAGAAAGTCACGAGGGTAGATCCCTCGCTTCGCTCGGGATGACATTGAAAGTGGAGGGGCTCCTCGGAATACAGACGGAAAGTACCGGTCCGGCGAGCTAGGGCCTTCGCGGCTCGCCTGAAAACCTCTCGATTCGTTCCTTGACCTCTTTCATGAGCGCATTGGGGATCGGAACGGAGAGGTTGTATTGGGTGATCTTCCAGCCTTCCGGGGTCTTCACGAGGACTCCGGACCCGCGCGCCGGTCCGAGATTGGGGGTCTGAAGATCCTCGTCGAACCAGGCCACGTTACCGTCCGGGGAAAAGGCGACATGCCGTTGGACGGCGCGGAACGACCAGGCCTTGCCCTTGGCGAAGTAGGGGTGCGCATAGCGGCGAAACTCGTCAACGGTCCAGCGTTCCGTTCCGTCGGTCCCAAGAAAGACGGCGCCCGGAGCGAAGTGTCCGAAATACCGTCCCTCTTCTGCCGCGGCGGCCGCCGCATGCCAGTCGTCCAGGAGAGCGGAGATCTGCGCCTCCGGCGCGGGCGATACCGCGGCGGCAGCCAGAAGAAGAAGGAAGACGATCATCGGAAACCTCCCGAGCCAGGATCGGTCGACAGGAAATCAAACGGAACAGACAGCTGACAGCTGCTAGCTGATAGCTGATAGCTGATAGCTACGACGCTTCCGCGGCTTCTGCGGGGATCTCCACCGGCGCGCACCGAGTCGCCTCGTGCTCGTCGAGATACGCCTGCGCTTTCATCATCCGCTGCGTGCGAAAGAGCACACGGGTCAAATAGGGAATCTGGGCCGGGCGGATCTGCCGCATCCAATCGATCCAGCGCTTCTGCCCCGAGGTATTGAGGATGGAGCGGCGCCACGTCTCCGCATACAGCTCGAAGAACCGGCGGGCGCCCAGGCGCGGCTCCCACAGGACGTGGTGCATGTCGTACTTGAACCAGGGCTGTCCGTGGAGCACCGGCGCGAGCTTGGTGAACAGCTCCGTCCCGGGCAGAGGGGTCAGAATCGTGTATCCCGCGCGTTCGAAGCCATTGCGGGCCACGAAGTCCCAGAGCTGCCGGAAGTCGGCTTCTCTCCAGTCCGGATCGATCAAGAAGTTCCCGGTAACCCCGTACCCCATCGAGCGGGCGATTCCCGCGGCCTCCACCGAGGAAGAGATCTCGGCGTCTTTGGCGACGTGAGCCAGACCCTCGTCGGAGGCCGCTTCGAGACCGAAGAAGATGTCGAAGTCTCGGGCGATCGGACGCCAGGCCTCGAGCAGCTCCGGATGGCGGCACACCAGATCGGTCCGTGTCTGCACGAGGATCCACCGTTTGCGGACTCCGCGTGCCTTGAGCGCCGCGGCCAGCTCGAGGCTTCGCGCGGGATGGTTCCAGAAGAGATCGTCCGCGACAAACACGCTGTCGCCGACCGAAGCGAAGTCTTCGACGACCGCCGACACCGATCGTTCGCGGAAGGAACGGCCGTAGAGCTGCCAGACCGAGCAGAAGTTGCAGCGGAAGGGGCATCCGCGCGCCGTCTCGACGAGCCAGACCGGCTTGAAGAGCAGGCAGTGATAGCTGTTGCGGTGCCGGGCGACGAGATCCCGCGCCGGCAACGGAACCTTGTCCAATGGGGTTCTCTCTTCCAGCGGCGCGGTGGAGATCCAGCTGTCCCTCTCACGCAGCCGCAGGGCGGGAACGCCGGAGACCGGCCGGCCGCTTTCGAGAGCGTCGACGAGCGCCGGCACGACTTCCTCGCCGTCGTCCACGCAGATCGCGTCCACATCGTCGGTCTCCAGAGGCCCGGAATAGGCCGCCGCGGCATGGCCCCCCGCCAGGACGAAGGCTTCCGGCGATTCCCGGCGCACGGCGCGAGCCGTCTCGAGAATCTTGTCGTACTCGAGCGCATGCATTCCGGACAGCCCGACCACACGAGGCCGCGTCCGCCGGATCCAGGAAGCGACAGACCCTCCAAACCTCATGTCCGCCACCGTGACGTCGTGCCCCCGCCGCCGCAGCGCGGCGCCGATGTACTCGAGACCCAGCGGCTCGACGCGGAAGAAAGGCCCCAGACCGAAACGCTCGTTTCCAGGATCGGGCCGCAGCAGGAGGATATTCATGAATGGCGGTGGTTTGACGGGGACTCGTTCCCTCGAATCCCCTTGCCTGGATTGTATATTCCTTCATCGATGCGAGAAAGAGATTCCAGCGCCGATCCGGCGGCGACCGCTCGCGCGCGCACGAAATGGGTGAGCCACGGGCTCTCCAACGCGATCGTCTACGGCGGTTTGCACTACGGCGCCCAGTGGCTGCCGATGGCCGTCTTGAACGGGATCAACCTCGTGGGAAACACGCTGGCGATCACGTTCCTGCGCGAGACGCAGCGAGGCATTCGGGAGAACTTCCGGCTCGCGCTCGACGCCTCCGAGAGTGAAGCCGCCTCGCTGACCCGCCGGCTCTTCTTCGAATATGGACGGGCCACGATCGATACCTGGCGGCTGCGGAGCGAGGCCTTCGTGCCGCAGATCACGACACTGGACGAAGACGCCCGCGCCCTGGCGCGCAGCCGGCGCAACGGCCGGGGATTTCTGCTCGTCACCGGGCACGTCGGAAACTGGGAGATGGGCGCGGTGACCCTGCGCGCGCACGACTTGACGGCCGCGGTCGTGGGTCAGCCGGAGCTCGATCCCAACGTCCAGCAGATGCGGCTCTCGCTGCGCAAGCGGCTCGGGGTCGAGTCGATCGATATCGGCTCCTCGATGGCGACCGCGTTTCGTGTGCGCGCCGCGATCGATGCCGGGCGCGCCGTGGCGCTTCTGGTCGACCGCGCGTACCCGGAAGACAGCGTGACGGTTCCCTTCTTCGGGCGTCCCACCCCATTCCTGCGCTCGCCGGCCCTGCTCGCCCGCTTCTGCGACTGCGACGTCCTGCCCGGCTTCTTCCTGCGAGCGCGCGACGGCTCCTACTTCAACGTCTGGGGAGAGCCTCTCGCGGCCGATCCTTCCCGCTCTCCCGAAGAGGACGCCCGGCGCATCCTGACTCGGGTCGCGAGCGACCTCGAGGGCGTGATCCGGCGGTTTCCGACGCAGTGGTTCAACTTCTTTCGATTCTGGAACGGACAAGAAGTCGACAGTCGACAGTCGACAGTCGACAGTCGAGGATCCCGCTGAGAACCGCCATTGCGTCGTTCCTGTTTCTAGCGGCGGCGATCGCCCGGTCGGTCTCGCATCCGGCGCTCGAGCGGATCGAGGAACGTGGGGCGGCGGCGCTCTACCGGATGACCCTCGCGAACGGCCTGGTCGCGGTGATTGATGCGCGGCCGGGTCGCCGGACCGTCTATTGCGAGATCGGCGTGCGCGTCGGCTCGCGGGACGAGCCTCTGGACAAGGCGGGCATCTCTCACCTGCTCGAGCATCTGCTGTTCAAGGAGGGGGAAGGTCCCGGCGCCCGCAAGAACCCCGCCTTCTCGCGAATCCGAGCCGCCGGGGGCGACGTCAACGCGACGACGGGTTTTGAGCTGACGAACTATTTCTGCGACGTCTCCTCCGATTCTTTCGAGGAAGGATGGCGGGGGCTCGCGAGCCTCGTGACCGGAACGGGTTTTACCGCCCACGACGTCGAGGTGGAACGCGAAGTCGTTCTCGAGGAGGCCGCGCGCGACAAGAGCAACCCGGCGTCGGTGGCCGCCTTCTCCGTTCTGCGGCGTCTCTTTCCCGGCGACCCGCTCTCCCAGCCGATCATCGGCTACCGAAAGACGTTGGAGTCGATTCGCTACTCCGACGCGAAGGCTTACTACGGGCGCCATTACACGCCGGGCAACGCCTACGTCCTCGTCGTTGGAGACGTCGAGCCGGAGAAGGCAGCCGCGCTGCTACAGGAGACCGTCGCCGGCTGGAGAACCGCCCATGCTCCACCCGCGGACTTTCCTCCTCCTCCGAAGGTCTCCGACGAGAAACGGTTCGTCTTCCAGACGCTCGTCGAGCAGGTCTACTACGCGATGGGCGCGCTCACGCCCGGTCAGACTGCGCACGAACGCGCTGCGATGGAATTGCTCCGCCGCGTGCTCGGAGAGGGCCGGACGTCGCGCCTCTATCGGCGCCTGGTCGAACGCGAAGGGCTCACCTCCGAGTTCCTGGCGGAAAGCTATGACCTTTCCAACGTGGGTTTGTTTGCCGCCGGCGGCGCGGTTTCCTCCGCGCGGGCCGATCGCTTTCGCGCGATTCTCCGGGAGGAATTCGAGCGCGCCGCTTCCGAGCCGGTTTCGGCGCAGGAGCTGGACCTCGCTCGCCGGCTAATGTCCGCCGATCTGGTGAGACAGTTCGAGACCAATAGCGGAATCGCCGCGTTTCGATCGGAGTGCCTGCTCTACCGGCTCCCCCTTTCGCGCGACGACTACCTGCGCGAGGCTTCGCAAGCGACTCCGGACAGTCTTCTCGCGACGGCGCGCGCGCGATTTGCGCCGCAGATGCTTCGGGAGATCGAGGTCGACCCGGCACGCGGATTGGGCAAACTCACGGCGATCCTGCGGTACCTGATCTTCCGAAGGATCTGACCCTCGAGTGGCGAGTGACAAGTGACGAGTGACGAGAGGAACTCCCTCTCCCTCCGGGAGAAGGGCGGGGTGAGGTCCTGTCAAGAGTCGTTCCGGCGCGCCGCGCTGCGGGGGCGCCGGCAGAGGAACTCCGTCTCCCTCCGGGAGAGGGGCGGGGTGAGGGGCAACCTCATCGCCCTTCTCGTTTTCTCGATCGCCGCCGCCGCCCCCGCCCTCGAGCGCCGTCTTCCCAACGGTCTACTCGTCGTGGTCGAACCAAGGACCTCGACGGAAACCGTGGCGATCCGCCTCGTCATCGGCGGAGGAAATCTGGAGACGTCGGCGCCGCCCTCCGCCGCCCGGCTCCACGCCGCGATGCTCTTGCGCGGCACCCGAGAGCGGGACGGCTTTGTGCTGGCGCGGGCGGCGGAGGAGCTGGGAGGGCGGCTGACCGCCGTGTCGCGCCCCCTTTGCGAGATCGTCTCGATCACCGTTCCCGCAGAGAACGCCCACGCGGCGATGCGCCTCGTGGTCGAAACGTTTCTCGCGCCGCGCCTGGATCCCGCCGATCTCGAGAAGGAGAAGAACCTTCTCGCGGGCACTCTGGCCACCGAGCGTGATCAGCCCTCCTCTCACCGAAGAGACGCTGTGATCCATACCCTCTTCGCGAGCCATCCTCTCGACCGCCTTGCCCTTCCTGCCGATCGAGAGGTCCGGGCTGTCCCGATCGATTCGGTGCGGACCTTTCACCGCGGCCGATTGAAAGGGGGACTCCTCGCGCTCCTTGCCGTCGGCCATATCGAGCCCGAGCGGGCCGCGGCTCTCGCGGCGGAGCTTCTCGGTTCCCTGCCGGGCGGAGAGCCTCCCGCTTCCAACGGCATCGAGCGTCCGGTGCTGCCGGCTCCCAAGCCACTGGCCTCCGACGTCGCGCGTCGCGTGTCCCAGAGGACCACGCAGGCCGAGCTGACTGTCGCTCTCCCGACGTCGGGGATCGAGCAGGCCGAGCGGCCCGTTTTCGCCCTGCTCTCTCACGTTCTGGGCGGTTTCCAGGAGAGGCTGTACAGCGAGATTCGGGAGAAGCGCGGGTGGGCGTACTCGATCGACGCCGGCGGCGAGAACTTCCTGGGGGCGGGACTCTTCGAAGTCACGACGGGTGCGAAGAAGGAGAAGCTCGACGACATCGAGAAACTCGTGCGCGTCGAGCTGCAGCGCCTCGCCGACGCGCCCGTCACTTCCGACGAGCTCACGCGCGCCGTCCGGTACCTGAAGACCTCGGAGGCGCGACGGGATGCCACCAATGCCGGGCGCGCGGGAGTTCTGGCCGAAGACCTTCTCGCCGGCTCTCCCCGGCGCACCTACGAGGAGCGGATCGCTCTGCTCGAGTCGGTCACGCCCGTCCAGATCCAGACTCTGGCCCGCCGCCTCTTCATGGGTAAACACGTGGCGGCGGTGAAGATGTATTGAGGAGAGTCGACAGTCAACAGTCGACAGTCAACAGTTAAGAGTGCGTCTCAGTTGGACACGTTGGGCGCTGCGATCCCTGCTGTCGGCTGTGGACTGTCGACCGTCGACTTCATTGGTCTCTGGAACTTCCCATACACATAGCTCCCGCAGCACCGGTTGCAGATCGGCAGGGGCTCCTTCGCCAGTTTCTCGCGGAACTTCCAGGCCTTCTCGCCCGTCCAGATTTCCCGGAAGGGCTGCTTGCGCACGTTGCCGATGAAGTAGTCGGGAAAGTCGCCGCAAAAACAGACTTCGCCATCGGACTCGACCTGCGCGAAATACCAGGCGACGGGACAGAGGGAATGGCCGAAGGTCTTGGAGAAGTCGGAGAAGTAGGTCGGAACCTCTTCCGCCGGCACGTCCGGAACGAAGGAGACCCAGGGCCGTCCCCGGGCCGAGTCGAGGAACCGGCGGCGGCGAAGACTCTGGAGAAGCCGGACGAGCGCCGTCATCTGCTCGCCCTTGCTCGCGGCCACGCTCGACCAGTCGAAATCGAATCCTTTCCACGAGTCGCCGGAGACGCCAAACGTCTCGCGCATCACCCGTTCGTACTCCTCCCCTGTTTCCTTCGGGACGAACCAGCGCAGCCCGACGTTGATCGTGTCGAGCGGCAGCTCCCGGAGGGCTTCGATGGCCGGCGCGATGGAGTCCATGTTGAGCTCGGTAACCGGCAGGATCGCGATCTGCATGGGCAGCGCGCGGCCAAGCCTCCGGCGCCAATCCGCGACGGCTCGGATGCCGGCGGCCGCTTTCGAGAATGAGTCTTCCTTGCCGCGGATCCGGTTGTGGACCTCGGGCGGACCGTCGATCGAGACGGCGATGGAATCGATGCCGGCCTGAACGAACTCTTTCGCATAGTCGGCCAGGCGCCAGCCGTTGGTGATCACCGTGCAGGTCAGGTCCCGCTCTTTGATCGCGCGCACGAGAGGAAGGATGTCGGGATAGAGCAGCGGCTCTCCGCCGAAGAGTGAGATGATCGGCCGGCCGGGCGCGATTTCGTCGAGCAGCCGCTCGTAGTCCGAAAGGGCCAGCTGGCGATTGGCGCCGATGAGCTCGCGAATGCGGCTGCGCTCCTTTTCGCCGTCGGTCGCGGACGCGGAGAATCCGTCGGCCCGGTAGATCCCGGTGTCTCCCCACTGCCCGCACATCTTGCAGCGCAGGTTGCAGAGGTTGGTCACCCGCAACTGCACGAAGGTCGGCATCGGCAGGTTGTCGGGCCGAGGCGAGGAGAGATGCTCCATCACCTCGCGCCGCCCGCGGCTCATCCGGCCGAGATGGCGGCGCGCGAATCCGGAGAGCTGGAGTCCTCTTTTGAAGCTCATAAGGACGTAAGCCGTGACACGTGAGACGTGAGACGAAACAGGTACGACATCTCTAGCGGATCCCAGTCTTCGGCTGTTGACTGTTGACTGTCGACTGTCGACTGTCGACTATACAAATCAATCACCTTCTCGATTGCCTTCCGGCAAACGGCGCAGAAGGGGACGTCGTCGCGCGTGAACATCACGCAGTCCTCCTGCGGACGATAGTAGCCCTTTGCCTCGTAGAGGGCGCCCTCGAAGGCTCCGACCTTTCCGGAGAAGGCGTCGGAGGAGAGGAGCTTGCTGTCTATCTTCTTTTGCTCGAGAAAGAGCGCGTCCATCTCCTCTTCCGGGCGTTTCTCCGCGCGGATCTGACGGCGCTTCTTCAGATACTCGCGGGCCTGCGCTTCGAAGGCCTCCTTGGACCAGGGGGTGGGAATGGGCGTGCCGGGAGACACGACGTCCTTCCACTTCAGGGTCTTCGGATCGAAAAGGGCGGTGGCGTTGGGCTCCCAGGGCTCGACGCGATCCGCCGCCGGCTCGTAGGCCACGTCGGACGTGTAGTACTCGTCTGCGAGCCCCGCGATGTGATGTCCGAACTCGTGGATGAAGACGTAGCGGGACCAGAGGCTGTCGGCCGCGACGGTCGAGTAGAGGTTGAAGATGCCTCCCCCGCCATAGGTTCGGCTGTTCGTCAGGATCTCCACGAACTCGTAAGGCGCGAAGGAAGCGACGTCGCGGAAGGCTCGGTTTTCAAAAGTCAGGATGTAACGCTCCGAGCCGAAAGCGTCGTAGGTCGCCCCGACGGGAGAACGCCGGTGAATCCCCGTCGAGGGGCGGGAAATTCCCGACTCGGCTGCCGGCGGACACAGACCCCACACGTTGAAGTCCGAGCGCCGCTCGCGAAACGGAGAACGAGTGAAGAGAATCTCCAACAACCGGCGCGCGTCCTTCTCGAATTTGCCGCGCTCGGCTGCCATGTATCCATCTCCGAGAATCAGGAAATCGACCTTTTCCGTCGGAAGGCCGTGCTGCTCGAGCGTCAGGAGCGGACCGGGGGAAGTCGGTTTCGCGTCGTCGACGAACGGGTCCTTCGGATCGACGGAAAGCTTCCAGATTTCTTGAAAGACGTTGCGCGCGTCCCGCTTCTTCAGAACAATCTGGATGGGCGCGCCGGGTGTCGGAAATCGAAGGGACTCGGAAAAGGTGCGCGCCCGCTCCTTGGCCTCCGGCGTCGTCTCCCACTCCCCGTAGATCGACGCGAAGCCGCGCGAGTAGAGGACGCGCCCCGAGGCGCGATCGGACACCTCGAAGAAGTACTTCCCCAGATCGGTGTCGTCGATCGTCCGCGCCGGATTGCCCGGCCACTCGAGCGGCTCGACCACGACTCGATCGAGAGAAAATCGCTCTTCCGTGGCCGTGCCGGTGTGGAAATAGTCGACACGCATCGTGCGCGGCGCGGCGCCCGCGCTGGAAGCTCCCAGGGCCATGGCAGCGTAAAGAAGCGTGAAGGCGAAGGCCGTTCGCATCGGATCGCATATCCTACGCCCCGAAAGAGGAGAGCTCGAACCTCTTTCGCCGGAGAGCGAGCCTTCTGATTCATGACAGCAGAACGCTTTTTATTGGAGAACTCATGATTTATGACGACATCCTCGGCACGATCGGCAACACCCCGGTCGTTCGGATCAACCGGCTCGTCCCGCCGGACAAAACCATCTACGTCAAATGCGAGGCCTTCAACCCCCTCTCTTCGGTGAAGGACCGTCTGGCGATCGGGATCATCGAAGACGCCGAGCGGCGCGGCACGATCAAGCCGGGCCAGACTGTCGTCGAAGCCACCTCCGGCAACACCGGCATCGCTCTCGCGATGGTGTGCGCCGTCAAGGGCTTCCCGTTCGTCGCGGTCATGTCCGACAGCTTCTCCGTCGAGCGGCGCAAGCTCATGCGCATCCTCGGCGCCAAGGTGATCCTGACTCCCGCCGCCGAGCGCGGCTCGGGCATGGTGAAGAAGGCGGAGGAGCTCGCGAAGAAGAACGGCTGGTTCCTGGCGCGCCAGTTCGAGAATCCCGCGAACCCGGAGTACCACCGCAACACGACCGGCCCCGAGATCCTGCGAGACTTCGTCGGTAAGCGGCTCGATTGGTGGGTCACGGGCTACGGGACGGGCGGTACGCTGACGGGAGCCGGCGACATGCTTCGCAAGGCGCGCCCCGAGACGAAGATCGCGGTCGTCGAGCCGGAAGGAGCCGCCCTTCTCGCCGGAAAGGAATGGAAGCCGCACAAGATCCAGGGCTGGACGCCCGACTTCATTCCCGCGGTCTTGAATCGCGAGGGCTTCGACGAGCTCGTCACGGTCACCGACATCGAAGCGCGCGACGCCGCGCGGGACCTCGCGATGAAGGAGGGGATCTTCTGCGGCATCTCCTCGGGCGGAACCTTCGCCGGCGCGAAGAAGATCGCCGAGAAGGCGCCGAAAGGGACCGTTCTCCTCGCGATGCTTCCCGACACGGGAGAGCGCTACCTCTCGACCATCCTCTTCGAAGGAATCAACGAGGGTTCCGACGACGAAGCCGGACTGCCGTAGCCGTCGGCTCTCGAATCCGCGTTACGCGTGACTACTCGAAGTAGCCGGTCACATCCAGGATGAAATGGACGGTGCCGTTTCCCTGGACGCAGCGCACTGCCAGGTCGCTCTGTAGCCCGAGATTCACGATGGAGTTGTTGGCCCGGGTCTGTCCCGAGCGATAGTTCATCGTGGACGTATTCGGAAGTGAGCCACCGCCGGGGTAGAGGCGCAGGTCCCCCAGCGCCTGCGGCTGCGTGACCGTCAGGTTCACGGCGACGGCCTTTGCGGTGGGCGGCACGCCGCATTGCCCGCCGATGACGAAGGAACGATCTGTGTTTGCGTTCAAGGCCGGAGCCCCGTAGGGACCGGTGGCGCCGCGCGTGTCGACCAGGCGGACGGGGTGACCGAGTAGAACGCAGCGGGAACCGGAATGCAGGCGGAAAACTCCGACGTGTTTCCGGCCGAGTCCGTCGCTGTCGCCGCGACGAATCGAACCGGGAAGCTCGTCGGAAAGGAGGCCTGGAAAGTCGCCGCGCAACTGCCGTCGGTCGTCACCGGCTGCGAGGATCCGATGTAGGTCCGTCCCTGCCCGAAGCCCGACGGATCACACTCGGTGTTCGCGTAGAAGTCCACAGTGAACGAGGAACTTGGAGTCGAGTCAAGACTTCCCGTGATCGTCGTCGTGCCGGCAAGGCTCGACGCGGAGAGAAGCACCGGAAAGTTCTGGAGGCCGTTGGGCCCGGAGTCCGAGTCGCACGAATCGTTGGGGGTTACGCCGGCGGGCGCGAGGTCGATCCCGAGAGCGCCGTTGCGAAAAATCGAGTTGCCGCGGATCGTATCGCCGGTTCCGCTGTCGACGAACACGCCGGCCAACGCGTTCCACGCGATCCGGTTGGACCCGCCGGCCGTCGCGTTGCCGATGCCGTTCCCGCTGGCACCGGCCGTGATCCGGACGCCGCTGCTGCCGTTGGGCGCGGGGCGTCCCGAGGGATCGAGCCCGATGAGGTTGCCAAGGATCGAATTTCCGGTCGTCGGCGCATCGGCGATGAGGACGCCGTCCTGGACGTTTCCCGAGATCCAGTTCGCCTCCAGAGCTGACGTCGCTCCGCCAACCGTGTTCGCGGTAGCGCCGTCGTTGATCTGCACCCCCGCGATGCCGTTGCCCACAGCGGCATCCGCAGCGTTGATCCCAACACGGTTGCCTTGGACGAGATTTCCGGTCGCGCCGCTGCGGATCCGGATGCCGTTGGTCCCATTGGCGCAGATCACGTTGCCAAAAGTCGGGTTTTGGGAACCCGAAGGATGCCCGATGGTGTTGGAGGAAGCCCCAGACACGATTACCCCGTTGGCGCCGTTGCCGAGCGGCAGCAGGCCGGTTCCATCGGTCCCGATCCAATTGCCCAGGACCTGGTTGCCGGTCGTCCCGTTGATCATCAGGATCCCGTTGAGGCCGTTTCCGGATACGATATTGGCTGCCTGCAAATCCGAACGGCCTCCGATCACATTGCCTGAGGTGCCGGCGCCGCTGATCTCGATTCCGTTCGAGCCGTTTGCCAGCGCAACGGTGCCGGCGGCGTTCGTACCGATCTTGTTGCGCACAATCATGGTGCCGGCGGCGCCGCCCGAGATGACGACCCCGTCCACCGCATTTCCGGAGATTACGCTCTCGAAGACGCTGTTGCCGCTTCCCCCCAGGATCACGATCCCGGAACCGAGATTCGGAAGAGCTGCCGTCGCCCCCACGTTCGTTCCGACACGGCTTAAACCGCCGATGCCATTTCCGTTGGAGTTTCCGATGATACGTACTCCGTTCGCGTTGCCCGAGATCACGTTCGACCACGACGGCGCCAAAACGCCGATCGTGTTGGTCGAGGAGTCGGAGATCAGGACCCCGTCCCCACCGTTGCCGGCGGCCGTCAGGCCGTCTCGAGAGGTCCCGATGAAGTTGCTCCACAGCATATTGCCGCCACCCGTCTGCAGGAGAATGCCGTTCCCGCCGCCGACGACGAGGAATTGCGGCTGAAACCTGTTGATGGCGAGACCCTGCACGATGCTGTTTCCGGCAGTGATCCAGAGACCGTTCGTCCCAGCGCCCGCGTTCACGCCGGAGAGCTCGATGAGTGGTGTGCCTGCGTAACCAGGCTGTGTGGTGCCGTCGATGACGACCGGGTCCGTGATGGTCGGTAAAGCTGAAAGAGGAGCGATCGTCTGCGGGCCTGAGCCGATGGAGAACACGATCGTGTCGAGCCCCGAATTAGCGTTCGCGCCCAGGATCGCCTGGCGCAGCGAGCCCGGACCCGAGTCGTTGGTGTTGATGACCGTGAATGTCACGCTCGTAGAAAAACGCGCAACAGAAAGAGCGAGAACAACGAGAAGGAGAATCTGACCCGCTCTTCGATTCGTCATGGCGGTGGCCTCCCCCTGCCGTTGTAGAAAATACCTTTTTAGCATTCAATATCACGATCTATGCTATAAAACCATAGAGATCGCCGGCGGCTTTACGCGGCTCTTCGATCCCGGGGGTACGGACCTACGGTGGCAAACCGGGCGGAAAAGAAAGGGCGGGCCGTAGCCCGCCCGCAAGAAGCGCTGACCTACCTGCTCGACACTGCGGCCTCACATGGCCGGAGGACGCTTGGGATCATCCTCCCGGTCGCCCAGACACTGTGAGCCGGGGGGAAACTGCCGAAGGAAGATCTCGCTCAGAATGTATGCCACGACCTGGCTGTCGTGGACCGCTGCCGCGAGCGTGTCACCGGGCTCGACCTTTGCGACCCGTTCCGTCGTCTGGTAGATGGCAATCGAGCCGGAGCAGCTGGACAGAACCTTCGGAGCTCGGGAGGCCGCGCTCCGGCGCAGCGCCATCGGCGATTGTCCTCCGAACAGCTCGTAGGTCAACGCCGTCTGCGAAAGAGCCAGGACGGTTTCGTCGCTCTGGCATTCGTCGAAAGCAATTCCGGCCACGATCCGGCGGGCATTTGCTCTCCATTGCTCTGCGCGCGGGTCGTCGAATACGAGAATCGAGGCCCAGGCATAGAGGGCCGCTCGCGCGGCATTGTCCTCCGCGATGGAAGGCAGGGACTCCGACAATCCCTCGGCGTCGTTGGCCGCGGCTGCTTCCTCGGCGGTCAGCGAACGAACCGTTTGCCAGAGGGCATCGATTCGACCCTGATAGGCGGAGACGTCGCACTCGCCGTGGATACGCACCACGCTCAGGTCGAGGTAGGCGACGACGCCTCCGGACCGAGCGCGTCCGCCCCAGAGGTCGCGTCGCGCCGCCACCGACTCAAAAGCTTCCAACGCACGCGCGAGGTCCTCCCGGTTTCCGAACCGTTCGAAGCGGCCCACGTAGTCGTTGCCGAGAGAGAGAGCAATCGACACGATCTCGGGATTTCCCGCGTCCGCCGGAGATGCTTCCAGGGCGTCCTGGACGGCCGAGAAGTCCGCCGAACCGTAGTTCACGAGGAAAACGTTCATGGCTCCCAGCTGTCTGTTCCGGACGGGGTCTCGACGTGGCGATCCGTCTCGACGTGGTGGTCCGTCTATCCCGATTGCGCCGACCGAGCTCGCCGCAAGAACAAGAATGCAGGCGAACGCCGCCGCGTGTCCCAGGCTCTGATTCCTCCGATTCTGCGTATCCATGGCTGGCCCCTTTCCATTCGCGTCACGGCGCGGCGGAATGCCGGCTGTTGCGCGATCACGAGAATGGTTCTTTCTCGGAAAGGAGGCTTGGGGATTGTCTGGGGATTTCCTGGGCTTTTCGTGGGATCCGGGCCGCTCCGCGATCAGGCAATACTGCACTGCTGGACGTGGCGGTGATCCAGCGAACTGGAAATGATTACGGCGTGGCCGCGAGCTCCTCTTCGTGGGCGTAGGCGGACACCGCCATCCTTTCGAGCTCCTCGCCGGGAACGAGGCCGGACTCGAGCCACAGGTGGCCGCCTTCGAG
>Ga0207684_10002192_pt1 | contig 19973 bp, 20 predicted proteins | sample KBSK5501metaG_FD_184342 | JGI IMG/M metagenome (GOLD analysis project Ga0207684, IMG submission 184342) | Corn, switchgrass and miscanthus rhizosphere microbial communities from Kellogg Biological Station, Michigan, USA - KBS K5-50-1 metaG... | ecosystem: Host-associated > Plants > Roots >...
TGCTGAACCTTATCCCGAATCTCCGTGTCATGCTCTTCGGCGCCCTGATCATCTTCTTCCTGATCGTGGAGCCGGAGGGCCTCAACCGCCTGTGGCGGAACATCCGGAACTACTTCCGGATCTGGCCGTTCGCGTACTGAGGTACGCGATGAAAGGAGAACGCTCATGAGACACGTGCTGGCAATCGCGATGGCGCTCGTGCTGGGAGGGAGCGGTCTGCTCGCCCCCGGTTCGTCCATCGCCCAGTCCAAAGGTGACATCGTCATCGGCGTACAGTGCGACCGCACCGGGCCGACCCAGATCGTGGGCACCGTCCTGTGTCCGGGCTTTCACGACTACATCGCCCTCGTGAACAGCAAGGGCGGGGTGGAGGGCCGCAAGATCAACGCGCTCGAAGTCGACCACGAGTACAAGGTGCCGCCCGCGGTCGAGTCGTACGAGCGCTTCAAGAAGGAGGGGGCGGTGTCGATCGCGGTCTACGGCACGCCGCAGATCTACGCCCTGGCCGCGAAGCTGACCGAGGACCGGCTCCCCGGCACCTCCCCGGGCTTCGGCAGTGCCGCGGCAGCGGACGGGACCCGTTACCCGTTCATCTTCCCGATCGCGGCGACCTACTGGTCGCAGGCGACCGCCTCGGTCAAGTTCGTCAAGGACCAGCTCGGTGGGAATCTCAAGGGCAAGAAGATCGCGTTCATCTTCTATGACAACCCGGCCGGGCGCGAGCCGATCCAGGTGCTCCAGGACCTGGCGAGCCGTGAAGGCTTCCAGCTCCGGGAGTTCGCGGTTCCGCCTCCCGGGGTCGAGATGGGGGCGCAGGTGCTCGACATCGCCCAGCGGTACCGGGCCGACTTCGTGATCTCCCACCTCTTCGGTGGGGCCCCCGCGGTGTCGATCAAGGAGCTCAAGCGGGTGGGCTATCCGCTCAAGAAGGTCATCGGCTTCGTGTGGGCGTCGGCTGAGGCCAACATCGAGGCCGCGGGAGGCTTCGGGGCCGCGGAGGGCTACTACACGATGCAGTTCGCAGGGGTCGGTCAGGATTACCCGGTGCTGAACGAGATCCGGGAGATGTACAAGAAGGAGGGCAAACCGGCGCCCAAGGAGATGGCCTCGACCGTGTTCTACAACCGCGGCGTGCTCATCGCGGCCCTCCACGTCGAGGCGATCCGGAATGCCCTGAAGGCCAAGCCGAACGCCAAGATCACCGGGGCGGACGTCAAGGCCGGCTTCGAGCAGATCTCCAACTTCACCCTCGGGGGGCTCGTGCCGCCCCTGAAGATCAGCCCGACCGACCACGAGGGCGGCGGGCTCGTGCAGATCTGGCAGGTCAAGGGCGGCAAGTTCGCCAAGACCACCGATTGGTTCTCCGCGTACCCGGACGTGCTGGCCAAGCACATCAAGGAAGCGGCGAAATCGTAAGCGTCCCGTCCCAGGCCGCGGCGAGCCGCCGCAAACGGAGGACTGACGCCGGAAGGGGCGGGACCCCTTCCGGCGCCACCACATCATGCTGAGTCTCAACAACATCGAGGTGATCTACGACGGGGTCATCCTCGTCCTCAAGGGGGTGTCGCTGGAGGTGCGCGAGGGTGGTATCACCACGCTGCTCGGCGCGAACGGGGCCGGGAAGACCACCACCTTGAAGGCGGTCTCCGGACTGCTCCGGACCGAGCGGGGTCAAGTGACGAAGGGATCCATCGAGCTCGGCGGCCAGCGGATAGACCACCTTGCGCCCTACGAGGTCGTCCGGCGAGGAGTGGTGCAGGTCTTCGAGGGGCGGCGGGTCTTCGAGCACCTGACGACCGAGGAGAACCTGGTCGCGGGGGCGCACATTCAGTCCGATCGCAAGCTCGTGGCGACCGGGATCGAGCGCGTATTCCAGTACTTCCCTCGGCTCAAGGAACGCCGGTTGGTTCAGGCCGGATACCTGTCGGGCGGCGAGCAGCAGATGCTCGTGATCGGGCGCGCCTTGATGGCCGACCCCCGGGTCGTCCTTCTCGACGAGCCGTCGCTCGGGCTCGCCCCGATGCTGGTCGAGGAGATCTTCAAGATCGTGCAGCGCTTGAATCGCGAGCAGAAGCTCACCGTGCTTCTGGTCGAGCAGAACGCAACCCTCGCCCTCGGAATCGCCGAGCACGGCTACGTCATGGAGAATGGACGGATCGTGCTCGAGGGGGCGGGGGATGCACTGCGCGCGAACGCGGACATCAAGGAGTTCTATCTTGGACTGACCGAGGTGGGGGCGCGCAAGTCGTACCGTGACGTCAAGCACTACAAGCGGAGGAAGCGGTGGTTGAGCTGAGCGTCCACGCCCTCACCGTCTACGACGTGATCGTGCGGGGGGCCGAGGTGCACCGCGACGCCCCCGCGGTGATCCAGGGCGAGCGGACGGTGTCGTTCGCAGAGCTGCGGCTCCGGGTCGACGAGCTGGCCGGCGGGCTGGCGGCCCTCGGGATCGAGCGCGGCGAGCGGGTGTGCGTTCTCGCCCAGAACGACGCGGCCTACGTCGACCTCTACGGGGCCTGCGCGCGCCAGGGGATCGTCGCGTACCCGATCAACTGGCGGCTCACCAGCCCCGAGGTGGAGCGGGTGGTGGAGCGCGCCCGGCCGACCATGATGGTGGTGGACGCGGCCACGCGGCCGCTGGTCGCCGACTGGCTCGCGGCGAAGGCGGTGCCGCACCGCTACCAGCTGGGCGCGGAGGCGGGGGCCGGGTTCGACGCGTTCGGCGCGCTCTACCGCCCGGGCGCGCCGCCGCCCGCCGCGGTCGCGCCCGGCGACGCCTTCGCGGTGATCTCCACCGCGGCGGTGGATGTGATCCCGCGGGGCGCGGTGCTCACTCACGCCAACATCCTGACCGCCAACCTCACCGTGATCGCCGCCCTCGGGCTCACCCCCCGGGATCGGTACCTGGCGGCGCTGCCGCTCTTCCACGTCACCGCGCTGGGGATGTCCCTGGCCCACCTCCACGCGGGGGCCGCGGTGGTGGTGGTGCCGCGCTTCGACGCGGAGGAGGCGGTGCGCCTGATCGACCGGCACCAGGTGGCGCACGTCTCCGACTTCCCACCGGTGCTGGCGAGCCTGCTCGACGCGGCCGAGAAGGTCGGGAGCGCGCTGCCGAGCCTGACCTACGTCTCCGGCCTCGATTCGCCCGCGACCATCGGGCGCCTCCACGAGAAGACGCGGGCGCGCTTCTGGACCGGGTTCGGCCAGTCGGAGACGAGCGGCTTCGTGACCATTCAGCCGGTGACCGACAAGCCGGGGGCCTCCGGCCGACCGGTGCCCGCGGCGCAGGTGGGCATCGTGGACGAGTACGATCGTCAAGTCCCGACCGGCACCCCGGGGGAGATCGTGGTGCGGGGCCCACTCGTCTTCCAGGGCTACTTCGGCCAGCCCGACGTGACCGCCCACACCTTCCGCAACGGCTGGCACCACACCGGCGACGTCGGCCGCTTCGAGGCCGACGGCTACCTGCACTACGTCAAGCGCAAGCCCGAGAAGGAGCTGATCAAGCCGGGCGGCGAGAACGTCTACCCGGCGGAGGTCGAGACCGTCATCGTGCAGATGCCCGCGGTCACCGGGGTCTGCGTCTACGGCGTCCCGGACCCACGCTGGGGCGAGGCGGTGAAGGCGGTGGTGGAGATCAAGGGCGGGTCCCGGCCCACCGCCCAGCAGGTGGGCGACTTCGTGGGCGAGCGAATCGCCCGCTTCAAGCGCCCGCACGTGGTGGTGTTCACCGACGCCCTGCCGCGCGGAGCCGACGGCGCGGTCGACCGGGACGCGGTGAAGGCCCGGTGGGGTGACGGCAGGGAGTAGTCCAGAGTAGACTTGAGCGCATGAAGATCTTCGACGAGCACCACGAGATGTTCCGCCAGGCGGTGCGCGCCTTCGTCCAGAAGGAGATCGAGCCGCACGTCGAGGAGTGGGAGGAGGCGGGCCAGATCCCCAAGTCGATCTGGCCGCGCATGGGCGAGCTGGGCTTCCTCGGCGTCGAGTACGACGAGAAGTACGGCGGGGCCGGCGCCGACGTCCTCACCACCGCGGTGCTCTGCGAGGAGATGGCCCGGGCGCGCTGCGCCTCCCTGGCCATGGCGGTCGGCGTGCACACCGACATGGCCTCGCCCCATCTCTACTGGACCGGGAGCGAGGCCCTCAAGGAGCGCTACCTACCCGCGATCTGTCGCGGGGAGGCGCTGACCGCCATCGCGGTCACCGAGCCGGGCGGCGGGTCCGACGTCGCCGCGATCCGCACGCGCGCGGTGCGGGACGGCGATCACTACGTGCTGAATGGCTCGAAGATGTTCATCACCAACGGGGTGATGGCGGATCTCTACTTCGTGGCCGCGCGGATCCAGGACGGGTCTCCCTCTCCCCAGGGAGGAGAGGGTTCGAAGCGGCACCGGGGGATCTCGATGTTCCTGGTGGAGCGAAGCACGCCGGGGTTCTCGGTGAGCCGCAAGCTCGACAAGATGGGCAACCGCGCCTCGGACACCGCGGAGCTGGCCTTCCAGGACATGCGGGTGCCGGCCGAGAACCTGCTCGGGCAGGAAGGCGGCGGCTTCTACGAGGTCATGCGCGTCTTCCAGCGCGAGCGCCTGGTGGCGGGGCTGCACGCGGTGGCCGGCTGCGAGCGCGCCCTCGAGGACACCATCGCCTACGTCCAGCAGCGCCAGGCCTTCGACGGCCCGCTCTCCGGCAAGCAGGTGATCCGGCACCGGATCGCGGATCTGGCCACCCTGATCGAGGCCGGGCGCTGGCTGACGTACGCGGCCTGCCTCAAGTTCCGGGACCGGGAGGACGCGGTGAAGGAGATCTCGATGGTGAAGTTGTTCACCGCCGAGATGGCTCAGAAGGTGGCCTACGAGTGCGTGCAGCTCCACGGCGGCTACGGCTACATGCGCGAGTACCCGATCGAGCGATTCTTCCGGGACATCCGTCTCATGACCATCGGCGGCGGGACCTCCGAGATCATGAAGGAGATCATCGCCAAGCAGATGGCGCTCTGACCGTGACGGTGGACGTCGTCGTCATCGGGCACGTCACGCTCGACCAGACGCCGCGCGGCCTCCGCCCGGGTGGCGCCGCCTACTACGCGGCGATCACCGCCCATCGGCAGGGGCTGCGGGTGGGCGTGCTCACCTCGTTCGGCCCCGACTTCCCGCGGGAGGCGCTGCCCCGCGACGTCGAGGTGGTCGCCGTGCCCTCCACCCGGACCACCACGTTCCGGATCGGCCCGGGCCGCTTCACCGAGGGCCGCCGGGTCCGCGAGCTGGCGATCCTCGGCCGCGCCACCGACCTCGAGGCGGAGGCGCTCCCCGACGAGTGGCGGGACGTGACGCTGGGCGCGCTCTGCCCGGTCGCCGGCGAGGTCGATCCCGCGCTGGCCGCCGCCTTCCCCGACACCTCGCTGGCCGTCCTGCCGCAGGGCTGGATGCGGCAGCGCGGCGCGGGCGGAGTGGTCTCGCCGCAGGCCTGGGAGGACGCCGACCTGGTGCTGCCGCACGTGCAGGCGGTCGTGGTGAGCCACGAGGACATCGAGCCTTTCCAGAAGGAGGCCCTCGAGTGGTTCCAGCGCGTGCCGGTCGGCGCGGTGACCCGCGGGCCCCGGGGGGCGATCCTCTTCGTCAACGGCGACCAGTACGGGGTCGAGCCCGACGTCGCGGTGGAGCTGGACGAGACCGGCGCGGGCGACGTGTTCGCCACCGCGTTCCTCATCGCCTACAACCGCGACGGCAACGCGTGGGACGCGGCCGCCGTCGCGGCGTGCTGCGCGGCCGCCTCCGTCGAGGGCGAGGGGGTCGCGGCGATCCCGGACCGCGCGACCCTGGAGGCGCGGCTCGCGGCCTACCGACGCCGCCAGGTCGGGTGAGCGGCGCGGCGCTTGCTACCGGGCTCGACCCGGGGCTACACTCGACCGTGCGCACGCGGCGAGTCCATGGCTGACCGGAAGATCCGCATCACGGTGGGCAAGGTGACCGCGGACGCCGTCCTGAACGACTCCGAGACCGCCTCGGCGGTCTGGAAGGCCCTGCCCCTCAGCGTCGCCGGGCAGACCTGGGGCGACGAGATCTACTTCGGCATCCCGGTGAAGGCCGAGAGCGAGGATCCCCGCGAGGTGGTGGAGCTCGGGGATCTCGCCTACTGGCCGCCGGGGTCCGCGTTCTGCATCTTCTACGGGCCGACGCCGGCGAGCCGGGGGAGCGAGATCCGGCCCGCGAGCCCGGTCAACGTCTTCGGTCGCGTGCTGGGGGATTCCCAGGTGTTCAAGGCGGTGCGCTCCGGGACCACGGTCCGCGTGGAGCGCGCCTGAGCCGGAGGACGACATGAAGATCTTTCTGGATACCGCGAACGTGAACGAGCTGCGCGAGGGCGTGGCCATGGGCCTGGTGGACGGCTGCACCACCAACCCCTCGCTCATCGCCAAGGAGAAGCGCCCCTTCCGGCCGCTGGTGGAGGAGATCTGCAAGGTGGTGCCGGGCGACGTGAGCCTGGAGGTGGTGGCCACCGACTTCGACGGCATGGTGAAGGAGGGCAAGGAGCTGGTGCAGGTGGCCCCCAACGTGGTGGTCAAGTGCCCGCTCACCAAGGACGGGCTCAAGGCGGTGAAGTACCTGAGCGGCGAGGGCATCCGGGTCAACCAGACGCTCTGCTTCTCGGCTCCGCAGGCCCTGCTCTCGGCCAAGGCGGGGGCGGTCTACATCAGCCCGTTCCTGGGCCGCCTGGACGACATCGGGCACGTGGGCATGGACCTGGTCCGGGACATCTGCGAGATCTACCGGAACTACGGGTACAAGACCCAGGTGCTGGCGGCCTCGATCCGCAACCCGCTCCACGTCATCGACGCAGCCAAGGCGGGGGCGCACGTGGCCACCATGCCGTTCAACGTGCTCGAGATGCTGATGAAGCACCCGCTCACCGACATCGGCCTCAAGAAGTTCCTCGACGACTGGAACAAGCTCGGCGAGAAGATTTAGCTTCCGCCCTTTCTCGCCTCCCGGCCGTATATCTCTGTGAGGGCATGAGATGGACGCCGAGCGGGGGCTGATGGCGGGGGTGGCACGGGGGGACCAGGCGGCGTTCACCGAGCTGGCCCAGCGCTACAGTGGCAAGCTGCTCGCAGTGGCCGGGCGGCTGCTCGGCTCCCGCGCCGACGCCGAGGACGCGGTCCAGCGCGCCTTCCTCCAGTGCTTCGCGGCCGCCGCCGGCTACGACCCCCGGTGGGCGGTCTCCACGTGGCTCTACCGCATCCTGACCAACGTCTGCGTCGACGAGCTGCGCCGGCGGGCCACCCGAACCGCCCACGAGGAGCGATCGGTGGCGGGGGAGCTCTCGGCGGGGTCGAGCAATCACCATCCGCCCGCGGCCTATCTGGATCTCCACCGGGCCCTCGAGCAGGTACCGCGCGAGGCGCGGGTGCTGCTGGCCCTGCGCTACGTCGACGGGCTCTCCTACGGGGAGCTGGCGCGCATCCGGGGCATCTCGATCAACACCGTGAAGAGCCAGCTCGCGCGGGGCAAGTCCCGGCTGCGGGCCGAGCTCGGCAAGCGAGGAGCGGATCATGTATGACGTGGACGAGGGGAAGCGACCGGACCGGCTGGACCTCCTGCTGACGGACTACTTCCGGCCCGAGTCGGCGGCGGCGGAGCTGCCCCGACGCATCGCGGCCGCGGCCCGGGAGTCCAGCGCCGCGCTCGAGCGGCTCGAGGCGCGGCTCGGCATCGAGGCGACGGCGCGCGGGATCTCGCGGGTGGGCACCGGGCCGGTGGGCAAGCCGGCCACCGCCGCGGCGCGGAAGCTGATCGAGCAGGCCCGTCTCGAGATCCACGAGTACCTGCGCGGGCAGCGCGCCTTCTTCCGGGTGCCGGTGGATCTCACCACCGTGCCGGACTTCCAGCGGAGCGTGCTGCAGGCGGCGGGGCACATTCCGTTCGGCGAGGCGCGCGCCTACGCGTGGATCGCCGCGCGCGTCGGCCATCCGCGCGCGGTCCGGGCGGTGGGCACCGCGCTCGGCCGCAATCCGGTGCCGCTCATCCTGCCGTGCCACCGCGTGTGGCGGAGCGACGGCGGCCTCGGCGGCTACATCTTCGGGGCGGACGTCAAGGATCGGCTGGCCGCGCTCGAGCGCACCACCCCGGTGCTGGAGGGCTGCACGAGCACGCGCATCGTGTGCCGGGTGGGCTGCATCCACGGTCGGAACATGCGGCCGGACCACCGGGTGGTCTTCGCCTCGGTGGAGGACGCGCGGTCGGTGGGCTACCGGCCGTGCAAAGTATGTCGCCCCGCGGCCTGACCGCCGCGTCGTCGGTCGAGACCCGGTTGCAGCGGATCGACTGGGAGGCGATCGCCCGCGGGCTCGGCGAGAGGGGCTGGGCCACCACACCCCCGCTGCTGACCGCGGCGGAGTGCGCGGAGCTGATCGCGCTGTACCCGGAGGACGGGCGGTTCCGCAGCCGCGTCGACATGGCGCGCTTCCGCTTCGGGGAGGGCGAGTACAAGTACTTCGCGAACCCGCTGCCTCCGACCGTGCTCGACCTGCGGCGGCACGCCTACCCGCGCCTGGCCCCGATCGCGGACGCGTGGAGCATGGCCCTCGGGGGCAAGCCCACCCACCCGCCGGACCTCGACGGCTTCCTGGCCATCTGCGCCGAGCACGGCCAGACCAGGCCCACGCCGCTGCTGCTGCGGTACGAGGCCGGCGGCTACAACTGTCTGCATCAGGATCTCTACGGCCAGATCGCGTTCCCGCTCCAGATGACCTGCCTCCTGAGCCGCCCGGGCGCGGACTTCACCGGCGGCGAGTTCCTGCTGGTCGAGCAGCGGCCCCGGGCGCAGTCGCGCGGCGAGGTGATTCCACTCGAGCAGGGCCAGATCGTGATCTTCGCGACCCGAGAGCGACCGGTCCGCGGCACCCGCGGCGCCTACCGCGTGGCCCTGCGTCACGGCGTGAGCCGGGTAACCTCTGGGCTCCGCTACACGCTCGGGGTGATCTTCCACGACGCGGAGTAGTGGGGCGTAGGGAGGGGGGCCGGGGGTGGCCGGGACCACGACCCGTCTCGGGCGGACTTTCCTGGGAGGAGTTCCCAGTCTTGGATGTTGGTGGCTCGGCTTGCCCCGGAGGGGACGGGTCCCGGCCACCCCCCGGCCCCCCTCCCCACGCCACCAGGTTGTCAAAACTGATTCTGAACTGTCCCGTCCTGCGTACTCGCACAGTTCCGTTGCTGCCGACGTTGCGGGCGTCTCCTGCCGGTGGTGAGCCCGTGAAACTGGTTAGGGCTTCAGTCCTATGATGGCCCTGGCGGCCAAGGCGGTCACTATCCCGAAGGGCAGATTTACCAGCAGAAGATAAACCGTAAACATCGGCCCCTGGTGCAGCCCGAAATATCCCGCGCCGCTCATCGGCAAAAAGAACAAGAACAGGGCGAGTAGCGGAGCGAGGACATAGAGAAATCCGACGAGGTACAGTCGATTCCAAGCGGTCCTTATAAACAGCCCGAACAGGAGGCCCCATAGTCCTCCCCAGAAGAGTGGCTTGTATATATCCGGCGACTTCAGGGAAACCGGGGCGGTTACCCCGAGTGTCGCGCTAAGCCCCAACCGAAACAGCACGTGGCTGAAAAGGACCACCGCCACTGCGCCTATCACCCCCGCCGCGAAGCAGATCGCTACCCGCTGGCTAACGGTCAAGGCACTCTTCATCGCGTTCGTGTCTTTTTCCATCGCACTCACGTCCCTCCATAGTGGGTGTCAGTACGGAGTTCGATGCCACAGCTCCCACCGTCGCGGATGCTCGTGGTCGGATACTGGTCGAGGACGGCCTTGATGGCAGCGCGTCGGCCGTCGACGCCCACGCGCTGGCCGCGAGCACGAAGGCATCGAGGAGCACGGCCATGCCGCCCGCCCTCAGGAGATCGCCCGCGACGCGGCTTCGCCGCTGCAGCCAGCGCGGGATGAGCGAGACGAGCACGAGCAGGACCCCCGCGACGGCGAGGTAGCCGAGCGTGCGCCGGACGTCACCGCGGCCCTCGGACAGCGCCCCTCCCGCGAAGGTGAAGGCCGCGGTGCCGGGCAGCATGCAGATGGACGAGGTGATGGCGTAGGGCCAGAAGCCGATACGGGTCAGTCCGTAGGCGTAGTTCTGCAGGTTGAACGGGAAGAGCGGCACGAGCCGCGTCAGCATGACGATGCGCCAGCCGTGCTCGGCCGCTTGCTCGTCCAGGCGCGCCAGCCGTGGGCTGGCCCGTACCCAGCGCTCCACCGTGCTGCGCACCGCGTAGCGCGCGACCAGGAAGGCCAGCGCCGCGCCGATGGTGGCGGCAATCCATACGTAGAGCGTGCCCCAGACGGGACCGAAGGCCACACCCCCGAGCACCGTGATGGGTAGCCCGGGCACGAAGAAGACCACCGCGAGGACATAGCCGGCGATGAAGACGACCGGCGCGAGGGCCCCGAACCCCTCGATCCACTGCTTTAGCCTGGCCACGTTCTCGAGACGAATCAGATCGCCGAGCCCGAGCGCCCGCGTGGCCGCCACCCCCGCCACGAGCAGGGCCAGGATCAGCACCGGCCGTGCCCACCGCCTCATCGCGTCCACCTGAGCCATGCGGCGAAGAGCTGGCGCACCCTGGGCGTGAGCCGCGTGCGGTTGTACATGTCGCCCGTCTGCCGGATGGCCTCGGCCTGGGTCGGATACGGGTGGATGATCGAGGCGAGCCGCCCCAGCCCGATGCCCGCGGTCATGGCCAGGGTCAGCTCGTTGATCATCTCGCCCGCGTGGCGCGCCACGATGGTGGCGCCCACGATCGTATCGGTTCCACGCTTCACGTGCACCTTCACGAAGCCATCCTCCTCGCCGTCGGCGACGGCGCGGTCGACCTCCGCGAAGGACCGCAGATACGTGTCCACCGCCATCCCGCGCTTCTCGGCATCGCGCGCATAGAGGCCGACGTGGGCGATCTCGGGGTCGGTGTACGTGCACCAGGGGATGGTGAGGGCGGAGTGCTTCTTGCGCCCGAGGAAGAGCGCATTCTGGATCACCACCCGGGCCGCCGCATCGGCCACGTGGGTGAACTTCTCGGGCATGCAGATGTCGCCCGCGGCATAGATGCGCGGGTTGGTCGTCTGGAGCCGGTCGTTCACCTTGACGCCATCCCGCCGGTCGTAGGTGACGCCGACCGCCTCGAGGCCGAGGCCCTCCACGTTTGGGACGCGCCCGGCGCCCACGAGGATCTGGTCCACCTCGACCCTGACCGGTCCGCTCGGCGCCGTCGCGAGCAAGACTGTCCCGCCGCCCGCGCGCTCGACCCGCTCGAGCTTGGCGCCGAGCACGAGGCGGATGCCTTCGCCCACGAAGGCGCGCTGGACGATCTCCGCCGCGTCCGCGTCTTCGCGGTTCAAGATATGGTCGCCGGTGTGGAAGAGGGTCACCTCGGAGCCCAGGCGCCGGAAGGCCTGCGCCAGCTCGCAGCCGATGGGGCCGGCCCCGATGACGGCGAGGCGCGCCGGCCGCTGCGTCAGCTCGAACACGCTCTCGTTGGTGAGAAAACCCGCCTCGGCGAGACCGGGCACGTCGGGCTGGTGAGCTCGCGCGCCGGTGGCGATGACGGCCTTCCGGAACGAGAGCCGCGTGCCGTTGACCTCGACGGTGTCCGGCCCCGTGAAGCGCCCATCGCCGAGGAAGACGTCCACGCCGAGCCCGCGGAAGCGGTCGGCCGAGTCGTGGTGGCTGAGGCGCGCGCGCACCCGGCGCATCCGCTCCATGACGGCGCCGAAGTCGGGCTCCACCGCCCCGGCCACTCGCACGCCGAGGGAAGCGGCCGCGCGCACCTCGCCCACCACCCGCGAGGAGCGGATGACGCACTTGGACGGCACGCAGCCGACGATGAGACAGTCGCCGCCCAGCAGGTGCCGCTCGATCAGGGCCACCCGCGCGCCCAGCCCGGCCGCTCCCGCCGCGGTGACGAGGCCGGCGGTGCCCGCGCCGATCACCACCAGGTTGTAGCGGGGCGCCGGCGTCGGCGGCCGCCAGTCGGGCGGGTGCACCTGGGCGATCAGCTCGGCGTTGTAGACGTCGCGGGGAAGAACTTCCACCGTTGGCGGCATCATGGTCCTCAGGACTTTCCGCGCGAGTGCTCCGTGGAGGGCAGGTCGGCTATCCGTTCTTGCACGTCATCCCCGTCTGCACGCACATCACGCAGGCTGGATGGTAGAGAGGGGCGTCCGCGAAGGACTCCTTGAGCGTTCCCTCCGTCAGCCGCGCTCCCGGCCGCCCCGCGAGGAAGGGGCAGGCATGGACGCCGCCGTCTCCTCGAGCGAGTACGAGGCGCGGCGGGCGAGGGCAGCGAGACCATCGACCATGGCCTCGTCGATGAGTATACCGTTGGTGAGCACGGTGGTCGGCGCCACCTCGAGGGCATCGCCGAGCAGAGCGAGCATCTCGGCGTGGAGGAACGGCTCGCCCTCGTGAAGTAGATCTCCTTCACGCCCAGGTCCTCCGCCTCGCGGATGGCACGGCGGACCACCTCGGGACTGACCGGCCTGAGCCAGGGATCGGCGGGACCGCGTGCATCGATGCAGTGAACGCACTCGGGGTTGCACCACGTTCCCGTATCGGTCCGATCATGTGCCGTCCTCGGATGCGGTCAGAGAGCCGGTCCGGCTGAGCGGCATGCTAATGCCGCACCCCGCCGCCGTCAACCGGTCAACCGGCAAGGGGATCGGCCGGGTCAGCGCTGCTCTTCACGCCTGAATTCAGAGGCGCGGGCGGATGTCGTGGGCGAAGGTCTCGTAGATGCCCAGCATCTCCTGAAGGTCGCGGTAGCGGGTCTCGAGGAGGATCGCGTCGACGCCGAGATCGCGGAAGGCGATGAGGTCTTCCGTGATCTGGTCGCGGGAGCCCTGGAGGGGTTTGCGGTCGGGGCCGAGCGGTGTGGTGCGTAGCGAGAGGCCGGCGCGGACGCTGACCGAGACGTGGTCGTAGGGGCGGCGCTGGCGGGCGCATTCTTCCTCGAGGCGGGCGAGGTCGACCTTCAGGGCAGTGGGGGTGATGAAGGCGGCGTGCCAGCCGTCGCCGTGCTGGACCACGCGGCGGAGCGCGCGCTCGGTGTGGCCGCCGATCAGGATCGGGATGTCGCCGCGGGCGGGCTTGGGGAAGACGCCGATCTCGTCGAACGAGAAGAACTCGCCGTGGTGCGCGGTGCGCGCGTCGCGCCAGCAGGCGCGCATCACCGCGAGCGCCTCGTCGCTCCAGGCGCCGCGCCGATCGTAGTTGCCGCCGAGCAGCTCGATCTCCTCGCGCATCCAGCCCACGCCGACCCCGAGCACCAGCCGCCCGCCCGAGAGGTGGTCGAGGGTCGCGCACATCTTGGCCGCCATCACCGGGTTCCGGTGGGGCAGCACCAGGATGCTCGTCCCGAGCTGCACGCGCTCGGTGACGCCCGCCACCAGGGACAGGGTGACGAGCGGCTCGAGGAACGGCACGTCGGCGGCCAGCGGGAACTGGCCGGTGGGACTGTAGGGGTATTGCGGGTCGATTCGATAGGGGATCACCACGTGATCGCTCGCCCAGAGCGAGTCGTAGCCGAGTGCCTCGATCCGGCGCGCGAACGTGCGCACGTTGTCTCGGGTGCCGACGGGGCCATACATGGGCAGGTGACAGCCGATCTTCATGCGCGAGCGCGCACGGTGGGCTAGGTGCGGGGGGCGCCCGAGGCGTGGAGGATGCTGGCGGCGAGCTCGTCGCGCGCGATCATGTCACCGAGGCGGGAGCGCTGGATCTTCCCGGAGGAGGTCTTCGGGATGGTGCCGGGACGGACGAGCAGGACGCGAGCCGGGCGATGGCCCCGTCCCTCGCGCACCCGCTGGACGATCTCGCGCACGAGCCGCGAGAGGGTTAGGGCGTCGCCGGCCTGCTCGCGTACCTCGGCCACCACGTGCAGGCGCTGGGTGCCGGTGCGCTCGCTCTCGAGACCGACCGCGGCCGAGTAGCGCACCCCGGCGATGTGGTCGACGATCTCCTCGATGTCCGCCGGGATCACGTTCTCGCCGCCGAGGATGATCACGTCCTTGAGCCGCCCGGTCACGTAGAGGTAGCCCTCCGTGTCGAGGAAGCCGAGGTCACCGGTGCGGAGCCAGCCGTCGGGCGAGAGCACCTGGGCGGTCGCCTCGGGGTTGTTGTAGTAGCCCTGCATGACCCCGGGGCTCGCCACGCAGATCTCGGCCTCCACGCCCGCCTTCACCTCGTCGGGGCCGTCCATGATCCGTACCCGCACCCCGCGGCAGGGCTGCCCCACCGAGAGGAACTTGCCGGAGCTATCCAGCCGCAGCGGCGTCCGTCGCGGCCAGATGGCGACGGCCAGGGTGGCCTCGGCCAGGCCGTAGCACGGGGTGATGAGGTTCTCCACGCCGAACTTCGACTCGAAGGCCTCGATGGTGCTGAGCCGGACGGGCTCGGCGCCGGAGAGCGCCTGCTTGAGCGAGGAGAGGTCGAGCCCGGTGGTGTCCCCGATGTTACGCACGCAGTTGCGGTAGCCGAAGTCGGGCGACACCGTGAAGGTGGCGCCCACCCGGGTGACCATCTCGAGCCAGACGCGCGGGTTCTTCAGGTCGGGCGGCAGCAGGTGGAGCGGCGCCCCGTTCCACGGCGGGGTGAACGCGCAGCCGATGAGCCCCATGTCGTGGTAGAGGGGCAGCCACGACACCACCACGTCGTCGCGCGTGAGCTGCGCGGCCTCGGCCATGAACTCCACCGTGCGCACCACGTTCGCGTGGCTCAGCACCACGCCGCGCGGCCGGCCGGTGCTCCCCGACGTGTACTGGATGAAGGCCACGTCGTCGGTGGCCGCGGCGGGGAACGGCGGCGCGGGGTCGTCCACCTCGAGATCGCTCGGCTCGAGCACGTGCCGGATGTTGGCCGCGGCGGCCTGCGACTCCTCCACGCCCGGGCGGAACCAGCCGATGGTGGCGACCGCCTTGGCCCCGGAGTCGCGGAAGATGGTGGCGGTGGCCTCGACGCCGAGGGTGGGGTAGAGCGGCACCGGGATCGCGCCCAGTCGGAGGGCGCCGAAGAACGTGTAGAAGAACTCGGCGCAGGTGGGGTAGATCAGGCACACCTTGTCGCCGCGGTCGATGCCGGCGCGGCGGAGGCCGGCCGCGTAGCGGGCGCTCTCCCGCCAGAGCCGGCCGTACGGCACCGCCTCGTCGAAGAGGTGAAAGTACGGGGTGTCGGGGTCCCGGGCGGCCCGCCCCCCCATCAGCTCGGTCAGGGTGGCCGGGATGGGCGCTCCTGGCTTCACGGCGGCATTCTAGCCAATGCCCCGCCGACGGGGAAGCATTCTCGGCGGCTAGCGGTCCATCGTGATCAGGTCGAAGGTCTCCGCGTAGGCGTGGCCCCTGGGCTTGCCGAGCTCGGCGCCGCGCGCGCGGACCCGCGCCTCGACCGCCGCGAAGTCCTTGAACTGGCTCGCGTGGCAGGCGAGGGCCTTGATCTTGAGATCGATGGTATCGGAGATGTCGACCACCACCTCCGGGCTGTCCCACCACATCAGGTAGATCTCGCGGACCTTGTGCGGCTCGAGCCCCTGCGCGGCCAGCTCGGGGAAGGCCATGTGATCGCGGGCGAGCGGATACACGCAGTCGAGCGCGATGCCGGCCACGATGCGGTGGTCGCGGTGGGAGGCGCCCAGGTTCTTGGTGCGGTTCGGGTTCTGGATGATGAGCCGGTCCGGCCGGTGCCGCCGGATCGTCGCGGTCACCGCCATCCGGGTCTCCCGGGTGTCCTCGACCTCGCAGTCGGGAAATCCGAGGAAATCGATCGTCTCCACGCCCAGGACCCGCGCCGCGGCGCGCTGCTCCTCCTCGCGGATCCGGGCGATGCGCTCCGGGGTCATGCGGCGGTCGCTCGAGCCCTTGTTGCCGTTGGTGACGATGCAGTAGGAGACGTGCTTGCCCTCGCGCACGAGCTTGGCGACGGTCCCACCGGCTCCGAACTCGGAGTCGTCGGGGTGGGCGGTCACGACCAAGACGCGCTGGATGGGGACGGGCTGACTCGCATCGGGCATGAGAAGGGCTCCTTTCGTGATCGCTATGTTACCACCCCCGCTATAATGCGGCCGGTGAGCACCCGTTCGACCGGTGTCGTCCTGCTGTGGCTCCTGCTCGCCGGGTTCCTCGTCCTCGGCGCGCTGCCCAACCAGACGGCGTCGATCCGCCTCGGCGGTCTCTCCGTGCTCTGGTGGTACGGGGGGCTGCTGGCGCCGGCGCTGGGGACGCTCGTGGCGATCCGCTGGCTCGCCGATTCGCCGCCGCGCGACGAATGACGTCGGTCTCCCGCGTCTTGGCCGGCTGGCTGACGCCGGTGGCGCTGCTGGCGGTGCCGGCCGCGCTGTGCGGCCGCGCCGCGGACGGCCTCTGGCTCGGGCTCACATGGGCCCTCGTGCCGCTCATCGTCCTGGGTCTCCAGGCGGGACCCCGGCCGGGGCCGGCAGGCGGCGGCCGCGACGAGCGCGGGTCGCTCTTCCCGGTGGTGACGCTCCTCCTCACGGTGGGCGTCCTCCTCTGGGCGAACATCGCGCTCGCGGGCGACGTCGCGGTCTGGCTCCGCGCCCCGCGCTGGCAGGGCATCGTGGTCACCGCGGTCGCGGGCTGGCTGCTCACCGCGTGGCGCCCGCTGCGGCGGACCGCGCCGCTGCTGCTCTCGGTGGCCCTGGTGGCCGCGGTGGCGCCGCTCCTGCAAGTGGCCTGGGCGGTGGGGCTCGGCCCCATCGCGGCGTGGGACCGCGTGGCCACGCAGGCCGCGTTCCGGTTCCCGCCCGCGAGCCCCTGGGTGACGACGGGGCGAAGCCTCGCCACCGCGCACGGTCGCGCGCCGCTGGTCTTCGACGAGGTGCATCGCCTGACCGCACCGGCCGGCGGCACGCTGCGGGCACGCACCCTCGACGGCACCCGCCCGGCCGAGATCGAGTGGACGCTGACTCCGGGCCAGTCCGTCACGCTGCGCGCGGGTGACGAGCTGGTGCCCGGCGGGACGCTCCGCCTGCGCTTCGAGGCCGACAAGCGCGTGCCCGGCGCCCCCGCGTCGGGCATGGCGTGGGCCGAGGCCCCGCCGCGCCGATGGCTCGATCGCGTCGGCCTGCTCGTCACCCTGCTGGTGGGCGCGGCCGCGCTCCTCCGGGCCGGGCTGACCCTCCGCCTCCCGCGCCACGGCGCCGGCTTCGTCGCGGGCGGGCTGCTGGTGGCTTTCGCGTGGGCGCAGGCGTGGGCGGTGTACGCGGTGCTCCAGTCGCCCGATCTCTTCCTGGGCGGCGTCGCCCTGGAGCGGCTCCTCGGGCTGCCGGGCGCCGCGCTCTTCGCCGAGCCCTGGCGCCGCACGCTCCAGGCGTTCCTGCTGGTGGCCGGGCTCGCCGCGTTCCTCGCCTCGAGCGTGGCCCTGCGCGCGCGGCTGGGCGCGCTCGATCCGACCGGGGGCGGGGAGATCGGCAGCGACCCGGGCCTCTGGGCCGGCCTCTTCGGCGGCGCGGCCCTCGCGAGCCTCTGGCCGGTGGACCCGTGGGCCCTCACCCTGCTGGCCCTGGGCGGCGCCGGCTGCGCGCTCGGGCCCGCCGCGCTCTACCCGCCGCCTCCCGGCCGCGCCGCGCTCGCGACCACCGCGGGCGCCGTCGGCCTCCTGGTGTTCGCCACCTTCGCGGCGGCGCAGCTGCGCGGCACCGGCGGCGCGCTCCTCGGCACCGCGATCGGCTACCCGGCGCTGGTGGGCGCCCCCGCAGGAGCGCTCGTGCTCTGGCTCGGGCGCGGACGCGCGGGGTGACGGGAGCCGGGCGACTCGTCACCCCGACGCTCGCCGCCTGCCTGGGGATCACCGCGGGCGCCCACATCGCGGTCTACCTGCTGAACGCCACGCTGCCGCTGCACCTGGTCGCGCTCGGCGGGAGCAAGACGCAGGTGGGGCTGCTCTTCTCGGTCAGCGGGGTGGTCTCGATGCTGCTGCGCCCGCTCGTGGGCGGCTGGATCGATCGCTACGGCTTCCGCCCCGTGATGCTGCCGGGCGCGCTGGTCCTCGTGGCCACGCTCCTGATCCTGCCTCTGGCCGCGACCCCGGTGGCCTTCATCGCGCTCATGGGCGGCATCGGGCTCGGCAACGGGCTGATCTCGACCGGCGCCGGAGTGCTGGCCGCGCAGGCGAGCCCGCCGGCCCGGCGCGGAGAAGCGCTCGGCATCTACTACGTCGCCACCTCGCTCGCGTTCTCGGTGGGCCCGCCGCTCGGCTTCGCGCTCTACGCGAGCGGGGGCATGCGGTGGTGCTTCCTGGGTGCGGCCGCGATCGGAGTGGGCATCGGCCTGCTCATCCTGAGCCTGCGGGCGGCCGCCCCGATGGCATCGGGGGCGCCGCGCTTCCGCTGGGTGAGCCGGCGCGCCCTGCCCGCGGCGGCCACCGTGATCGCGACGAACGTCGGGTACAGCTCGATCTACGCGTTCCTCCCGCTCTACGCGCTCGCCTCCGGTCTCGACGGCAACCTGGGCTGGTTCTACGCCCTGTTCTCGGCCTGCATCATCGTCGGGCGGATGACCCTGAGTCGCTGCTCCGACCGGATCGGGCGGGCGCGCGTGATCGTGCCCGCGATCGCGGCGTCCGGGCTGAGCTACCTCGTGCTGGCCGTGCCGCCCCGTCCGGCCACGCTGGCCGCGGGAGCGGTCCTGCTGGGCGCGGGGGTGGCGCTCTTCTATCCGACGCTGCTCGCGCTGCTGGTCGACCGCACGCCGGAGGGCGAGCGCGGCTCGGCGATCGGGACGCTCTCCGGCTCCTTCGATCTCGGCAGCGTGGTCGGCTCCTTCCTGGTCGGCTTCACCGTCGAGCGTGTGTCCTACGCGGCCGGCTTCCAGGTCGCCGCCGGCGGCGCGCTGCTCGGCCTGGTGCTGTTCGTGCTGGCCGAGCGTCGCGCGATCGGGCGGGGTATTATGTAGCGTCCATGGCCAACGACCGCATCGTCATCCGCGGGGCCCGCGAGCACAACCTCAAGGGCATCGACGTCGAGATCCCCCGCGACCAGCTCGTCGTCATCACCGGGCTCTCCGGGTCGGGCAAGTCCTCGCTCGCCTTCGACACCATCTACGCGGAGGGCCAGCGCCGCTACGTCGAGTCGCTCTCGGCCTACGCGCGCCAGTTTCTCGAGCAGATGGAGAAGCCCGACGTCGACTCGATCGAGGGGCTCTCCCCCGCCATCTCGATCGAGCAGAAGACCACCTCGAAGAACCCGCGCTCGACGGTGGGCACCGTCACCGAGATCTACGACTACCTCCGCGTCCTCTTCGCGCGGGTGGGCACGCCGCACTGCCCCCAGTGCGGCAACGTGATCTCGGCCCAGACCGTGCAGCAGATGGTCGACCGGGTGATGACGCTGCCGGTGGGCAGCCGCCTGGTGGTGCTGGCTCCGATCATTCGCGGACGCAAGGGCGAGTACCGCAAGCTCTTCTTCGACCTGCGCCGGCAGGGCTACGTCCGGGTGCGGGTCAACGGCCAGCTCCGGGAGCTGACCGAGGACATCGAGCTGGCGAAGACCAAGAAGCACACCATCGAGGTGGTGGTCGACCGCCTGATCGTGAAGGACACCCTCGGGGGACGGCTGGCCGACTCCCTCGAGACCGCCCTGCGCCTGAGCGACGGGATCGTGCAGGTGGAGGTGCCCGACGGACCCGCGTTCATGTTCTCGGAGCGGCTCGCCTGCGCGGCGTGCGGCATCTCCTTCCCGGAGGTGTCGCCGCGGATGTTCTCGTTCAACAACCCGTACGGGGCGTGTCCGGAGTGCGGGGGCATCGGCACCCGCTACGCGATCGATCCCGAGCGGGTGGTGCCGGACCAGAACAGGACCCTGGCCGCGGGCGCGCTCCTGCCCTGGGCCGGGCCGACCGCCTCCAGCATCTTCAAGCAGACCCTCCGGGTGCTCGCCAAGCGCCACGGGTTCGCCCTCGAGACGCCGTGGGCCAAGCTG
>Ga0207684_10002194_pt1 | contig 19960 bp, 14 predicted proteins | sample KBSK5501metaG_FD_184342 | JGI IMG/M metagenome (GOLD analysis project Ga0207684, IMG submission 184342) | Corn, switchgrass and miscanthus rhizosphere microbial communities from Kellogg Biological Station, Michigan, USA - KBS K5-50-1 metaG... | ecosystem: Host-associated > Plants > Roots >...
AACTGCTTTTTTTTAAGAGAGAGGGAGAGCTATGCGTAGTCGCTTTCGATTTACCCTGATCGCTCTCGGGATTCTCGCACTCGCGGTACCCACCTTCCTGCTCGCCGACGGAACGCTCCTGGGAACGGTCTCAGGAAGGGTCCTGGACGAGCAGGGCGGCGGGGTCCCCGGCGTGACGGTCGAGCTCATCAGCGCCGACAAGGGTTTCCGGCGCACCCAGACGACCGATGCGACGGGCTCCTTCAAGTTCGCGCTCCTCCAGCCGGGTCCCTACACCGTCCGCACCAGCCTGTCGGGGTTCACGACGGTCGAGAAGACGCGCAACATCGTGGCGCCCGACAAGACGACCGACGTCAACGTGACGATGCGGCTCGCGCCGACGGAGGAGAAGGTGGAGGTCACGGGCGAGGTTCCGCTGGTCGACAAGACCAACACGAGCGCGACGACGACCGTCAGCTCGGTCCTGACGCAAAAGCTCGCGATCGGACGCAGCTACCAGACTTTGATCCAGAACGCTCCGGGTGTTACCGGCGGCGCCAACCCCAATGCGCACGGGGCGCTGTCCAGCAACAATCAATATCTTTTCGACGGCGTCGATACGACCGACGTGACGACCGGGACCTTCGGCCAGAATTTCAACTACGAGGCGATTGACGAGGTGGTGGTGTCCACCTCGGGGGTTTCCGCCGAGTACGGCCGCGCGCAGGGGGCCATCGTCAACGTGATCACGAAGTCGGGCACGAACAGCTTCTCCGGGTCGGCGAAGCTGATCATGACGAACGACAAATGGAACGACGACAACAAGGGTAAGAACCCGGCCAACGGACGCCTCTGGAACCGCACCAAGTTCGACAAGGACATCTATCAGAAGGCATTGACGCTCGGAGGGCCCGTCTGGAAAGACCACCTGTGGTTCTTCGGCGCCTACGAGTGGTACGACCAGCCTTCCGCTTTCCAGCAGACCGCGACGTCCCCGGTCTACCCGAACGGCACGGGACAGAACTACCAGCAGTCGTTGAAGGTGAAGCTCTGGGACGGCAAGATCACCTTCCAGGCGACGCCCTCCCACCTTTTTACGGTTCAGGCCAACGCCGACCCGATCAACGGGTTCGCGGTCCAGTACTGGGGCACGGGTTTCGTAGCCGAGAAAGAAGCGCTGACCGAGCAGGACCAGAACGACTGCGGCGGCATCTGCGTCAAGCAAATCCGCTGGTCGGGCGTCTTCGGCTCGAACTTCTCGGCGGAAGCGCTGTACGCCGAGCAGAAAGGCGACATCTTCGTCAGGCCGTACCAGCTCGCGTCGATGGCGCCGGACGGGGGAGGGATTGCGATCGGCTCGCCGATCTTCAGCTTCAACGACAACCTGTACTACAACGGCGCCACGTTCGACGGCTTCGTCAAGCGCCCGCGCAAGCAGGCGAATCTGGCGGTCAACCTCTATCAGCAGCTCTTCGGCAACTCCCACCAGTTCAAGGCCGGGGTGGACTACCAGGACCTGAAGTCCGTCGCGTTCTTCACCTATCCGACCAACAATGTCTACTACGTCACGGATTTCAATCCAGTGACGCGTCACGTCACTCTGTCGCCGAACGACGAGCGCGACACGTTCGTCGATCCCGCGCAATCGATCTCGAGCGGGAAGATCTATGGGTTCTACGCGCTCGACAAGTTCGAGGTCGGCAAACACCTCTTCTTCAACATCGGGGCTCGCCTGGACTACCAGAAAGGGGACAGCGACATCGGTCAGACCGTCATCGACACGACGAGGATCTCGCCGCGCCTGACCGGCGTCTACGACGTCTTCGGTAACGGGAAGACGCTCGCGTCCGCGGCCTATGGCCGCTACTACCAGTTCCTGATCCAGGACATCGCGGATTCCGTCTATTCCGGGATTCCGCAGCAGCAGAACCACGACGTCTACCTCTGGGACGGAACACAGTGGGTCCTCGACCAGCAGGTCCGGGTCGGAGCGGGAACGACTCCGGTCAACCACAACCTCAAACCGTCTTATCTCGACGAGTTCAACGTGGCGTTCCAGCAGCAGCTCGGCAACACGATGGCCGTGGGCGTACGGGGGATCTACCGCCACTGGAACGATCTCATCGACGACCGCAAGGTCTTCGAGGCCTCGACCGGAAATGTCATCACCGAGCCCATGAACTTCAGCGACGACATCCTGAAGCGCTATTACAAGGCGGTCGAGGTCACCTTCGACAAGCGTTTTTCGCGCAACTGGCAGGCGTCGATGAATTACACGCTCTCCCGCGCGGAGGGGAACCAGTTCAACGACTACACGTCACAGCTCTTCGATTTCGCGAACGAGAACTGCCGGCACCGCGACGTAAACGGTACGCAGGTGACAGAGCCGTGCCCGCTGGTGACCGACCTCAACCGGTACGGTCTGGCGACCTACGACCGCACTCACCAGTTGAAGGCATTCACGGCGTACACGCTGCCGCTCTCGTGGGTCGCGATCACGGCCGCCCCGGCTTTCATCTGGCGGTCGGGGCTTCCTTATCAGGAACAGCGAAGCACATCCTCCCTCCACGGCTACACCTTTACTTACTTCTTCGAGAAGCGCGGCTCGCACCGGCTTCCCAGCGCTTACCAGCTCGACTTCGCACTCGAGGGGGTGTTCAAGCCGTGGGGGCCGCTCGAGGTTGGGGTGAAGGGAGAGGTCTTCAACCTCACCAACCAGCAGCCGATAGTCGACAATACACGGCTGACGCTGATCCCCGGGTCGTCGTTCGGTTTCCCGACTTCGCGCAACTCCTTCCAGGCGCCGCGCAACTATCGGTTGACCGCGCTCGTCCGGTTCTAGTTTCTTTCTTGGGATTTCCGGGGCCCCGGCATTCGCCGGGGCCCCTTTTCTTTCGCGCCGAGTCGGGCGGCTCGGCCGTCGATCGGAGGCTAGAATGGCCGACGTGAAGCTCTCGAACGTCGTCCTCGCCGTACTTCTCTTCGTCGTCCCCCTGGCTTCGGGAGCTTCGACACCCACGGGACCCGACGACGAGAACTGGGCGAACTCGCCCGAGGCGTACTTCCTGACCGCGGCGGAGCGCAAGGAGTGGGACGGATTGCGCTCGCGCGAAAACCGTGTCGACTTCATCGAGCGCTACTGGCTGAAGCGCGACCCGACACCCGGCACGACCGCGAACGAATTCCGGGACCTGGTTCTGGCCCGAATCCGGACTGCCGACAAACGTTATCGAATCGAGAAGATCCCTGGCTCGCGAACGGCCCAGGGTTTCGTTTTCATCGTGTTCGGCACTCCAGCGCGCGTCGAGGAGCAGCACGCACCACCGCTGCCTCCCGCCCGCCGCCTGGCCGTGGGGGACGTATACGACCCGGTGGGGATCCGGGAAGGCACGGAGACGACGCACACGTGGATCTATGACACCCGGCGGACCCCGAAGATCCTCGAGGCCCTCGAGGTGCCGTCTCTCTCGATGACCTTCGTCATGGAGCCGAACCGGCACAAGGACGAGCTCCAGAATCCAGGTCTCGTTCACGAGTACCGCGAGAAGCTCGCTCGCAAGACCATCGTCAACCCCGATCTCGTGCCCGCTCCGGAAGCTCCCATGGCCGCACTCGCGCCGATCGCCGCTGCGCCCCCGCCGCTCGCCGTGGCGCCTCTCTCCGCCGCGGTGCGGGCCGTTCTCGAAAAGGCTCCTCCCCAGGCGGTCTCCGAAGACGAGAAGCAGCCGCTTTTCGGGAGCGCCGTCCTGTGGGGCTCGCGGGACAAGGCGGAGACGGTCGCCTGGGTCTTTTTGCCGGAAGGCAGGGAAGCTGCCACCGGGAAGCTGACGTTTCACGCGCTCATCCGCGCCGACGAGGGGGGTCGGGAAGTCGCGGTCGGTTCCGAGCCCGCTGCCGCGTCCTCGACTCTGCCAACGGCGCGCCCCGGCCGCGTCCTCTTGCGCCGGTTCGACCTGCCGCCCGGCAACTACTCCGCTTCGTTCGCGGTGACGGGAGAGGGGGAGCGGCCGGTGGCGTCCGGGACGATCCCGCTCCGCGTGCCCGAGCTCGAGGGCGATTTCGCCATATCGAGCATGCTCGTCTCCGCCGGAATGAGTCCGCCCGGCAAGGGAGGGGAGAGCTCCTTCCTCTTCGGGTCTGCCGAGGCGCTTCCGCGGGCCGACGCCACGTTCTCGCGCACCGAATCGCTCTGGTACTTCGTCCAGCTGGCCAACGTCTCCGAGGGGGACAGGGTCACCCAGGAGCTGCGGCTGCTCCACGGCCCCCGCACGGTCGCGGTCCATCCCGCGTCTCCTGCGCAGCTGCGGGAGATCGCCCCAGGGCGGTATGCCTTCGGCTACGAGCTCCCGCTCTCTTCGCTCGAGCCGGGCAGCTACGTCCTCTACGTGACGGTACGGGATGGAGCAGGCCACAGCGTCCTGCGGCGCGCGGATTTCCGGGTCCTGGCTCCCCCGACCAGGGTCTCGGCGCGGTAAAGAGATCTCTCGGCGACCACTTCTCGGGCAGCTTCACTTTGTACTAAAAAGTACTTGACGCCGCCAGGCAAAGCCGTGGAGAATTCGCCGGTGCCGTTGCCCGACGACTTCCGCGAGACCACGAAGCACACCCGGGACGTCGGCTCGCACGCGGCGGCCAATCTGCGTTTCATCCGCGAGACGATGGAGAGTGCGGGGTCGTTCACCGCGGTCTCCGGCTGGGGTCAGGTCGTGATCGGCGCCACGGCGGTCGTCGCCGCAATCGTCGCGGCGCGCCAGCCGACCCGGGTCCGATGGCTCGAGGCCTGGCTTCTCGAGGCGGCGCTCGCGGTCACGATCGCCGGCGTCGCGATGGCGGCCAAGGCGCGCCGGAACGGGCTGCCGCTCTTCTCGAGATCGAGCCGGAAGTTTTGGCCCGCGTTCACCGCACCGCTCGCCGCCGGCGCCATCCTGACAGCAGCGTTCGTCGCCCGGAGAATCTTCGACCCGCTGCCCGGCGTCTGGCTGCTCCTTTTCGGTACCGCCGTGGTCGCGGGCGGCGCCGTGTCGGTTCCCCTCGTCCGGATCATGGGCATGTGCTTCTTCGCCCTGGGCGTCGCCGCTCTCGTTTGCCCTCCGGCCTGGGGCGATGCGATGCTCGCGGCCGGGTTCGGTGGGCTTCTGGCGGTCTTCGGGGTTGCCATCGCACGGAGGCACGGTGGGTAACGCCCGCCCGAAATCCAGAGTCGACCGGAGCCCGGAGCTCGCCCGGCCGGCGGAGCGGTCGGCGACGGCCGAGCGGCTGGACCGGGTGATCCACGAGCGCGTCCGGCTCGGCATCGTGAGCGCGCTCGCCGTCAACGAAGCGTTGACGTTTCGCGAGCTGAAGAGCCTTCTGCGGGTGACCGACGGGAACTTGAGCGTGCACGCGCGCAAGCTCGAGCGCGCCGGATACGTCGCGTGCGCGAAGAGCTTCGACGGCCGCCTGCCGAGAACGACCTACCGGCTGACTGCGGCCGGGCGCCGGGCATTGTCTCGATACCTCGATCACATGGAGGCGGTGATTCGCGCGGCGCGCCGGGGCTGAGACTTTTTTTTGCCATGTCACTTTGCAATACAAAGGTCTTTGCGGAAGCGAGTAAGGAGAAATCCATGCGGCACGTCTTTTTCAACTTCCAGGGGAACGCGGTCCTCGGGGTCCTCGCCTTTCTGGGATTCGGATTCGCCGAGTTCCTCGCCGTCGTGACGGCCGTCGTTCTCTTGGCGCGCCGAAGTCGCGGGGCCGCCCGTCGGGTCCTGGTCGGCGCTGTCGTCGGCGCCGGTCTCTACGCGGCGGCGCTCCTGGCTTTTTCTCTTACCAGCCGCGACCAGGTCGCCGAGCGAGGAGAGGAAAAGTATTTCTGCGAGGTCGACTGCCATCTCGCCTACTCGGTCGTCGACGTCCGCGAATCGAAGAGCCTGGGGTCCGCTTCGTCCCGGGCGACGGCCCACGGCCTCTATCGCATCGTGACGCTCAAGGTGCGCTTCGATCCGGAGACGACATCCGTGCACCGCCCGCAGGACATGTCGTTGACGCCCAACCCACGGTCCGTGCGGGTCGTGGATGCCTCCGGAGCGATCTATCGCCCCGATTCGGCGGGCCAGCGCGCGCTCGAAACCGTGGAAGGGACCTCGATTCCGCTCACGCGATCACTGCAGCCGGGCGAGTCGTATAGGACGCGGCTCGTGTTCGATCTGCCCGAAAAAGCGCCGGACTCGCGGCTGATCATCACCGAATCCGACTGGATCACCCGGCTGGTCATCGGACACGAGAACAGTCCTTTCCACGGGAAGACGAGCTTCCGCCTCGGATGAACCGGGCGGCGGCTCGAGGAACGTTTTCTAGCGGCGGCTCGACGCCGCCGGGAGAGAGCAAACGGCCGCGGGGCAGCATCCCATGGCCGAAATTCTGAGACCTCGCTACTCGATCCGCAGATCCGCTTTTGCTGTCCCCATCCGCCCCGTTACTTTGTCCCGCACGTTCACGACGATGCGGTGGTTGCCTTTGCGCGTCTCGAGATTCGCGGTGTAGACGAGAGGCGCCCCGTCTTTCCCCTCCGGCTTCGTGAAGGTCGCTTGATCGCGCGCGATGTCGCTCATCCGTCCGCTGTCGTCCATCGCCCCGATGTAGACGTCGGCCGCGGCCCGTCGGCCGGCGCCTTCGCCCACGAACGTCAGCCCGTCGGCGGGAATCGTCACCGAGATCGGGAGCGTGTAACGGCTTCCCTTTTTGGTCGGCGCCGCCGTGCGAAGCGCCACCGGGATGCCGGAATAGGAAAGGTTGGTCTTCAGCGTCGCCTGCACGCGATCGCGCGCCCGGTCCGCGTCGTTGCGCGCCGCAAAGCCCCGCCGGGTGCGCACGGTGACGCCCGGACGGTTCACGTCCACGAGCACCTTCTGGTATCCCGCCGCCGGGAGCTTCGAGAGCGTTATGCCGAGCGAGTAGTAGGCCGACGTGTCCTGGTAGACGCGCTCGAGGCCTTTCCGGAAGTCGTTCGAGTTCAGGAGCGCGAGGCCTCCCGTCTGCCGGGCGAGCTCGACGAGACCCGTCTGGCTGTCCTGACGAGCGAGAAACGAAACGCTCGGACGGGCGAGGAGTGGATCGTCGTTGGAGGCGGAAGCGCCCTCGGCCTCGAGGCCCCGGGCATCCACGGTGTAGAAGGTGATTTCGGAGGCGTTCGCCCGCCGCACGACCTGGTCGAGCTCCTGCGACACGTTGCGGACGTCCAGGGTGAGAAGGCTCATCTGCCCGATCGCATAGGTCGCCATGGCATAGCCGGGCTGAAAGTCGAAGCCCCCCGAGACGAAGAGGAACGCCTTCTTTCCGGCGAGCGGCGCGAGCGTGGCGAGCTCCGAGCCGATGTCGTCGAGCATCTGGCGGACTTCCGCCCGCTCCTGCTCGGCATATTGCCGCGCGAGGAACTCCCGCGTTGACCGCCGGCCGGTGGAGTCGATGTCCCGCAACGTCTGACGCTCGGTCAGGAGTCGCGACATCCCGACTCCGGCCTTCTCGATCCGCGTGAGCGCTGCGAAAAGCTCCTCCTTGCTCGAGGTCCACTCGGTCAGCTCCTTCGAGCGCCGGTCGAACATCAGGAGGCGCCCCCGGTCGTTCGGCCCCATCCGGGTGACGAGGTCGCGCAGCCCTTCGAGCGCGCGCTTCCGGCCATCGGGCGCGAGGTGACCGAGGTCGACGTACATCAGAAAGTGCCGCGGAACGAAGGCTTCGCTGCCGCGCCGGTACGCTGCCAGAACCTGGTCGGGAGAAGCCGTCGCGAGGTCCGGGGCGTGAATGGTCCCCTCGTCCACGCGGGCGAAGTAATCGATCGTGACCGGCTTGCCGTCGAGGCGGACGGTAAAGTCCTCGCGCCTGAGATCCGACACCGGCCGGCCGCTTTTGTCGGTGACCGCGACGTCCAAGTCCATGACGCGGACCTCGACCTCCTCCGTGAAGGTCGGCGGCTGCTGGGCTGAGAGAAGGCCCGGCGAAACCATCAGAAGGAGCGCGAAAACACCTCGGAAGATCTGCTTTTGGATCATCGTTTCGTCCTCGGTTCTGGCAACGTTCTTTAGTCGCCGCCGATTCCTCCGCGACGCTACTTCGATGAAGGTTTCGTTAAGAGCGGCGTCCCGATTTCAGTGAGCGCGGGGGGGCGCCGGTCGGACGGCGGCGGACGGCAGGCCGAGAAACTCGAAGAGACGGTTCACTTCGATCGCGATCGCGCCCGCCCCGCGACCGGAGCTCGCGGCGGCCGGAAGGTGGCCGATCGCGCAGTCGGGCAGTGTCGCGCGTGCCGCCCGCACGAGCGCCGCCGCCGGCCGCGGATTGGTTCCCCCGTCGGTCAAGACGGCTTCGAGATCGGAAGGGAGACTCCATCCCTCCGCTCGCAGACGTCCGACGAGTGGCCGGTGCGTTTCGATGAGCGCCGCACGGAAGGGCCCGGGGGCGAGCTCCATCTCCTCGACGACGGCGAGGAGGTCCGCGTAGGGAACCGTGTGCAGAAGGCCCAGGGCATACGCGCGGTCCGACGGGATCCCGAACTCCGGGGCCAGATGGGACGCGGCGACCGCGGCCGCGATGCTGGCCCGCCGCACCGCCGCCACCGCTCGGTCCTCCGGTTTGGCTCCCGGGAAATCCGAAGCGGCGAGGCGTTCTGCAAGAATCGTCACCGGACCCCGCCCGAGGCGCTCGAGAGCTTCAGCGGCGGTCACGACCGATCTCCTCCGGTCGACGACGAGGCTGTTGGCGACAAGGAGCAGGTTGAGCGTCAGAAACGGATCGAGGGCCGCGATGGGCGAGATCGCCGACAGCTCGAGAGGCTCGCGTTTGACGAGATCCCGGAGAAGCGCCGCGGAGTCCTCGTGCACCGGCCGAACCGACTCGGTCCGGCCGAGTCGCCGGCGAAGGCGATCCGCGAAGTCGCGAACCTGCCCCAGGAGGCGCTGTGCGTCCTCCGCCTCGACGAGCGTCCCCGCCCGCTCGAGAACCTCCCAGAAGCGGCGCTCGAGCTCGTCCTGTTCGAAGAGAGCCTCGCGAAACCCGCGAAGCACGGGACGTCGTCGTCGTCGTCGCGCGTCGTCGATCCTCTTGACGGCCTGGAAGGCGAGGGCCTGCGGCCGCAGCTTCAAGCGAATGCGCAGGATCTTTTCGACGGGTGAATAAGGATCGTACCGGAAGACCCCGTCCCGCCACTCGAAGACCTCGAACAGCATCCGGCGCGCCAGCGTTTCGACCCTCCGGGAGAGCCCGGCGAGCGTGTCGTGACCGCCGTCCAGGATCAGCCGGGTCAGGTTCGTACCCGAGATGAAATTGCGCACGAGGAGCTCGTGAAGCGTCGCGGAGGGGATGGCCCGGGTCTGGTTCAGATAAACGCCGAGCCTCTCGCGCGGATGGGAGCCCGACACGTAGACGATCTCGCCGTCTTTCCAGTCGACGACGACCTTCCGGTCTCTTCCCCGTCTCAACGTGACTCGCCCGGAGCGCCGGTTCAACTCCATCCACTGGAGCAGGTCCGGGAAACCGAACGTGGAGAGTTGTCCCTGGAAAGGAGGGATCACGGCGCGATTGTAGAGCGCCGCAAGGTGACTTTCCGGTCGAGGAGGGTGTGCAACAATCGAAGAGTGAAGGAGAAACGGGCGCACCCGCCGATCGATTCGGGGCGCCCGGAGCGCCGGAGAGAGCCTTCCGCCGCCGACGAAACCACCTCCGGCATTCCGGTCCGGTCGTTCTACGGAGAGCCTCCTCCCGGCGAATTTCCCTATACGCGGGGAATCACGCCCGAGATGTACCGATCCCGTCTCTGGACGATGCGCCAGTACGCGGGGTATGGCTCGGCTCGGGAGTCGAACCGGCGCTACCGTTACCTTCTCGAGCAGGGCCAGACCGGACTGTCGGTGGCGTTCGACCTGCCGACGCAGATGGGCTACGACTCCGACGATCCGCTCGCCCGCGGCGAAGTCGGGAAGGCCGGCGTCGCGATCTCGACGATCGAAGACATGCGTCTCCTGACGGACGGCCTTCCGCTCGATCGCGTTTCGATCTCGATGACGATCAACTCGACGGCGGCCATCCTCCTCGCGCTCCTCCTGGCGGTCGCGCGCGAGCGCGGGATCTCGTGGGAGGAGCTCGCCGGGACCGTGCAGAACGATCTGTTGAAGGAGTACGCGGCGCGCGGCACCTACGTCTTTCCGCCGCGGCCGTCGCTGAAGATTGCGACCGACATCTTCGAGTTCTGCGGCCGCGAGGTTCCGCGCTGGAACACCATCTCGATCTCCGGGTACCACATCCGGGAGGCGGGAGCGACGGCGGTTCAGGAGGTCGCCTTCACGCTCGCCAACGGGATCGCATATGTCGAGGCCGCGGTCGGCCGCGGGCTCCCGGTCGATTCGTTCGCTCCGCGGATCTCGTTCTTTTTCAACGCGCACTCCAATTTTTTCGAGGAGGTCGCGAAGTTTCGTGCAGCGCGGTCGCTCTGGGCGGAGATCATGCGGGACCGCTTCGGCGCGCGGGACCCGCGCTCTCAGCGGATGCGTTTCCACGCGCAGACCGCCGGATCAACGCTCACCGCGCAGCAGCCTGACGTCAACGTCGTCCGGGTGGCGCTCCAGGCGCTCTCGGCGGTGCTCGGGGGGACGCAGTCCCTGCACACGAACGCGGCCGACGAAGCCCTCGCTCTCCCGACCGAGCGCGCGGCCCGGCTCGCTCTCCGGTCGCAGCAGGTGATCGCGTTCGAGACCGGCGTGGCGGACGTCGCGGACCCTCTCGGCGGATCCGCGCTCGTCGAGGAGTGGACCCGGGAGGTTCGCGAGCGCGCGCGGATGTTGATCGAGAAGATCGACGCGCAGGGCGGCGCGGTCGCCGCGATCGAGAGCGGCTGGGTGCAGCGGGAGATCGAGGAATCCGCCTACACGGCGCAGCGGGCCATCGAGGAGGGGCGGCGGATCGTGGTCGGAATGAACGCCTTTCGCGAGGATGGCGTCGAGTCCCCGCCGGTCCTGACGGTCGATCCGGAGATCGAGCGTGACCAGATCCGCCGGCTGCAGGCGTTCCGTTCCGCGCGCGATGGCGCGCGGGTCGCGACGGCTCTTGCCGCGCTCGAGCGGGATGCGCGCGAAGATCGCAACTTGATGCCGGGCTTGATCGCCGGCGTCGAATCCGCGGCGACCCTGGGAGAGATCGTTTCCCGACTCAAAACGGTCTACGGGGAACACCGCCCGACGACTTAGACCAAAGTCCAAGGTCTGGGAGTCCTGCCGACCGTAAATTTGCCGTTAAGTCCTAGCGTCAAAAGCGCTTGTCCATGTGGAAAAAAAGTGAACGCTCCTCGTGAGACGAGCCGGAGCGTGCCGAAATTTGCCGTTTTTGAGCTAAATCTCTGATGGTGATTGAGTTGTTTCTTCGCACAGGAGTCGGTGCAAACCGGGCGGCGACCGCGAAACTTCGCGCGTTTCGCGCGCTTTCCACAGAGATTTCGGCAGACTTTTCCACCGTCGCTTCGGAAAACTGGTTTGTCACCCGTTTTTTGAAGGCTTTTTGTCGGGTCGAGACCGCTCCGCGACGGAAACGACGCCGGAATCGGGCGTCGCTAGCCCCGGGAAGGGGGCTCGAAACAGCGGCGGCAGCGCGCTTCGTAGACGCCCTGGGCGCCCACGACGACGAGCTCGTCGCTCTCGACCAAGCGCTGCGTGTTGTTGGCAGGCGAACCGCAGCGGACGCAGATTGCGAGCGTCTTGGTCACGTCCTCCGCGACCGCCATCAGAGAGGGGATCGGCCCGAAAGGCTCCCCCCGATAGTCCTTGTCCAGGCCGGCCACGATCACCCGTTTTCCCTGATCGGCCAGCCGCTGTGCAACGCCGACGATGCCGGCGTCGAAGAATTGCGCCTCGTCGATCCCGATGACCTCGGTCTTGTGATCGACCTTTTCGAGGAGCTCAGCGCTCGATCCGACCGAGATCGACGGCATCCGCATCTCGCTGTGGGAAACGATCTCCGCGTCGGAAAAGCGCGAATCGATCGTCGGTTTGAAAATCTGAACGCGTTGTTTCGCGATGATCACGCGGCGCAGCCGCCGGATGAGCTCTTCGCTCTTGCCCGAAAACATGCTGCCGCAGATCACCTCGATCCAGCCGAGTTGCGTTTTGACCAGTGCCATGAAAGGCGGATCTTATCGGAGGGCCCCGGAGTCGCCGCGCCGTGGCGTCGGCCCGAAACGCTCGCGAAGCCGGCTCTCGAGCGCTCCGACGTCGTCGAAGACTTCGGTTGCGGCGGAGAGGACCCATCCGGAGGCCTCCGCCGCCGGCATGGCGAGGATCAGGTAGACCGGCTTGCCGAGCCGGTAGGCGAGCGTCACTTCCGCGGCGGTCCCGCCTCCAGCCGCGGCGGCTCGATCCCAGAGCGCGACCAGGTAGTCCGTGTCGGTTTCGATGCGATCCAGGTCCCAGGCGATGATCTTGCGGATCACCTCCCGGAACCGCTCTCGGTCCTCGATCTTCCATCGGCGGAAGCCGGCGAGCTCCTCGTCGGTCAGGTTCTTCTTTTCGTCGGCGGCGGGGTCGTAGACCTGGTGGCCGAGCTCGTCGCGCAGGAAGGCGGCGAGGTCCTCGCGCCACTTCCTTCCGCCGTCGGCGGAATGCTCGATGGCGCCGGAGAGGTAAACCTTCACAGAGAGACGCCGATCTTCGGGCACAGAGGGTTGACCGGGCAGATCTCGCAGCGGGGACGCCGCGCCACGCAGATCTGGCGACCGTGAAAGATGAGCCGGTGCGCGGCCATCGTCCGGCGGCCTTTCGGGACCAGGGCGTTCAGGTCCCGTTCGATCCGGACGGGGTTGATTTCGCGGGTGAAGCCGAGGCGGCGCGACACGCGGGCCACGTGCGTGTCGACCACGAAACCCTCGTCCTTGCCGAATGCGTTGCCGAGCACGACGTTTGCCGTCTTGCGCCCGACGCCGGGCAGCGCGAGCAGCTCTTCCATCGTGTCGGGCACTCGTCCCCCGTGCTCCGCGGCGATCGCCGCGCCGGCGCGCCGGAGGCTCCGCGCCTTGGCATTGAAGAAGCCGGTCTGCCGGATGTCGTTCTCGAGCGCCCCGGCCGGCGCGCGGGCGTAGTCCGCCGCCGTCCGGTACTTGCGGAACAGCGCGGGCGTAACCAGGTTGACGCGGACGTCGGTGCACTGGGCTGAAAGCACGGTCGCAACGAGGAGCTCGAGCGGGCTCGAGTAGTCGAGAGAGCACCGGGCGTCGGGGTACGCGCGGGAGAGAAGGCGGAAGACGGCGGAAGCGCGGCGGCGTTTCTGCTCGAACGTCTCGCGAATCGCGATTTTCTTCGTGCGCGCCACCGCGAGGGATTCTACGCAACAGGCGGATCGGGCCCCTCTGCCCAACTTCCGTTGCATTGACGCCTTTCGAGCGCGGTGGTATCTACGGACGACCGAACCCGAGTGGAAAACAGATTTGGAACACGCGCGTGCCCGCAATCCCCGCGGCGGCGAGGGTGAAAGGAAGTCTTCGATGAACCGCTTCGCCTCCGGCCTCCTGATTGCGATCGTTTTCGCTCCCATCGCGTTCGGCCAGAGCGCGACCGGCTCGATCAGCGGGACGGTCTCGGATACGTCGGGCGCGGCGATACCCAACGTCTCCGTCACAGCCCGAAACGTCGACACGAGCCTGGCCCGCACCTCCACGACCGGATCCGGAGGCCTCTTCGCGATTCCGCTGCTCCCCGTCGGCGTCTATGAGGTCTCGACCGAGCTCACCGGGTTTGCGGCGTCGAAGATTGCGAACGTCGCCGTCACAGTGGGAGGCGACACGACCGTAAGGCTCGTTCTGGAACTGGCCGGAGTCCAGGCGGCCGTGACGGTCACGAGCGAGGCGCCGCTCATCGAGACGACCAAGTCCGCGGTGGACTCGGTCGTCGGTGAGCGGATGATCGAGAACCTGCCGACGAACGGGCGCAACTTCATCGACTTCGTCCTGACCACTCCGGGCGTGGTCAAGGACAACTTCCGGGTAGGCGACATCAGCTTCGCGGGTCAGCGCGGGACGCTGAACAGCCTGATCGTCGACGGCGCCGACGACAACAACACGTTTTTCGGGCAGGCGAGCGGACGAACCGGAACCGGGCGCGCCCCGTACCAGTTCAGCCAGGACGCGGTGAAGGAATTCCAGGTCAACAGCAGCTCCTACTCGGCGGAGTACGGGCGCGCGGGAGGAGCGGTCATCAACGTCGTCACGAAGTCGGGCACGAACGACCTCCACGGCGGCGCCTTCTACTTCTACCGAGACAAGGCCATCAAGTCGAAGGACTACATCGACGTCGTCAACCACCGGCCGGAGATCCCGTACCACTACGACCAGTTCGGGGCCAGCCTGGGCGGGCCGATCGTCCGCGATCGCCTGTTTTTCTTCGCCAACTACGACGGCCAGCGAAACAAGGTTCCGAACAGCGTCATCCTGACGATCCCCGCATCGACGCCGAACGACCCGGACACGCTGGCCGGGATCGCGCGCCTGCAGGGTCTCGCCGGGAACTGGGACCGGAAACAGGACCAGGACGTCTTTCTCTTGAAAACGGACTGGGAAGCTTCCTCCCGGCACCACCTTTCGCTGCGCTACAACCGGCAGGACTTCAAGGGCATCGGTTTCGAGAACGGCGGTTCGACGAACTCCTTCGAGCACACGGGCGATTCGCTCGTCAAGACCGACACGGTCGCCGGAACGCTCGGGAGCTCGCTCTCACCGAAGGTCTTCAACGAGCTGCGCGGGCAGTGGGCCAGGGACAGCGAGCCGGGGACCGCCAACAGTTCCAACCCGGAAGCCACGATCAACCAGAGCGGTGCGCAGGTCCTCGTCATCGGCCGCAACTTCTTCTCGCCCCGCGAGACTACGATCAAGCGGTGGCAGGCCGCCGACACGGCGACGCTTCTTTTCAGCAACCACACGGTGAAAGCCGGCTTCGATTACAACCAGGACGACATCGTGAACTTCTTCCCGGGGAACTTCTCGGGCGCCTACACCTTCGCGAGCATCGCTTCCTTCCAGCGCGGCACACCGAGCGGAGCGGGGGAGCGGTACGTGCAGGCGTTCGCGGGTCCCGGAACGAGCGGGCCGACGACGCGTCCCGACACGAGGGACTACGCAGCGTTTCTCCAGGACCAGTGGCAGGCCGCTCCCGGCCTGACGTTGAACCTCGGAGGCCGCTACGATTTCCAGGATGTCCGGCAACCGACGGTCTTGAACCCGGACCCGCAGCTCGTTGCGGCCGGGCTCCGGACCGATCGGATTCCCGAGGACCGCAACAACTACGCGATGCGGCTCGGAATCGCGTGGACGCCGATGAAGGACGGCCGCACGGTCGTTCGCGCCGGCTACGGACTCTTCTACGGCCGAACGACGGCGATCCTGTACGGGACGGCGACGTCGAACAACGGCATCAACGTTCAGACGATCACGTTCACCGGAAGCCAGGTTCCAACTTATCCGGCGATCTTTTCTTCCCTCCCCACCGGCGCAGCGATTCCGAAGCCGACGATCTTCGTCTTCCAGCCGGGCTTCCAGAATCCGAAGGTCCAGCAGGGGAGCGTCGGAATCGAGCACGCGTTGACGAACGACATCGCCCTCTCCGTCGGCTATCTCTACGTCAAGGGGGAAGACCTTCCCCGATCGGCGGACATCAACATCGCGAACCCGACCATCGTGGACATCCCCATCCAGGGCAACGGCACCGTTCCGGTCAAGCGCTACTCCTCGGTCCGGCCGTTTACGAACTTCGCGCGAATCATCGAGTTCCAGAGCTCGGCGGAGTCCGAGTACAACGGCGTGAGCCTGGAGATCCTGAAGCGCTTCTCGCACAACTGGACGGCGCGACTGTCCTACTCCTACGGCAAGGTCACGGACACGAAGTCGGATGCGACCGCCGTCGTGCCGCAGGGAACCGACGACGCGAAGTTCGCGCAGGACACGTTCGACCTGGCGGGTGAGCGTGCTCCGGGCGACCTCGACGTGCGGCATCGTCTCGTCGCCTCCGGCATCTGGGACCTCGAGTACGCTGGCGGGATCCAGAACTCTTTCTGGCGGGCGGTCGCCTCCGGCTGGACGATTTCCGGGGTCGTGACGTTTCAGACGGGCACGCCGTGGTCCCCGAGCATCAACGGAGACCTGAACAACGACGGAAACGACCGCAACGACCGGTCTCCGGGAGCTCCGCGCAACCGGGAGCGCCTCCCGAGCTACCTCTCGGTCGATCCGCGCATCACGCGGCACCTCCGGTTCGGTCCGATCGACGTGGAGCTGATCGCGGAGGCCTTCAACATCTTCAACGCGAAGAACGTCATCGGCATCCAGACGAACCAGTACCGGATCGTGACGGTGTCGGGAGAACGGCAGCTCGCTCCGGTCGCGACGTATCGGAGGCCCTGCGCGGGAGGCCGGGGCTGCACCGCCCAGGCGCCGGCGAGCGCGGGAGCGGGTCCGCGCACGTATCAGCTCGCGGCGAAGGTGACGTTCTAGAGCAGACCCGCCAGGCTCTTCACGGGCCCGGCGCTCCAGCGCCGGGTTTTTTCTTTCGGCTCGTCGGTTGCGCCGGGTGGGGTCGAAACGGAACCCGGCGCCGGGCCTCGGTGCGGTCCCGGGCGGGTTAGGGTTTTCTGAAGCCGTTGCTCCGATCCGAATGGTGTTATCCAATTGCGACCAAAACGGAGGAGGACCCATGCGCAAGACCATTCTCATCGCTTTCCTGCTCCTTTCCTGTCTCGCTTCGGTAGCCGGGGCGCAGGTCGCGATTGCCCAGCTGAGCGGCGCGAACGAATCCCCCGGTCCGGGCGATCCCGCCGGATTCGGGCTCGCCGGTCTGCGGATCGAGGGGACGACCATCTCGTTCACGATCCTGGTGCAGGGGATCGCTACGCCGACGGCGTCGCACATTCATCGCGGGGCGCCAGGAGTCCCGGGCCCGGTCGTCGTCACGCTCGCCTCGAGCTTCCCCAACAACTTGGCGACCGGCACCGCCTCGGCGAGCGCCGACCTGATCGACGAGATCCGCCGCAACCCCGGGGGCTTCTACGTCAACGTTCACAATGCCGCTTTCCCCAGCGGCGCGATCCGCGGCCAGCTCACTCCGGGCGTTTTCTCCGTCCTGACGGGTGCGAACGAATTTCCCGGACCCGGAGCTCCGAACGGCGTTGGGATGGCGGTCTTCACGAACCAAGGAGGAGCGACGACCAACTATGTGATCCTGGTCCAGGGAATCGGGGCTCCGACCGCTTCGCACATCCACCGCGGCGCGCCCGGCGTGGCCGGCCCGGTCGTCATCACGCTCGCCAATTCGTTTCCGAACAACGTCGCGACGGGAAGCTTCACAACGAGTCAGGCGCTGTCGGACGAGATCGTCGGGAATCCTCTCAACTTCTACGTGAACGTCCACAACGCCGAGTTTCCGAACGGCGCGATACGCGGGACGCTGACCTTCGCCCTGTACAGCTTTGCGATTAACTTTCCGGTCGTCGGGAAAGCAGCCGGTTTGAACAACACGCAGTTCGTCGCGGACCTGCGCATCGTCAACACCACCACTAGTCCCGCTCTGGTCCAGCTGGAGTTCTTCCCGAGCGGCGCCGCTGGTCTCTCCGGTGCGTCGGCCATCCACGGGCTCACGATCGCCCCCGGAGCTGAAGCGGTCATCAACGACGTTGTGGGATCGCAGTTCTCGACGTCCGGCCTCGGTGCCCTCAAGGTCGGTCACTCCGGCGGCCAGGCGATCGGAGTCCGAGTCTTCAACGATCAGCGCCCCGTCAATCAAGGCACGACTGGCTTCTTCATCCCGCCGAGAGGGCTCTTCGGGGCCGCGACGAGCGGGATCCTGCCGTTCCTGTCGCAGGCGAGCGTCGCGGACATCATGGCTGGTCTCGGCTTCCGCTCGAACATCGGCTGGTTCAATCCGAACCTGACGACTGCGGGCGCGACCTTCGTCGCGCATCGGGCGAGCGATGGGAGCGTTCTCGGGTCCGTGAGCGTCGGAATCGCGGGTCTCTCCCAGGTTCAGCAGGCCGTGTTCTCGCTCATCTCGGGCGTGGCGGCGAGCGATCAGGTCCAGACGGACTTCTACGTGACCTGGACTTCCACGATTCCGATTTACGTGTACGGCGCGGTGGTCGACGACAAGACGGGCGACGTCGTCTACGTCGACTGACGCTCCGGGTCGGTCGAATTCAAAGCCCGGCGCCTGCGCGCCGGGCTTTTCTTTCGGCTCGCCGGTCAGGCGGACCGGGCAGCGACCGAGAACGAAGTCGAGATGCGATGCGCCGTTTCCATCGCCTCGCGGCGCAGGCTTGCGAGCGGCCCCTCCAGCGCCCGGACGAGCTCGTCCAACTCGGCGGCGAGTCGGACTGCTCCCCGCCATTGCGCGAGCTTCCGTTCGCGCTCGATCCTGTCCACGAAGAAGCGCATGTCGTTCCAGCGGCCGAGAACGTCCTGGGCCGACCGTTCTCGCGACGCGAAGGCCTCGAACTCGGGCCTTCCGAGCTCCACGAGGTCCTCCGCGAGATACCGTGCCCGCTTGATCAACAACCGGTAGCGGTGGAGGGCTTCGTCGTCGGTTTTCGCGGGAGCGTCGGCGAGCGCAGCCTGCGCATTCGCCCGCTCGTCGAGGAGGCGCTCGAGCATGTCGGCCTCCGGATGCGCGGCGAGGGCGCGCAGTTTTCGCAGAAGCCGTCGGACGCGCTTCTCTCTGCCGACGCGCTCGACCTGGCCGGCGCCGTCTTTCGACAGCGACACCCATCGGGCTTCGAGCGCGGTCGCGGCGTCCTCGGAGAGAAGACCCAGTTGCCGCACCCGAACGAGGAGAGCGCGATCCACTTCGAGCTGGCGGTCCGACGAGAGAGAGCGGACGATCTTTTTGGCGCGGCGCTCGACCTTGCGGCGGCCGAGAGCCCTCGCCGTCGCGGAGACTCGCCGGAGGGCGACGCGGACGTCGTGGACTCCTTCCGTTTCGCCGGCGCGGACTTTTTTTCGCGCGCGGAGGAGAGAGCGGCGTCGCAGCTCCCACAGAGAGGACAATTCGGCCACGGGCGCGCTATTATAGGGAAGGGAACATCCTGCCGCCTTCACGCGAACTTCACGCGTCTTTCACGGCGCACACCATCGGCGCGGGCACCCTGTCGGGTGTGACGCAGACTCTCGCGGCCATCGACGTCGGCACGAACACCATCAAGCTCCTCGTGGCAGCCGTGGAGCCGGACGGCGCTCTGGAAGTGCTCGCCCGCGGGAAGGAAATCGTTCGTCTCGGCACCGAGACGCTCTTCACCGGTCATCTTCCGGAAGAGGCGATCGAAGCCGGCGTCTCGGCCGTCGAAAAGCTGGTGCGGGAGGCCCGGGCCGCCGGCGCAAAGGAGATTCGCGCCGTCGCGACCTGCGCGCTGCGCGAGGCGTCGAACGACGGCGAGTTTCAGGCCGCGGTGTTGCGCCGGACAGGAATATCTCTCGAAGTCATCTCCGGCGAGGAGGAAGCGCGCCTCGTCCATCTGGCCGCTCGAAGCGAGTTCCCCTCTCAGCTGGATCCTCTTCTGGTGATCGACATCGGCGGCGGCTCGACGGAGCTCGTCGTCTCCCGCCAGGGCCGGGTGGTGCTGAACGAGTCCGTCCCGCTCGGCGTCGTCCGTCTGGCGACCCGATTCTCTCGACACGATCCCCCGAGCCGGGAAGACCGGATTGCGATCAAAAAGGCAGTCCGCGCGGCCGCCCGTCGCGCGGTGGACGCGGTACGCCGAACCGGTTTTCGGGCGTGCGTCGGCTCGTCGGGAACCATTCAGTCGCTGTCACTGGTCCATGAGGCTGCCATCCGGGGCCGGGAGCCGCGGACCGGAGGGCATCGGACTCTGACGCGTTCCGGGTTGAAGAAGGTCAACCGGGTTCTGCGCTCGACGACGTTGCGCGAGAAGCTGAGAGTTCCCGGGCTCGACCCGCGCCGCCGCGACATCGCGGTGCCCGGAGGGATCCTGCTCG
>Ga0207684_10002195_pt1 | contig 19958 bp, 18 predicted proteins | sample KBSK5501metaG_FD_184342 | JGI IMG/M metagenome (GOLD analysis project Ga0207684, IMG submission 184342) | Corn, switchgrass and miscanthus rhizosphere microbial communities from Kellogg Biological Station, Michigan, USA - KBS K5-50-1 metaG... | ecosystem: Host-associated > Plants > Roots >...
CGGCTCTATCTGCTGCGCGACGGCGTGCTCATCCGACTGACAGAAGACCATACCTTGCTGGCGCGCCTGGAGGCGATGGATCATCCCATCCTGGAAGATCCCACGTTCTACGTTCCGCGCAACTTCCTTTATCGCTCGCTGGGCCAGGAACAGGCGCCGCCTGATCTGCGGCCATTCACTCTGGCGCCTGAAGATCGCTTCGTCATCTGCTCTGATGGCCTCTGGGATGAGCTGGACGATGAGGCGATCAAGAGCACACTCGCCACCGCCGACGACCCAGAGGTGTGCGCGCGCCGGCTGGTTGAGATGGCGAATGAGGCGGGTGGGCACGACAATAGCACGGCTGTCGTCGTCTTCGCGCGGGCGCGCTCAGTTGACGTGGGCGCGCATGGGATTGACGACACGTCGGTGTTTCCGGCGATTGCGGGCGCAGATCCCAGCGCAACCGCAGCGGCGGACTCTCTCGCCGACTGACGCGGCGTAGCATTGCCAGCGCCGAGGCGAGCTATGCAGGTTGTGTACACGTTTCAGGACCGTGTGGCGCTCGTCACCGGAGCGACCGGCGCGCTTGGCGCTGCGGTCGTGAAGGCCTTCGCAGCCTCCGGCGCCAAGGTGATCGGAGTGACCCACTCCGCGCCACCGATAGCCGACGACACGACTCATATAGCCTATGAAATGGCCGATGTCACTGACGAGGCGGCGGTTGAGCCCCTCATCGCGAGCGTGGTAAGCAAGTTTGGATCGCTCGACATCGTGGTCAACACGGTTAGTGGATTCTCCGCCGGCAAACCTGTCACCGACCTATCGCTCGAGACCTGGGAGCGCATGCTGAGCCTCAACCTGCGTAGCGCCTTTCTCGTCTCGAAGCACGCCGGTCGCGTGATGGCGGACCGTCACATGGGTCGGATCATCAACGTGGCCGCGCGAAGCGCCTATAGAGGCAAGAAGAATGCCGCCGCCTACGCGGTCGCCAAGCGCGCCGTCATCACGCTCACGGAGGCCCAGGCGGAAGAAACGCTGGGGTTGGGCGTGACAGTAAACGCGATTGCGCCCAGTATCATCGACACGCCTGCCAATCGCGCTGGTTCGCCTTCAGCCGACACACGCCGCTGGCCCACACCAGAGCAGGTGGCGCGCGTGATCCTCTTCCTGGCGTCCGACGACGACGTGCTCATCTCCGGCGCGGCGATCCCCGTCTATGGCGTGGCCTGACTACTGACTGAGCGTCATCAACTCGTTGCGCACCTCGTTCACCCCAGGAACATGCCAGATATCCTGCTCAATTGACGCCTTGTGGCGGGGTGTCGGCGCCTCACCGCGTAGCAGGACGATGCCATTGCGCACGTGAATAGTGATGCGTGCAAGTAACGGCGCCAGCGCCGGATTTTCCTCGAGGATTCGCACGATCTCCACTTCCAGTTCGGCGTCATCCCGCACGACAGTCGCCGAAGCCACTTGCTCGACAGAAGCGTCGATGTGAAGTGTCTCTACATCCGGCCGGAAGGGCAGCTTGGCCTTGGAGCGGCTCAGCGAGCGGATCCATGCTGGTGGGAGCAGGATGCGCTGATTCGCAAGTGGCAGCAGCGCCTGGAATGGGCTGAACGCGCCAGTGATCTCCGCCAACACATCAGAGCGCACGTGGAGCAGCAGGCCCAGCGCCTCTCCCGTACGCAGATCAATAGCCAGACCTTCAAGTTTGCCAACATAGCCCTCGTGGCAGCGCACCCGCAGATCACCGTGCAACGAGATCGCATCGGGTATCGGTTCCTCCGGGCCAACGCCATAAACGTGGATAGTCCGGTATTTTTCAGAGCGAAGGAGTCCCCCAGCGCCCAGGCGCAACCAGATATCGCTGGCGTCCAACGTCAACTGCGCTCCGACAAGCGTTCCCAGGGCGCTGTCCACGCCACTTCCCGCAGCTTGCAGCGCGAGTGGCAGATCGTCGCGGGTTATCCGCTGACCAAAGCGCAGCAGTCGGCGAATAGGCGTTTCAAAAGACGCATCTGACTCGCTCACCCGATCCTCCCGTGACAGGAACCCGCCTCACGCACCCGGCGCCCCGACAAAATGCTGGAAAATTCGCGCATGAATTCACCGTCAGAACGGACGGCGCGCGCTCCCGGCCACATCGCCGCCAGGACGCCTGCGAACGGCTGGTCCAACCACCCGCCGCGTGGCTGGATCATTGTCAATTCTCCTGAGCGGGCGTACAATACTCACAGCCGCTACGCGCTCAGGCCAATGCAGTAGGGTCGGGCGCGGCGCATGGGTCGTCGTCCGCTCACCTTGCTGGAGCGCCATCATGAACTTCCTGACCGACCATCTCACCCTGATAATCCTCGCAGCGGTTCTCTCGCTGCCGGGTGGCCTGCTCGTCACGTATCAGATCAGTCTCCCACGCAGCCGTTTTCTGGCGATCCTTGGCGGAATTCTCGGCGCTGCGGTCGTCGCCTTCGCCATCTACTACGCCGTCGAGGCCACCGGGATCAGCATTGACGCGCTCACCTACTTCATAGGCGGTTTTTTCGCCTGCTCCATCGGCGTAATCTGCGGCGCGGTGCTGGCGAACTTCACGGTCGATGTACTCACCGGGGCGAGCGACGCCTCCTCACAGGAATTCTAGCCATCAGACGCCGCCAGTCAGTCCCAGAATCCCCGCGAGGCGCGCCAGCGTCGCCCGAGCGGAGCGCGCATGCGGGTCGCGCGCGCGCTCGGCGAGGCGCGCCAGCGCATCGAGCGCGCGTGGGGTATGGAAGTCATCCTCCAGCGCCTCGACAAACATGGCAGTGGCGTGCGACGCGCTATCGTCCGCGCTCACGCCCTCTGGGTACACTTCACCTACGAGGTCACGCAACCCCAGGCGCTCCGTGAAAGCGGCCTGCGCGCGCATCTCGCGCTCGCTGTACTCCCATGGAATGCGATAGTGGTGTGAGAGCAGCATGACACGCACCGCGTCCGCACTGTACCGTTCCAGCAGATCGCGCGCCAGCACGAGATTGCCCAGCGACTTGCTCATCTTCTCGCCGTCAAGACCCACCATCGCGCAGTGCATCCAGATCGAGACGAACGGGCGCTCGCCGGTCGCGTTCTCGCTCTGCGCGATCTCACAGGTGTGGTGCGGAAAGACGAGATCCGATCCGCCGCCGTGGATGTCGATGCGCGGACCCAGATATTTGATGGCCATGCTGCTGCACTCGATATGCCAGCCAGGACGCCCAGACCCCCACGGGCTGGGCCATGCAGGCTCGCCTGGCTGCTGCGCCTGCCAGAGTACGAAATCAAGCGGGTCCTCTTTGCGCGGATCGTCGGGATTGTTGCCGCGCTCGTTCGCCGTCAGGAGCCAGGCGTCGTAGCCGATATAGCCCGCCGCCTCGGCGAGTCGCCCGAAGTCAGGATCGGCCTTGATGCGGTAATAGACCCAGCCGTCGTGAACATAGGCGAGATTCCTGGCCAGCAGCGCCTCGATCAACGCGATCATCGTCGTGGTCTCTTCGCTCGCCCGCACGTAGTAATCCGGCGGCGCCACGTTAAGGTCGCGCAGATCCCTCAAATAACGCTTAGTCTCCCGCCGACCCAGTTCGTTCCAGGCAAGACCGCGCTCCCTCGCCTTGCGCAAGATATCGTCGTCAATGTCCGTCACGTTCTGCACGTATGTGACTGGCTGGCCACGCCATTCCAGATAGCGCCTGAGCGTGTCATAGACGACGTTGATGAAAGCGTGCCCCAGGTGCGTCGTGTCGTAGGGCGTGATGCCGCAGACATAGAGGGTCACCGAGTCGCCACGTGGGCGCAACTCCTCGATTTGCTGCGTGAGCGTATTGAACAAGCGCATGCGGCGCTACTCCTCTGGCATGGGAGCCACTGGCAAACGAAATAGTCTCGCTGCGTTTTCGGTCGTTATCTCGGCCATGCGCTCGATCGAGACGGTACGGACCTCCGCGAGCAGCTGCGCGACTCGTATTACCTGCCTCGGCTCGTTGCGCTTGCCCCGCTGCGGCGGTGGCGTGAGATAGGGGCTGTCGGTCTCGACAAGGATGCGCTCCTCTGGAGACCATGCCGCCACCTCGCGCAGCGTCTCGTTCTGCGGATAAGTGAGCGGCCCGGCGAAGGACAGATAGAATCCGAGATCGAGCGCGTCACGCGCCATCGCCTGATCGCCGATGAAGCAGTGGAACACGCCACGCAGCCCGGCTCCGTGCGCCTTCAGTAACGCGATCAAGTCCTCGTGTGACTCACGATTGTGCAGGATGATCGGCACGTCCAATTCGCGAGCGAGATTCATCTGCGCCCTCAGCGCCTCGCGTTGTGTCTCGTGCGGCGAGAGGTTGCGGTAATAGTCCAGCCCGATCTCGCCGATCGCGACGACGCCTGGTTCTGTGGCGAGCGCGCGCAGGATCGCGAGCGCATCTGGCGTGAGATCTGTCGCGTCATGCGGATGGACGCCGACCGCCGCGAAGATACGCCCAGGATAACGCGACGCCATTTCCACCGCCGCACGACTCGTCTCCACCTCGATGCCAGGAACCAGGATGCGCTCAACTCCAGCGTCGAACGCGGCCTGAATCACGGCGTCACGATCCGTATCAAACTGGCGCGTCTGAATGTGTGCATGCGTATCCATGAGCATGGAGGCGCTCCATTTTGGGCGGGGGCAAGATAAAGCTCAGGCGCGCCGGGCGCGCTCAGTGTGAGACTATAGGCGCACTGCTGTCTCACTGTCAAATCGCGCCCAGCGACGCCGCCGATGGGCTGATCGCCTGTTCCTGCGGTTTGACTGCCACTCGGCCCCTTCGTATAATCGAGGATGCGCCCGCCTCCGGTAATGGGCATTCCCGCAATAACCTCTTGCCCCACCACGCGAAGGAGCGTTCCATGGCCACACAACTTATCGACGAAGAGAAGATGATGATCGATGTGGTACGTGACCTCGCGCGCGAACGGGTCGCGCCGCGCGCGGCGGAGATCGACGCAAAGGGTGAGTTCCCCTGGGACATGAAGGAACTGCTCGCCGACCAGGGTATCCTCGGCATGCCGTTTCCTGAAGAGTATGGCGGGCTGGGATCGAGCGAGCTGTGCGTCCTGATGGTGATCGAGGAGCTGGCGCGCGCCTGCGCAACGACCTCGCTCATCCTCTGCGTGCAGCAGCTTGGATCGCTGCCCATCCTCCTCGTGGGGACTGAGGAGCAGAAGCAGCGATTCATCCCGAAGCTGGCCAGCGGCGAGTGGCTCGCGGCGTATGGGCTGACCGAGCCAGGTTCCGGATCGGACGCCGGCGCCATGCGTACGCGCGCCGAGAAGCGCGGCGATGTCTATATCCTGAACGGCATGAAGCACTTCATCACCAACGCCGGCATCGCGCACATCAACACTATCTTCGCGGTGACACAGCGGGGCAAGGGCACACGTGGCATCAGCGCCTTCGTTGTCGAGGGCGACCGGCCTGGATTCAAGCTCGGCAAGGTCGAGAATAAGATGGGCATTCGCGGCTCACAGACTGGCGAGCTGGTGCTGGAGGATTGCGAGATCCCCGCCGCGAACCTGCTCGGCAAGGAGGGTGACGGCTTCAAGATCGCGCTCGCCACCCTCGACCGCACTCGCCCTGGTATCGCGGCGCAGGCGCTCGGTATCGCTCAGGGCGCGCTCGACGAGGCGGTCAAATTCGCCAAACAGCGCGTGCAGTTCGGCAAACCCATCATCGAGAACCAGGGCATCCAGTTTATGCTGGCGGATATGGACATCCAGGTTGAAGCCGCTCGACGGCTCGTGTATCATGTCGGTGAGTTGATCGACCAGGAGGCGCCGCATTTCGGGCGGGAATCGGCCATCGCCAAAACATTCGCCTCCGATGCGGCGATCAGCGTCACCAACGATGCCATCCAGGTACTCGGCGGCTATGGGTATATGAAAGAGTTCCCCGCCGAGCGCATGCTGCGTGACGCGAAGATCACGCAGATCTACGAGGGCACGAACCAGATACAGCGTATGGTCATCGCGCGCGCGCTCATGCGCTAACCAGTAGTAGCGCAGTTGTCCAGCCTTCGGTGTGCGGCGTAGTGAGATTGGACTCGTATTACGATGCGGTTCGCGTTGCGTGGTGGCGGGGTCGCCGAAATACGTGGGGAGAATCTTGTCGCGGGCGATCAGGTCTACCCCACGCGCGACATCGCCTGGGTAGGCCTGGTCGTCGATCCCGCCACCGGCACTCCTGGCGCGCCGCCAAATCCTGCCGTGGGCATCCAGATGCGCGACGGCTCACATGCGGCGCTCGCGCCCGCCGATCCGCCCGACGCCTGGCGTTTGCTCGGCGCGATTCACGAGGCGCGCCCGGATCTACGTGGTCCCATCCCATCGCCACCGGGCGCGCAGCAGCCTGGATCGCAGCCTCCACCACCGTACGGCTACCCACCCTACGGGTATGCGCAGCCACGGGCGGCCTCCAATTCAGACAATGTGCTGGCCGGGCTGGCGCACCTGAGCGTCTTCTTCGCGCCGATCATTTTCCCGCTAATCATCTGGGTCGCGATGCGCAAGTCATCGCCCTATGCTTCATATCAGGGAAAGCAGGCGTTTGTCTTTCACCTGTTCTTCTGGGTGTTAAGCATCGCGGCGCTCATCGTCTTTTTCTTCTATGGCGGGTTCTTCGGGCCTAACTCGTTCTTATTCTCTTCGTTCGGATCTGACAGTCCAGACGCCTTCTCTCCTTTTCTGGTGATCCTTGGCTTTGAGGCGCTGCTCGGCATATTGGGCCTCGTGGAGACCATTTTCAGCATCATCGGCGCGGTGCAGGCGTTCCAGGGGAAGCCCTTCCAGTATCCACTGCTCGGCTGGCTCTAACTGCTCCAGGCGGCGCGGTTCGCTTCCGCTGGTGATATGCTGAGAGCGAAGGCGCGGCATGCAGTGCCCGCGCCCTGAAGGAGCGACGCCATGGGTCTCTACGTCGATAGCGCGTATCTCGACGATGTGGCGCATATCTGCGCAACCTACCCCATCGCCGGCGTCACGACCAACCCGACGATCCTGCTGCGCGCGCTGGAGCGCGGCCAGCGCCTGAGCGATCTCGAGGTCCTGCAACGTCTGCTCGCCATGACCGATGGTCTCGTCTTCGTGCAGCCGACTGCCACAGACGCAGAGCCGTTGCGCGTGGCAGCGTTACGCTACATCGCGGTCGCGCCGGAGCGTGTCGTCCCGAAGCTGGCGCCGACCGAGGCGGGCCTCGCCATTGGGCGAGACCTCGTCCGACAAGGAATGCGCGTCGCCTATACCGCGACCTGCGCGGTGTCCCAGGTATATTGCGCCGCCCAGGCTGGAGCCGCGTGGGCGATCCCCTACTTCTCACGCATGACGCGCGTCGGCGTGGACCCGTGCGAGCGCATCATGGCGATGGCGCGCCTGTTGGCCAGCCAGCGCTCGGATCTGCGGCTGCTGGCGGCAAGCGTCAAGTCACCGTCTGAAGTGGTTGAGGCGCTGCTGGCCGGAGCGCACGATATTACCGCCAGCCCGGAGGTCATCGCGGCGCTGCTTCGTGACCCGCTCAGCGATCAGGCGTTTGCACAGTTCGCGGCGGACTGGGGGCGATTCGAAGAAATGGCGGCGAGCGGCGCCCCGAATGTATTGCCCACTACGTCGCATTGAAGCTCTCGATCAGCCAGGATGAGCCACCGTACTGCGCCAGTACCAATGTGTAGTTCGATGAAGAATTCGACGGTTCTCCGCGCTGGATCGCGACGGTCACCGTCACACGCCCGGTGGAATCCTGCGTGGTGCTGGTGATCTGCGCCGAGGTCACGCTCCCCAACGTATCGTCCTGCGATTTCTGTGCGCTCGTCCAATCCGTCTTGAAAGAAGGATTATTGCGGCTATTCGCTGTGTAATTCCAGGCCGCGTTGTAGTCACGCGCCTTCAGGGCGTCGTAATAGCCATTCACGGTTGCAGACGGGCTGGAGACATTGGGCGGCCCAATACGGCCCAGATTGGTGAACGCGAAGTATCCGCCGCCGATGAGCAACGCGACAGCCAGTAAGCCACCGAGCAGCCACCAGCGCAGTCGTCGATCCGACTTCTCCACCTCTTGCAGACTCCCGGCGAGTGTGCCCGACCTACCCGCGCGTCCCAGTTGTGGCGCAGACCCTACCGAGCCGTCAGACACCAGGTCTTCCACGCGGTTGACTGGAACAGCGAGCGGCGCGCCGACCCCATACCCTCGGGGGTATCTCTCCGGCGGAGAACTGTACGGGGTAACTGGGACAACAAGATGGCCCTCAGCCTCACTGCCAAGATAAGGAAGATCTGAGTAGGAACCGGGGCCAGGCCCGCTCGGCGGCTGCGTATAAGGACCTGGTCCATTGGGATTCGGCCCCAGACGCGGATCAGATGTGACCCATGGATTGGAGGGGTTGTAGAAACCTGGCTCCATGCCTGGCGCGAAGTTGACTCCGGATGGCGACGAGGGCCCAGTTGGCGACCGTGCGCCATTGTATCCGCTGACGGGTCGCTCGGTCATGGTTGGCAGCGATCCCTGTGACGACGTATAGGTTCGCTGCCCCATCAGCGCCCGCGCTACATCGCCAACCGTCTGGAAGCGGTCGGCCGGGCGTATCGCTATGGCGCGCAAGATTGTATTTTCCACGTGCGGGCTGATCGCCGGATTTAGCTCGCGCGGCCGCACCATCACCGTGTCCAGCGCGACACGCTCGACGGCGGTTGGCGGCACTCTTCCTGTCAGCAGTTCATACATCGTGGCGCCGAGTCCGTAGACATCCGACCAGGGACCAGTCATCCCGGCAGTCGTATATTGCTCCGGCGGCGCATACCCCTCGGTGCCGGCCTTGCGCACGAAGGTCGCCGTCTGTCCGGCTCCTGGCAGATGTTCTTTGGCGATACCGAGATCAACCAGCACAGGATGGCCGGACGGCGTCACAATAATATTGGCGGGCTTCACATCCCGGTGGAGGATTGGTGGGCGCTGCGCATGCAGGTAGTCGAGCGCGTCGCAGATCGGCAACAGCCAGTTGATGACCTGGTCTTCGGGCAACGCTTGCCCACTGGCGCGCAACAACTTCTGCTCCAGATTCTCGCCATCGACGAAATCCATGACCAGATAGAGCCTGTCGTTCCAATCGAAATACTCGCGCACCTTAGGGATGGAGCGATGATCGAGTCCCTGGAGCCACTGCGCCTCATTCGCGAACTGCTTGCGCGCGCCCTCGGATTGATCGATAAGTTCTTTGAGCGCGTAAGAGTTATTCTTCCCAAAGAGAATGTCATTGACCTGATAGACTGTTCCCACGCCACCACGGCCCACGATATTCACGACCCGATAGCGGTCGTGCACGATAGCGCCAAGAGGGAGCGCGTCATCCGCGCCAAAGGTCATAGGGCCTGCCTCCCATCCATGAGGACCCTGCCCAACGCGCCCGTCTGCGCCCTGAGTCGTGTCTGACGTAATGTCTGCTGCGCATGCGCCATGTAAATACTATATCCGCGTCATACCGTCCACGTGTGACCAGTATAGCGAGGCGAGCGTTTGGCGTCAATAATCGCTGGGACTTCCAGCCGCGAATTGCCCGCTCTTCGCCCGCGGCTCCAGCCGCGATTGCCGTGAACCGCGACGAATGGAGCGCATGGCGCATGGTATAATGCCCGCGACCAGCCACCTTGAGGATTATCGTGCGCTCTGGGCTCCATGATCCTACGCTCGACGGCCGCTGGCGAGTGGCCCTAATCAGCCCGAAACAAAGGAGTTCGCGGGTGCGCGCATCCCAGCGCCTGATTGACGCGAGACGCATGGGCGCCACTGCCTGGCGCGATCAATGGCAGCGCCTGGAGGCTATGTGGCGCGCGCGAGTACGACGCCCGCTCATCCTGAACGACCGTACCTTCCCCTGCGATGTGATCCGCCGCGAGCATTCACCACCAGCATCTCGCACCACCGCGAATCATGGCTCGGTACGACCCGCGCCTGACCAAACTTGCTTCTCTCCCCCAAACAGGAGGCGCCGCGTATGGCCAAGCATGACTTCATGCCAATTCGCAATTGGGATCACATCGAGTTCTACGTGGGCAACGCCAGACAGGCAGCCCGCTACTACGCCACCACCTTCGGTTTCACTCTCGTCGCCTACGCTGGTATGGAGACCGGCGTCCGCGACCGCGCCAGCTATGTGCTGGACCAGGGCAAGATTCGCTTCGTCCTCACCTCCGGCCTCACGGCAGACTCGCCTATCGCGCAGCACTGCCTCGCGCATGGCGATGGTGTCAAGGTGATCGCGCTCGAAGTTCCAGACGCCACGGCGGCCTACCTCACCGCGCTCGAGCGTGGGGCGCGCAGCGCCTTCGAGCCAACCGTGTCCGATGACGAGTACGGCCATGTCACGCGCGCCGCGATCTACACGTACGGCGAGACCCAGCACACCTTCGTCGAGCGCCAGGACTATGCGGGGACGTTCCTGCCAGGCTACCGCGCCCTCGAGTCCGATACGCCGCGCGGAACACGCAAAGCTGGCCTCGCGGCGATCGATCACGTCGTCGGCAATGTCGAGCTGGGCAAGATGAACGAGTGGGTCAAGTTCTATGAGGACGTGCTGGGGTTCAAACAGATCATCCACTTCACCGACGAGAACATCACTACCGAGTATTCGGCGCTGATGTCGAAGGTGATGGAGGGTGGTAACGGCAAAATCAAGTTCCCGATCAACGAGCCGGCGGTCGGACGCAAGAAGTCGCAGATACAGGAGTACCTGGACTACTACGGCGGCCCCGGCGTCCAGCACATCGCCATGATCACCGGCGACATTGTTGAGACTGTCAGGCGCCTCAAGGCCCAGGGGGTCGAGTTCATCCAGGGCGTGGACAGCTACTACGACGAGCTGGAGAGCCGCGTTGGCCAGATCGACGAGCCGATCGACGAGCTGGCCAAGCTCGGTATTCTTGTGGACCGCGACGACGACGGCTACCTGTTGCAGATCTTCACCCGCAACGTGCAGGATCGTCCGACGGTCTTCTTCGAGGTCATCCAGCGCAAGGGCGCGCGCGGCTTCGGCGAGGGCAACTTCAAGGCGCTCTTCGAGGCCATCGAGCGCGAACAGGCCCTGCGCGGGAACCTGTAGCCCTTTCCAGGAGGCGTCAGATGCCATCGTATCACGCGCTGGGCAAGATCCCACCTAAGCGCCACACGCAGTTCCGCCGGCCCGATGGCGGGCTGTATTCAGAGGAACTCTTCGGCGAGGAGGGCTTCTCCGGCGTCGCCTCGCTGCTCTACCATCAGTATCCGCCGACGCGCGTCAGCAAGATCGAGCGCTTTGGCGCAGCGTGTGAAAATGAGTGGACGCAGGTGACACATCGCCACCATCATCTGAAAGCTGGCCAACTCACTGCTGGCGGCGATCCTATTGCTGGACGCAAGACGCTGATGTACAACGCCGACTGCGCCATCTCCGCCGTCGTTCCAAGCGAGCCGATGGACTACTTCTATCGCAACGCCATGGGCGACGAGCTACTTTTTGTCCACCATGGAACTGGTTTGCTCGAGACGACGTTTGGCTCGCTGCCCTACCGCGAGGGCGACTATATCCTGCTGCCACGTGGTACGACGTGGCGCGCGCAGGCCGACAAGGGCGAGCAGCGCATGCTCGTCGTCGAGGCGTTCGGCCACGCGATCCAGCCACCCAAGCGCTACCGCAACGAGTTCGGCCAGCTCCTCGAGCATTCACCGTACTGCGAGCGCGACCTGCACGCGCCGACTGAGTTGCCGCTGCACGAGGAACGCGGCGAGTTCACGGTGCGTATCAAGGTCAACAATGAACTCATGACCTACACCTACGATTTCCATCCGCTCGATGTCGTGGGCTGGGATGGCTTCCTCTACCCCTACACCTTCAACATCGGCGACTTCGAGCCAATCACTGGGCGCGTGCACCAACCGCCGCCGGTCCACCAGACCTTCGAGGGGCCGAACTTCGTCGTCTGCTCCTTCTGCCCACGCAAGCTGGATTACCATCCGCAGGCGATCCCCGTGCCCTACAACCACAGCAATATCGACTCGGATGAGATGATCTACTATGTCAGCGGGAACTTCGGCAGCCGCAAGGGCATCGAGACCAGCTCGATCACGCTGCACCCGCGCGGCATCGCGCATGGTCCGCATCCTGGCACGGTCGAGAAAAGCCTCGGCGCGGAACGCACTGAGGAGCTGGCCGTGATGGTGGACACCTTCCGCCCACTCAAGTTCGGCGCGCCGGCGGAGGCCATCGACGATCCACAGTATCCGTTTAGCTGGCTGGAGTAGCCGTCACGAGTGAAGGAGCAGAGTGTATGCCCCGCATCGTCAAGTTTTTCGAGACCACGCTGCGCGATGGCGAGCAGACGCCGGGCATCAACTATTTCGCCGAGGAGAAGCTGGAGATCGCGCGCGCGCTGGCCGAGATGGGCTTCGATACGCTCGACTGCGGCTTCGCCATCTCCGGCGAGCCGGAGTTCGAGGCGATCCGCCTGATCGCACGCAACGTCCACACCGCCGAGATCTGCTCCATCGCTCGCTGCTATCCCGACGACATCGACCGCGCCTGGGAGGCGGTTAAGGACGCCGAGCAAAGCTCGATCCACCCCTTCATTAGCACGTCACCACTGCACCGTGAGGTCAAGCTGGGCAAGACGCGCGCCGAGGTGTTGGAGATGGCGCGCACAGGTGTCGCACGCGGACGCCACTACACCCCCAACGTGGACTTCGCGCTCGAAGACACCACACGCACCGAGAAGGATTTCATCTTCGAGGTCGTAGACGCGGTGATGAAAGAGGGCGTGCGCTACGTCGCGCTGTGCGACACCGTAGGCTTCGCGCTGCCCTGGGAGTTCGGTGAGCTGGTCGAGGAGGCGCGCCGCGAGTTTCCGGGTGTGCGTATCTCGGCCCACTGCCACGACGACCTCGGCCTCGCGGTCGCCAACGCCCTCACCGCGCTCACGAAAGGCGCCGAGCGCGTTGACACCTGCTTCAACGGCCTTGGCGAGCGCGCGGGCAACGCCGCCACCGAAGACGTTGTGATGGCGATACGCACGCGCCGCGCCGACCTCGACCTGGACGTGAAAGTGGACACGACGAAGATCATCCCCACGAGCAGGCTGATCGCGCGTCTCTCTGGCATGGAGCCGCAGTGGACCAAATCCGTCGTCGGCGCGAACGCCTTCGCGCATGGCGGCGGCATCCACCAGGACGGCGTGATCAAGGACACGCGTACCTATGAGATCATGCGCCCGGAGGACATCGGCCTGCCGCCTTCGGAGCGGCGCATGTACGTCGGCAAGCTCTCTGGCCGCGCCGCGCTCAACGCGCAACTGAAAGACCTTGGCTACGAGCTATCGCCCGACCAGCTCGCGCGGGCCTTCCAACTCGTCAAGCATGTCCTGGGCAAGAAGAAAGTACTGGAGGAGATGGACCTGCGCCACTGCGCCGAGATAGCCATATCTCCTACCGCAGGCGTCGAAGCGCTAGCCTTGGCAGAGGTTTCGGGCGAGAATGGCCACGAGTGACATCTGAGCGATGTCACACGAGTCACATGAGTCTGTTTCAAGAAACAGGTGGGCGTGGTGGGTGAGGTCCGACGGTTACTTACACAATTGGCTCCACGAGCGGTAGCGGGCTGGATGCTCATGTGCGCGCTGTTCGCACTGGCGGGCGCTTATCCCGCAGCGGCGCATCCGCGATCTAACGTAAGTTTTCAGCGACGCTCGTACGACGTGCGCATCGCCCGCAATGGCGATGTAGCAGTGCGCGAGCGCTGGGACACGACGTTCAGCGGCGGCCCGTTCCAGAGCGCGACGCTCGGCGTGTACCTCGCGCACACGATGGGAGTGGATTTTGCCGCCGTCGAAGGCGCGACGGCGGGAAGCGAGAAGGTGACGGATGTCGAGGACAAGGCTGGCTCGCGTGTGCGCCAACTCACTTGGAGCTTTCCCACCGTGCACGACGAAGCGCGTACCTTCACCATCCCCTACACAATCCATGGCATGATGGCGCTGAGCGCAAGTAAGGCATGGCTGGACTGGCACTTCCTCGACGGCGCTGGCCGCTCGGCGATTCAGGCGAGCGCGGTCGCCATCACCATCACGCCTCCAGCGGGACTCTCCGCAGGAAACGTGCAGGCGCAGGCGGTATATCCTGGTGTGACCTTGAATCCCGCAGTCGCGGCGACCGGCGCTGTGACTATCACAGGACAACAATTGAGTTCGGGCGCGTCGCTTGAGGCGCTGGTTGTCATGCCACGCAGCGCGCTCGACTCCAGCGTGAAGCGCCCGTACTGGCAGCAGGGCGACGCCCCGCCGACGCTGCCGACGCGACTGGGCGATGTGACCGCAACTCCTAGCACTGGCGCGCAAAGTGACTTCTGGAGCGGCCTGCTCTCAAATTTCGCTCTCGTCATAGGTGTCGGGCTTGGCATCGCCGCGCTGCTGATCGCCATTGCCTGGTGGCTGACACGTCGTCTACGTCGCAATGTCGCTGAGCTGAGCAGTACGCTCGCGATGAAGGACGAGCAAGGAAGCTACTCGACGGGCGAGCTTCCCGCGATCAATGTGAACTTCGACGAGATCAGCCTGCCACCGCCGGCCGAACAGCCGAATATCGACGGTCTGGACTTCTCCAACTCCAGCCTTTCCCAAATCATGTTCGACGATGAAGTCGCGGCGGACAGCGCGCCAGCGCAGCGTACCCCGATCGATCCAGAGTGAGGCGCCACTGCAAGTAGTAGAGGAGAAGGCGATGGCGAGGGCGTCAACGACCACATCAACCGCTGAAAGCGATCCTGTCGCCGCGCTCGTAGGTCCCGACGGCGCGCTCACAGCGGAGGGCGAGCGGCGCGCCAACGTTCCTGCAGAGACACTGCGCGAGATGTATCGGCTGATGGTCGTCTGCCGCCGGCTCGACCAGGAAGGGTTGAACCTCCAGCGGCAGGGCGAGCTTGGCCTGTGGGGTCCAATCGCCGGGCACGAGGCGACGCAAGTCGGCGCGGCGCTGGCGATGCAGCCATCCGACTGGATTTTTCCGTATTACCGTGACTTCGCCATGGCCGTCGCGCGTGGGATCGATCCAGGGTCATCCATGACCTGGTTTCGCGGGCTGACACACAGCGCCTGGAACCCGCTGGAGCATAACTTCGGGCCGCTCATCATCTCGGTCGGCACACAGGTTCCGCATGCGGTCGGCTTCGCGCTCGGCTGCAAGCTCGACAACGAACAGAAAGCTGTCCTCGTCGGCTTTGGTGAGGGCGCGACCTCGACCGGCGACTGGCATGAGGCGATGAACTTCGCGGGCGTGTTCAGGCCGCCGATTCTCTTTCTCTGCGAGAACAATCAGTGGGCGATCTCCGTGCCGATTCAGGAGCAGGTCGCCGGGCGCGTCGTTGATCGCGCGGCGGGCTACGGCTTCCCCGGCGTGCGCGTGGACGGCGTCGATGCGCTGAGCGTCTACGCAGTCGTCAAAGCGGCGGCTGAACGCGCCAGACAGGGCGGCGGCCCGTACCTGATCGAGGCATTAACCTATCGCATGCAGGCCCACACCACCTCGGACGACCCGACGCGTTATCGCACCGAGGATGAGGTCGCTCCGTGGCGCGAGCGCGACCCCATCGCCCGCTGCGCCGAGCGTCTGCGCACAAGCGAGGCCTTCGACGACGCCTTCGTGGCGCAGTGCCAGCAGGAAGCCGAGGACCAGGCCAGCGCGATGCGAGCGGCGCTGCTCGCAGCGGCTCCCGAGCACCCCGCGCGCATCTTTGACACCGTCTTCCGCAACCCACCTGAGGCGCTACGGCGCGAGCGCGACGAGTTTCTCGCCGCGCTGGAGTCAGGAGACGCGCAATGAGTTCGATCACACTCGGCAAGGCGCTCAACCTGGCGCTTCGCGATACACTGGCGACGGATGATCGCATGCTGATCTATGGCGAAGATGTTGGCCGCCTCGGCGGCGTCTTCCGCATCACCGATGGTTTGCAGGCCGAGTTTGGCGCGAACCGCGTCTTCAACACACCGCTCGCGGAATCGAGCATCGCGGCGATCTCGGTTGGCCTGGCCATCAAGGGCTTCCATCCGGTGGCGGAGATGCAGTTCGACGCCTTCTCCTACCCCGCCTTCAACCAGGTCACCAGCAACATCGCCAAATACTCAACGCGCACCGGCGGCGCATGCAACATGCAACTGGTGATCCGCATACCCTACGGCGGGAACATCGGCGCGGTTGAGCATCATTCGGAAAGCCCGGAGACCTACTACGCCCATACCGCCGGACTGAAGGTGGTCACCCCCTCCACACCCAGCGACGCCTACGCCATGCTTGTCGCCGCGATCCGCGACCCCGACCCGGTGATCTTCCTGGAGCCGAAGGCGCGCTACTGGCAGAAAGAGGACTTCGACCTGCCGCTGCCGCCCGCCTCGCTCGAACGGGCGCTTGTCGCGCGCGCAGGCAGCGACGCCACAATCATCGCCTACGGTCCCACCGTGCAGACCGCGCTCGCCGCCGCGGAGACCGCCGAAGGGGAAGGCGTCTCGCTGGAGGTGGTTGACCTACGCAGCCTGTCGCCGCTGGATATGGATACGGTCAGCGCATCGGTGCGCAAGACTCGCCGGGCGGTCGTGGTCCACGAGGCGCCAACTTTCATGGGGATGGGGGCGGAGATCGCCGCGCGGCTGATGCACGATCTCTTCGACACGCTGGCCGCGCCGGTCGAGCGCGTCGGCAGCGCCACCGTACCCTATCCGCCAGCGCGCTATGAGAAGCTCTTCCTCCCCGACGCCGACCGCATCCTGGAAGCCGTGGACCGAACTCGGGAGTACTAACCATGACCATGAGCCAGTTCCGCCTCCCTGACCTCGGGGAGGGACTCGAAGAGGCGCAGCTTGTCCAGTGGCTCGTGCGCCCAGGCGAGACCATTGCGCTAAACCAGCCACTCTGCCAGGTGGAGACCGCCAAGGCGCTCGTGGATGTGCCCTCGCCTTACGCAGGCGTCGTCAGGACACTGCACGTGAAACCCGGCGAGACCATCCCCGTCGGCGCGCCACTGGTGACTGTCGAGTTGAGTGCCGCTGATGCTACATCCGGCGCCTCAAGGGATGCGTCTGCTGGGCAGGGACCAGTGCTGGTCGGCTACGGCACGGAGGGACCCGCGCAAACCTTCACCCGGCGCAGACGCGGCGCCGAGGCGAGCGCCACTCCGGCGGTCTCCCAACCTAACGCAGCGCCACAGGCGGCGCCCGCGTTGGCGACCAACGGCGCCGATGCAAAGGCCAGTCCCCTCGTGCGCAAGATCGCGCAGGAACGAGGCGTCGATCTCACGACCATTCGAGGCAGCGGACCCGGAGGGCGCATCCACGTAGAGGACCTGGATCAAGCGCTCGCCGCAAGAACTACCACGCTAATCGCCGACGACGAGGAGCGCATCAGCACGGTAGGCCTGCGCAAGACCATCGCGGCCAAGATGGTGCGCGCCGCGACGACGATCCCGCACTTCACAGAATACGCGCTCTTCGACGCCGCCGGGCTGGTGGTCCTGCGTGAGCGACTGAAGACGCAGGCGGAGTACTCGGAGACACGGCTTACCTTCCTCCCATTCCTCGTCGTCGCGCTGGCGCGGGCGGTGCGCGAGTACCCCATCATGAACTCGCGTTGGGATGAGGAGGGTGGCGCCATCGTCGTCAAGCGCAGCGTCCATATCGGTGTCGCCACCGACACCGAGCGTGGTCTGGTCGTGCCTGTCATTCACGACGCGCATACGCTCACGCTAGCGCAGGTCGCCGCCGAGGCCGACCGCCTCACACAACTCGCTCGCGCAGGCAAACTCGACGCGCGCGCAATGTCCGGTGGGACGATCACGCTCACCAACGTCGGCGCCGCAGGCCCGGTGGATACGGGTGCGCCGCTTATCAACCCACCGGAGGCGTGCGTCGTCGGCTTCGGCGCGATCAAGCCGCGACCGATGGCGGTCGGCGAACAGGTCCTCGTCCGACCGAGCGCCTGGATCTCGATGTCGTGCGATCACCGCATCGTGGATGGCGCGACGGCGGCGAAGTTCATCGGCGCGCTGGTCAGCCTGCTGGAAGAGCCCGACGCGCTGGCTCGTTAGACATCGCAGCGCAGACTACAGGCGCTCTCTGTATGGCCACGCTGCGTGGCGCTTGGCGCAACATCTCAGCGCAGTTTCGTCACATTTACCAGCCGTTCGCTCGTTTGACACCCGCCATGCGGACGGATACACTCCAGATAGGCCTCCATGCTCAGGACGAAGGGCGATGAATCGGCCCGCCGCGACCAGCGGGGTCGCCGCAAGAGAAAAGGATTATGCGACGTGCCAGACCTCGTGACCATGGGACGCGCGGCGCAGCAGCATCTGGCGACGAAACACGCCGCGCGCGAGCGCGCGCTGCCGAAGTCACGCTCGGCGATCCGTCTCTGCGCCAACGCGATACGCGCCGCGCATCGCGGCGAGTTCGACCAGGCCAATCGTCTCCTGCTTGAAGCTGGAGGCCTCCTGCGCGACATGGCCAGCGACCTGCGCGAGCATCTGGATATCTTCCACGCGGGCTTTGTCTCCGATGCGCAGAAGGAATATTCCGAAGCAGCCGTCACCTGCGCGCTGATCCAGCGGCAGCCCTTACCCACGCCGGAAACGCTCAGCGTCGAGTGGGCGCCGTATCTGAACGGGCTGGGGGAGGCGACAGGCGAGCTGCGCCGCTATGTGCTGGACCGCATGCGCCAGGGCAATCTGGAGGGTTGTGAGGAGATCCTCGCCGACATGGACGAGATCTACAGCCTCCTCATCACACTGGACTACCCCGACGCCATCACTGGCAACCTGCGCCGAACGACCGACTCGGTGCGCGGGATTCTCGAGAAGACGCGCGGCGACCTGACTGTTGGCGTCAGCCAGACCCGCCTGAGTGACGTCATGCATCGCGTCGAAGAGCGTCTGCGCGCGCTCGATCGTCTAACTGAGCGCTAACTCGCTACGCCTCGCGGTCAGCTTACAGAATCGGGCCAGAAAGCCCTGCTTTGAAGCGGGGGATGAATGGCTCCGGCGCTTGACCACCAGGTGATCTCGCGGCCATACTACGTCTGCGCCAGAGCCGTTGTCCCAGAGCGGAGGAGCAGGATGCTCATCTACGAGTACAAGCTGCGCCTCTCCCGCGCCCAACAAGCGGCGATCGACGAGGCGATCCGCACCACGCAGTTCATCCGCAACAAGTGCGTGCGCCTGTGGATGGATGGGCGTGGCGTGACAGCCAACGACCTCCAACTCCTCTGCTCCCGCCTGGCCCAGGAGTACGCCTTCGCCACTCGCCTCAACTCCCAAGCCCGCCAGGCCGCCGCCTCCCGCGCCTGGGCCGCCATCGAGCGGTTCTACACCAACTGTCGTGAGCAGCGACCCGGCAAGAAGGGCTACCCCCGCTACCGGCGCGACTGCCGCTCGGTGGAGTACAAGCAGACGGGGTGGCAGCTGGACGGGGAGGGCAAGCGCCTCACCCTCACCGACGGCTGTGGCATCGGCCGGGTGCGGCTCATCGGCGCACGGGATCTGGCCACCTTCCCCGTCGAGCAGATCAAGCGCGTGCGCCTCCTCCGCCGGGCGGATGGCTCCTACGCCCAATTCGTCCTCCAGGTGGAGTGGCGCGTCAGCCATGTGCCCTCGGGCAGCGTCGTGGGCATTGATGTCGGCATTGCGGCGTATGTCACGGACTCGGAGGGGCACGCCGTGGCCAACCCGCGCTTCATCCAGCGCGCCGAGGCGCGGCTCAAACGGTATCAGCGACGCCTGTCTCGCCGCAGCGTCTCCCACAAGCAGGGGAAGAAACCAAGAAACAACCATGCTGCCCGCCAGCGGGCACGAGACAACACGTATCCCGCCGTCACTCCCCCCCAGCCACCTCAGTCTGTGCCCCCGTCTCGGCGCCAGTCGGCGAACTGGGGGAAGGCGAAGCAGCGG
>Ga0207684_10002196_pt1 | contig 19945 bp, 20 predicted proteins | sample KBSK5501metaG_FD_184342 | JGI IMG/M metagenome (GOLD analysis project Ga0207684, IMG submission 184342) | Corn, switchgrass and miscanthus rhizosphere microbial communities from Kellogg Biological Station, Michigan, USA - KBS K5-50-1 metaG... | ecosystem: Host-associated > Plants > Roots >...
TCCGCCCAGTTCTGCTAGTATTGGTAGTATCATATTTAATTTAGTTGGTTTTGCGATCTCGTCATGAGATCGTCGAAAAATTAGTGCGCATGCTCCGGTCCCTCCTGGTGTTCTGCAATTAACATTGTGAAAACTGCAGTCAGCAGCATGAAAACGAGTGCCTGCACAAATCCCACGAGCACTTCGAGGAAATAGAAAGGAATCGGCAGGATCGGCGACAGCCACGGATTCATCGTGGACATCGCTTCGAGAATGCTTTCGCCAGCATAGATGTTCCCGAATAATCGAAAACTGAGCGCAATCGGTCGAAATAGAATCGAAATCACTTCGAGCCAGCCGACGGCGAAAAAAATGACGACCATCAGGATCTTTACGACACCGGTCGTCTCACCTTTTGGGCCAAACAATTCTTTCAAGAATCCTCCGACGCCATTGGCCTGAATCGCCCAGACAAACCACATCACGAAAAATATGGCCGCCATCGCGGTCGTCATGTTCAGATCCGCGTTGCCACCGCGTAGCAACGGCCGATCGACGTGGAAATTTCCCGAACCGTCGTAGTGACCCCAGCCGATTGTTCCGATTCCCGGAATCAGTCCGAACCAGTTCACGAACAGAATAAAAATGAAAATCGTGGCAAAAAACCAAAATCCTTTGGCCACCAACTCACGGCCGATGATGTTTTCCAAAAAATTGTGCAAGCCCTCAACTAACCACTCCCAAAAATTTTGAATACCGGTGGGGATGGCCTTAGCCCGCCGGGTTGCGATTTGTGAAAAAACGATGATGCCGCCAGCGACGATCCAGGTCACCAGCATCGAGTTTGTGATTCCAAAGCCGCCGAAATGAACAAGCATCTGCGGTTTCAACGAGACGCCCTCGTGCTCGGTCTGGGTGCTGGATACGGCCTCGGCAGCGAGCGTCGTTGTTGCCAGCGTGAAACCGCAAAGCAAAGTCACCACTGCCAAAAGAAAACAACGATTGCGCATTTTGTAAGCACAGCTGTAGCCGGCATCGGCGACGCTGGCCTGCCAAGTCACCCGCCCTCGCAAAGGCTACGGCGGACAGGCCGACCCCAGCTACAACTTGAACGCGCATACGAAAGCGCGTTTTGTCCGGATGACAAACAAAATTCTTCGGACCCGCTTTATTTTGCCGGAACCTGCTCAGCGAACGGTGGACTCAGTTCTGCGACTCGCTTCGATTTCGACGGCTCAGCAGCGCCGTTCGCGATAATCGCTTCTTCATAGAAGGATTCCAGCTGGTCGATTTGCGCTTCTTGTTCGAATCGATCGGTCACTGCGGCGCGCCCGCACAACCCCATTTGTTTGAAGAGGCCTGGCGAATCTATGATTTTCTGCATAGCATTCGCCAGTGCGATGTGGTCTTCTTCGGGCACCAGCAGCCCAGTGCGGCCATGCTCAACCGCTTCCGGGATGCCGCCGTGCCGGGTCGCGGCGACTGGCAATCCGGTCGCCATCGCCTCCAAAACTGAGTTTGGCACACCTTCCTGGTCTTGATTCGGTGACGTCTCGCTCGGATGCAGAAACAGGTGTGAACTCGCATAAAGCTCCAGCAGCTCCGGTTGCGATAAAAAGCCAACAAAATGAACGTCTTTGAAAATGCCAAGCCCCGCCGCCAGCATCTCCAATTCCGGCTGCAACGGTCCTTTGCCAGCAATGAGAAATTCCGCTTTAGGATTGTCTTTCTTGAAGATCGCGAATGCGCGCAAACTTGTCGCGACACCTTTTTTCGGGATCAATCGGCACGCCTGGACTATTCTCCATTTGCCATCTGGCGGCGGTTGTCGATCTACGAATGGAAATTCATTTAGCGGAACGCCAGTGCGATTAATGCGCAGCTTCCCTGGCGGACACCCAAACTGGATTAACCGATGCACCAGCGACTGCGAGCGGGCGAGAACCAGTGGAACGGCGTCAAAAAGCCGGCGCAACTTAGCCGGATAATCTTTGATATCTTCTTTCTGGGCCACATCGGCCCCATGAAAAGAGACCACGCATGGTTTATCCCATTGTTCAATAAACGGGAGGAGGTGCACGCCGGTGTGACCAAAATAGATGTGCATGAGATCGACACCATGCCGCTCCAATAGTGAGTCGAGGGTTTGATATTCGCCCCGATAAACAATGGGCGGACGCCGTTTCACGAATTTCAGCCAGCCGTGTAGCAAAAGGTTCGCGCGCCGCTTTGGAACAATTTCGATATTTCGAAACGGAAATCGCTCTGCATTTTGGACCTCCTTGGTCACCACGAAAGTGTCAACGCCGCGCAGCGCCTTTATTTGCCGGTAAATGTGCAACATCTCCGGCTTGAGAAAGCTCGAGCAGTAGCTCGCTATAACTCGTCTGCCCATAAACGAGCGCCCAGTCTCGCCGGGCGTCCTTCAGTTGTCCACTTTTTATTCGAGCGAAGCAGCCGCGTCGGTCTTAACGGGATCGATAGGTTGTGGCAGTGGCGCTTTAGTCAGCCATCTCTCCAACTTCACTTTTAAATCGTCCACGCCTTCGCCGTTCTTCGCTGATATTGCGGCAATTCCGACAGTCGAAAATCGATTTTGCAGTGCTTCGAGATTCTCTCGGGCCGCGGGCAGGTCCGTTTTATTCGCGATGATGTACCATGGGCGTTTTGACAATATCGGATCGTAGAGATTGATCTCGCGTCGCAGTCCTTGTAAATCTTCGACTGGATTGCGTCCTTCGCTTCCGGCAGTATCGACAACAAACAACAAAATCCGGCAACGCGTAATGTGCCGTAGAAATTCGTGCCCTAGTCCGAGACCGCGGTGGGCGCCTTCAATCAGACCGGGAATATCGGCAACAGTCGCCCGGCGATAGGCCGGAAATTCCACCACACCGATAATAGGATGCAACGTCGTGAAGGGATACGATGCTACTTTCGGTCGTGCCGCCGAGATTTTTCGGAGCAATGTCGATTTACCCGCGTTGGGATAACCGACCAGGCCTGCATCCGCTATCGTTCGCAACTCGAACAGGAAATGCCCCTGCTCGCCTTCCTCGCCTTCAGTATATTGGCGCGGCGCGCGATTGCGGGAGCTTTTGAAATGCACATTTCCCTTCCCCCCTGCCCCGCCGCGACAAAGCACAAATTCCTGCCTATCGCGAGTAAGATCAACAACGGGTTGATCTTCGATCTTCGGTTTCCGGTTTTCGATTTGTTCCGTCTCCTCGTCGAGCGTTGAGCGTTGAGCGTTGAGCCTTGAATGGTTTCCCTCTTCCGCATGCCAGACGATCGTCCCAACGGGCACGTGCACGATCTTGGGCGGCGCGGAGCGGCCATGCATTTTCTTTCCCATCCCATGCCCGCCGTTCTTCGCCTTTATGATCGGTTCGTAAAAAAGATTCGAGAGATTGTCGACATGTCGATCTGCACGCAGAATCACGTCGCCGCCGCGGCCGCCATCGCCGCCATCCGGTCCACCTTTCGGCACAAATTTCTCCCGCCGAAAACTCACGCAACCCCGCCCGCCGTTTCCAGCTTGCGCAAAAATCTTGATCCGATCGACAAACATTTTATCGGAGACATTAAAGCGTTGAAGGGGCAAAAACACCAAATCTGAAACGCTTTAACGCTTCAACGTTTCATAAAGCGCCTTCGTTTTCCGTGCGATCGTGGACCAGCTAAATTTTTCTTCGACGCGTTTGCGGCCAGCTTTCCCAAATTTTGCTCGCAGTTGTGGGTTTTTCATCAGCTCATTGATCCGCGCCGCAAGGTCGCGTGCGAATTTTTCCGGATTCGTTGCCTCAAAGGGACTCTCTTTCATTTGTTCGAGTGGAACGAGGAAACCAGTCTCTCCATCGACAACGACTTCTTTGATCCCGCCGACCGCGCTGGCCACGACCGCTGTCTCGCAAGCCATCGCTTCCAGATTGATGATGCCGAATGGCTCGTAAATCGACGGACAACAAAACACGGCTGCGTGCGAATAAAGTTCGCAAGCGGTTTTCTGATCGACCATCTCGTCGATCCAGATGACGCCAGGCCGCTCCGTTTTTGCGTGCTCTACCGCCGTTTTCATTTCCTCTCCGATCTCCGCCGTATCCGGAGCAGCAGCGCAAAGAACGATTTGGAAGCCGGGATCCATGAATTGGATGGCACGGACAAGATGCACAATTCCTTTCTGGCGCGTGATCCGTCCAACAAAGAGGAGATACGGTTTGCCTGGATCGACGCCGAATCGCTGGACCGCGCCATACGAATCAACTTTTCGGTATTGATCGGGATCGACGCCGTTATGAATGACCTGGACGCGTGCAGGATCGACGGCGAATAGGCGCTCGATGTCGCGCTTGGTTTCGCCCGAAACAGCGATGATCGCGTCCGCCATTTCGAGCGCGGTCTTCTCAACCCAGAGCGAAAAATCGTACCCGCCGGCAAGTTGCTCGCGTTTCCATGGCCGCAATGGTTCCAGCGAATGAACCGTGACGACCAGTGGAATGCCATAATTCTTCTTCGCCAGGATTCCGCCGAAATGACTGTACCAAGTATGGCAATGCACAATATCGGCATCGATGTTCGTCGTGTTGAAATCGGTGCAGCGTCGGACGGCACCAAAAGCCGAACGTAGCGGTTGCGGACAGGTAAAACTACTCGTGTCGAGTTCGAAGCCGATGACTTTTAAATTGCCTTTCTCAAAATGTTGATCGCCGAAACAGCGGACTTCCACCAGCATCAACTTGGCCAACTCGCGGGAGAGATAACCGACATGGACGCCCGCGCCGCCATAAATGTGCGGCGGATACTCATTCGTGAGAAAGAGAACCTTCGGCACTGGTCAGGTCTTCACTTTGAGCAGCAGCACCGGCACATCCACTTCATGGCGAACTTTATCGGCCGTCGCGCCGTAGAGGATGTCACTGATTAGCCGGTGGCCGTGCGTGGTCATCGCGATAAGATCGACATCTCGCTCGCGCGCAAGTTTGATGATCTCGTCGGAAGGCTCGCCGAGCGCGAGCACGGCGTCGCAGGAAAAACCTTCCTCGGTGAGTCCGCGGCTGCGCTTTTCCAAATAAGCACGGTCCTCTTTCATCTCTTCGCTCTCCGCGAGCTTGAGTTGATTAAAATTGCGGGCCACCCAGCCATCCGAGACATGGACGAGGAGCAGTTTCGCGCCGGTCATGCGCGCGAGCGGCTTAATGTGAGTTAGAATAGTGTCGTCAGCTGGAGTGTTTTCGAGCGGAATGAGAATGTGTTGATACATGTTAGAAGCGACCAAGTTCGAAGGTCGAATAACGACACAAAAATCGAGGCCCAAATGACGAAATCGATGTCGATCTTGCGCCGCGGATCTCCTGCTTCGTCATTCGTCATTTTTCACTGTATCGGCACCGGAAGATGGAGGAAACCGTAAATTGATTTGAGTGCCGCATCGGGCAAAAATGTATCCAGGAGCAGCTTCACATTAAGCAGAATGATAACGCCGGCTGTCGTCCAGCCCAGAATTTTCACCCAAAGGCGATTGGCGAACTCGCCCATTTTCGTTTTTTCATCCGTGAACCGCATCAGCGGCCACACCGCGAAGCCGAGTTGCATGCTCAACACCACCTGGCTGATGATAAGCAACTTCGTGGTCTTACCTTCACCGGCAATGCCAATCACGAGCACCGCGGGCACGATGGCGATAGCTCGCGTGATCAGCCGCCGCAGCCACGGCGTGATCCGCAAGTTGAGAAAACCTTCCATCACGATTTGCCCGGCGAGCGTGCCGGTGAGGGTCGAGTTCTGTCCGGAAGCAAGTAGCGCCACCGCAAAAAGTATGCTCGCCACCCCGACGCCCAGGAGCGGGCTGAGCAACTTGTACGCGTCCTGAATTTCCGCCACTTCCTGGTGCCCCGACCAATGGAAAACGGCGGCTGAGAGGATCAGAATCGCCGCGTTAATGAACAACGCGAACATGAGCGCCACGCTCGAATCGATGGTGGCGAACTTGATCGCCTCGCGTCTGCCTTCGGGCGTCTGCTCGAACTTGCGGGTCTGCACAATCGACGAGTGCAGATAAAGATTATGCGGCATCACCGTCGCGCCCAGGATACCGATGCTGACATAAAGCATTCCCTGATTTGCGACAATGTGGGGACCGGGAATGAATCCCAGCAGCACGCCAGTCACGCTCGGTTTCGAAAAAATCAGTTCGGCGGCAAAACAGCTACCGATCGTGGCGATGAGTGCGATCACGATCGCCTCGATATAACGAAAGCCCTTGGTTTGCAGATACAGCACCAGCAAGACATCCGACGCCGTAATGAGACAACCCCACACGAGCGGAATGCCGAAAAGAAGTTGCAAACCGATCGCCGAGCCGACGACTTCAGCCAGGTCGCACGCGGCGATGGCGATTTCACAAAGAATCCAGAGAAACCAGACAGTCGGTAATGAGTAGTGATCGCGACACGCCTGCGCCAGATCGCGTCCCGTGGCAACTCCCAGCTTGATACACAAATGTTGAAGCAGAATGGCCATCAAATTGGAGATCATGATCATGGCCAGAAGCGAATAACCGAACCTGGCGCCGCCGGCCAAGTCGGTCGCCCAGTTGCCCGGGTCCATGTACCCGACCGCCACGAGGAATCCCGGACCGGAGAAGGCAATCAGCTTGCGCCAAAATGAAGCGGTCGTCGGGACGACGATGCTGCGATGAACTTCCGGGAGCGAGACTTCACCAGCGTTTCTGCGCCAGGCCACACGAGATTGCGCTACAATTGTGCTGTTGGGTTGCGCCATTGTTCGTTGTGCCGCCTTTGAATTAGGTTAACCTAATTTAGTTATTTCTTTAGAGCATTCTGTCAATTACCAATTATTTATTTGTTTGACTATTTCGCGCCTAATTTTATTTTGACCGATATGCCAGGAAAGAAAACTTCTCAATCCGCGCTCGGCAGTTCCGCTGCGGTTGAAGACTACCTTGAACGCATTCTCGAACTGATTAATTCCAAGGGCTACGCCCGCGTCGTCGATATCGCTGCGGCGCTGAAAATTTCGCAAGCTAGCGTAACCAACATGATTCAACGTCTCGACGCCGAGGGCCTCCTCAAATACGAAAAATATCGCGGCCTTATTTTGACCGCCGTCGGCAAAAACCTGGCGCGCAAGATTGCGCACCGACACAAACTCCTCACGGATTTCCTAAGCCTTCTCGGCCTCGATCAACGCATCATTTATCACGATGTCGAAGGAATGGAACATCACATCAGCCCGCCGACTCTTCGGGCGATTGAGGCGCTCACTGCGCAACTGCGGCGGCGGCCGGCTCTGCGCGCTCGGTTGGAGGCCGCAGTCGCTTGATCCGGGAGTGCGTTACTAAAATCATAGTCGTGCGGCGGTCATAGACCGCCGCTGCAGTCAAGATCGACAACGGTGCCCGGTCGGCAGCGGATCGAAAGCGTAACCGGGCGACAACAGACGGCGCAGTCCTCGATCAATATTTGTTCCGGCTGCGATGTATCGATCTGGATCGGGAAAATTTCGCCGCAATGCGGACAGGTGATTTCTGTCTCCGAGATAAGTTCCATTTGCGGTTCGTCATCTTGCCTGACTCGTCGAACAGGCTTCCAGCCTGGAGTTGTGTGCGGGCAGGATACCCGCACGACAATACAGGCAAGATGCCTGTGCTACGCATTCTTGGATACGGACGCAGTCGCTGGGACACCGCTCAATTTCTTAAAGTGAAGTTGATTGATGCGGCGGCCGTCGGTTTGCGAGACCGTGACGAGATAGTTGTCGATCTTGACTTGTTCACCTTGTTTCGGCAGATGACCGAGCAGATGCGTGACGTACCCGCCGATGGTACTTACGTCCGGGCTCTCCAGCTCCAGTCCGGTGGCGTCGTTCAATTCGTAGAGACCGAGCGAACCGGCCACGGCAATTTCGGTGTCGTTAATCTTTCGAAACTCCTCCTTCTCCGCGTCGAACTCGTCCTGAATATCGCCGACCAACTCTTCGAGCACGTTCTCCAGCGTTACCATGCCGACGGTGCCGCCAAATTCATCCACCACCATGGCGAGATGCGCGTGCTTGCTCAAAAATAAGTTGAGCAATTTTTCCAGCGGCATCATCTCCGGCAACGGAATCAATTCGCGTTTGATCTTCATTAAATCCGGGTGCGGGTCGCGCATCATCGGCACCAATTCCTTGATGTGGATCAGGCCTACCGTGTTATCGAGATTTTCGCGGCAAAGGGGAAAACGGGTGTGCCGCGATTCAATGGCTTTTTTCACGTTGGTCTCGAAATCGTCCTCCAGATCGAGGTAAACGATTTCACCGCGCGGCGTCATGATGTCGCGCACCACGCGGTCGCGTAGGTCGAGAACGTTGAAGACGAGCTGACGGCCGAGCGGGGTGACCTCAGCGGATTTTTCGCTCTGCTCGAGAATGAGCCGCAACTCCTCTTCACTATGCGCTAACTCCGTGCTGGAGGCGGGGCGCATGCGCAAGACTCCTTGCAAAAGCAAGTTTGAAGATTTGTGTAGCAACCAAATCACTGGGCGGAACAAGAGATAAAACACGCCGAGCGGACGCACCAGCTGCAAAGCGACTGGTAATGGGTTAGCGATGGCGGTGTATTTGGGGCCGAGTTCGCCGAAGACAATGTGCAAAAATGTGATGCCGGCAAAGGCAAGCGCGACCGATACCGATGTGACAAGTCCGTGAGAGTGAATATTTACGAGCGCGAAAAACGGCTCAAGGATTTGCACCAGAAATTGTTCGCCAATCCAGCCGAGCGCAAGGCTCGCCAGAGTGATACCAAGCTGTGTTGCGGAAAGGTAGGCATCGAGATGGCTGCGGACATGCTTGACGAAGTGCGCTCGGAGATTTCCGTCATCTATCAGCGCGTCGAGCTGGCTACCACGCACCTTGACGATGGCGAATTCGCACGCAACAAAAAAACCGTTAAGTCCCACAAGCGCGGCAATCGCTGCGAGTTTGCCAAGTAATACAGCGGGGGAATCCCAGTGTTCACTGATTGCTTCAGCAATGGGCGACGTGGCGAGAAACAAAAATATAAAGTTCATTGCGCGGATGCAGCCCGTACACCCGAGACCCTGTCGAGGCCGGAATTTACCAGCTCGATTTGGTTACGCCAGGGATGAGCCCTTGCGACGCCAGTTCACGAAAAGTGAGACGTGAGACTTTGAACCGGCGAATAAAAGCGCGCCGGCGCCCGGTAACTTCGCAGCGGTTTACCACGCGCGAGGGACTGGCGTCGCGCGGCAACTGGGCGAGGCCGGAATAATCCTTTTTCGCCTTCAACTCAGCACGCAGCGCAGCGTACTTCTTCACCGTCGCGCGCTTCCGCTCGTTGCGATTAATCCAGGCAGTCTTGGCCATAAAATGAACGCGTAAGCTAATGGAGGTGCTCCAATTTGCAACCGCTTTTCAGGCTGACGAACAATCCGGTTTGTCAGACCAGTGTTGGAAGAGTGCAATTAGCCCAAAGCGCCTGCACGCCTCTTTTGCTTGACCAGCGCGGCGGTCGAACGTCCGCTGGATCGAGCCGGGCCGCGTTTTTGTTTCAAGGATTGCGTGCGGTTGAGGCTCTCTTGAAGCACTTTGACAAGATCGACCACATTGGTCGGCGTTGGCGCGGGCGTGACTTTGGCGGCGATCTGTCTGTTCTTCGCTTTCTGCTCGATGACCTCCATCAATGCTGTCCGGTATTCGTCCCGATATTTTTCCGGTTCCCAGGAAACGGACATACCGTCAATGAGCGCTTGGGCCATTTTTAATTCTTTGTCGCTAACGGCAGTCGCCGAGCCGTTCTTCAAAATTTCGGCGCTAAGGATTTCGCTCGCGAAATGCATCAGCTCCAGAATGAGGAACAATCCGTCCGGTTTGACCGCGGCCAGGTGCTCGCGGTTGCTGATCACGACTTTGGCAATACCAATCTTGCCCGTGCCGCTCAGCGCCTTGTGCAAAACCGCATATGCTTTTTCGCCACCCTTCTGCGGCTCGAGAAAGTACGGTTTGTAGAAAAACTTGGGATCGATCTGCTCCAATTCGACGAAGTCGGTAATGTCGATGGAATGCGTGGATTCGATCCGGACCTTCTCGAAGTCCTCCTCCTTCATAACAACGTAGCGGCCGCGCTCGTATTCGAATCCTTTAACGATCTGCTCGGCTGGAACCTCTTTTGAGTCTGCTTCCGCGACCTTTTTATATCTGATTGGGCTAAGATCGCTGGAGCGGAGCTGCCGGAAACTAAGTTTCTCCTCGCGCGTGGCCGGGTACACCGCCACCGGAATATAGACCAGCCCGAAGCTGATGCTGCCTTTCCAAATCGGACGCATATCGTGGGAATGGCTTCTTCCACAAAGGCGGGAGGCTGTCAACTCCCACAGCCGCGCGCTGGCCATTTCGGATTTGCCTTGCAACTTCGGCAAACCATCTCATGTTGAAGTGCGTTATGAGCTTGCTTGCCAGCTTCATGAATTTGGCGGGGCCGGATTTGATCATTATTTTGTTGATCGTTCTCGTCTTGTTCGGCGCAAAAAAATTGCCCGAGCTGGCGCGCGGAATGGGACAGGCGGTGAAGGAGTTTCAAAAGGCCAAGGATGAATTCAGCGACGAGTTGCATAAGGCCGGGAAGTCGGAGACGGAAACGGCCAAGTCTGATGTGAAACCGGCGGGCTCGACGCTTCCGCGAATTGAGAACCAGCCGGCGAGCAGCGAAGCGCGGCCCAGCGCAAATCAAGCGATTACGCCCGGCGACAAAGCCGATCAGGCGTAGTGGCGGCTGCCTGCTCACCAACCCACTCGGAGCCATCAGCCTCACAGCAAATCTTCGGTCTGCGCATGGGGAGACACGCTCTGCACGTTTGACCCGAGGCGCGATCTGCGACAAAATCGCCACTTCTTTATGTCCGAATCCGATCTGCGCGCCCGTATCAAGGAGATGCTCGTCAAAAATTTGATGCTGCAAACGACCCCAGATCAAATCGGGGACGATCTCCCCCTCTTCGGTCCCAATGGACTCGGCCTTGATTCCATTGACGCGCTGGAACTGGTGGTGAGCATGGAGAAAACTTTTGGGGTCGGTGTGCCAAACTCCGAAGTCGCTGGGACGGCCCTCAGGACCGTAAATACAATTCACGATTACATTCTCGAGAAACGCGCGGCAGGCGGTTAGCCGGCCCGCGGTTGCGGCGCTCTCCGAGCGGAAGAAATGCGACGGTCACAGACCGCCGCTATAGATCAAATCCCGAAGGATTTGGCGCATGTAACGAATTGGCAGCGAGTAATGACCTGCACCATCAACGAACCGAGCTTCACAATTCGGCAATCGGTTGGCGATGTCTTCCGCCAGGCGAGCCGAGAAGGCCCGATCTTGTTTTCCATGCCAGAGTCGAACCGGCACCCGAACTTCTTCGATTGGAAAGCCCCAGGGTTGCGCATAAATCTGCGCGTCGATCATTACACCCTCAGCCGATTCTCGCCAGGCACGCCGTTGACTTTCGAAGACCGCTTCAAAGGCGGCGGAATCGCGCAGGCTCTCTTCATCGCAGGTTTGCAACATTAACATTTTCAAGACCAGCGGCCGAAAACGAACAGGCGGCCGCAAAGACAGAATAGGCCGCGCCATGAGGAATAATTTTCGCAAGAGTCGAGGGGATCTCTGATAAAGCGCCAGCATCCACCGGTAAAGCCGGAGCAATCCCTGACGGTCCACAAGATCGACAATCGGCACTGCGCCGCTGATAATCGCGATTGCGCGCACCCGCTCCGGCATCGCCCTGGCTGTTGCATAGGCATAGGGAGCGCCCCCGGAAATCGCGAGCATTCGAAATTTCTCGATACCGAGTTGATTGGCCAGGCGCTCTACAACTTGTGGCCAGTCGCTCAATTTGCGATTGGGCTGCAAACTCGACCCGCTGATGCCTGGTCGATCAGGCGAAATGATGCGAATGCCGAGACCGCGGGCCGGCTCATCAGTGAGGCGCGCCATCGTACGCGAGCTCGGCCAGCCATGACAAAATATCACCGGCACACCGCTCGCATCGCCGTATTGTTCGAACGCGATGATGGCGCCGTTCTTGAGTTGGACAAAATCTTCACCGCTCATTTTGGTCTGTCCAAGCGCTTTCGTTGCAAGGGCGCCATCTGTAGTCCAAATTGTTGTGCGAACATATCGGCGTGGAGCTTCGTATTATTGGTTATGAATGATTACTCACAGGAAGGCGCGGGGAAAATTTCGTTGCACGGAAACGGAATGGGATTGCCTTCCTTGGAGGAGGTAGAAAGACGCGCTCGCGAAATTGCAATGATTGATGAACGCAATCCAGACGAATTTACCGATGCCGACTGGGCCCAGGCACGGAAGGAACTCCTCGGTGCAGAACATCCGACTCCGCCGGAGGAAACAAAACAAAACGCAGAGTTAACAGACGATTGGTACGTCGCCGCGGCTTCGCGCGGTCACCGCGCGCCGCGACCTGGTGTGGACGAAGAAGAGGAAACGGTCGGTGAACATCTCGTCGCCGGCGGCGTGGAGGAAGCCACGCATGATCAAATGCTCGAAGCGCGCAGGGAAGAACTCGAACAGGAAGGGGGATTTGTTTGAGCGCGGCCGTCGCACCCTCAGTTGACAAAACGCCGGCGAGGCGACCTCGTTTGGACGCTCATCCAACGCGTGCTGAAGGCTTGCTCGCGCGTTTTCATCAAGTCAGGAATTTCACGACTGGTTTATGTGCGGATCTTGAGCCGGAAGATTTTGTCGTGCAGTCGATGCCGGATGTCAGCCCGACCAAGTGGCACCTCGCTCATACGACGTGGTTTTTCGAGACTTTTATCCTGAAAAAATTCGTTTCGGGTTATCGCGCCGAAGTTCCGCAGTATGCTTACCTGTTCAATTCGTACTATAACGCCGCTGGTGATATGCACCGGCGGGATCTGCGCGGCTTAATCTCGCGTCCGACCGTGAAGGAAGCGCAGCGTTATCGCTCGTCGATCGATTCGCACATAGACGATCTTCTTTCCAATGCTGCCGAAAAACTTTTCGATGAGATCGAGCCGATTCTAATTCTCGGCATTCATCACGAGCAACAGCACCAGGAATTGCTCGTCACCGACATCAAGCACGTGTTTGCGCAGAATCCGCTCTATCCTGTTTTTCGCGAGCAAAAGATCGGCATCGTCCCGACGCAAACTACACCGATGCATTTCCTCGATTTCGAAGAGAAAACGGTCGAAGTCGGTCATGATGGGCGCGGATTCGCCTACGACAACGAAAGCTCGCGCCATCGGGCGCTGATTCCCGCATTTTCCATGGCTTCGCGGCCCGTGACGAATGGAGAGTACATCGCGTTTATCGAAGACAACGGTTACGCACGAGCGGAATTCTGGTTATCACTTGGGTGGTTGACTGTAAACGAACAGCACTGGCAGTCGCCGCTTTACTGGACGAAACGCGATGGCAGATGGTGGAATTTCACGCTTTCGGGTTTCCGTCCCGTCGATGAAAACGAGCCGGCTACTCATGTCAGTTACTTTGAAGCCGACGCTTTTGCGAATTGGACGGGGGCGCGTCTGCCTACAGAGTTCGAGTGGGAACGCGCCGCGGCGAAGATCGACATCGAAGGAAATTTCGTCGAAAGCGAAATATTTCACCCGTGCCCAGCGCCGGTTTCCGCGGACGATCTTCACCAAATGTTTGGCGACATCTGGGAATGGACTCGCAGCGCCTACTCACCCTACCCCGGGTATCGCGCTGCACCGGGCGCGCTCGGCGAATACAATGGGAAGTTCATGTGCAATCAGTACGTTTTGCGTGGTGGTTCCTGCGCCACGTCGCAGAGTCACATTCGCCGCACCTACCGCAATTTCTTTCAGCCTGAAAAGCGCTGGCAATTCACCGGCATTCGACTGGCCCGCGACCCGAAATGAGTCACGAATCTCCCGCAGCTGTGCTCGATCGCGAGCCGGCCACCTCTGAGTTTTTTTCAGATGTTGTGGCGGGTCTTTCCAGCGAGCCGCGCGTGCTTCCTTGCAAATACTTTTACGACGCGCGCGGAGCGGCCTTGTTCCAAAAGATTTGCGAATTGCCCGAATATTACATTACCCGGACCGAGATCGACATTCTGGATCGGCATCGCGCGGAAATCGCAGCGCATCTTGGAGCAAACATTGAACTGATCGGACTCGGCACCGGCGCCGGCACAAAGACCCGAATTCTGATCGAAGCGCTCGAAAAGCCCGCCGTCTATATCCCGGTCGATATTTCGGAGAAGCAGCTTCGCCAATCGACGGGGCTTTTCCGGCAGATCTTTCCCACTCTCGAGATTCTTCCAGTCTGTGCCGATTACCTTCAGCCGTTCGATCTTCCCTCGCCTCGCCACAAAGCCGCGCGCAACATCGTTTACTTCCCGGGATCGACTATCGGCAACTTCGATCCAATCGGAGCCACTGAATTCTTGCAACGTGTTGCCGATTTTTGCGGCCGTGAGGGCGGGCTGCTCATCGGGGTCGATTTACAGAAGGATCGACACGTAATCGAGGCTGCCTACAACGACAAAGCAGGCGTCACCGCACAATTTAATCTGAATTTGCTTGTGCGCGCCAATCGCGAGATCGGCGCGGACTTTGACCTGCGATACTGGCGCCATTACGCGAACTATGATTCAAGCAACAGTCGAATCGAGATGTACTTAATCAGCGAACGGGACCAAAACGTTCATATCGAAGATCGACAATTCGACTTCCGCGCCGGTGAAAGAATTCTCACGGAATATTCCTACAAGCACACGCGGGAAAGTTTCGCGGCACTCGCAGGCAAGGCAGGATTCGATTTTGAAAAGATGTGGACGGACCAGGCGGCCTTGGTCGGCGTCTTTTATTTTACGTGTAGCCGGGGTCGCTGACTCCGGCCCCCGAAACGTTCGGGGCTACAATGAACGCGCTGGTCGAACTGGTCGAAGTCAGCAAGCGTTACACCGATGCGACAGCACTACATTCGACGAATCTTTCGGTGGAACTCGGCAAAACGACGGTCTTGATCGGACCCAGCGGTTGCGGCAAATCGACCCTGCTAAGGCTCATCATAGGACTGGTCGAACCGGATTCGGGCACGATCACCTTCGACGGCTCACAGATCACGTCTGGTAACATCGACATGTTGCGACGCCGGATCGGTTACGTCATTCAAGAAGGCGGCCTGTTTCCGCATCTGACCGCGCGCGCGAACGTTCTGTTAATGGCACGCCATCTCGGAAAATCCGACGAAGAAATGCGGGCGCGGCTTCTGGAACTGTGCGAACTGACAAGATTTTCCGGCAATTTACTCTCGCGATATCCTGCCGAACTGTCGGGCGGTCAGCGTCAACGCGTCAGCTTGATGCGAGCGTTGATGCTTTCACCCGAATTGCTGCTCCTCGACGAACCACTCGGCGCACTCGATCCGCTCGTGCGTGCGTCTTTGCAAAAAGATCTAAAGGAAATATTCGGACGCTTACGACAAACATCGCTCTTCGTCACCCACGATCTGGCGGAAGCAGCCTATTTCGGTAATGAAATCGTGCTCATGAACGAAGGCCGGATCGTGCAACAAGGTTCGATTGCCAATCTTCACGAAAAACCGGCCAATGATTTCGTACGCGAATTCATCAATTCGCAACGTGCGCTTGTGCTCACATGAAATCGTTGCTGGATTCGACGTTGCTCGGGCGCGTCGCGCCGTCGCTACCATTCGTGATTCTTTTCGCGATTGCTTTGCCCGCAAATGCGCAGTCCATCGTTATCGGTTCGAAAAAATTCACTGAATCCTACGTGCTCGGCGAGATCGCGAAACGGACGCTAAACGACGCCGGCGTTTCGGCCAACCATCGTCAGGGGATGGGCGGCACAATTATTTTGTGGCAGGCGCTTCGCAGCGGACAAATCGATGCGTATCCAGAATACACAGGAACGATCGCCGAAGAAATATTGAAAGATCGACGAGCGGTTCCTCGCGAGGCGCTGACAAAATTCGGCGTCGGGATGACGGAGCCACTCGGATTCAATAACACGTACGCGCTCGTTATGCGACGTGATCGGGCGCAAAAATTAGGTGTTCACACCATCAGCGACGTGCGAAACCATCCCGAGCTGAAAATTGGACTCACCCACGAATTTCTGAATCGGCAAGACGGCTGGCGACCGCTCGCGGCCCGTTACCAGTTGAATCCACAAAGCGTGATTGGAATCGATCATGCACTGGGTTACGCGGCGCTCCAGAATGGCTCGATCGACGTGAAAGACGCCTACTCGACCGATGCAAAGATTGCCGAATACGATCTCGTCACCCTCGAAGACGATCTGAAGTTCTTTCCGCGATACGACGCTGTTTTTCTGTACCGACTTTCACTTTCACCGAAGGCCGTGACCTGCCTCCGCACGTTGGAAGGAAAAATCGACGAAGCAGAAATGATTCGGCTCAATGCCGAAGCCGAGCGCACGAAGAATTACACGAGAGGGGCAAACTTGTATTTCGGAGGCGGCGCGAAATCAATAAGCACTCTGTCGGGAGAATCGTTCACGCATCAGCTTACCCGGTGGACGATCCGTCATTTACAACTGGCGGGTTTTTCGCTGCTGCTGGCTGTGATTGTGGGAATTCCCCTCGGCATCTTCGCGAGCCGCGGCGGCCCGGTTGGGCATACGATTCTTGGCTTCGCCAGTGTTGTGCAAACAATCCCGTCGCTGGCGTTGCTCGCCTTGCTCGTTCCCCTCCCCTTTTTTGGGATCAGCGTCCGCACCGCGATTGCCGCGCTTTTTCTTTACGGATTGCTGCCGATTGTGCGTAACACCGCGAGCGGCCTCCAGGACATTCCTCGATCGTTGCGCGAATCGGCGGTTGCCTTGGGACTCAATCCGATGGCGCGGCTCTGGCAAATTTATCTGCCGATGGCATCGCGCTCGATTTTATCCGGAATTAAAACCAGCGCGGTGATCAACGTAGGAACGGCTACGCTTGCAGCGTTGATCGGCGCTGGTGGTTTGGGCGAGCCGATCCTGAGCGGACTGAATCTGAACGATCACGTCACAATTTTGGAGGGCGCCATTCCCGCCGCGCTGCTTGCACTAATCGTCCAGTGGCTCTTCGATTTGCTCGATCGCGTTTTTATCCCAAAGGGGCTGCGTTTATAGAGTAGCGTCAGCATTTCGCTTGCGTGTGAGGTCGGGTCGCAAGCTGGGAAGCTTGCGCTACATTTGACAATGGCAATCACATCGATCAATCCGGCGACAGGCGAAAAGCTGAAGGATTTTCAGGCTTTCGATGACGACCAAATCGAAAAGTGCCTCAACCGCGCCGAGCGCGCGTTTTCGCATCACCGTCGGGAACCGTTTGCGAAGCGGGCGCAACTCATGATGGCGGCGGCATCATTGCTCGAGCAAGAGAAAGACGAACTCGCTCGGACAATCACCCTGGAAATGGGAAAATTATTTCGCGCCGCAGTTGAAGAAGTCGAGAAATGCGTGCGCGGTTGTCGATTTTACGCCGAGAACGGCGAGCGTTTTTTAGAAGACGAACCTGCGCAGACCGATGCCGCTCGGAGTTACGTGCGCTACGAACCGCTTGGACCGGTTCTCGCCATTATGCCGTGGAATTTCCCATTCTGGCAGGTGTTTCGATTTGCCGCGCCTGCGTTGATCGCGGGAAACGTGGGAGTCCTGAAACATGCGGCCAATGTGCCGCAATGCGCGCTCGCGATTGAGAAAATCTTTTGCCGGGCCGGATTCGAAGAGGGCGCGTTTCAGGCGCTACTGATCGAAGCCAAACAAGTCGAAAAGGTGATTGTCGACCCACGCATCAAAGCGGTGACGCTTACCGGCAGCGAAAAAGCCGGAAGCGAAGTCGCGAGCATTGCTGCGCGGGAAATCAAAAAGAGCGTGCTCGAGCTGGGCGGCAGCGATCCTTTCATTGTGATGCCAAGTGCGGATTTCGAATCTGCGCTCGAAACTGCAGTCAAAGCGCGCACCATTAACAGCGGACAATCGTGCATCGCAGCGAAGAGGTTTGCGGTCGCCGACGAAATTTACGACCGATTTCTTGAGCAATTCGTTCAACGCATGCGCGAATTGAAAGTCGGCGATCCATTCGACGAGACGACTGATATTGGTCCGCTTGCGACGGAACAAATCCTGGAAGGCGTGCACGATCAGGTCCAGAAATCGATCGCACTAGGCGCAAAATTGTTGACCGGCGGAAATCGAATCCACGGTCTGGGATTTTTTTACGAGCCGACAGTTCTTGTCGATGTCCCAAAAGAATCGCCAGCTTACCGCGAAGAAGTTTTCGGTCCGGTCGCGTCTGTTTTCCGCGTCCGCGATACTGCCGACGCGATCGAGCTCGCAAACGACAGCACGTTTGGCCTCGGTGCCAGCGCGTGGACTAATGATCCCGCCGAGAAGGAACTCTTCGCGTCAGAACTCGAAGCTGGAATGGTTTTCATCAACGCCATGGTCGCGTCCGATCCCAGATTGCCCTTCGGCGGTGTGAAACGCTCCGGGTTCGGCCGTGAGCTCGGCGCTGCGGGCATTCGCGAGTTCACAAACGCGAAAACGATCTGGGTTTCGTAGATAGGGCACGACCGGCGGGCGCGCCGCTCGTGATCTAGTCATTTCGCATTGCACTGACGCTTCGCTGTCACGCATCCTCTTGTGATGGCGAAGCCGGCGCACGCTTCCGTTTTTGTTCCGCATCCGCCGGGTTTTCGCCCACGGCGCGGACTGAACTGGGCATTTATCGGTCTGCTCTACACATCGTTTTACATGTGCCGCTACAATCTGCCGCTCGCGAGCAGCGAGATCAGGAACGAGCTGGGATTCAGTAAGGCGCAGATCGGGTCGATCATCACCACTGCGCTGCTGGCATACGCCTGTGGCCAAATCGTTAACGGACTCCTGGCCGACCGCTTTGGCGGGAAACGCGCCATGCTGATCGGTGCAGCGGGAACCATCGTCATGAACATTGCTTTCGGCGTCGCATCATTCTGGGGATTGCTTTGGCTCTTTGTAGTGATTCGTGGAATCGACGGCTACCTCCAGGCGTTCGGTTCTCCGGGAATGGTGAAGATTAATACAGCGTGGTTCCGTCACACTGAGCGCGGTGGATTCGCTGGGATTTTTGGATTCATGATTAACCTGGGACGATTCGGAATCAATAATCTCGGAGCGGCCTTGCTCGGGGGCTTCGTCTTTCTTGGCTTGATCCGGATTCCGCCATTGCATTGGCGTTGGCTGTTTTGGGTTCCCGCCGGAATCGCGCTTGTCGTTGCGATCTGCATGGCCTTGATCGTGAAAGACACGCCTGAAGAAGCCGGGTTTCCTCCGGTAAACCCTCACGAAGAGACCGGTGGCGACGTTCGGGTCAGAGTCTTCGACGTATTCAAGATCATTGTCACAAATCCAGTCGTCTGGGTTGTGGCGTGCGCATACGCATGCACCGGCGCGGTGCGCCAGGGTATCGACCAATGGTTCCCGCTCTTCATGCGCGAAGTGCATCACGTCGATTTCCAGTCGGCGCAATTTCAAATACTTGCCGCCTCAATCCCGTTTGTGGCTTCCGCAGGTTCGCTGATTTCCGGCTTCGTTTCCGACAAACTTTTTCACGGTCGGCGCGCGCCGGTTGCGGCATTTCTCTACTTTCTGGAAACCGGGATCATTCTTGCCGCAGCGCAGTTCCACTCAATCAATGCCGCCACCTTGTTCCTGGTTTTGATTTCGCTCACCGCAAATTCCACGCACTCCGTTCTGGGAACTGCGGCCGCGATGGATATCGGCGGCGCGAAAATGGCCGGGTTTACCGCTGGCGTGATCGATTCTTTCCAATATTTCGGCGGAAGTCTGGCCGGCATTTTTCTTGGCGCGCTTCTCGATCGAAGCTGGGGCAATTATTTTTATTTTATGGCGCCGTTTGGTGTCATCGGCGGCGTTTGAT
>Ga0207684_10002197_pt1 | contig 19944 bp, 20 predicted proteins | sample KBSK5501metaG_FD_184342 | JGI IMG/M metagenome (GOLD analysis project Ga0207684, IMG submission 184342) | Corn, switchgrass and miscanthus rhizosphere microbial communities from Kellogg Biological Station, Michigan, USA - KBS K5-50-1 metaG... | ecosystem: Host-associated > Plants > Roots >...
TCGGATCGGTCGCTGTTTTAAGCTGGTTCGTGATTTGGGCGTCAAGCTTGGAGTCAATGCGACTGACGAAGAAACTGGCGACGCTGGCGATGCGGCTCACGTCGGCGCCGCTAGCCGCACGCGCGGCCAGACCTTCGATGTAAGCGTTTGCGACCCGTTCGTAAACGTCGCGCGAAAAAAGGAGGGTGACGTTGACGTTGATGCCTTCGCTGATCAGTTGGCGAACCGCTTGGATGCCTTCGGGAGTGGCCGGAACCTTGACCATGAGATTTTCACGACCCACTGTTTTCCAGAGCCGCCGCGCTTCCTGCAGCGTCCCGGCCGTATCATTCGCCAGCAACGGCGAGACCTCGAGGCTCACGTAGCCGTCGTGGCGCTTGCTTTCGTCGTACACGGGACGCAGGATATCTGCAGCGTCCTGAACGTCTTTGACAGCGATTTTTTCGTAGAGACCCTTGGCATCCAGGCCGGCCGATGCCTTGCTCTCGATCACCGACTCATAATCGGTGCTGCCTACGATTGCCTTCTCGAAGATCGCTGGATTCGAAGTAACACCACGTAAGCCATCTTCCACAACCAGGCGCTTCAGCTCTCCACTGGTGATCAAGCTCCGGCGGATGTAATCCAGCCAGACGGACTGCCCAAAATCAGAGAGTCCTCTCAGCGGATTTGCTTCTTTGGGAATGCTCAGTGCTGCCGTTGTCATTTTGCTTACCTTTCTTTACGTGCTGATCTCTGCACTAAATTCCTCAGTCGGCGTGTGCTGTGCTCTTCAAAGCTTCCACACCGCATTTCGCTTCAAAGGCTTCAATTTTGGCTAAACGCCGAAGGTGCCGTTCCTCCTGCGACTGTTTGGCGCCCACAAATGCGCCAACAAGTTCATGCGCCAGCGCTTCGCCAATCACGCGACCTCCCAGGACCAGCACATTCATATGATCGTGCTCGACGCCCTGGTGAGCGGAGTACGTGTCGTGGCACAGGCCGGCGCGAATACCTCGAAACTTGTTCGCGGCCACCGATGCGCCAACTCCGCTTCCGCAGATCAGCACGGCGCGCTCCACGCGCTCGCTGAGAATCGCCGCAGCAACCGCTTCCGCAAAGTCCGGATAATCGACCGGAGTCGTGTCGCAGGTGCCTAGGTCTTCGACGGTGTGCCCTAAGCCGCCGAGATATTCGACGACCTTCTCCTTCAGCGAAAACCCGGCGTGGTCGGAAGCAACGGCAACATGCATAGTCATTTCACCTCTGCGAGCTGCGCTCTCGCAGCTTCGACTACATGATCAGTTGTAAATCCAAATTCCTTTTGCAACACCTTCAACGGCGCTGAAGCTCCGAATGTCTTCATTCCTAAGATCGCCCCGTCGATACCCACATAGCGGCACCATCCGAACGTTGACGCCTGTTCGACCGCCACGCGAGCCTTCACAGATGGGGGCAACACGCTTCGCTGGTACTCTGCACTCTGTCTTTCAAATAGCTCCCAGGAAGGCATACTCACAACGCGTGCGCGAATCCCTTGCCGGGTCAGTTCCTCGTAAGCCTCGACACACAAGGACACCTCGCTTCCCGTCGCCATCAGTAGTACATCCGGATTACCGCCGTCCGCATCAGCGAGCACGTAGGCCCCTTGCGCGAGACCACTTGCGGAAGCAAATCGCTTCCGGTCAAAGGTGGGCAGATTTTGTCGCGTCAGGATTAACGCTACCGGCTGCCGCGGCATGGCGAGAATCGTTCTCCACGCTTCTGCAACCTCATTTGCATCGCCGGGACGCAGCACCACCAGGTTCGGAATGGCGCGTAGTGAAATCAGATGTTCGATGGGCTGGTGCGTTGGGCCATCTTCGCCGACACCGATGGAATCGTGCGTGAAGACGTGGATCACGGGAATTTCCATCAACGCGCTGAGCCGGATCGCACCTCGTCCATAGTCGCTGAAAATCAGGAACCCCGACCCGAAGGGTCGCAACTTCGACAGCGCGAGACCGTTGAGAATCGCGCCCATTGAGTGTTCACGGATCCCAAAGTGCAGATTGCGGCCTGATCGACTGTCGGCTTGAAAATCGCCCGCACTCGGGAACGTCAGTCGCGTTTTGGTGGACGGAGTAAGGTCCGCAGAGCCACCGATCATCCAGGGAAGATTCGGCGCGATGGCATTGAGGACTTTGGCAGAGGCATCACGCCCGGACACTCCCTTGCTATCAGCTGGAAAAACGGGAATGTCCTTCGACCAGTTCACCGGCAGCTCGCGTTTTTGAATTTGATCGAGCTCCGCGGCAAGTTCGGGAAATTGTTTCCGGTACTCAGCGAACTGTTTCTCCCACCGTTCGCGCGCCTCGCGGCCCCTCCGTCCAATCCCGGACTCGAGGTGCTCGTATACCCCGCTGGGAACCAAGAACTTGGCGTCGGCCGGCCAGCCGTACGCCTGCTTTACCAGCTTAATCTCCTCTTCGCCGAGCGGCTCGCCGTGCGCCGCACTCGTGTCTTGACGATGGGGAGAACCATAGCCGATATGACTATCAACGATTACGATCGATGGTCTGCCTGTCGTGCCCGCGGCATTCCGGAGCGCGTTCTCAATGCGATCCAGATCGTTGGCATCCCCGACACGAACGACGTTCCATCCATACGCCAGAAATCTCCCGGCGACGTCTTCGGTGAACGCGATATCGGTTTTGCCTTCGATAGTGATGTGATTGTTGTCATAGATCCAGCAGAGATTATCGAGCTTCAGGTGCCCGGCAACCGACGCTGCCTCGCTCGAGATTCCTTCCATCATGCAGCCATCGCCGCAGAGTGCGTAAATGCGGTAGCCGAACAATTCAAAATCTGGCTTGTTGTAACGCGCGGCGAGCCACTTTTCGGCAATGGCCATGCCCACACTCGTGGCAACGCCCTGTCCCAACGGGCCCGTCGTTGTTTCCACGCCCGAGGTCCAGCGGTACTCCGGGTGTCCAGCGCAGCGGCTCCCGAATTGCCGGAAAGACTTGAGGTCATCGAGCGTGACCGAGGGGCGGCCCAGAATTTCATATTCTGGATCGACGGCTTTCACTCTTGCGAGATGCAGAATTGTGTACAACAAAGTCGATGCATGCCCCGCGGAAAGCACGAAGCGATCGCGATTCATCCAAATGGGATCTTCCGGGTCGAACTTTAGAAGCCTTTGCCAAAGACAGTAAACCGTGGGTGACATGCCCATCGGCGTGCCGGGGTGGCCGGAATTCGCCTGCTGGATCGCGTCGATGGCCAGTGTCCTCATCGTGTTCACGCACACCTGATCGAGATCCAACACCGTCTGAGTCGTTGACATCATGCTGCTCGCTTTCTAAAGCAACCGCTGAGTTTCTTTCGCCACATTTTCAAATCCGTTTCTTCGCGTTTCCGCATCACGCGCCCACTTTGCGCCTATTTCGATCACGGATTCTTTCGAGTTTCTGTGTCCCGTTTTCAACTCCTGCGACAACTTTCGCCTGCACTTCGTCGACCCAGTTGAAAGATTTCGTGACCATTCCTACCAGCTCTGCGCGACCTCAACCTCCAGCGCTGGACGGAACATCCCGCCGGTTTCGTGCCCAGACGAACGCTGAAATTGGCGAGGTGTCATGCCCACCAAATTGCCAAACACTGTTGTGAAGTGCGCCTGGTTTTCGAAACCAACTTCAAGCGCGACGTCTACAATCTTCGCGTCATCTTGACGGAGAAGTTCCTTCGAACGATTGATGCGTTCTTGCAAGACGAACTGATGCGGCGCCAAGCCGGTGCTGCGCTTAAACAACTTGGAGAAATGCGATTGGCTCATCTCCGCCAACCTGCACAACGCGTTCACCGCGAGCGGCTGGTCTAAATGATGTCGGATGTACTCGACAACGCGTGCCAGGCGTCGCGGAGGCATTCCGAACTGCTGCTCGCAAGGAAGATATGACGCTTGGACAAAGGCATCGGCCAGTTCGCACGCAAAATCGAGCGTGACGCCCCCTGCTCGCATCACGAGAAGATTCACGCCATCGTCCTGAACTCCTTGGCGCGCCGAGTGCAAGTCATGGCACAAAGCCGCGCGTACGCCAGGATGCTTATTGGCCAACACGGAAGCTCCGATCGCCCTAGAGCAGATCAGCACACCGCGTTCGACGCGGCCCGTGTAGACAGCTGACGACAGTTGATCCGTTATGTTCTGGTAGTCCTCGCCTCCGCAAACATTCGCCGGACAAATATCTTCGGCAGAGTGTCCCTGTCCGGCAAATCTGCCTTTCAAACGTTCCTTACATTCAAGTCCGATCCGGTCCGAACCAAGCCCTATCCGCACGATGGCTCCTCAAAGCAAATTCGCCAGCCTGTATTGCAACGCGTCTGCCAATTGGCAAGCGCTCGCGGTAACGGCAAGTCATTGAAAGTGAAGGAGGATGAATGAAAAGCAGGGGACACGCTGTTCCAGCGCCCGATCGCGCGTGACGACCTCGACGTTTCCGTCAAAGCCTCGCCATGAGCGGCGGACAAACCGAACTCTTGGATCCGGCGCCAGAACGTCTTCTATCCACTGAAAACAGGATGGATGGCAGATTTTCCCGGCAAGCCTCACTAATGGACACGGAAATGCTTCATGAGCAAAGAGGAAAGGGAGATCGCCAGTGAACCACTCATCGATATCCGCCCAATGCGGTGGGCATGCCTGCGCCGGAGTAGCCGACAGCCGTCTCCACAGTTCCCGAGCGAGGAACAATCACCTTCGGCCGCACTCCCGCGCGGCGGCCAGTTACACGTCCCGCAGATTTGTCCCAGATCAACGGGAAGGCCACGAGTGGGAATCTGTCCAGGAGATGTTCCTAGCCTCGCGTCCGAGATTCGTCGCGCTGGCCTACTCCATTTTGCGGAATAAGGAAGACGCTGAGGACGCAGTTCAGGATGCCTTGGTGTCGGCCTATCTTCACTTACGCGCCTTCGAAGGCCGATCCGCGTTTAGGACCTGGTTCACGCGCATCGTCTTGAATGCTGCTCTGATGATCCGGCGAAAACGAAAGCGCTCGTGGAACGAGTCCCAGCGAGAATCTAGCACGATGGATGACACTCATTGGATGGAAAGGGTCCCGACCGCGCAACCGGATCCGGAAATGATGTACGCCGAAGAAGAGACACTCCAGTTGATTGATGTTCTGATCGGGAGAATGAGTCCCGTACTTCGTCAGGTATTTACGATGACGTATTACCAGGAAATGTCCAACGAAGAAGCAGGCGCCTTATTGGGCGTTACGACAGGAACCTTTAAGTCACGACTCTTTCGCGCCAGGCGACATCTCATGACTCTAGCGCAGCGTTCTCTCGTGGCCCCCATCCGCAGAGCTGCGCATTCTCCATTTTCTTTCGACAAAGCTAATTTTCAGACCCTTACCGCAAAGCCCGCGGAGATTTCGTCTCCAGAAATAGCGTTCTCATGACACAGCCGACACTGCTCCTCTTCCGCTTCAAGGAAACCCAATGTCAGTGACTACGAAAGATTCGATCGAGATGGAAAAGCCCGAATGGCTGACTCAGATGGAAAACGTTCTCGAAGTGCTCAACGAGGGAGTCATTGTCGCGAGCGACCAACATCGGATTCTATCTGCGAACTCGCGGTTTGTGGAAATGACCGGCTTTCCCCGGCATGAGTTGATCGGGTTCGACGCTTCCTCCTTCTATTCCTCACAGGAATGGGGTTTTCTGACACAACAGGTTGACATCGCGTTCAGTGCCGGCCACAACCGGCATTCCTTCGTTCTTCCTCAAAGAGGCGGCGGGCGTTTGCCCGTCATCATCAGTTCCCGGACGATTCGCAATTCTGCGGGTCGGTTTGGGATTCTGACCTTCACGGATATCTCGGAGCAAGTGCGAGCAGAGCAGGAACTTCGGTCCGCAAACGTGGAGCTCAGGAAGCGCCAGATGGAAATCGAGGAAGATCTGCGGCTTGCCGCACGCGTGCAACGCAGCCTCGCGCCAAAATCTGTCCTCTGGAACACCATGAGCGTCGATTCCTTCTATCATCCCGTGCACTCGATCGGAGGCGATTTTGCCCTGGTGAATTCACTGGACGATGAGCATCTTAGCTTGCTGGTCTGTGACGTTTCCGGCCACGGTATCGGTTCGGCGCTGGTCGCGAACCGCATCTATTCCGAGACAACTGCACATCTTCGGAGTGGGATGCCGTTCGTTGAAATGTTTGGGGAGCTGAATCGCTTCCTCATTGAGGAAATTGATAGCTCTGGAATGTTTGTCACCGCGGCCGCTGCTCGGATTGATGCGCATCAGCGCAAACTGCACTTTGCCGGTGCCGGCCATCCGCCGGCAATGGTTGCGCGTCGTGGACAAGAGCCGCTTCTACTCGAGTCTCGCAGCATGATTCTCGGATCGTTCCCTGATGCGGTGGATGTGACAAGCGGCCTCGAAGTGCAACTCCAACCCGATGATCGCGTCCTGTTGTACACCGACGGGATCACGGAAGCGTTCAACCCTCGCGGAGAGATGCTCGGCATCGAAGGAGTCCAGGAAATCGTTCGTCAAACATCTTCCCTGCCTCCCGACAAGATGAAACAAGGCATTCTCAATGGCGTAGCTGCCTGGCGGGAGGGTCCGCCAACTGATGATGTTTCCCTAGTGCTGGTGCACGTTCGCTGATAAGGACTGGATTTGAGGATCAAGGAGAGATGCATGAAATTCAGATGCGCCACGGCACTAGTTGGAGCTACTTCGCTTCTTATCGGGCTGGTAATTCCTGTTGGGAGCGCGCAACAGGTTTCCGGCCCAGTCAAGGTAGTTCAGCTCATAGGTCTGGCAGGCATCAAAGATAAGGCAAAAGGAACTCTGAGTGTTGAGAACGGACACCTGCATTTTGTCCACGGTAAAGCTAGCTTCGACTTAAGCGCCGCTTCCATTCGAGACGTCGTCACCGGCGCTGACTCCCAAAGAGCCGTCGGCGGGACGATTGGCATGATGAGCATGGCCGCGCCTTACGGCGGGGGCCGGGTCCTGAGTTTATTCCGCACAAAAATCGACACGCTCACCGTCCTGTTTCGCGATGCTGACGGGGGCCTGCACGGCGCAATCTTCACGATGCCGGTCGGCATGGCCGACGTGATTAAGAAAGGGCTGGTGGCACAGGGCGCTCACACGGCCGCTCCGGGAGAGTCCACCGCCGTCGCAACTCCTGCTCCCTCCCGTGCTTCACTCAACAAGGAGCAAAAATGATGAAGCGCATCCTTCACACGGGAATCCGGCTGTTCCTCCTCACTGTGGTTTTCGCTGCCTCTCCACTGCTCGCTCAGAAAAACAAACCTGCAAAGATCAAGGCGGCGGCGCTCCAGGTTGAGATGATTGAATCTGACGAAATCAAACTACCTGCTGAATTCCAGGTTGCCCTTTACGAAAACCTGATTCGCCAACTCGAGAAGAATGGATTTTCGCATGTGTATCGCGACGGCGACCGCAACGCCGCGAGTGTGGCCGATCTCGTCGTCCTTCATAGCACGGTTCGGGGCTTCAAGGCGGGCAGCGAGAGGGCCCGCCAGGTGACCACCGTTTCCGGCGCCACGTCAATCACGGTCCATTGCCAGTTCACGCGCTCGGACGGAACGTCCCTTCTCGAGCAGGATGTAAACGGCAAGGTCCGCTTCTTCGGCGGAAATCTCAGGGCTACCTACGATTTCGCCAAAAAGGCCGCGCATGTCACACATGAAAACTTTTCCGCAACCGAAAGTAAATAATGATCAGGAGAGAAGGTCCGGACACCGAGGAGATCTTTTGTTGATGTTGACGCTATACAGCAGTCCCGAGTTGCTCTCGGTAGTGCGTGGAACAGTTGAGCGCCTGACTGAGTACCTGGGATTCCCGATAACGGAGTCCACATCGATCACTCGCGCGGTCGATGAAGCTTTGACCAACATCGTGCGGCATTCCTACGGCAATCGTCCGCGCCAACCGATCACCATGTACTTTCGACGAGCGAGGCGGCGCCGGCAGAGCGGAGAAGTTGCCAGCGGACTCGAAATACTCCTTTGTGACCGAGGCCCGGCAGTTGACCCGCGCAAATTCCGAGGGAGGCCACTTGAAGAGGTACGGCCAGGGGGATTGGGCTTGCACTTCATCCGTCAGGCTATGGATATCGTAGAGTTCAGCCGCAAGAGCGCGACGAACCGGCTGCGACTTGTGAAATATCTGGCGCCGTCCACACAACGCTGTGTGAGCGAGAAGACACTGTGAAGATTTTCACTCGGCGCCTGGACAAAACGACAATCTTCGATGTGTCAGGAGACATCGATTTTGCGAACTCGCCGGAATTACGTCAATCGGTATTGCATGAAATACGAGAAGCTTACGCGCCGCGTCTGGTATTGAATCTCAGCCAAGTCCGCTACATCGATAGCTCCGGCGTCGCTTCATTGGTCGAAGGATTGAAAGCGTCCCGTGATCTCGGTTCCCGTTTCATTTTGATCGGGCTGAGCACGTCCGCCCGAGAGGTTTTGCAACTCTCACGTCTGCTCAAGGTTTTTGAGATCTACGAGAACGAGGAGCAGGCGCTGGCTTCTTGATATGGAACTCGTCACTCAAATCGGCGACGGTACACTGAACGGGTTGAGCTATATCGGCTCGCTCGCGTCACTCGGAGGGCGGGCGGCCTACTACACGTTGGTGGCGCCGTTTCAAGGAAAGCCGCTGCGCTTGCAGCGCGCAATATCACAGGCGATGGAAACGGGCGTCCGCGCCTTGCCCATCCTTTCTCTGATTACTTTTTTCATTGGCCTGATCCTGGCGTTGCAAGCGGCTTATGAGCTTCGCCGATTTGGCGCGATTAGTGCCGTGGCCACCGCGGTTGCCGTCACGATGTCACGCGAGCTTGGCCCCTTAATCACTGCCATCGTTGTAATCGGGCGGTCTGGGTCTGCGTTCGCTGCCGAAATCGGAACGATGAAAGTGAGCGAAGAAATCGACGCCCTGGAAACAATGGCGATCAGCCCGATTCGCTTTCTGATTGCTCCGAAATTCTTGGCCATGATGGTGATGTTGCCTTGCTTGACGATCTGGGCCAACGCTATGGGCATTCTCGGAGGGTCGCTGTTCGGCGTCGCGCAAGCTGATTTCACTTTTGTGCGCTACATCAGAGCTTCGATCGACTCTCTGCTACTGCGGGACATCACTACCGGGCTGATCAAAAGTGTGATGTTTGGAATCACCATCACGGCCGTTGGGTGCCTGGAGGGACTTCAAACAGCGGGAGGCGCCGAACAAGTCGGCCGATCCACAACCCGCGCCGTGGTCATATCCATCTTTCTGGTTGTCTTGGTGGATTTGTTCTTCACGACCCTTTTCTTTTTTTTAGGTGGCCATTGATTCCCTCGGAGCAAGTGATGGCAACAGGCCAAATAGCTTCGCCGTCTCATCCCGGAGCAGTGATTTCGGTGCGCGATCTGCGCGTCAGCTACGGCGAGCGCGAGATTCTTCACGGCATCAGTTTCGACGTCCTGCAAGGCGAAACACTGGTCATCTTGGGTGGTTCTGGGTCCGGAAAAAGCACGCTTCTTCGCACCCTCGTAGGTCTGGAGCAGTCGAGCGCGGGAGAAATTTGGATTAACGGCCGTAACATCGCGACAACCTCTGCCGCCGAGATGGACGAAATCCGCAAGAAGATCGGCATGTCCTTTCAGGGGGGCGCGCTGTTCGGCTCAATGACCGTGGGCGAAAATGTGGCCCTTCCACTTCGAGAACACACGCACCTAGCGGACTCCACGATTGAAGTCATCCTTCGCCTCAAGCTTGAGCAGGTGGGCCTTGAGGGATTCGAATACTACACGCCTTCACAGCTCAGCGGCGGCATGAAGAAGCGCGCCGCTGTGGCCCGCGCGCTGGCGATGGACCCGGAGATCCTGTTTTTCGACGAGCCGTCGGCTGGACTGGATCCCATCATCGCGGCGGGTATTGACCAACTAATTCTGGAACTCAAGCGTGCGTTCCACATGACCATCATTGTGGTTACGCACGAGCTGGCAAGCGCGTTCGTGATCGCCGACCGCATGCTCTTGATCGACAAAGGCAACATCGTGGCGCTCGGCACGACCGAAGAGATGCGGTCCAGCACGCAACCTAGGGTCCGGCAATTCCTTGATCGTATTGCCGAACCCGAAGTTTCCGGGGAATTGGATTACCTGCAAATGCTGACAGCAGAGCGTCCCAATGCGCATAGCGCTGCAGGAAAGAGAGGAAAGTGATGCAATCTAAACGCGAGCAAGTGCTAGTCGGTTTGTTTGTGCTCGTCGCGGTGGCGGTGCTGTTTGGTACGGTATTCGCCGTGAGTGGCGCCTACGGGCGGTCCACGACAAAGTTTCATACATATCTCACCTTCGCGGGAGGGCTCGAGCCCGGAGCGACGGTGCGCTACGCGGGCGGACCGAAAGTCGGCCGCGTTGACAGTGTCCAGCTCGATCCGCAGAATCCAGCCCGGCTGGACATCGTGTTCAGCGTGCAGTCCGATCTTCCCGTCAAGACCGATAGCAACGTAAAGATCATGAGCATGAGCCCGCTGGGGGACAATCACCTTGAGATTTACCCGGGCAGCGCGCAAGCACCGAGAGCAGCAAGCGGCGCCGCACTCCCCTCGCTAAAGTATGTGGATTTCAACGCTCTGACCGCGCAGCTCGATGATCTCAATCCCCAGGCCCAGGAATTGATTCGCAACTTGAATGATCGAGCGTCGGAAGTGAAAGAGACCATCGCGCGTGTAAACGATTTGCTCGGTCCGCAGAACCGCGCGAATCTTGCCGCAACGATCGCCAATGCGCGTGGAATGCTCGAAGAAAACCGTCCTCAAATCAAGACCACACTTCACAACGTGAACGCCGTCAGCGAGAAACTGCAACCCGTTCTGGAAGATTTTCGAAAAACTTCCGAGCAAGCAAATCAGACGTTGAACCATGTCGATGCCATGGTGGGCGAGAATCGCGCGGACGTCCGCCAAGCTGTCGTCGAGCTGCGCCGCACGCTTACAAACATGACCGACGCCACTGCGCGGCTTGACCAAACCCTCGACGTCAATTCAGAAAACATCGACGAACTGCTCGACAATATGCGCCACGTTACCGAGAACCTGAAGGAATTTACCTCAACGATTAAGACCCGCCCGTACACGCTTATCCGCGCGAGCAATCCGCGAGAACACAAAACAGGAGAACAACAATGAAACGCAAGTTTCTTTTTCCGGCGCTCATGCTCTGTCTCGGAATCCTAAATGGCTGCGGCGCCGCGCGGCCAAGCAAATTCTATCAGCTAACGCCTCCCAACGACAAAACCCCCGGAGCCGATCCGGCCCCGTTCCCTGTCACGCTGCTCATCGGGCCGATCACCACGTCGCATCTATATCGCGACGACCACATCGTCTACACCTCGAATGGAGAGACGATGGGCACGTACGAGTATCAGCGTTGGGCGGAGCCGCCTTCCGAAATGATTAGCGATGTCCTGCTCCGAGAGCTACAAGAATCGGAGCGTTACCAGCACATCTATTCCTTGCGGAGCGATGTTCGCGGGGACTATGTTCTCCGAGGGCGCTTATACGACTTCCGGGAGATTGACGGAAACGGGTTGTCAGCGCGCGTGGCCTTTGATTTCGAGCTGCGTGATTCCAAGACTGGGATCACAGTCTGGAATCGCTCTTACTCGCACGACGAACCTGTGAACGGAAAGGATGTCTCGGCCGTGGTCGCTGCCATGGACCGCAATGTACAAAGCGGCTTAAGCGAAGTTTTGGAGGGCCTGGACAAGTATTTCTCAACACGGAGTGCAGTCGCGTCAACCGTAGCACCTTAGCACCAAGTCTTTGGCTCACAGCGCGCTCGGTGGCCGGCCACACACAGGCAACTGAAAGGTACAGATGAATGTTCCGTCGAACCTATTTTCTCGCGCTGTCACTGCTCTTGGGCCCGGTCATCGGCTATGCGAGGGAAACGCCGGACCACTCCCCGGCCTTCACAGCGGTTCCAGAGCTCACCGCTGGATTCGATCTCCTCTACGAGCAAAAGTTCGCTGAGGCACGCGAAGTTTTCGCAAGCTGGGAATCCCGCAATTCGGAGGATCCTGAGGAGCTGTACCTTCAAGGCGTACTGACCAGCGACTTTTTCCTGAACGAAAAGAGATTCCTGCACGGGATTGACGGCAGGCCAGATCCGGAGCGGATGAGCCATTTCCGCGAAGCGCTGGTTAGCGCCCGCGAACTTGCCAGGGACCGCCAAAAAACAAATCCCCAGGATGGAGAGGCTCTTTTCGCCCTGACACTGGCCGCCGGAATGGAATCAGACGCGGAATCGACATTACAGAAGAAACATTTGAGTGCCTTGAAGCGCGTGAAAGAAGCCAACGAATATGCCAAACGGTTGCTAGCTCAGCATCCGGACGCGGCCGACGCGCACATCGCGCCCGGCATAGCCAATTACATTATTGCATCGCAGAGCGCTGGTACCCGCTTCACTCTTTGGTTTGGTGGAATTCACGGTGACAAAAAGCTTGGCATGGAGCAAGTCGCCAAGACTGCGGAAACCGGCTGTTATCTCAGGCCATTCGCGAAAATTATGCTTGCTCTTGCCGCGCGCCGAGAAAAGCAGAATGCCCTCGCGCAGAATTTGTTGCGCCAATTGAGCCAGCAGTACCCTGATAATGCGCTCTACGCCGCCGAATATGCAAAAGCCATGGCCTAGCCCAATTTGGCCCCCACCGCGGCTCGATAGTCGTCGTCAATCATTCCCTCCCGGCAATAGGCAAACCGCACTGTATATATATGTATATATAAAGGTTAGGTCCTCATTCTGGTTCTCCGCGCCAACGTAGGAGTTTCAATAACCAAAGAGCGGGGAATCCCTTGAAAACAAAGGTGTTGGGCTCCTATTCCTGTTGCCACTCTGCCGTGGCGGTGCGCGCGGACGCCGTACCCACCTGAACGATAACGGCGCCGGGGCGTAGCTTCACCTTCATCCGGCTTGCTCAGTTGACCACACTCAACAAAAATGCCGTCTGCCGGCGTTCGAATTCAGTGAAGCGACCGAAATTCGGGGAGGTAACGTTGTTATAGACCTGGCTGAAATTTCCGTGATTGGTGAGGTTGATTACATAGAAGCCGAGACGGATCTTGCGCGACCCGAGGTGAAGCCCGGGCGGGACGCGGAAGTCCCTGTAGAACTGGGAATCGAGGGAAAAAAACATTGGAAATCGCTGCGAGTTAGGCAGCCCAACATAATTCTGACGCTCGTCTACTCTGGAATACGGATAGCCTGTGTGCACGTCCACGACCGGGCCCAAAACCAAAGCGAGCGGAAGGTGGAACGTCCCCCAGGCGACCACCACCCGGTTCGGCACATCCGAAGGCCGAGCACCGTAGGCGTTGTGCCGGATGACCGACTGCTCGAACGGAATCAAGACGTCCCCGAGCATATTCAAATCTCCGCGTGAGCGGCTCCAGAGGTAAGAGATACTCAGATCGCCATCCTTGACGGGATGGAACCGCAGGGTCGCTTCCGCTTGGCTGTAGTTTTCCTTCCCCGTGTTCAGAAGGCCGAGAACGCCTCGCGCGCCTCCATCGCCGCCAAACGGCGAAATGACAAACAGGTCGCGCGTCGTGGTGTGCACATAGCCGAGGCGCAGAACGGCTCCGGTCCAGAGCGCGCGGTCCACTTCTGCGCTAGTAACAAAACTGCGAGCGCTGGTGTTCGGCGCATGACGGATTCGCGACGCGATGGGGTCACTTCCGTTCGCTATGTACTCGTTCTGAAATGAAGAACGACGGGTTTGCCCTCATCACTGGCGCTTCCCGCGGTTTGGGAATGGCCTTCGCCCGCGCGCTCGCACAGCGGCATTGCAATCTGGTGCTGGTTGCCCGCTCCGCGGAACCTCTGCACGCGTTTGCCAACGAATTGCGCCGCGCTCAGCCTGTCTCCGTGGTCGCCATTCAAGTTGACCTTTCTACCGCCGGAGCGGGCCAAATCCTGGCGGAACAACTTTCAAGCGGCGGCATCCCAATTGAGCTGCTCGTTAACAACGCCGGCTTTGGTCTCCGCGGTGAATTCCGCGCTAATTCCCTGCCCCGGCAATTGGAGATGCTCCGGCTCAACAACCAGGCCATCGTCAAGCTTACTTACAGCCTTCTTCCGGGAATGCTGGAGCGCGGGCAAAAAGGGATCATAAATATCTCCTCCACTGCCGGCTTTCAACCGATACCTTTCGCGAGCGCTTATTCCGCGACGAAGGCGTTCCTGACTACGTTTTCATTGGCCCTTGAGCAGGAACTACGCAGCGCTGGGGTGAGCGTTGTGACTCTCTGCCCGGGAAGGCTGCACAAGAAGCAAAACGGAGACTCAGGGCAGCCGATCAAAGAAAAATGGGCAAGCATTTGTCAGAGTCCGGAGCAAGTTGTCGACGAAGCACTGCGAGTGCTCGCCAACGGAGGCGGCCTCAGCGTCCCCGGCGCTCTCAACAAGTTCAGCGTTTTCGCGCAGCGCTTGATACCCCGAAAAATTGTACCCAGCCGCGCACGAGCCCGATTGGGAGAACTTCGAGGTATTTGCGCTTTGGTCTTTTGACTTCGTTAGCTTTCCGGTTGTCCATGATGGTGCTGCGCACCATCCGGTTTAAACCGACAATCTTCGGAGCTGAAACCAAAGTACGCGTTAGTCGCAAGGTCCGACCTCGCCATCATCGATGCGGTCACGCACACAGGCCGAAGAGCTATGCCCGAAGCAGCAGTGCAGCATAGAGCAGTGTCAATCGTTCGGCAAAATCGCTGAGCGCTCGACTGCGCCGTCTCTGCTGCTAAGTTCCTGGAAACTTTGCTTCCACAACTCCCTGTCCACTCAACGGTTTGCAGTCACACCTAGCACTCCTCTTGGCAATCCCGTTGCAACACTAGCTAGTCGGGTCACTGCCACGCAAGGTTCTGGTCGGTGACGTCCCGGAACTGGCTGGTCGAAACCCAAGGAGTGGGAATACTGTGAAGAAAATCATACTTGCTGTGCTCGCATTTGCTGGCGTAAGTGGATTTGGAGGCCCAAGAACTGTCGCTCAAGATCCACCTTCGCAATCGACAGCCGCGGCCCCCGGGAGTAACGAAGCATTTACGAACCAGCAATTCGCGCTGTTGCTCAAAGATATCCGTTCCATCAAGAAGCAGGTCATCGCTGCGAATCTGACGCTCACGGATAGCGAAGCCACTAAGTTCTGGCCGGTGTATGAGCAGTATTCGGCGGATTTTGCAAAGATCAACGACACCAGAGCCGCGCTGGTCAAAGAGTATTCCGAGGAATACGGAACGCAGACCGATGAGCAGGCAGACAGCCTCGTTCGCCGGTGGCTAGATGTGGACATTGCCGCGGCGCAACTCCGCCAGAAATATGTGCCGATATTTCGAAAGGTACTGCCCGGGAAAAAAGCGGCGACTTTCTTTCAGCTGGACCGCCGCATCAGCGCGATGATCGACGTTCAACTGACTTCGCAACTCCCGCTCATGCAGAGCCAGGACTAGTTCTGCCAGCTGAGATCGGCACACGAGCCACAAAGTGAATCTCTCGGGTACTCAATTGATTTTGGCGATGGCGGCCGGCCTTTGCGCGGCAGGGCCGCTCGCATGGATGTTTGTAAGGCACTGGTTGTTTGCACTTTAAGGAGAAACAAAACCGTGATTACCGTAAGAGCTAGCCAAAAAATATTTACTCATGCAGAGGTCGTGAATCTCACCGGAATCTGTGTCGAGCACCTGCACGCTTTTGTGAAGCGTCATCGCCTGGGATTCATCGCACGTGCGGCCCAAACGGCTGGAACCCAAGCCGAACAATTGTTGTTCACGCCGTGGGACTTGGCGGTCCTGGCGACATCGTTCCCACGCTGTACGCACTGATCCCGAGCCCGACACTTTCAACCGATCCCCAGCAAATGTGATCGGAGAGCAGGACACGGGGCCTGGCTGGCACGCGGGCGGCGAGAAACGTCGCGCTGTCAATAATTTCCGGCAGTGCGACCGCTGGGACGGAGGTTCAAGTCTCCTCCCGAGCGGTTGCGTTCGAGCTCCAAGCCACTGATTGCGAAGCCTGATTGATGCTTAAACCCTTGTAAATTGCACATCCAGGACGATGGTCACTTCGTCGCCGACAAGAATGCCGCCGGCCTCAAGCGCCGCGTTCCACACCAAACCAAAATCTTTGCGATTGATCTTCGTGCTCGCAGAGATACCAATCCGGGTATTCCCCCAAGGATCTTTTGTCGGGCCGGTCGGTCCTTCGACGATAAAGACCACTTTGCGAGCGACACCACGAATGGTGAGTTCGCCCTCCACGGAGAGCTCCCCGGCTCCGACCTGGTTAATACTGGTCGACTGGAATGTCAGTGCGGGAAACTTTTCCGCGTGAAAGAAATCCTCGCTCTTGAGATGCGCATCACGTTGACCGTCGCGTGTTTCGATCGAGGCTGCGTCGATGGTGGCCTCGACATGGGAGTTTGCGTGGCCTGATTCATCAATCGTCAAGCTCCCGGCAATTTTAGAAAAATGGCCTTTCACGCTGGAGATCATCATATGCTTGACCTTGAACTCGGCGATCGAGTGAACCGGATCAATGCTCCAGGTGGTTGTGGAAGGGGCACGTAGTACAGTTGAAGTGCTCATGGATTTTTGTCCTTTTCTATTTCTTCGATTTTTATCTACTGCTATCGGATTAGATGTGTTATAACGATAGTCGTTACAACATATATGTGAAAAGACTGACTCGCTTGTGGCGGACTGGACGATCCGCACAGGCCACGGGGTCTAAACTTGGATGCTCGTGGAGAACTTCGCTGCTAGGTGCTGGATTACCCGCAAAAGACCATCAGGGTCGATGCCAGCGTGATTCTTGGATAGAGACCGCCAATACGATACAGGTCGACAACAACGCTCAGGCTGGCGAGCACCTGAAGCGTCAGCGACACCACGCGATGGAATCGCTTCATCCCATGCGTCACATCGCTCAAACTGCCATGCTCAATCTCGCGGCCATCGCTGGAATAAATTCGCACGTGGTCATTGTGCTGCCAATCCGGGAGCCCGGCCGATCGTGCGCTCGAGCTCGGCCCAGGCTAGCAGATATCCGAGCCTGGCCTGCAGCAGTTCCGCTCTGGCCTCATAGTTTGCTGCGGTGGCGTGTCTTACATCCGAGATCAGGACAACCCCTTGGGTTGCTTGATTGGTCGCGAGGCGTTCGCTCTCCTGGCGGAGCTGGGCGACCTGCGTCGCAACGTTGACCATGCTCCGGTTTCGCTCAAGCTTGTTATAGCTGCGCTCAACCGACACCGCGACCTCTTCCTTTAGGCGCTCCAGGTTTTGCTCCGCTTCAGCAAGCTGTGACGCATGCTGGCGCACGGTTGCGCGGCGCTTGCCGAAATCCCAGAGCGTGTAGTTCAGGTTTATGCCAACGGTGCCAAAGTTGCGGACGAAGAACGGCACACCGTCCTGGTAGCTGTGACGCGCAAATGCGGTGATGTCTGGGATGTACGCCGTTTTTGCTGCGTCCACGCCGGCGCGTGCTTTGGCGACTGCTTCCTCAGCGGCGCGGATCTCTGGATTCTCTTTCCAAGCCTCTTTCACGTACTCGGCTTTCGGCAGCGTCTCAACATTTGTATCGACCTCGGACTCGAGATCCAATTTTGTGTCCAGGGGGAGGCCAAGCAGCTCGTTCAACTCGACCATGTAGTCCTGAATCCTAAGATCGGCGGTGAGGACCGACTGCTGGCCCTGGAGGAGTTCTGCCCGGCTTTGCAGTGCTGCGACTTGGAGGGCGCTGCCGTTGCGGACGTTGTTTTCATTCTCACTGAGATTTTCGGCAGAGAAGGAGGTTTGCTGCTCTGCCGCTTTCTTCTGAAGCTGCGCAACCAGAATGCCGTAATAGAGAGCGTGTACTTGCAGCGCGATTTCATTCTCTGCATTCTTCAGGTCGTCCCGCGAAGCAGCGATCTCCGCGGTTGCGATGCGATTTTCTTGGTGGATACGCAACAACTGCGTCAGAGGCTGGGCGATCATAGTGCCGCTAGAAATGAGCGTCTTCTGGCCTTGAGGCAGCGTCGTATTGACGTTGGGAATGGGCACGCCTGCGGCGGTCCCAAAGGCTCCCGGAGGAACCGCGAGATCCTGCAGTTCGCTGATATGAAGCGCGTTGGATTGATTTGTTATGACTGGAAAATAGTCTGAGCGCGCACTCTCTTTTCTGTGATCGTTTTCCTGGACTTTGAAGCGTGCGATCTTGAGGGCTCGGTTCTGTTCGAGTGCCAGGCGAACCGCTTCCGAAAGTTTCAGGTGTCGAACTTCGTCGGTCAGAGCCGAAGTGGTGCAAATGAGAAACACTCCGGCGGTTGCCAATATCCGGAGAAATTGTCGGTGAGTCATGGCATTTTCCTTAAGTCTTGATAGCTGGGTTTTATCGGGTGCATAAACAACATGATCAGCAAAAAGGCCGCCGCCACGCCCGCGATGAGCACAAAGCCGTCGGCGACGGCCAGCGTATAAGCCTGTGCGTGTACTTGTTGACCCAAGAGTGCGCCCGCGCGCGCTTGCGCTTCGTCCGATCCTGACGAGCTGGGTAACATGCCGAGGCTAACGATACGGAGACGTTCGTCGGTGAGCCAGTTACCGACCTGGACGTGAAGGCCAAGCATGTTGGAGTGAAACTCTTCTCGAACGGTGAGGAAGCGATTCATGAGGGACACGCCGACTTGGCCGCCAAAGATCCGGAAGGTATGCATAAATCCAGAGAGCGTAGCAGCGGCGGCTGCGCTCTTTAGCGCGCCCTTTTCCAGCCCTACGAGAACGATGCTGCTTACGAGTCCGACGTAGGCACCAGCGAGGCCCATAGCCAGCACGAGCTCTATCGTTTCGAAACTTGCGCCCGCCCAGGACGAGTCGAGATGCGCGCAGACTAAGGAGCCCAAGGCAACTATGGTTAGACTTACCGCCAGGATGAGCCGCGAGTTGGTGAAGAGAATAGCGGCAGCTACCAGCCACACCACGGCGAATTGGGGCAAGGCAACCCAGGCGAGAGCGTGACCGGTTTCCACAGCTCGATATCTTTGGATGTTGCCGAGAAAACCAGGAATGAGAATGATGCTGGCCAGGTGAACGAACTTGAAGACGAAAATCGACATCGCAAGGATGACGAAGTTCCTGGATTTCACAAAAGAGAGATCTACGAGCGGGTTCGGCTGCAAGTATCTCCTGACGCACGTGGCTGCGAGCAAAAAGAGTCCGGCCGCGGACATTGCAACGATCACCCCGGAATGGAACCAATCGAGGCGTTCCCCCTGATCGAGCGCGCCGAAAAGCAGGCTGAGGCTCAAGCTGAAATAGGCAAATCCGCGCCAACTTGGAGCGGGGCCTGACGGGCTGCGGCGGGGAATGCCGTAGTACACGCAAATCAGCATCAAGGGCGTGACGATGGCAGCGTGCCAAAAGATCCAGCGCCATGAGAGGTGGTCGGCATACCAGCCCTGGAGCGCGGCTGCGATATTGCTCGTAAAAATGATGTCTGCCGCATAAGCGGCGATCCCGAAAATGATCAGGCGTTTCGGGAGCGATGTCAGAACAAAGGTCATGGTGAGTGAATAAAACGTTCCGGAGGCCAGCCCGGCCAGCACTTGCAACGCCAGCATGACCCAGAAGTTCGGTGAAAACGGCAGGAGAATGGCGGTCATCGTAAAGACGGAAGCGGCGAAAAGGAGAATGCGGCGGGGACCGTAAATTGCGCTCAGGAACACGCAGAAAACGCCGCTAAACATCATGGCCATGTTCAGCGCCGTTGGCAGCCAGGATGCTTCGTCGAAACTGATTCCGATCGCTCCGCGCAGATCTGCAAGACCAACACTGAGCAGGCGGCTGTTCATCGTCGCAATGCTCGCGCCCAGAAACACTCCGAGGACTCCGACATACGGGTTTGT
>Ga0207684_10002200_pt1 | contig 19930 bp, 23 predicted proteins | sample KBSK5501metaG_FD_184342 | JGI IMG/M metagenome (GOLD analysis project Ga0207684, IMG submission 184342) | Corn, switchgrass and miscanthus rhizosphere microbial communities from Kellogg Biological Station, Michigan, USA - KBS K5-50-1 metaG... | ecosystem: Host-associated > Plants > Roots >...
GACTGGTACGCCGTCAGCGCTGTCCATCATAGCCCTCCTGCTACGCTCCAATCGCCCACGTAGACAGGAAAGATACCATATGCGCCACCCTCATTTCTCGTTGTCGTGATAGTTTCGCCTGTCGCGGACACATTCAACGCAATACTATAGTGAGGAGGTCCACAAGCCTGCGAAGTCCCCTAGGGTTCATCGTCACGAACCGCGCGTATCCTGGTGCGGATGAACCGCTCGAGCGCCAACTCCGTAACCCAGTAGCCAGCCTGCCCTCCAAGATCGATGACCTCAAATCTCCCCATTAGGGGCAGCCTCATCAGGCGACCGGCATCACTTCCGCTATCACGTAGTGGCTTGCTACTCGCGCTCTTCGATCCACTTCCTTATGCGCTGGATGTCTTGAGGGCTGTAATAGCGACGACGCCGATCATCCGGAAACACCTGCTGGACGACACCCAACTCGCGAATAGCAGTGTGAACACGGTTGAGTGTCTGATTGAGCTCGACTGCTATTTGCTCAACCGTCTTGAACCCCTCAGGGATTGGCATCTGATACCTCCTCTGCCCGTGTGACCCCTCTTGCCTATTGTACGGTAGAACGGTTCTGGATGTAACAGCTTAGGAGTATGTCATATGCGCGATACTCAAGTACTTTGATATGATGATATCATGTACTTGACACATGTGGTATTGTTGTATTAGAGTGTGTTGAGGGGGAATTGCCCCAAAGGAAAGCGGCCAGAGGTGTTAGCTACCCCTGGCCGCCTGGTAGTTCGCGTCTATCCAGTGACGAGCGACACGGCTACGCTATGCACAAGTATGCCAGAAAACGCCTGTGTGCGTCAAGCTGGCCGCTTGTGGTCCTGTCACTTGTTGGGTGGCGCCTAGTCCGATCGTGAGGCGTTATGACCCAGCGCACATCTGTCCCATCGCGCCCTCCGTCAGCCCGCGTATCGTCCCCTGTAGTTGCGTCTACTGTAGTGTCCTCCACCGTAGCGCTCTCCACTTCATCAACTACCCTCCCACCGGATATTGTGCGCCTCATCGAAGTGCTAGCCCGTATCGAGGTGCGCCGACGGCAACGCCTGCTAGAGTTGCAGGGACGGGAGGCGAGCTGATGCCAAGAACCAAATCGCATCGCGAGCGCCTCTTCCAACCGGTCGGTGAGCCTGGCCCTGGCGCACGGATCGTCGGGTATTTGCGCTACAGCTCGGACCTGCAGAAGGCAACCTCACTCGTCACCCAGAAGCGCGCCATCCAGGCCTATGCCGAGGCGCGTGGTTGGATCATTGTCGGCTGGTACGAAGAGCCCGAGCAGAGCGCCAAGCACGACGAAATCGAGCAACGTCCCATCTTCGCCCAGATGCTGACGCGAGCGGGCGTAGAGTATGACGCAGTGCTCTGCTACAACACCAGCCGCTGGGCGCGCAACATCGCCGCCGCTACCAAGTCCCTCTCCCAGCTGCGCAAGAAGCGCGTGTGGTGGGCGACGGTGGATGAACCCTGGAACATTGATATGCTCCAGGAGCAGGGGCACAGCCTCGGCTGGGGCATCGCGGCGCTTGGAGATCAAGACTACAGCGTCCAGCTTTCCAAACGCACGATCGCCGGCAAAGAGGACCGTGCGCGGGACGGCTACCATAATGGCCAGGTCTCCTTTGGCTACCTCCCGCCTGACTATCCACAGCGTCCAAAAGGCGCTCCGGCCACCTGGCAGCCACCACGTACAGCGGTGACACCGGATCCAGAAACCTTTCCCGCTCTCGTGCAGATCGGGGAGCTCACCGCCCGAGGCTACTCGGACGCCAAGATCGCTGATCTGCTTAGCGATGTCGTCTCACGCACGGCTCGCTTTGGCGAGCGACCGCTCACCAAGGATACTGTCGCGGCGATTCGCAAGCAGTGGTTCCCACGGGAGTTCAGTCCAGGCTGTGGCTATGGCACGATTGAGTCGCCGTCAGGCGAATTGGTGCAAGGGCAGCATGTCGCCGCCTGGCCCTATGACGTGTGGCAACGGATGCTGGAGGTGAAGCGGGGACAATATCACCGTCCCAATCGGGAGGTGAAGCGTCAAGCGCATGAGTTCAGTCGCATCATTGTCTGCGCCAGCTGTCGCCACTCGCTCCGGGTGCAGAATCAACCCGACCGCATCTACTATCGCGACACCAGCGCCATCCGCAAGCTCCCCTGCGAGGCGGGAGGCAATCTACAGGTCAACAGCGCAATGGTGATCAGTCAGTTCGGGGAGTTACTTGCCAGTCTGGTCCTCCCGGATACTTGGCGGGATGCCATTGCTGAGCGCTGCAAGGCTAGTGGTCCCGATACCGGCGGGAAGCGTCTCCTGGCCAGACGCCAGGCGTTGGAAGCAGAGCAGAAGCGGGCAGCCCTCGCCTTCACCAAAGGCGGGCTCTCTGAGGATGATCTCGACTCTATCCTTGAGCGCATCCGATCCGAACTGCAGACCCTGCCCCACCCGGAGACTCGCGATGTCGAAACACGCATTGCTGCGGCGCTGGAAGCTGGCGAGACGCTCGGTGATCTGGCGGGGTACTGGCAGGAGGCTGAGGTGGATGAGCGCCGCGATATCGTCTGGTCCCTGCTGACGCTGGAGGGGCTGATCTACGACCTGGAACGACGCGTCATCGCTGGCGTCATTCCACGGCCTGACGTTCTGCCAGTCCTCCAGCTGGCGGTAGGGGACGCCTGGGAGGTGCGCGATGGGGGACTGTGGCGGCGCAACCGAGAGCAGTTGCCGGTGCGCGACCTGACTCGGCGACCTTCCCCAACGCCGTTCGCGCTCACTCCAGCGCAGCAGCGTGAAGCGATTGCCTTGGTGAGATCGGGCAAGACACTCCGGGCGGTCGGACAGGTCTTCGGCGTCTCGTACGGAGCCATTTGGAGACTGATCCGCTCGGATCCGCACGGGCGTGACAAAGAGCAAGCAGAGGGCAGGAAAGGCGGTGAGGCCTAGAAAACAAATAAGCGCACCGCGTGAGCGATACGCTTGTTATGACGGATGTGGTCGAGGCGGACCCGACGGGACGTGGACCATTAACAAGCAGGTAGCGCAAGCAGTGTAACGAAGAGGGCTTCTGCCCTGATGATATGCGCCTTGGCGTTGGATGTCAACGTCGAAGGCGTTTTTTGTTGCCTGCGAATCGGCGGGCAACCGAACCAGTCAACCGAACACGAAAGAGAAACGAACGACCATGGCGAACTTTGTGATTACGGGCAAGGCGGAACAGACGGATGAGTCGAGCTACACGGTGCAGTCCACGGGTGAGGTGGTGACCAAGATCCAGCTGACGCTGAACGTCCCCGGCATGCAGGATCGGGTGCTGTGTGAGATGCCACTGGATGTCTCTCCCAAGCCCGACATTTTGGAGCAATGGGAGATGGAGGAGAGTTGGCTCGTGGTCTCTGCCAACACGATGCGCGCCCTGGGCTTCACCCGCAGCAATGCACGACCGGGTGAGAAAGCAGTCGGCGCGTTAGTGATCTTCCAGGCGACAGATGTGCGTGAAGCGACGGCGGACGAGCGGCGGGCGCTGATGGAAGCGCGCAAGGTCAGCAAGGTGCAGGCCAAGCAGCGTCGTGCAGCGCGCAAGGCAGAACGAGAAGCTGCCAAAGCACAGGCAGCTGAGAAACAGTCCGCTTAACGCGGCCGATCAAAGCGGCCGAGGAGAAACAGTGGTGCGCTGGCAATGATGGCCGAAAGGAAGAGGTAGGCGAAAAGCGGCAGTTCGTATAGCGGCGCATGCGGGCTCCCTAGCCCAAGCCAATCGTCCACCGGAGTCGGCGCGAACGCTAGGAGCGCAAAGGCCAGCGCGCCCACACTCGCGCACCACCATTGTGCGAGCCGCAACCAGTGCAGATGGCGGACCACTCGCGCCGCACGCGCATCCAATACGGCGCGCCAGTCGGGCGAGAGACGGTGTAGCGCCACGAGCATTATCGGCACGAGGAGTAGTCCCGCTGCTAGGAGGGCGAGTCCGAGGCGATTCAGAGGGGAGACGAATGTGGTGGAGTCGCCCAAGACGGAGATGACAGCGTTGGTCAGGAGCACAAATATGCCAGGAAGCAAGTACAGCACCGACGCCCACTTCAGGTGGCGGTAGCGACTGGCAAGCTGCGCTGGAGGGAGGGTGGTCATCGATGCTGACTCATCTCGCGAAACGGAGGCTCCTCAGTGGTGGAGACGACGCCAGTATAGCATTGAAACAATCGATCGAGGGCAAGGAGAAATGCGTGGGATCTACTCCACGCGACCTGTTCTTGCAGATCCAAGAGAGGGAAAGATAGCGACATGGCAAGATCTGAAAGCGAGACGCCACCGCCTCCTGTCGTTCGTCAAGGACGGCTGCAGACGTGGCGGGCACGGTGGTTCGGGGAACGCGATGAGGTGGCAGACCAGCTCGCCGATATCGCGCGGCAAGGATCGGGGATGGCGCGATTGGCGCATGTGTGCGCGTCGCTCATGCTGGTCCTGTTCTCGGCGGGCTCCCTGGTGGCACTCGGCGGCGAGGCGTTGCTGAGCGTCCTGGATGGCGCACACCAGGGACATGTGGATCTGCCAGCCGCGATCTCACTGGGAGTCAGCACACTGCTGGTGCTGTGCATGGATGTGGCGATGCTCTATGCCGCCTCCATGTTGCGCCTCCTGGGCATGCGGCGCGCTGAACCACGCGCGATGCGATTGCACCGCGGAGTGATGGCGACGGTGGCGGTGTTAGAAGCGGGTACCTATGCCTACATGGCCTGGCGCTATGAAACACCCATCAGTGTGGTGGCTTGGGCCTTGATTCTTTCTCGTGCGCTGGCGGCTCCGCTGCTCTCGGTCTATCTCGCGATGGCGCGTCCACTGCCCGTGACGGCCAGAGATATCCTGGCGCAGGTGGAGCTGGCGAGCGGGTTGGGGTTGATTCGCGATGCGGTGACCATCGCCAATGACGCCTCTGCTTCCTTGAGCCAGAAAGTGGCGCTCTTTGGCGCCTCAGCGGTGATGACGCCGCAAGATCGTGAACGGTTGGATGGATTGTTAGCGGCGGTTGAGCGAGGCCAGCGTGAGGCACCAAAGGAGACACCAGTGCTTGATGCGCCGGAGGATCCACAGCGCGAGTCGTCACGCGAAGGACTAGCAGTCAAGGTGGCGCAGAACGGACATGCGCACCCTTTGGCACTGGGGCCAGGTCGTTAGACGGCCAGGCCAGGAAACGGCGGTCACCTGAGGAGATGGATGCATTACGTGCGCGGATGGCGCTGCAGGGCTACGGGATTCCTGATCTAAGCGCAAAGGAACGCGAGCGGCTGTGGTACTCACTCGCGGGAAGACGGCGCCGAGCACAGTTAGCCGCAGTGCTCCAACTCGACGAAGATGCAATCGACGCGCTGGTAGCTGGTGTTCGCCAGGAGCGGGCACAGCTGAGCAAACGTCGCTAACGACACAAGCGAACGAGGAACGAGATGACGGATCTTTGGACTAGTGAGATGATACGAGCAATTGAGACAGAGAAGAGTCCAGATAGACCCCGACGCCAGCGCTCATGGGAGGTGGATGTGCAGCGAGCGCGGGCGCTGCGCGGGGATGCGCTGGAGGAGTTGACGGAGAGCCAGCGCGAGTGGGTCTGGCGCTCGCTCCTCCGTGGAGTGCGCCTGAGCCAGGCGACCAAGCTCGCGCAACTGGAACCAAAAGAGACGCCGCAAGCGCTACAGCAGGTCTCGAATCGCTACAGCGCGCTCATGGATCGTCGCCGGCGCGAGCGGCAGAAGCAGCAAGACACGCATACCGGTATAAAGGAAGAGGAGACACGGCAATGAGCATGGGAATCGCGCTCTTCGCGCTCGTCGTAGGCTTCATGGCTGGCTCGGGCGGAGCGGTCGGCGTGTTGGGTGTGTGGTCGGGACAACGAGTTGGCGCTGCCGGACTCGTCGGCTTTGGTCTGGTGTCTGCGCTCGGGAGCGTGGCTGTCCTTGCGCTGTTGCTCTGGCTCACGCCGGTGATGAGCTGGGGCATGGCGCTGCTGGGCGTCGTGCTCGGCCTCTGGCTCGTTTGGCTGCTGATTCGTGGACGCCTGTCGAGCGGAAACGGCTAGAGGCAGTTGTGAAAGTCGAGTGCCCGCTCTTCACCGGGCTGCGAGTGACGCCTCAGCAGGCGACCGGTCTCCCAGGTGGACGAGCACGCTGAGGCTAGCTCTCGGAGAGGCGTTTGAGATTGGCGAGCTCGGCTTCGGTGTCCTTCTCGTTCTGCCCCTCGATCACCAGCTTGTTGAAGGCCGCACCGAGGAACGAGCCGGGTACTGTGTAGGTCAGCGAGAGCATGACCTGCGTCACGTCGCCCTGCGGGGTGATCGTCCACTCCCAGCGCGAGTCTATGCCGCCCTTGGACTCGAAGATGATGCTCTTGCCGCGCTCGTAGGCGACCGTCGTGCTGGTCCCATTGAACGGGATGCCGGCCATGCGGTACTCCCATTTCGTGTCGAAGTAGCCCAGCGGGGATGGCGTGTACGAGAGGATCTTCAGGTTGGGGTTCAGCTCGGTCTGCCGCTCCGGGTCTTCGAGGACGGCGAGCACCTTGTCTACCGGCGCGTTGATCGTGACGCTCTTCTGGATCAGGGTCATATGAGCCGCCTCTCTCTTGCTCGACCAGTTCACCATGTTGCCCAAATGGCGCACAGCGCCAACCGCGATGGCATATTGCGGTAAAGCTGGGCCAATCCGAGGATACCATATCCAGCTGGACGGTGGGATGGACACGCGCACACGCTGTTATGAGCTGGCAGGCAGACGCGGATGGGACGTCTACCAGGGTCCGTCACCCCGAATGATCGCAAGAAGGCGGTCGCCTCTTCGAACAGGTCTTCCGCGTTCGCTGCCGTAACTATACCGCTGTACCCACATCGTCCCGGGCAATGCTGACCCAAGTCCGGCCAAGAAACGGGACGACCACCACGGCGCCATCAGGAAGGTGAAGAAGGGCATGAGAGTGGTTGACTCCTGCAAAGCAGAGAGACGGTTCCGATTGTGGCAGTATCGCTGGATCCAATGGATTTCGAAACGCACTATCGCTCCCTGCTGCCGCGCCGGTCCGCCGCGTGTCGGCGGCGGGCCGCAGGCCCGAGGCGCGGCTTATCCAGTCCAGTCCAGTCGTCCACGAGTTTACGCGATGCCGAGTGCAGGCCTCCCGGCTGGTGCGGTCAACCCCACCGGGCTCGACCCCCGTTCACCGCCTAGACGCCGGGGTCCACGTCAAGGCCGGCGCGGAGCGGAGGGCAACGGAGCGGAGCGCCGCCCGGAGGGTTTAGCCTTGACGGGGTGGCGTCGGGCGGTAGGGTGGTCGAAGTGCCCGGTGGGACCGCACGCGCGGAGAGGACGCGACGAGCAGCGATGCCGAGGGAGGCAGCAATGCGGTCATTCTTCCTCGTGTCACTGGGTAATGGTGACGGAGTGGAACTCCGTCCAGCCGTTGAAGGACGAGCTCGAGTTGCCCATGGTCATGGTTTGGATCACGATGTAGTCGCCTGCCTGCACAGTGCTAGGCACCTGCGTTGTAGCGATTTGATCCTGCTTGACGCGATCGGACGTCGTGATGCGGGAGGTGAGGAGCAGAGGGGCGTGGCGCACCTGGTCAAGCGTGGGCGAGGGAACCACGACCGCAAAGGGCCCGTGGACCTCCAATGTGAGCGTGATGGGCTGCGAGGTGGGATCGGTGCTTGTCCCGTCGTCCTGAGCAAGCCAGGTGAACGAGAGTTGTTCACCGGCCTTCCAGTGATTCGATCCCTTCTGGCAGATGCAGAAATGGTAGGTCTTGTAGGTGGTCTGCGCTCCACATCCGGCAATACAGGCGATCAGCAAGACGCTGGTGAGTAGGGCGAGGGCAATGCGCCCGGAGGGAGAGACAGGAGACGATGTGTGCAACAGTGTTGGTCCTTCCTGAAGATGAGCGCCAGGCTGGGTCACCACGTCACCCACAGCCACAGTCGAGGCGATTCTAGCATGGCGCCCTGTGCTAAGCAATAGATTAAGGTCAAGGGGAGGTTCAGAGATAATGCCCCGCCCGATGGCAGAAGACTGTCGGGCGGGCAGGAGGGCCGATTGGGTCTCACGGCCCTCTCCGCTGACATGAGTTGATCACATACCCATGCAGGAGATAGACCGATGACGACTGAAACCGAGCGCATCACACCATTGTTGGCGGGGATGGACACGGTGTACTTCTCGTGTGATCTGCCTCTGAGTGACGCCATGCGCGAGCGACTGACGCAGGAGAAGACCGTCGCCCAGGCTCGTTCCGCCCAGCGGCAAGTCCATTGTCCCGAGTGGCTGGAAGCGCGAGTGGCTCCGCAGGGAGCAAAGGGTGGCTATGCCTTCCTCATTGAGGCCGAAGACTTCTCAGTGAAACTGCTGGGTGAACATATCCAGAACCGTCCCAGTGTCTTCATTGAGATGCGCAGCTATGCGCTCCATACCCATCCCGAGGGCGCAGCAGGCGCGTGTGAGACGGCGCTGGCCTGGGTCCGTACGCATTTGTACGGTGACCAGATAGTAGCCGCCAAAGACGCCATCTCCTTCTCAGCCGCCAAGATCTCACGCGCGGACATCCATATCGACTGGCAAGGTGGCTATACGCCAGCACTCTCTAATCTCTCCGAGGAGGTGCACTGCTTCATTCGTCCGGGACGGGTCAAGGGCGCGCTCTACTTCCAAGGAGGAGCCGCCACCGGCATCCAGTTTGGCCGCAGCCAGGTGGTAGCGCGACTCTATAACAAGACGCTGGAGACCAAGGAGAAGGGTAATGAAGCGTATGCCGAACTCCTCACTGCTCGTTGTAGCGACGTCTTTGATCCTGCCCAGGATGTCTGGCGGTTGGAGTTCGAGCTCAAACGCGAAGGAGCCAAAGGCTTTCGCCTCTATGCGCCACCAGAGGAAGAAGATCCCGATGAAGAGGTGGAGGCGGAGATGAGCGCCGAGGAGCTGCAGCATATCGGCACCTTGCCGCGCTTCTTTGCGCGGATGGAGGAGCTCTTTCTCCACCTGACCCGCCACTGGCTCCGTCTCGTGGAGGAGAGTGACGATGCCAACCGGTCTCGCTGGCCGATGCATCCGACCTGGCAGCAGCTCCGCGAGGCATTTAGCTCGCTGGCTGGTGTCCCGCCACTGGATAATGAGAAGCGCACCCTCGTGCGTGGCGCACGGTACCGAGGCAGAATGCGCCTCCTCAGACGGATGGAAGCAGGCGTGATTCGCTCTCTGGAAGTGGAAGACGCCTCGCCGACGAGCACAGCGCTCATGACGCTGCAGCGGTGGATCGAACGCATCGCCGAAAAGGAAGTGGAACGGATCACTGCCAAATGTCGACGCTATCAAGAGCAGGGGAAGCAGATTCCGAGATGGGTACGTGCTGGGATGGACGAACGCTTCCACAGAGTCGAGCAAGTGGAACAGCGCGTACAGATGCTCTTGGGAATCTTCGCTTCTCATGGGGTGCTGCCCTTGGAGTTCAAGCCGGCGTACTCAGTGGGTGATTTGCTGGTGCAACACTTGGAGGCGCTCGAGCAGGAGGCAGAACAGAAGGGTGGTGTCCAGCAACTGCTCGCCGACCACTTCGCCAAGGTCTACAAGGTGGCTCTGCCCTTGCCAGGGATGGCCGCTTGAGGGCCCTCTTGGCTCAGTCGTAGTGCTTGGCCCGTGGCCAGAGCGCCACCAGCGGCTCCCTCGGCTGACGCAGGATGAGGATGGGGGCATTGTTCTCGTGATCTACACAATTCCCGCATGAGGTCCTGGCGGCCAGCGTCACCGAGCCATATCCCTGGGCAGCATCTTGGGGAGCGATATTGATCGTGATGAGCACCTGGCCGCTGCACCCATTCAGTCCCCAGATAGAGAAGGCATTGTGCCCGCTGATCACCGGGGGGAGGTGATAGCGCCCTCCAAATTGTACGAGAGCCCCGGCCTCACCATAATTCTCCGTGAAGATGCATGTGACTCGCTGCTCATCGGGAGGCAGGCTCTGGTAGACCTGCGCAATCAGCGCGACCTGCTCCTCCCAGCCAAAGCGGTCCGCCAGGGCTTGCGGCAAGCCATTGACATCACCGGCATCCTGCTGTGCCCCTCCGCTGCTGGTTCTCCCGCCATAGATGTGCCCATAGACAGTAGGGGGCAAGACCGGGATCGTGGCAGGGGCAAGCAGCACACCACTGAGCGCCAGCGCCACAGGATAGATCATGACCGATCGGCGCCAGCGCAGCCGCCAGTGCCCGAACAGCATCGCCCCAGCCGCATACAACGGTGGATAGGCTGGCGCCAGAAAGTAAGATTTTCCCTGGATCAGGAGGAAGAGGAGGAAGAGGATGAGATACGCCCAGCCAAAGGCCCGATAGCGTGCCCCGCGAGCAGAGAAGAGGTACCACAGTCCCGCTCCCCACAGTGGCACCGAGAGGGGATTCATCACCAAGATCTGGGCGATCAGGAAATCGAGCGGTGACCCACCAGCGCTGTGATGGTGCGAATAGCTGGCCCAATACTCGAACGATGCCCAGCCATGCATGGCGTTCCAGAGCAGGAAGGGCGAGACGAGAGCGAAGGCGATCAGGCCGCCCAGCAGCGTCCACCATGTGAAGAGCAGGTGGCGTTGGGACGTGAGCAGGAGACCGACCACTAGCGCGAAGCCCCAGAAGAGGATCGTCTCCTTGGTGAGCAGCCCCAGCCCGGCAACAAGGCCGAACGCAGGCCAGTAGCGGGGGCGTTCGTCGCGGAGCAACACAATGAGGATGGTAGCCGCCAGCGTCCACCAGAATTCATCGAAGACGTCATAGGCGTAGACGGAGCCAGTTCCGATCAGGACAAGAGCGGTCGCCGAGCCCAGGGCCGCAAGCCCTTGGACCCAGGCTGTGCCGCCGAGGAGCCGAGCCATGAGGCCAGTCAGGAGAATGGTTCCCGCACAAACCAGGGCAGAGAGCACATGGATGGCCCACAAGGCATTCCCGGTGAGGAGGCGAGGGATCTGGGTGATCCACGGGACCAGGGGAGGGACATCCACATAGCCCAAGTCGGGGTGATGGCTCATGGCGAGCACATAGAGCTCATCACGAAAGTAGCCGTATCTGGTCCCGACGAGGACATGCACCAGGAACGAGATGCCGGCGATGATGAGCACGGCGGGAGCAAGGGCGAGGCGGCGGAACACGCCCCCACGGACGGGGTTGAGGGCTTGGATCCAACGCACGGCACATGCCTCCATTCCCGTTGCAGCCTCACTAGGGCCGGGCCCTGTTGAGCCTGCTATTGTTGCAAAAGACGTTGGCTCAGGTGTGAATGTGCATCCTCTATACCTTACCCGCTATCTGCGGAGCAAAGTTATAGCGACGGAACAAACCGCTGTACGGCCGTGTCGAGCGCAGGAGTGTCGAACGTTTCTCCCACGCGGTGCAGCTCGAACACCGCGTGCAGATGTTGCTCGGGATCTTCTCGGCAAATGGCGAACTGCCGCTCGAATTCAAGCCCGCCTACTCGGTAGGGGATCTGTTGCTGCAGCACTTGGATGCGCTAGAGCAGGAGGCAGAGGAGAAGGGCGGGGTGCAGCAACTGCTCGCGAATCACTTCGCCAAGGTGTTCAAGGTCGCGCTGCCGCTCGCCGCGTAAGAACCGTTTCTCCGATCAGGGAAGACTGAACCAAGCCTTACAAGACTGCCGACTGAAGCAGGAGGAGGGCTGTATTGAATCCCCTGTTACGAATTCCCTCCTGCTACGACATGCTACCAGCACAGCACCTGGGTTCGAGACCTGGGAGCATACCCTGAGTGATGGTATTATCACCGAGTGATGGTATTATCACCGCATCGCAGGGAACGCGCCTCACCAGGTGGTGTCGTGTCCTCGGTAGCGCGACGCACCCTCTGTATCTCTGCCCAGGAGCGTCTCCATGGAGACCACGAGGCCATCCACTCAGTCGGGAGCGACACCCTCTCTGGAGGAGACGTCCTCTACGGCGGATGGATGGGACGCGCGACGACAGGGTGGGGTAGGCTTTGACTGGCTCATCGTGGCGCTCTCAGCCTGGTGGCTAGGCGGCCCTTATCTCGACGGTTGGGCCCATCGACATGTCCCCGCGCTCGAGACCTTCTTCACTCCCTGGCATGCCGTGCTCTACTCCGGCTTTGCCGCCTGCGCCGTCGCGCTGCTCGTGACGCTGGCGCGCAACCTGCGCTGCGGCTATTCATGGCGCAAGTCGCTCCCGGCTGGCTACGGCCTCTCGCTCGTCGGCGCGGCTATCTTCCTGGTCGCGGGCGCGCTCGATCTGCTCTGGCACACCCTCTTCGGCATCGAGCGCAGTGTCGAGGCGCTCCTCAGCCCGACACATCTGTTGCTCGCGACCGGCGGCGTCCTGCTCGTGAGCGGGCCGCTGCGCGCCGCGTGGCGGCGCCTACCGCCAGGCGCTCGGCTGACCTGGCGAACTGGCGCCCCGGCCCTGCTCGCGCTGCTCTATTGCTATTCAGGGCTCGCCTTCTTCACGCAGTACGCGCATCCCTTCGTCACGAACTGGGCCGCGATTCCTATCTCCGCCACGTCCGCGCAGAGCGACCTCTATCTGATGAACGCCGACGGCTCCGGCCAGAGGCGGCTCACGATGAACCAGGGCGATGTCCGCTCGCCCAGCTTCTCGCCCGATGGCGCGCGCATCGTCTTCGGAAGCGCGGCCGGCGCCCAGGCGACCCGTGAGCAACTCTACCTAATCAACGCCGATGGCAGCAACGTGCGGCAGCTCACCTTCGCCGCTGGTGGCGCGTCGCTCCCGAGTTGGTCGCCCGATGGCGCGCACATCGCCTACACGGACGGCGCCAGCGGGCAGATCGCCATCATGGACGCTGACGGGACCAACTCGCGGCTTCTTACGCGCGACGCAGGGCAACATTGTTGCTCCACCTGGTCGCCCGATGGGGCGCAGATCGCCTACAGTGGCCCGGATGGCCAGATCTATTCCATAGATGCCAGCAGCGAGATTGTCGGGGCCACTCCGCGACGTCTGACACAGGACTCCGTTCAGCACTGGACGCCGCGATGGTCGCCGGATGGAGCGCGTATCGCCTTTAGCTCCAAGAATGCGATCTATGTGATGCGCCTGGACGGTTCAGGCGTACAGCGCCTGACGACCAGCGGCGCCGACAACTGGGGCCCAGTCTGGTCCCCTGATGCCAGCCATATCGCGTTCGCGACCAATCGCGATGGTCACGCCGAGATCTACGTGATGCGCGCGGATGGCGGTGAGCAGGTGAACCTGACACAGAATCCGGGGGCCGACAACGACGGGCTGCCCGCGTGGTCGCCTGATGGACGTACCATCGCGTACACGGCGCGCGGACACAGCAGCCCCATCACGCTGGATTTCACGGCGGCGCTGGGCGTCGCCAGCGTGCTGTTGCAGGCGGCGCTGCTCATGGGCGTCCTGCTGCTCGCGATGCGCAGGTGGCGGCTACCCTTCGGCGCGATCACCCTGCTGCTGGTCGGCTCGACGGCGCTGATTGGCTTTCTGGGCGACCAGCATATCTGGACGTTGGTGGCGCTGCTCGCGGGCTTGCTCGCCGACGTGCTCTATGCGGGGCTGCGACCCTCGCCTGAGCGTCCGATCGCGCTGCGCATCTTCAGTTTCAGCGTTCCGACCCTCCTCTACAGCCTGTATTTTCTGGGAACCTACCTCACGACAGGGCAGATCAGTTGGTCGGTCCATCTCACGGCGGGGACCGCTGTGCTGGCGGGTGTTGTGGGATTGCTGCTGAGCCTCGTGCTGGTCCCGTCAACGCGCTTAGTTCCAGGTGTGCGCTCATCTCCGGCAAGCTGAGTCTCATTCGTCGACAGGGCAAAAAGCTGTGTCTCTGCCGCCAGAGAGACGGCGTTTTCCTACAGAAGTGGAACGAACCGCTGTATTGCGGCAAGGCTCAGAATGCGAATCTAATCGGCATCATTGCCTCAGACGCCTGTCTGCGCTTTGATTCGACCGCTCTCCACCGCAGCCACCAGCGGCCACATGATCACGCTCAGTCTGCGCGGCGTAGGCTTCAGCGAAGTCGGCGTTTGCCTCGTCCAGGCGCGCACTATTGCCCATATTTGAGCCGTCTGCTGTGAGCAGATTCACAGACGGCGATGCCCGTTACTTGCTATGCTTGCCGCAATGCCCCGCAGGCTTAAGCGAGCGGCGCTGGCTGCGACGCCACGAGTGTGGCCGGCTTATTCCAGGGTGACGGAGGACCGCATGCGTATTTCTTCTCTTCGCGCTTCCCTCTTCATCGCGCTTGTTCCCTTGGCGCTCGTGATTGGCGCATGCAGCGCTGGCGGCACGACCGCCAGTGCGCCATCGCCGACTCCAACCATTGTTCCCAACGCGACCGTCCTCCGAGTGGAGCAATCACAACATTTTACTGACAGCAAGAGCGGCGGGACGAGCGCTCCATGCGCGAATGGGGATCCACTGATCAACGGTGACTGCGGCGAGACCGTCACCGCTCAATGTGCGAGCGGTGATGTCATCTTGAGCGGTGGCTATGCTGTCGATGATCCGCTTGCGTTTGTCACATCAAGCTTTCCCGCCAGTGGGTCTACCTGGACGGTGACCGCGCATGACGAAGGCCAAGATGGGGGCAGCCATGCGGTAACCGTCATCGCGTATGCAGCCTGCTTGCACTCGAATGTCGATGCTGGTGTAGCGGCTGTCAGCTCGACGCCGCCCATTCCGAGTGATAGCTCACCACATGAGGTGTCCCAGAATTGTCCTGCTGGCACGATCGTCACTGGCGGTGGATTCCGTGGCACGAATGGAACCGGCGAGTCCCTTCCCAGCCCCACCGGCTGGACGGCGGCCTTGAGTGTGCAACTCAAAGGCTCCGCCAAGCCACAACTCTTTGCGGTCTGCGCGAAGAACCATCTGATGGCGGCGAGTCAGCCCAAGTCAACAGCCGATCCTGTATTGGGATCTGGCGACGACCTGACCGTCGCATGCCCAGCAGGCGCGCTTCTTGTTGGCGGTGGTGGCCACACCGTCGGGTACGGCAATATCACCATCCTCGCGCCAGACAGTGGAGTTGCCCACTGGCAGTTGCGTGTAAGCGCATCGGGGGCTGTTGGGGGGCCAGTTGCTACCTATTCAGTGGCCGACTACGCCGTCTGTGCTACCTTCAGTTGACCTGGCGACTGATCGATAGCTGGCGCGCCGACAAGGTGCTTCCAACGCCATCTGCGCGCCAGCTGTATCACTGAAGAGAGAAGGGCAACGAGGCCTATGTCGAACTCCTCACTGCACACTGTGGAGAGGCCTTCAATGCTGAACAGGATGTATGGCGGTTAGAGTTCGAACGCAAACGGGAAGGCGCGAAAGGCTTTCGCCTCTATGCGCCACCAGAGGAAGAGGATCCCGATGAAGAGGTGGAGGCGGAGATGAGCACGGAGGAACTGCAGCATATCGGCACCCTGCCCCGCTTCTTTGCCCGCATGGAGGAACTCTTCCTCCACCTCACACGACACTGGTTGCGGTTGATCGAGGAGAGTGAGGACGCCAATCGCTCGCGTTGGCCGATGCATCCGACCTGGCAACAGCTTCGCCACGCGTTTGGCCCGCTCGCTGGCGTGCCGCCGTTGGATGATGAGAAACGCACGCTCGTGCGTGGCGCACGCTACCGAGGCAGAATGCGCCTCCTGCGTCGCATGGAGGCAGGGGTAATTCGCTCTCTGGAAGTGGAAGACGCCTCGCCCACGAGTACGGCGCTCATGACGCTCCAGCGCTGGGTGGAGCGCATCGCGGAGAAGGAGGTGGAGCGCATCACCGCCAAGTGTCGACGGTATCAAGAGCAGGACAAACCGGTCCCGGCCTGGGTACGGGCAGGGATGGATGAACGTTTCCGGCGAGTCGAGCAGATGGAGCAACGGGTGCAGATGCTCTTGGGGGTCTTCGCCTCCCATGGGGTGTTGCCGCTCGAATTCAAACCCGCCTGCTCAGTAGGCGATCTGCTGCTGCAGCACTTGGATGCGCTGGAGCAGCAGGCGGAGGAGAAAGGTAGCGTGCAGCAGGTGCTGGCAGACCACTTCGCCAAGGTCTACAGGGTCAACCTATCTCTTGCTTCAGCTGCCTAACGAGGGGCGACGTCGGATGGCGCAGAAGCTACCGCGACGACAGGGGCTTTAACAGACTCAATAGCCCAGATTGTTCGAGAGCAGAGGCGCCTCTGAGGTTCGCAGCACGTGATGCATGACCATCCCTGTCAACCAGGAGGTGTCTCGGAATGAGGTCTCGCAGGCGCAGCTGCTGGCTGCTGATGGATGGGATTGGGCGCACACGCGCCCGTATGATGCGGTCCAACTGACCTCGCATGGTGGCTTGGCCTTAGCGTGCTGAGTGGATTGCCCGCTCCACGTGGCCCAAAGCTTCTTTGCCACCCTGGAGTGCGAGCTGCTCGCGTAGGCCGCCTTTCCCACGCATGCCGAGGCCAGAGCCGCGCTCTTCGACTACAGTGAGATCTTCTACAATCGCCAACGGCGGTGCCCTGCCCTCGGCTATTGCTCTCCAGAGGCCTTTGAGAGGAGGTTCATCCAAACACCGATCGTCGCCTGGTCGTTTTCCCTCCACCAAACTTGGGGCAACTTCATGGTATACTTGCGCTGTTGTTTTGGAGCCACTGCGATGTCCCGACCAGGCATACACTACCTGGTAGTCGACATCCGAACCTCTCACGAGCCCGCAATCGGCTCAGATCGGCGGACGGTTCAGGCGTTGGGGCGCTCTTGCCTAAGGAAAGGTGAGCGTGCCGTCTGCTCGTTGTGCAAAGCGTTGCTTGTATCAAGGCTAGGAGTATCGAGGTTCATTGCGCCCGCTGCACAGGAGGTTGGGCTATGAGCACGCGTCGACTCACTCCCCTTATCGCAACCACATGTGGTGTACTCATCCTTGGTCTCACCCTGGCTCTTGCCCTCCCGCCCCGCTCTCGAGCTGTTTCTCTCTCTGGTGTGGGCGCCGTTCCACAGGGCGCTCAGTCCGACGATGCGTATGCCGGCAGCTTCGCGAAGAGCCATGTGACGAACGTCTTCGCCACAACGCAGCAGACCAGCTGCTACACGCCGGAGGTCCCCTACTTCACCACGCTTGCGCCCACCGATGGCTACAGCGGCATGACGGCTTGCGCAGGTGGCTCCACCACGGGCGAGGATCTCGGCCCGTATCCGACGCAGGTGGGAAGCAATCCCGGCTACCCAGCAACTGCGCCCATGCTTGCCAAAGACTACTCCGAGTCGGATATCCGAGTCGATCCGACCAATGCGCAGCATCTGATGGGCTCGTCGAAGTCGTTTGTGAGCGCGGAGGGCTACAACCATCTGCTCGGCTTCTATGAGTCCTTCGACGGTGGCAAGACATGGCCGCTGCAGGGGCACATTCCCGGCTACGAGGGATGGACCGACAACACGGATCCAGTCGGCGCCTTCGATGGCTACGGCAACTACTACGAATTCATCCTGCCGTACCAGTTCTATTACAACAGCGATGGCAGCCATAACTTCCAGATCAATCAGAACAAGGAACCGAATGCGGTACAGCCGGCCGAGGTCGTCTCCGTCGCCGTGCACCCACATGCGGCCGTGGGCCTGCAGACGGCCAGCAACTGGATCACGCTCCATAACGGGCAGCCCGACTTCGTCGCTGCATACGATAGCAAGGGCCGCGAACCAGATAAGCAGTGGATCGCGATCGACACTAACCCGAACAGTCCCCACTTCAACCGGATCTACGTGATGTGGACGCTGTTCGACAGCCTTTCTGCTGTCCCGTTCGTCTCGTTTGCCGATGCGAGGGCTGACGGTACGCATACAGATTGGTCGACTCCCGTCAAGCTCCCCACGCCGGGGATGAATCCGCAGGGCGACACCTATGTGCTGCCGCATATCGATCCCGCTGGCGTGGTCTACACGACCCTCACCAATAGCCAGCCGAAGCAGTCTTTCTGCTGTGACACGATCATCCTTGACGAGTCAACGGACGGTGGGGCGACCTGGACGAGCGTCGGAACCGTTGCTAGCAACATCGCGGCGCCCGCGTTTGTCGGCGGCTACGCGAACACGACCTTCACTGATGGGATCGAGAACACCTTCGTGGTGGGATCACAGAAGGTCAGCGGGCAGTATCCACTCTACGTGGCGTATGAGGATCATAGCGCGGGACGCGTCAATGTGCTGCTGACCGCCTCGTACGACGGCGGGGTGTCGTGGAGCGCCCCGATCCAGGTCAACGACAACGCGAATCCCACTGTCGACGAGTTCCAACCGAACTTGGCCGTGGCGTCGAGCGGGATGGTGAGCATCGCCTTCTATGATCGGCGGCTCGCCTGTCCGGCGGCCGGGACCTCGGAGGCGATCAACGCCGGATTGGCCCTAGACACCTCGAATGCGAACTATACGGGCAGTCTCCCGCCCTACGGCGCGTCGAACTACTGCGTGAATGCCAGTGACCAGTTCTACAATCCGACACTGGATCCGATCGGGCACAATGTCCGGCTGACCGCGCACAGCTGGGACCCGCAACTGAATGCGCCTCGCCGCTTCGCAGTGGGTCAGGCGCAGGCGACCTTCATCGGCGATTACTTCGGCAACATCGTCGGCGGCTCGACCGCCTACACGACGTTCGTAAGCACCTACAACGATGGCACGAACCCGTTCAATCGCCAGCAGCAGGCAGTTGCGACCCTTGCGCTCCCGTAGGCGCCGTCGTTGGGAATGCAAGCATCTCTCCAGGTCTTGCGGTTCTCAGGTCTCGCCGGAGTGTCAAGCATGGGATGAGCGAACGCTTGTCACGCGCGGAGCAGCTGGAACATCGGGTGCAGATGCTGCTGGGCATCTTCTCCGCCAAAGGCGTGCTGCCACTGGAGTTTAACCCTGCGTACTCGGTCGGTGACCTATTGACCCAACACCTCGACGACCTGGAAGACGAATCCGAGCGCAAGGGTGGAGATATGCGGAAGCTCCAGGATCACTTCATGAAGGTGCACAAGGCACACCTCCCAGTTCCGGCAGGCGCCCGATGCTTCAGGGAGTGACGCACAGCGCGTCCTGCAGACGATAAAAGGTATCTCGTGGCGCCAGCGGAGCTGATGCCCATGACCCTATTTTGGTGTAACTTGGCCTCGTATACATTGTGTGCGCTCATAAAGCGCTGTTGCTTTGCATAGGTTCTGCAGCGCGATGGCGCTCCCTGTCCCCATCCGGATGCGTGTTGAAGGCGTCCCTCATGTCCACCACACTCAGAGGTCCATACTGTTCGCGCTCATGTAGTGACCAATTGTCGGCATGAGGCCGACTGCCGCCCGGTAGGTATGGGCGCTTCGCCCACACCCTCATGGACGATCCGACATCGTGGGGCATGGACCAGCGCCTGCCACTGCTTTAACGGCAGCATTCCCGATCTCCGCAATCGCCGCGCAGGGGCTGCGGAGACGATTCACGTCGCATTGAACCGCTAGCGACATCCTCCGTTATTCACGGGCACATCGGTTGGCGTGCCCGTGGGAGGGCGTGGCTTCGACTCGGCCACACCTTGCCTGATCAGAAGGAGCAGATCAAGGAGCAGATCAAGGAGCAGATCATGGTACAGCAGTCGAGACCATCAGCAGACGGCATCAGTCGGCGTGCCGTCGTGCGTACAGGGCTCGCAGTGGGCGCAGGGACCATCAGCGCCGGGCTGTTGGCCAATATACCCGCCTTGGCCAAGCCGGCCAGTGGCGGGCTCACCCCGGGAGATGCCGCCATTCTCCGGTTTCTGGCGGCGGCCGAGATCCTTGAGACCGATTTCTGGCAACAGTACAACGAGCTCGGTGGCATCCAGGACAGCGAGGTTCCTGGCGGGAGTGGCAGCGCCAAATACACCGCAGCGCTGGCCGTGCTCGATAGTGACATGGCCCAGTACATCCACGAC
>Ga0207684_10002203_pt1 | contig 19920 bp, 17 predicted proteins | sample KBSK5501metaG_FD_184342 | JGI IMG/M metagenome (GOLD analysis project Ga0207684, IMG submission 184342) | Corn, switchgrass and miscanthus rhizosphere microbial communities from Kellogg Biological Station, Michigan, USA - KBS K5-50-1 metaG... | ecosystem: Host-associated > Plants > Roots >...
TGTAAACTTGGGCATGAAGCTGTTGATTTTCAGGCAGTTATCCTGGCGAGAGTATTTCTCCTCCTTTGGCTTCGGAAGCGCAATTTCTCAGAAAATGATCAAGGAAAAGATCCTCTGATCAACAGAGTAATTACCAAAAAATCAACAGCTTCATGTCAAAATTTACATCCAATCATACTCACGAGCCAATCTATATTGTTAGCAACCATCTTGCTGTTCTTCCAAAGAGATGCCAATTTACAAGATGTCGAGGGAAGAAGCCAGATGTGGAGGGTTTTTCCAGGCATTGAAGCGTCAAGTTCCATCCTTCAGTGTAAAATTCCATCCTTCAGTGCAAAATCGGTCCGCTCTTCAGTTAATTTACCAGGTCTTTGACGCGGACACGATGGATCACTGGTGGCCTCCTGCCGATGAGGCTGCTGTGGATTATGCGAGGAGGCTAGAGTACATTGCGGAAGAGTACTCGAAATGCGATGTGTACCTGCTGGGACGGACCACCTATGAAATGCTCTGGCCGGGCGGGACCCTTGCTCTTATCTACCAGCCGGACAAAAAATAACCGTCTGGGTTTTGCGGAACATGATCTCCAGGCTGTTTGGACATTTTGAGGTTTCACTCCAAAATGGACACGTTGAATGAGCCTGGAGAGACATTTCAGCCGAATATGCGCCTCGTTGCACATCTCGTGGGCCCTTCAATAAGTAATAGTCTGTGGCATAAGGAGTGCCATATGGGGTGACTGCCGAGATCGTAGGCCTCCATGCTTCTTCTGGACCACTATCGGGCGTATAGCATTGGACATTGTTCGAGCTTGGACTAAACAGCACTTGCCCGGTCGGCAGCAACATAAACCGGTTCCAGTACAGTTGCACCCCATTATTCGGCGGCGTGAGTGCTTGAGAGATGGTGTTACTGGCGGGATCGTATTCAAAAAACAGGATTGGAGATTCCCAGTTATTGAATTGGTAAGGGGCTGCTGCAAACAACACTTTGCCGTTTGGCAGTAAGCTAGCAGAGCAGTCGTTACACACAATTGTTTGGCCACCAACTTTGGGGATGTCCGGTCCAGCTGTCCATGTAGCTGTGCCGGTCGGGCTGGATGGAGGAGTATAAATGACTGTCTTGCCAAAGCCATTCCTATTCGCCGCTCCAAAGAAGATGACCTTGCCGTTGTACATCAACATGCCTGGCCCGATTTCATGCATCACGGGATCAACTAGCGTGATCGGCAATGCCCCCTCATTCTTCCAGGTGTTGGATGAAATGATGTATTTCTCGGTTTGATAGGGAGCCCAACATTGCAGCGTCACTATCGTATGATCCGGCAATAAAACCCACGTCTCTTCATTCGATTGGACAGCCTTGCTCGCAGCCGGAGACCACGAGTTGGTTGACGGATCATAGATGACACACGAAGGCGAAGGTAGTGCCCCGATCATAAATCTGCCGTCAGGTAAGACACAGCAGCTCGCATCACCCACCTGCGACCAACCTGGAGGGGAGGGGATTGGACTCCAGGTGTCTGAAACAGGATCATAGATTTCACCCCTGTTAGTGTCGCCACCAGCGCCGCTTTGCTCGCCGCCAATAAGGATGACCCGCCCATCTTTGAGCACTCCAGAGGCATAATATCGCCTCCAGAAGCTTATATCCGCCAATGGTGACCATGTTCCATTGAGATAGCTTCCGGTGCTGTCGGGCGCTAAAGCGTACCAGTGCGGCGTCGCTTCTTCCTGTGCCATTACCCTACCATCTGTCAGCAGGATCATCGTACTTGTGTGAAATGTAGGTTAGTTAACCAACCCTGTCCATGAGCTTGGCATCGTTCCTCCTGTGTTTTGTATGAACCAGGGTCTCCATCGGGGAAATCTCCTCAATAGTTCTCTTTTCCCTGATCCATTGCCGTTCTCCTTCCTTTGGAATCAAGATAGGGAGGAGATCAATAGTCCAGTTTGACCACATTTACAGTAGGATGGACGCCAGAGGTGCTATCATTTCGCGTATTAGATCTACCACGAGGAGAACATTTGTGAAAAAGTGCGATTATGGAGTCCGATTTTGATATGGCCAATGCAAGGATCACTCTCAATTCCGACCCTTTTCAATGCTGTGCTGTACTCAGCAATTGAGAGAACGTCATAATAGCTGAAAGAAGTCTTGTTGAGAGGCCGAGACGCCTTTCTATGAGACGAAATATACTCAAATTTTCACCTAGCGATTGATAGTCCTATCACTTCCATACTGCTGAGCAGTATTTCTGCGGAAGAGCCCCAGAATGAGACAATTGAGACATGACCATACTTTCGAGATAACACACCCCACAGGCGATAAAGTGGGTGAAGAGGGCAATGTAGGTATCGGAAATGTGATGATAGGCAATGCCGCCGTATCCCCCGTAGCGGATGTGGTACTCCGAGAGCAGATTTTCCTCATACAGGTCGAGCTTGGTCCCATCAGCAGCTGCTAGCTTACCTGTCCCCCAGAGCTTGGGCAACGGGAAGGCATTATAACAATTGATAATATCACGGATGGCTGCATCCAGCTTTTCTGCGGTGATGTGACGCCGATGGGTGAAGGAGAGTTCATGCGCGGTGACGATCCCGCGCATATGCCGGGCCGTTTGACGTGCCCCGAGGTTACAGCCATAGCAAAACGCCGTAATGATATAGCGTTCAATGATATCCTTGATTTTGGGGTCCGACCCAGACGCTGGGCCCAAGTGACGCGTCCAGTGGACCCAATGTTCCACATTGCAGAGAATATCGAGCACGTTGCGTTCGGGGAGTTCTTTGGTGAGTTTGGCCTCCAACCGGATCACCTCGCACGGCGCTTCTCTGCGCTCGCCGCGTCTGAGAATCAGTTCCCCCTTCGGCGAAATGCTGAGTTGCCCTCCGTTGGTCGGCACGCCCTGATCAATCTCTCGCCCGATCCTGGTCAGCTGGGTCTTGAGGTGTTCGACCAACGCCTTCCCCGTCGCGGGCCGCCCTACCTCGCTGCAGTACTCGGCCACCAGTGGCTCACACGTTTCCCAGGGCAGGAGCTGCTCCCGGTAGTCGGCAAACTGCTCGGAGCCGACGACGCAGAAGTCCCCGGCTTTGAGTTCGGCGGCGACATGAGTAAAGATACAGACTTCCAGGTGCCGCCGATCCAGCAACACCTGCTTCTTGCGGCGGACATAGATGGTGCGGTGCCACTGCTCATTAGCAAACGAGAGATCGATGACATTGGGCAGATACTTACCGCGGTGCTGCTCATGCTCCACCAGAAAGGTCAGGGCAGCTCTCACCGTCTGATCCTGGGTCGTCGAACGGATATCGAGAAGATGCACCAGCCGGAAGAGCGTCCGGCGATGGCTGTGATAAAACTGCCAGAGGAGCGGGAAGTAATTGTTCCCGTTGTGAGAGGCGAGTTTCTCGGTCTTCTCCAGCAGCCCTTGGATGCCTCCCTCTTCCTGTTCAAGCACCTCTCGCACCTGCTTGCCGAGAGCGGCATCATCTGCGACCTCTTGCGTGGTATGCAGCACATCGGTGAAAACCGAGAGCAAGTGTTCGGTCGTGGCGCGATGCTGTTGATGAAGGAGTTCAAGCGCCTCCTTGCCACGGGTATGAATGCGCGCCATGCGTTTGAGAAACATCTCGATGATGGCGTCGCGGGTGGCGACCTGGGTCTCGAGAAGCAAGCAGCAGACCAGCGTCTGCCGTTTGGCAAGCGCGACCTCCTCCAGTTCCGCGACGTCCAGGACCCGGGCCTGCGCTGCGAAATGCTTGATCTTCGCACGTGGGATGCCGTCGAGCAGGCGCTCTATCCCGGTGAACGATTCGATCCACACGAGGTGATCGAGCATGTCTTGCAGGTGCGAGAGCGTTGCACTCTTGGGAATGGCTTTGAGCCGCTGGAGTTCGGAGTGACGAGTGGAGACGTTGCGGGTGAGCAAGAACGTGTGTAGGGGCGCGGAGGTCTCCTCTCCGAGCCGCGCGGCCACCATCTGGAAGTACTGGTCGTTGACCTGCGTGCGCAGGTGAGCCGTCAAGCGGGAAAGGCGGCTAAAGGCGGGTAACTCGTAATGGGCGCGCACCAGTTCTTCAATCGCCGCGTTGAGCAGATCGGCAGGGTTGTCCATCACCTGGGCCGCACGAATAATGGTCTCGCTCGCCAGACGCTCGGCCTGTTCATCATAGGGCTTCACCCCCAGGTAGGCGCGGATCGCCCGTTGATGGCGGTAAAGCGTGCGAGGAGGATAGCTCACGGTCACCTCTGACGAAACCTGCACACAGGCACGAATATGCTCGACAATGACTGCGGGAATGTCGTCGGGCGAAGGAAAGTACCCCGGGCGTTGAAACGCCTTGTAGAGGACGAGAAAACTGAGGATGGACTGCTCACCCCGACAGGTAGCCGCCGCGTGCTCGCGTTCTTTCTGGGTTGGGGTATACCAGTCGGCCAATTCCTTGGCGTTAGGTGCCCGCTTCATGCGGGGATAGGCTGTTCGCTCAATGGCGACCATCGTTTCCGCTCCTCTGTTCTCTCGGGTACACCCCTCGGCTCGGCTTCCAGCAGAGGAGGTCCTGCTTCGGCTACTATAGTGAGGGTGCAACAGAAGCGCAAGTGAGTAGGAAGAAAAGCTCTTGCCACTGGTAGGAGGCGGCTGAATCCCAACCCACTGCGGGGAGAGGCGATCTCCTTTCTCCTGGGCAAGTGCATCCCTTTACCCGCCAACGCTCGTCTCCTCGAACGCCCCTAAGGTGCGCAGCGAGGCCTTTTGCGCCTCGGAGAGGCCGCGGATGCCCGTGATATTGAGTCGCTCATAGGGCCGGTCGCGACGCAGCGTGCGCAGCAGCTCGCCGCTCTGGAGGTTCCAGAGCTGGATGGCCCCGTCATCGCCGCAACTTGCCAGAGTGCTCCCATCAGGACTCACCTTGAGGGTCTGCACCGTCCCCAGATGGGCCTCGCGCACCCGCACGCACTCTCCGCTTTGGAGCTGCCACCAGCGTAGCCTGCCGTCACTGCCACCACTGACCAGTTGCTCTCCACTCGGGCTCCAGGTCACCGCAGTAGCCACTGCCGGATGCCCTCCAACGTCTCGCACGCGCCTCCCACTGGAGGCATCCCACACCACCACTTCCCCGCTGTCGCCCAGGCCCGAGCTCGTGGCCAGCCTGGAGCCATCGGGGCTCCAGGCGACGCTCATGACGGCCCCCTGATGTCCCGCCAACTGCAGGAGCAGCCTCCCATCAGCCGCGTCCCACACATAGACGTGGCCATCATCGCCCCCGGCAACCAGGCGCGTGCCATCGGGGCTCCAGGCCACCCGACGGATCCAGAGAGGCAGCTCCCGCCCGATCCAGCGAAGAGCGTCTGCTCCCCCCTCCCACAGCAGCACGCCACGCCGAAAGGTGCCACTGGCCAGCCGCGTGCCATCGGGACTCCAGGCCAGGCCCCAGAAGGGGGTGTCGGGGTGGTCGCGGTCGCCGATGATCTGCAGAGGGCGCCCGGTGGCCCCGTCCCAGAGCCGGATGGCATTGTCCCACCCGGAACTGGCCAGCAGGCCGCCATCGGGACGCCACCCCACGCCACACACGCTCCACGCATGGCCGCGCAACAACTCTGGCGGCCTTCCCCCTCCAAGGTCTTCTACCTGCCAGAGAATGACTTCGCTATCGGAGCCGGCACTGGCAATGGCGGTGCCATCGGGACGCCAGTCCAGGTCGTTGAGGGCGGCCGTGTAGCCCTGCAGCACGCGCAGCGGCTCGCCCCGCTGCACGTCCCACAGCCGCAGCGTGCCATCCTCGCTACCACTGAACAGGCTGCCGCCGTCAGGCGTGAAGGCCAGGCCTTCCACCACTCCGCTATGGCCCGAGAACACCAGCCGCGTGCGTCCCTCCTGGGCCTCCCACAGCCGGATGGTGCGGTCATTACTGCCACTGGCCAGCGTGGCTCCCTCCGGACTCCACGCCACGCAATTCACCTGCCCGGTATGCCCCAAAAGCCGCTGGCGCTGGCGCAGGCGGCCTGCCTCTCCCCACTCCCAGAGCTTGACGCTGCTATCCCAGCTCGCGCTGGCCAGGAGGCGGCCGTCAGGGGCAAAGGCCAGGCCGCGCACCCAGTTGCTATGTGCCTCAAGCGCCTGCCAGAGCCGAGCCGGTCCGCTCGGCTGCCGCTGCCACAGCCGGATCGTGCCCAATGTGTCGCCACTAGCGAGTAGGCGCCCATCGGGGCTCCAGGCCAGCGCGAAGACCGCACCGGGATGCGGCAGCTCCTGCACGGGGGTGCCCAGCTGCGCCTCCCAGCACCGCACGGTGCCATCAGACCCCCCACTGGCGAGCTGCTGGCCGTCGGGGGCAAGGGCCAGGCAGAGGGTGCTCTTCGGATGACGGCCCGACCAGAGCAAGGCACGACTTTCGACGTCCCAGAGCTTGACGCTGCCATCGAAGCTCCCACTGGCAAGCCGCCGTTCGTCCGGGCTGAAGGCGAGAGACATTACGATGTCTGTATGCGCCTGCCAGGCCAGGTGCAAGGTCTGGCCGAACTCGCGCCACAGCCGCACTTCCCCACGCCGACCAGCGGCGGCCCAGTACTGCCCGCTCCGACTGACGGTGACCGCCCAGATGGCATCGAAGGTCTCCGTAAAGACGCTCTGCTGGATCAGCGACCCGGAGAGACTCGCATCTTGCAGCTGGACGCCTTGCAGATGCACGCCGCGCAACACGAGCCGCGATAGATCCAGCCCTCGCAGGTGTCCGCGCAGCACGCGCAGCAGCGCCATCAGATTGGCTGGTGCATACCCCTGCGTGCCCTCGGCCCAACTGCGCACCACAGAGAGCAGCTCGCGCAAGCGCCCCTCCACCTCGGCTTGCCCCCGGTGTACGCTCTCGAGGCGCGAGAGCACGGGAGCCACGAGCAAGCGCTCCTGGCTCTGGCGCACATAGTCCTTGGCTTGTGCTTGAGAGAGGCCATGCTCACGTAAAAGCGCGAGCTGCCCCTGCCTGATCTCCTGGCTAGCCGTGGTGATCAGTCGGTCGGTCACGAACTCCAGCACGACCGACTGCAAGGTGAAGCTGCCCGGGCGCTGCCCTCGCTCCACCAGCGAGCGCCGGCGCAGCCCATCCACGGCTTCCAGGACCTGTGCGGGCGCGAGCGGAGCCACCAGCACCGCTTGCAGCTCCTCCAGCGTCACCGGCTCGCGCAGGATGGCCAGCCACGAGAGCACCATCTGTTCCAGCGCCGAGAGCCTCTCCCATTGCTCCTGCAGGAGTTGGGTGATGCTGCCAAAGAGGATCGTGCCTCCCAAGAGGAACGGGGAGATGGCCCCGCCAAAGAGGTCGGCGATGGTCTCGGCCACGATGGAGAGCGCCAGCGGGTTGCCTGCGTAGCGCTCTGCCAGGCGGGCGTACTCCTCTGGCGCGCCGACCAGCTCGTGCTCGCCCAACAACTGCGCGCAGGCCGAAGCCTCCAGCCCGGAGAGGCGCAAGGAGCGCACGAGGGCGCGCCGGCCCTCCAGGGCGCGCAGAGCGGCCGGTTGCTCGCGGCTGGTCAGCAGCAGGCAGCTCTGGTGCTCCGTGTGGGCCACCTGCTCCAGCAGCTGCCCATAGCCCTCATAGCCAGGACGCAGCCGCCCCAGCGCCTCGCCTTCTTCCAGCAGCACTTCCAGGTTATCGAGCACCAGCAGCACGCGAAGGCTTTGCAGCTTCTCTAGCAGTCGATTCTGGCGCCGCTCCAATGGCTCGTGCACGAGATCCTGCGGCTCGGGCGAGAGTACCGCCAGGCAGGACGAGAGCAACGCTTCATAGGAGGGAGCGTCGCGCAGGGAGCGAAAGAGCACCACCTCGAAGTGGCTCGCCACCTCGCGCATGGTCCGCACCACCAGCGCCGACTTGCCGATGCCGCCCAGGCCCAGCACGCTCACCAAATGACAGCGCTCCTCGACCACCCAGCCGAGGAGCGTGGCCAGGTCCGCCTCGCGGCCATAGAAGCTGGGGACAGAGAGCGCCTCGCCCCAATCCAGCAGTGGCGCTGGCGTTGACTGAGCTCTCGGCAGTTCACCCGGTCGGGCTGCCTCCTGCAGCTCAGGATGCAGCAGGGTCAGCGGAGGACGCGTGCGGCCGAGCACGCTGGCAAGCCAGGCCTCATCCAGCAGCACCTTCTGGTGGGCCGCCCGCCAGAGGGTCCGGATCTCCTCGGCCTCCTGCCCGGCGGGAAAGATGCGCTGCTGGACCCCCAACGCTATCAAGGCCTGGAGATGTTCAATGTCCGGATAATTGAGACCTGCCTCCCAGTGGGCCACCGCTCGCCGGGACACCCCGAGCCGCTCGCCCAGGCCCTCCTGGGTCAAGCCGATGCGGGTGCGCAGTGTGAGAATCAGCTGCCCGAAGCCATAGTCCCGCTCGCGATATGAATAGCTCTTCACGGGCGATCTCCCTTCCGCGTGACCCGGCCGAGCGCACCACTGTGAAGCGTCATGGAAGCACATGGGCCGTGACTTCCCCCTGGTTCCACCAGTATACTGGAATCTGTCGGGTGTGTCTCGAAACCGGGTCAATGCCCGTCTCGGTGATCTGGGTCCTACCAAGCGAGCTCAGATCACCTCTGCCTTTCTCCGCCTCTATCATACCAGATTTCTCGTGCTCCACCAAGCTCCGCTGAGCAGGACCTGCTGCAAAAAGGTCGTCTGGGAGGGTCCCTGCGCTCGGCTTTGCAATAAGGGAGCCGATATGAAGCGACATGAGATGTCATGGGCACTGACTTTCGTGCGCATCCCCTTCTATACTTAGGACCAGCAGAGACGAGAGGGATGCTCCCGTGCGGGGCGTCGAGAGGCTTGTCCCAGTCGATGTCTCTACCCGAGCTGGCCTCCCTCCTCTGATCCTGGTTGCAGATACTGCGGGCCAGGAGCAGGCAGATCCTTGCGTTTTCCGCAAGGAAGCATGTGTTCGAACGGTAAGGAGGAAATGATTCCATGACCAGCAGAAAACCCTACCCTCGTGAGGTGAGCGACAAGGAATGGCCCTTCGTTGCTCCCGATCTGACCGCGTTTTTACCAGGAGGACCAACCCGATGCAATGGGCAATAGTGATCGCCGCCTTTCTCGCCTCGGCGGTCGAATTTGTGGAGGCGTTTACGCTGGTGCTGGTGGCCGGCATCACCACCAACTGGCGTAGTGCGATTCTCGGAGCGCTTGGTGCCGCCGCGGTGCTGGCGGTGATCGTCGCCACCCTGGGGGTAGCCCTGGTCACCTATGTGCCCATAGAAGTCTTACGCTTCGTCGTGGGCTTCTTGCTGCTGTTGTTTGGCCTCAAATGGCTCAAGAATGCAATTCAACGCTACACCGGGCTCAAACTCATCCATGATGAACAGGCCGCCTACGAAGCCAACCTGGCCGAGGCCCGCGCACGCGGGGAACCGGCGAAGACCGGCCTCGATACGTTCGGAGTGCTGCTCTCCTTCAAGTCGGTGCTCCTGGAAGGACTGGAAGTGGCCTTCATCGTCATTTCCTTCGGCGGCAGCGGGGCAGGCGGCATTGGCAACGCGGCTCTGGGTGCGCTGGGGGCAGGCGTGCTGGTGATCGCGGTCGGCGCCCTGGTGCAGGCACCCCTCAAACGCATCCCCGAGAACAGCTTGAAGTTTGTGGTCGGCATCATGCTCACCACCTTTGGCACCTTCTGGGGAGGCGAGAGTTTCGGCATTAACTGGCCCTTCGCCGACCTGTTTCTGCTCATCCTGGCGGCCCTCTACCTGGTCGTCTCGGGCCTGCTGATTACCGGCATCCGGTTGCGCCTGCCGCGCCTGGTGAAGGCAAGAGCGACCTCGCCGGCTACCACACTCGTTCCAGAGAAGGGGGTGCAACAATGAATAGCGTCCTGCGAGCCATCTGGAGAGCCATCCTGGCCGTCTACAATTTCTTCGTCGGCGACGCGGTGATCTTGATCGGAGTGAGCCTGACCATGGTCGTCCTCGCCATGATCAATTTCCTGGGTGGATTGGCTTCGCTGCGGGGAGCCTCAGGTGCCATCCTGATCGTCGGCGTGGTGGCCACACTGCTGTTCACCCTAGGCCGTGAGGTCTTCCGGCCCGAGAACCGGCAGCCGACGTAGCCGTGCCTTCCTGTGGAACAAGTCATGACACTATGAGAGACAGCCACCCACACCGCCTCGTAGTCGGTGCTGACGACCGATGAAACGCTGGCGGTGTTGAGGCGGCCAGGGCCAAAGCTGCCGAGATCGGCGTGCCACTGAGGGAAAGACTGATGGAACTCGTATTGGTATTGGCAGCGGGAATGCTGCTCCTGTTTGCACTGACGGTCTGTGTTGGGCCGCCGTATGTCCCGACGCCGCGCGGGAAAATTGCTGTAGCGCTGGACCTGCTCAGGTTGCCGGCGGGTGCAACGGTCGTCGACCTGGGCTCGGGTGATGGCACGTTCTCGCTGGCCGCGGCTCAGCGCGGCCTGGTCGCCTACGGCTACGAGGTGAACCCGCTACTGTGGGGGCTGTCAAAGCTGCGCTGCCGGCGTTATGGCGGCCAGGTCAACATTGTGCTGTGTGACTTCTGGTCTACTCCTTTACCGCCAGAGGCAAAAGCGGTCTTCGTTTTTGCGGCAGCTCCATTTATGTCTCGCCTGGCAGAGAAGCTCCAACAGGAAAGCGCGAAGAGAGGTTCGCCGCTCTCTGCCGTAAGCTATCTTTTTGCCGTGCCGGGTAGGCAGTCGCTCGCCGCCCGCCAGGGGATGCTGCTGTATCGGTTCGACCCCTAAGCCGGGCTTTACAAAGACAGTACCGCCTGGAACAAGCTCCTGAGAAAAAGAAAACAAAAAGACAGAAGAAAGGAACACACCTATGGGATTTGATCTCGAGCCTGCCAGGGACTCAAACAGGAATGCATGACCTGATGAAGCATCACACAAGTAAAAGTCACAAAGACAGTTTCGAACGACATGGAGGATTCTTATGACAACTCATTTTTTCTCCGACCAAAGTCGGAGGACCAGCGCGAGCAGGGTGTGCCACCTTGTGGCTGCGACGCTGCTCTCCCTGCTCATCATTGCGCTTGCCGCCTGTGGCTCGTCCACGGCACAGTCAGGGACGACGCCCTCGGGCACCGCCAGGGGGAGCTGGGCGCAGGCCAACTACGACTACGCCAACACGCGCGACGCCACGCAGAGCACCCTCTCCTCGCACAACGTCACCCAGCTGGGTGTGGCCTGGACCGCCAAGGTGTCAGGCGTGTCTGCTTTCGGCGCGCTGGCGACCAGCCCGGTGGTGCAGAACGGCACCGTCTACCTGCAAGATCTCTCGAGCAATGTCTACGCCATCGATCTGCAAACCGGCAGGTTCACGTGGGAACAACGCTACAATGCTCCCAATGTTGGTCCGAACGGCCCTGCCGTCGAGAATGGCAAGGTGTTCGTGGCAAGCAACGCGCAGACCGTCGCCGCCCTCGACGCCACGACCGGCAAAGAGCTCTGGTCCAAACAAATCGCCCCGGCCAGTACGCAGGGCATCGACCAGCAACTGGCGGCTTACCACGGCACGCTCTACGTCAGTACGGTACCTGGGCCAAGCGCCGCCAAGTTCTACACCGGCGGGGGCATGGGCATCATCTACGCCCTGGATGAGCGAGACGGCAGCCAGCAGTGGTCCTTCAACACCGTGCAGAACGGCGACCTGTGGGGCAATGCCCAGGTCAACAGCGGCGGCGGGGCCTGGTACCCGCCCGCCATCGATCCGGGCACTGGCATGACCTACTGGGGCATTGGCAATCCGGCCCCCTTCCCAGGGACAGAGCAGTACCCCAACGGGTCGAGCCGGCCCGGCCCCAACCTCTACACCGACTCGGAGCTTGCCCTCACGGCCTCGGGGAAGCTCGCCTGGTACCAGCAGGTCAAACCCCATGATCTCTTCGATGCCGACTTCGAAGCCTCCCCCATCCTCACCACCGCGACCGTGCACGGGGCGCAGAGGCAGGTGGTCATCGGCTCGGGCAAGGGAGGCTATGTGATTGCCTTCGATGCGCAGACCGGCGAGCAGGTGTGGAAGACCGCGGTGGGCAAGCACCAGAACGATCAAACGCAGCGCATTCCTGCCGGGCAGACCATCACGGTCTATCCAGGTGACGTGGGCGGGGTGGAAACGCCCATGGCGCTGGCTAACGGCGTGGTCTATGTCCCCGTCGTCAACGCTCCCGCTAAATATATGGCCACCGGCCATGTCACTTACGCAACAAGTAACTTGTCCAGCAGTAGCGGCGAACTGGAAGCCATTGCGGTGAATACGGGCAAGCTGCTCTGGACATCCCACCTCAAGGCGGCTGACTTTGGAGGAGCCACGGTCGCCGGGGACCTCGTCTTCACCTCGACCTACACCGGCCAGGTGCTGGCCTTTGACCGCACCTCGGGCCAGCAGGTGTGGTCCTGGCAGGCGCCCGATGGCATCAACGGCTCCATCACCGCTGTGGGGAATACGCTGCTCATTCCCGCCGGGCTTGGCAGTGTGCCGATGCTGGTGGCGCTACGCCTGGGGGCACGCGGCACGATCCCGACGCCGGCAGCCAGCACGACGCCGACAGCCACCGCAGCCGCCACCGGCCTCACGCTGCGGATCAGCAGCCCGGATCAGAGTCAAAACGACACGAGCTTCAGCACCAGCACGCTCAGCGCCCCGCCTGGCACGCGCGTGACGCTGATCTACACCAACGACACCCCGCTGCCCCACGACTGGCACCTGTTCGACGGCAGCAGCGCCTCGGCCCCATCCATCGCGCAGACGGCCATCATCACCGGCCCGCACGCCACCGCCAGCGTCACGTTCACCACGCCGTCCCAACCCGGGAAGTACTACTTCCAGTGTGATGTCCACCCCTTTATGAACGGCTTTCTGATCGTGACGACGCCATAGAAGAGGAGTAACAGCATGACACAACCAACAACGTCGCTGACCAAGTTCAAGGATTGTTTGCGGGTCCCACCCACCTTGCATCCACAGCAGATGGACGATCAACGCTATTCCCTGCGCGTCCAGATGCGTCCCGCGCAGATCCAACTGCACTCGGACCTGCCGCCAAGCGAGGTGTGGACATATGAGGGCTCCCTGCCAGGACCCATTATTGAGATCGCGCGCGGGCAGCGCGTGCAGATTGAATGGATCAACGTGCTCCCCGCCGACCAGGCCTATCCCATCACTGCGGTCACCGCCCCGGATGGGACGCAAAATGAGCCAGGCCGCAGTGGCAGGCCGGCCAATACGACCGTGGCAGAGCTTGTGCCCTGGACGGTGGTGCATCTGCACGGCGGTCGGACGGCTGCCGTGAGCGACGGCTGGACCGAGAACGCCATCCTCTCCGGTCAATCCACCACGAGCGACTACGCCAACGACCAGCAGGCCACACTGCTCTGGTATCACGACCATGCCATGGGCATCACCCGCTTCAACGTCTATGCCGGCCTGGCGGGGCTCTATATCATCCGCGATGCCGAGGAAGCCGCGCTGCACTTGCCCGCCGGTCCCTACGAGATCCCTTTGCTCATCCAGGACCGCAACCTGGAGGCCGCCCTCGACGGCTCGCTCACCGGTCGCCTGCTGCACAAGGTCGCAGATGGCACGATGGAGTTTTTCGGCCCCTTCACGCTGGTCAACGGCACCATCTGGCCCTACCTGCCGGTCGAAGCGCGACAGTACCGCTTCCGCCTGCTCAACGGCTCCAACGCACGCATCTACCGCCTGGTGCTGCTCGATGAAAGCGGGACGCCGATCCATGCGCACATCAAGCAGATTGGGACTGATGGCGGCCTGCTCGGCCAGCCCGTTGACCTGCCTGAGGGTGGCCTCGTGCTTGCCCCGGCCGAGCGCGCCGATCTCATCGTCGACTTTCGCTCTCTGCGAGGACAGAGTCTGAGGCTGGTCAACACGGCTGGCGCTCCGTTCGATAATAGTCCAGCTACCCAAGCGGCGGGCACACCTGATCCAGACAACCGACTCCCGCACCCGGAGGTGATGGAGTTCCGCGTCTCCTCGCAGCCGGTGGAGGATCCCTTCGTCCTGCCCACGGTGCTGTCTTCATCGTACCGGCGGCTCACCCATGACCGCTTGGCACCTCGTCACCGGCACCGCGTCGTGGCGATGGTCGAGTATCCTGACGGCCTGCTCACCTTTCACGAACTGGCGCTCGTGCGGGACGGAGAAACGACAGCGGGGGAAGCGCTGCTCGCGGTCACTGACGAGCAGGGCGCCACCAGGCAGTATCGCACCGTCGCCACACACTTTGAGGACACGGTCAACTGGTTCATCGCCTACGGTTCGACCGAGGTCTGGAGTGTCCTCAATCTGACGGAAGATACCCATCCCTTCCATGTGCACCTGGTGCAGTTCCAGGCGCTCTCGCGAGACCTGTATAATAAAGAAGGCTTCCAACCAGAAACCGGGGGAACGACCTCCCCGGTCAGCTTCCAGGCCCATGGAACCCTCGATGCGAACGAGCTGGGCTGGAAAGATACGGTGCGGGTCAATCCGGGGGAGATGGTCTCGATCGCCGCGACCTTCGAGGGCTTCACCGGCCGCTATATGTACCATTGCCATATTCTGGAACACGAGGACCACGACATGATGCGCCCCTTTATCGTCATGCCGGCCGCAGCTCTGGAGGCGATGGACATGCCCGAGATGTGGAGACCCTTCTTCACCGAAGAGGAGCAGGATCGATGAATGGCCTCAAGCACTTTGCGCATGTTACTCTATGCCTGCCCTTAGACCTTATCCGAAAACGAGAACTTAGTGGGGGCGCCATACTTTTTCGGGAGTATCATACGCTAAGGGTGTTTCTACACTCTCTGACGAGAGCATCCCATAGTTTAACATCGAGCAGAAGAGAAAGAAAGGAGGTCATCTGGAGCGAGAATCTCGACCGATTTCAAGAAGTCACTGCTACGACAGGTCGCCCTTTAAGGGCACACCGATATCCATCTACAAACAGGAGTCACACTCGGCACTGATCCAGTGCCGTAACGCCGCTTGATCACGGCTACGCTACGCGTCAACGGCTCTGATAGGAAAAGGAGAAGAACACGATGACAACACAGGCAGATACCAAGAAGACCTACGTTCTGGACGGGACCCTCCTGGAGGCCTGTTCCTGCGGGGGACCATGCCCCTGCTGGGTGGGCGACGACCCAGACGGTGGTCGTTGCGACTCGGTCAATGCCTACCACATTGATCGGGGTCAGGTGGGGGGTGTGGATGTCTCCCACCTCTCGTTTGTCCAGGTCAATCAGATTCCCGGCAATGTGCTGGCGGGCAACTGGCGGGCCGTGTTTTACATTGAGGACAAGGCAACGCCAGAGCAACGGGAAGCCATCCTCAACGTCTTTAGTGGCAAGCTGGGTGGTGCTTTTGCTGGGGTCGCCAGCCTGGTCGGCGAACGCGTGGCGGTTCACTTCGTGCCCATTGATCACCGCGTCGAGGGCGGGAAAGGAACCCTGCGGGTCGGCGAAGTCGTGGAGGCGGAGATGGCCCCCTACACGGATGCCGGCGGGAGACCCACCACCATCCAGGATACTGTCTTCAGCACCATTCCTGTTTCGCCAGCCTACCTGGCAAAGGCGTCGCATCACCGCGTGAACATTCCAGAGTACGGCATGATCTGGGAGTTCAGCGGACGCAACGCCATTCAAGGTGACTTCCACTTCGAAGCGTAACCGAAGGTACCGAGGAAAAGGAGGCGTCCGATGCGCGTCACGCAAGTCACTGGTGTGAAGGACGAGGCCCACCTACGCCGTCGGGCACCGGTCCTGTGGCCCTGGGCTCTGGTCGTCGCTGCCTGGATGATAGCCGGGCTTGCAGTCCTGACCAACCAGAGCTATCTGATCAATCATCACTATCTGCTTGAGGAGAGCCATCTGCCGGTGCTAGTGGCGCTGGTCGTGTTCCTGGCATGCTGGCAAGTCATGACGGTGGGCATGATGCTGCCATCGAGCATGCCGATGGTCTATATGATCGTGCATGCTGGCCGGCAGCAGCGACGCCCACATGCGGTTCCAGGAGCGTTCCTGGCGGGCTATGCCCTGGTCTGGACGGCGTTCGCGAGCGTGACGTTTCTGGGAGATACGCAGATCCACTGGCTGGTGCATCATTGGTTCTGGCTCGACACCCATACCTGGGTGATTGGCGCGACCACCTTCGCCCTCGCGGGGGTGTTCCAGTTCAGCCCGCTCAAGGGGCGCTGTCTCAAGCAGTGCCGCAGCCCGTTCAGCTTCTTCATGCGCTACTACCGCCTGGGAGTAGGGGCAGCCTGGCGACTGGGGCTGCGCCACGGCATGTTCTGCCTGGGTTGCTGCTGGGCCTTGATGCTGGTCATGTTTGGGATCGGGGTGAGCAGCCTGCTGTCGATGGCGCTGCTGACGGGAGCCATGGTTGTCGAGAAGACCTATCCGGGTGGACAGCGACTCAGCCCCGTGATTGGGATCGTCTTGCTGGGCCTTTCTGCCCTCTGGCTGGCCCATCCGGCCTGGCTCTTGGGTGGCATTGGGGTCTAAGCACATTGCGAGAAGCGAACCCCTGCGACTCAAGACAATACGAGATGAACTCTACGTTGGGCTAGACTGCCAGGGTAGTCATCTCTACAGCAAACCAACCCACTAAGGAGTTGGAATGGGAGGAGTCTGAGGCCTTCTCCTCCTACATTGTACATGCAGGGGAGACGCAAACGCGGAGAAACTCGCCTGCCTGGCGGCGCATTTTATGAGGGGATTGATGCGATGGGGGGACCTAGACGCAGTAAGGGTGAGTCGATTGAAGCATTGGAAGAGGCGGTACAGATCATCCATGCATTTTGGAGCAGTAACCGCTCTCCGCGTTTCGAGGGCAAGTACCATACCGTGAAGGGGTCTCGGCCTGGGCCATACCCGGCCCACCCCATCGGACTCTGGCTCGGCTTCTATGGCCCACGCTCACTGGCACTGACAGGGCAGCTGGCAGATGGGTGGCTTCCCAGCAGTTCATACGCCCCGCCGGAACGCCTCCCACAGATGCAGCAACGCATCAGCGACGCGGCCCTATCGGCAGGTCGTCAACCCCAGGACATTCGCCGGATCTACAACATCATGGGACTCATCACCACCACTCCCGTGCAAGATCTCCTCGTTGGCCCGGCGGACCATTGGGTAGAAGAGCTGATACGCCTGGTCGTTGAGATCGGCATAGGTACTTTCATCTACTGGCCCGCTACCGATCCTGTGGGGCAGATCGGGCTTTTCGCCGCCGAGATCGTGCCCGCCGTGCAGAAACAGGTTGCTGGAGTACGAGACACATCCTGAGAAACGGGCTATCCCTCAGCAAAGAGAGGCCGACATTCCTTGTATCAACCTCTCTTTAAGAGATGTGTCTCTACTGGTCTGGCACTGTTGATTACTGAGGCACACTCCCTCATTGTTCTTTGCTCGCCAGGTTTTTCTCATACAATGGCTTCCAGCGAACAGCTTACCATTCCCTGATCGCGAGATCATTCCACCTTGCGGCCGTGATAGTGCATTTTCTACATGACCTGCATCTTATGCCTATGGCCTAGTTTTACACGTATCTCGGCACAAGGCCTACACCCGAAGGGATGATACATTTCATGAGCAATCTCCAGCAATTTGGATTCGAGCAGGTAGGAAACGCGACATACGGAGCGAAGACGGCATAGTACTCAAAGGAATGCATTTTACGTTGACAGGGGAAATAGGAAAACCTGAAAAAACAACCTTCGAGAGAAAGTAAATCCATCACCCTTTTGATAGTTCTGAAAGAGTGTCACTTAGAAATAGAACAAAAGTGCGCTGTGATAGATTTTCGCAGAGATCCTAGCCCTACCTCAAATAAACTCAGCAAAAAGATTGCCTGTGATAGTACCTACCTATCACAACATAAAAGTCGAAGGGGAATAGCTGCGTGAGTATATGCACGATGAGACCCGCCTTCCATTGTCTGAGGTAGTCAGGCTGGGCATCCGGCTTGCCGAAGCATTACGTTACATGCACGAACGGGGTATAACGCATGGTGATATCAAGCCTGCCCAGGGTCGGACCGGAACGGGGATGCACTCAGTTGGATTGTGAGCTACACGGACCAGGCGTTCGTCACGTCAAAAAAGGGAGAGTGAAAGTGCCAAAAAGAGACCTGTTTTTGGCCTAAGACAATCCATACTAGCTGTGTCTCGTTTCTCGGATACCCGTTCCCTGATGATTTTCCTATAGTCATTTATATGTACAAAAGGCCACTTTGCCACAGATGATAGCGACTTGGAACCCGCGCGACCCGGATTACCCCGCTTTTTTCTTGCAGAATGCTCACCACACTTGCGCCACACAGACAGGGATTTCCCGAGTGCAGGACAGGTTCTTTTGTCTCTGCCTCTCCAGGTCTGTTGAACGAGCACTTGTCAGATCCTGCTGGTCTGTGCTACAATCATTTTCAGGCACATCTTCAAGATAACTACACTTACCTTGATGATTGCGCAAGAAAATGCGCGGGAGAAAAAACCGGTGGAGATGTAGGATGTCACAAAAATTGTCCTTGTGGAGCCTTTTCGCCACAATAATTGTCCGTGGAGACCCCTCGAGCCGCTATTTTTGGACGGTCTTGCCACATTAATTGTCCGCCCATCGACAAGAGCATGTTCATAGGTGAGCTTTTTGTCAGATAAATTGTCTTCAGCCGAAATTCTTGCCATAAAATTTGTCTTTAGCCGAAATTCTTGTCACAAAAATTATCCTTAGCCTCCGTTTTTTCCGGCAAGGTGAGGACCTTTTCTCGCGTGTCGTTCGCAAGTTGCTTTTTATAGCCATATTATCTTCTTCTTCTCCCCAGCAAGCGTACGACTTCCTTAGAGGCATACACGCACTTCACAGCTAAGAGTGCCTGGAAGTCACACCGTTACTCATGGCAGCGGATGAAAGGGGTATTCCTTATTTTAGGAGGACAGCATCCGTTTTCTCTGCTGGGCCAGAAGAGATAGACGCGGGTGAGAAGATATTGCACGGAAGGATGCCCATTTGCTTCCCGTTGCAGGAACAGATGGAGTGTAGCGTATGAAGCAAAAGCAGTCTTTTCGGGGGACTGAGTCGCAGCGGAGTACAGCTACAGGCTACTATGGCTTTTACCTATGCAGTTCTTGACTTCTGTCCCCTTCTGCTATCAGGAACGTGCCTGCTCTTCCTGCAGAGATGTCTGTACTTCCCTGAGGAAGGAGCGCCGAGCAGGGATAAGCAGATCGCTCCTCTGCTGGGTCAGGACCAAGGCTTGAGCGTGCCTTACGAGGCTCTCAAAGATCTGCTGGAAGGCAGCAAATACCTCACCTTGACCCTCTTGCCCTGACCCAGAAGACCCAAAGACCACCTCCGGCCGCCATATCCTCTCGTGGTTGCCAGGAGCACCAATCGTCTCACGCACGATCCGCTCCAAGACCTCCATGAGGACCAAGCACTGCTGCGGCCAGAAGATGAACAGGGCATGAAAGAGACTGACCTGCCTGGCCAGAGCCTTCACCTCTGGTGGAACAGGTGAAGCGAGCACATCGTGCAAACCCACCTTACAGCCAACGTAGGCGAAGAGACTACCTGGTAAGAGATGCTGGTATACCGAGCCAAAGAGGTCCAACAGCTGGAAGTACTGCCAGGGCTCCATGCTGGATAGCGGCGAGTTAGCGAATGGGGAGGAACTGCCCTGACTAGTCACCTGATCAACCCCTAGACGATGGAGCAGGAACAGTTCCCCGGCAGAGAGGAGGGTGTCTGATGAGAGCGACCAATGCTTGGCAGTTCGGTAATCACCAGTGCGGCAGTGCGGGCAGGCAGTGAGCGAGAGTCGAAGCGCCGGGATCGGGAGCGCACAGCAGGGGCAGCGATCTATAAGGAACAGCGCGTGGCGAGGACAGACCAGCATCAGACGAAGCCGCCACTAG
>Ga0207684_10002204_pt1 | contig 19898 bp, 25 predicted proteins | sample KBSK5501metaG_FD_184342 | JGI IMG/M metagenome (GOLD analysis project Ga0207684, IMG submission 184342) | Corn, switchgrass and miscanthus rhizosphere microbial communities from Kellogg Biological Station, Michigan, USA - KBS K5-50-1 metaG... | ecosystem: Host-associated > Plants > Roots >...
CTCATCCCAGGCCTCGCTGGCCTGCAATCTTGCTTCTCGTTGCAGTGTAGAGTGCCGCTTCAGCGTCTCGATCACAAACTGAGGAAGCGCGATTGTGCGCTTGCTCTTTGCTGTTTTCGGCTCACCCTCTTTAAAACCATAATGCGCCATGTAGCTTAACGTTCGGCGTATTTGAAGGTTTCCTTTCTGCAGGTTGATATCTTGCCAACGTAGGGCAAGTATCTCACCTTTTCTCATACCCGTCGTAAGCGCAAGTGTAAGCAGCGCCTCTAAGTGATGTTCCCGTACCTTTTGCAAGAGCAATCGAGCTTGCTCAGGTGTCAATGGTTGTATTTCATGCTGTTCACTTCGGGGCAGCTCCACGCCATCGCACACGTTACTCCCAACCAGTTTAATGCGCTTTGCATGCTCCAACGATTTATGAAGCACCACGTGAATGGCTCTCACCCTACTCGCTGAATACCCCTGTTTTTGCTTCTTTGCATAGAATGACTGCACAAGTTGTGTCGTGAGCTTTTGCAACCTGATATGTCCGAGTTCGGGGATGAGGTGGCGGTTCAGAATAGTACGATAGGCATCATAGGAACCGAGACGAAGCTTTGCTTTATGCACATCTTCCAGCCAATACTCTAGGTACTGTTTGACTGTCTGCTGTGGTCCTGTTGCCAGGATGCCTTGCTCATACTCATGCTGAGCATTCTTCAGCTTCTCATGCGCTTCCTTGCGAGTTTGACCATAGTAGTACTTGCGACTGTGATCTTCCAGAACGATGCTTGCAACCCACCTACCATCCTTACGCTGGTAGATTGAGCCCTCACCGCGCCCACGTTGCCTTCGTTTTATCATATTTCCTCCACATCGCACGAATGTATCTCACTCACTACTCTTGCTCGTATGGCGATCTTCAACGTCCTCTAGGCGCTCTGTTGTTCGCACTGCTTCAGCCATTCATGCAACGAGTCAGGATGTATACGCCTCGAGCTCCCAAGAATGACCGAGGGCAAGCCCTTATGATAGATGAGATTGTAAACAGTCGTGCGACAGACTCCTAATTGGATTGCCACATCGGGGATCGTCAACAATAGTGGTTGTGCCGTTGGTTGTTTTTTCCGCCTTCCCATGAAAACACCTCTTCACTAACTCGCCCAACGGAGTTCATTCCGCTGATAGAACCAAATGTTAATCACCCGCCTGGATAGATGTCGTTGCCCTTCTCGTATCGCTACCAGTGCTTCCAGGAGTGCCCTGCGCCGTCGTCTCCGGTATTCTTTGATATCATCAGTGAACTCATCACATTCCACGATAATCCAAGACGACCGCTTGACAGACACCTCTTCTATCACCCCCCGCTCAGTTGTTTCTGCTTGTCTCTCCTGTTCCACGATTTCCACAGTCGACTCATTGAAAGACTCGCCATTGTCTTCTTGCGAGCCATCCGCAGGCACATTCTCAGCCTGTTCCATTGATTCTTGTTCGACTTCGGCAAACAGACGCGCACGAAGCTCTGTCACACTTTCGGGGAAGAAATGACGCGAGTAGCGGATGCGCCGCGCTTTACTCACCAGATCAACGGTATAGGTATGCCGTTCCTCGACGATCTTGCCCTCATCATCAAGCGCAAGCTGTATTCCCTCTCGCTCTTCTTGACGAACGCCCTTCTCGTCATGCGACAGGCTTTTTGTGAGGTACTTGGTGACATAGCCGATCACATGCGGCTTGCGCACCGCCTCGATATGCACGATATAAGCCACACCATGTCGGGCAGAGCGCCATGCTTCTTTGAGAATTTCATGAGGAATAAAATCCGTGCCCTTGATGAGCAGATGCCAGTGGAAACCATTCTCTTCAAAATCCTGGTGCCGTTCCAGCACTGCGAAGTATTCTACTGGATAGACTTCGCGTGCCCCAATGCGACTCGGGCCACGGCCTTTTGACCCACGCCGCAAGTATTGCAGAAACGTCGTTAAAGCTCGCGCTGCTTCTTCAACCGTTTTGCCCGCTTTGGTCAGTGTGAGAAACAGCGTCGGTTCAGCCGCCTTGACCAGTTGTCGCCACTGATCGACTTTGCGCGGCCCACAGTACAAGCAATCCCACCGATTGCAACGTGCACGAACCACTTCCCCTGTGTCTTGATTGATAAACACATGCCGTAAGGCCCAGGCGTTTGGACAAAACAAGAGAGTATCGACCTTGTGCTTTTCTACCAAGTCTGCTTGTGCTTCCAGCAGCGGAAGCGGAAACCGAGGAACGCCACCCACCATATCATTCTTAGCAGTCATACCCTACCATCCTCATATGACAGGTCCCAACTGGCCCATACGCAAGCAGGGACTTTCACAAACTATGCAACACCCACATCAACACAGCTTCACACTCTTAAATTTGTCTCAAGACGCCGGAGCTTAAGAGAAAATGCCAAAATCGTCTGCTGATTCGAGATAGCAGACGAAAGCTAAGATAGGTGAAAAAATTCCGTATTGTATCAACTACTGGCCCCAATTGAGCTACCAGACTAAGAACAGCCACAATCTGAGGAGTCAAGAATCTCTAGTTCCTCTCAGGTCCAGAACTGTTCCTAAACACATTCTCAGGTTCATCTCAGCTTCTTCACAGAATCATTTCATACAGAGCTCCTATAGTTTCTTCATTGATGCAGAGACTCATTGTAGAACGTAGTTCGCTTGCTATCGAGAAGCACTGCGGAAATGGTTCATACGTCTCTCTTTTCCTAGAAGCAGGCGCAGCGGCGTTGTGACTTGAAGAGGAACATGAGTAAGAATCATGCCGCAGAACCTCCTAATAGGTGGAGTAGGTCGTCTATCGACTGCTCATTGCTGCGATCAGTCAGAGGGAAACCATGGACACAGAGATCTACCAGACCTCACTCAAGCGTCTCCTTGAGCGGATCACCCGCTTGGAAGAAGACATGCAGGAGCTGCGCCAGTCCTTGCAGGCGCAAACACCGCACCGGCAACGACCTGCAGACGTGCCACCTTCCCGCTCTCCAACGTCTCCCGTGATCAGGTTGGCGACACCTGGATATGGTGACTGGGAAATCAGGTGTCTCGGCAGGTTCCACTTCTGCTGTGAAGGCCGCGAGGTGCCTGCCTGTAGGAGCCGTCGTGGCCAGTCGCTTCTCAAGTACCTGCTGGCCAGTCCAGGGTTTGCAGCTTCGACAGAGGTGCTGGTCGAGTGTTTCTGGCCCCAGATGGATTCGGCTGCGGGCGCACGCAACCTTCAGGTCGCTGTCCACACCTTGCGCTGTTCACTGCGTGGCTGCGGCCCTAGTGGCAGCGATGAGACGGTGCTGTTTCGTCACCACCAGTATCTCCTCAATCCAGCCCTCTCGATCGTCCAGGATGTCGATGCGTTTCGCGCTGCCTACGAGCGAGGTCTGGGTGCTGCCAAAGCTGGCAGGTCGGCTGAAGCTCTAGTGGCGTTTGAGGAGGCTCGAGCCTCCTATGGTGGCGACTATCTCGCCGATCCCTATGAGGAGTGGGCCTCAAGTTCCCGCATGGCCTTGCAAGATAAGTGGCTCCACGTGCTCGAGCAGTTAGGCACCTCTTACAGCCAGGCGCGAACATGGGAACTTGCCATCGCGTGCTCTCGCGAGCTACTCACTATTGATTGCTACCGCGAAGATATCTACCGTCTGCTCATGTGTTGCTACGCAGCATGCGGGCGTCCGGCAGAGGTCAAGCAGACCTACCTCACCTGCAGGAGGTATCTGCGTCGTGACTTGCGCTTAGACTCTGCTGCTGAAACGACCCTGCTCTATCAGCAATTGGTGCAGCAATCACTGTCGTTGGGTCTGTATTACTGAGTTCGGCATGGGGAACTAAACTGAATAGGGCAGTTGCAAGGTCGGGAATAAAAACAGCCGCTTAACAATCACAATGAGAAAATTCGAAAGAAAGTTCAACATATAACACTGCTCGGTATTTCTACTTACAATCAGTAATATTGCAGAAAACAATCGAAATAAGCTTGACTAATACACAAATATTTGCTATAAAACTTCTTGGGCCAAGAGACAAATATACTCTTTGAGGTAAAGAGAGAGGAGTATTATTCTCAAGTATCTCCCCCCATGCCTGGGTATATATCCCTCTACTGTTCTGCACAACTGCCTCTTGCGCTATCAACCTTGTTGTAGTGTTCGAGCTTTGTCGTGCGTGCTTCTCAACCGTATGCTCGCAATGAGCGAGAAACGTCGTTGCTTGAGTGCCTCCATGTAGGAAGAACCAGTAGTGTGCGTATATGCGCACTTTTTGACTGTGTTAGCCTTGCGTTTTGAAAGGAGAACAACTATGCGACGATTCGTGATTGCGACGTTGCTCGCGCTGTTGCTGATCTTCGGGTTCTCTCTGGCAGCCCTTGCCTCCAGCCCGCACTTCAAAAAGGGCGGGGAGCCGGTGTGCACGTTCTCCGGCACGACGAGCATTCCGGTCACCTGTACAGGCACCCTCGCCGGGCTCGGCAATGAGGACCTCAACCTTCATCTAGCTGTAAGCGGCTTCGCGCTCTACCAGTGCCAGAATGGGGGCGGCAACACCGCGCCCGGCCAGAACAGGGTCCTGGAAGGTCCGGCTACTTCGGACACGGCGATACCCGCGAGCGCGATCAAGAACGGCAACTTGACGTTCACCACCAATCCGGCCACCCTGACCGCCGCACCGACAGTCAGCGGGGCCACAGCCGGCTGTCCGAACCCGAACTGGACCGGGGTGAATCCGGTCCTCACACTAACGAGCATCACGCTCGACATCTTCCAGCCCGTGACGACCCAAATCTTCCACTGCACCGCGTCGAACCCGAACGGACTGACAAGCCCCGTTACGCTTAGCTGCTAGGAGCTACCAGTAGGGGGAGGCGAGGAGGCAGAAGCAAAGGGGGGCACGATCGCGTGCCCCCCTCTCGCACAGGCCAGGCCCCACAGGCTGCAAGTGGCAGACACACCTGCTCCACTGGGAACTTTACCTGTGCTTCTGGTCAGACAGTGACGTTCGTCTTTGTCAGTTACCCAGGTCAAGCTAACAGGGGCCTGCGCTGGCCGTCAGGCGATGATGGTCGTAAAAGGTCACGGTGGGCATTCCCGAAGGTTCTCGAGAATCTGCTTAGTACTACAGTGCCATTTTTGATGTCAGATGGCTTCTGAAGCGCATTGACGTCACATACCTGTTTTTAGGCGATTTGGCTTGGGAAGCTGCCTCACCAGCTCTGTTCTTGCACAACTGGGGCTGTAGTAGTAGAGGCTGTGTGCAAAGTGGTTCGAAGCGACTTGATAGGGACATCGAGCAAATGTGACCAGGATCTTACAAACTCCCTCTCTGGGCGGATCGAGATGATCTTTGCACACAGCCTCTTACTGATCTCGTGATAAGAAACTAAACCGAATAACCGCATTGTTGCGAACAACTCCGAATGATCTCACGCTTGTGCCGCAAGCGCTCTCTGGCTCGATTGAGTGCCCTAGAGAGCTGATCCAGATTGGCACAACAGACATTGCCTAACTCGACCCGTTTGAGATAATTCCAGATGCCTTCATCCGGATTGAGATCAGGAGCATAGCCAGGCAGTTGCTCCAAATGCAGTCGTTTGGCTGCTCCACGTTTGAGAAAGGCTTTGATCTCGTTGCCCCGATGGATTGGCGAGCCATCCCAGATCACCACGATCTTGCCCGAAACCTTGCGTAAGAGGACTCGTAGAAAGCCCACGACCGCGGCGGCATCATACGAAACCGGGCGCACTTGCATGAACAGCCGTCCATCGAGCGTGATGCCGCTGATGAAAGATCAGATGGTCGCGGGTCAGTGGAACTCGCAGCACCGGTGAGTGCCCGCGTGGCGCCCACGTGCGTACGGCCATCGGGAGCAGATAAAACCCTGCTTCGTCTACCCAGACGATCGTGGCTTGCTCCTCCTCGGCTTTTTTTGATGGCTGGCCAGCGCTGCTCATACCAGTCTTTGATCGCTTCTTCATCCCGCTGCGTTGCTCGCTCAATCGGCTCTTGCCGACTCCAGCCCGCGGGCGCGTCAGCAGTCGCCCGACATGGTCACGATGATAGCGGACGCGCAATCCGTCCGGTCGATCACTTCTGCGACGCGGCTCGCCGTCCAGACATCGCCTCGAAAACCATAGGCTTCGGCCCCCTTGGCTAACAAGGCCGGAATCTGTGCCTTTTGCTCAGCAGTCAAGCGTGGAGAGACGCCCTTGGGTGGATGCGCGTTGAGGGCTTCTCGGCCTCCGGCTCGTCCTCGTTTAAGCCATTGACTCACGGCTACGCGCGCTCACTCCTAAGGCCTCTGCGATGTCTTTTTGTCTCCAGCCCTGTTCTTTCAGGTCCCAGGCGCGTTTGCGTCGTTCTTCTCGCCAATCGGCTTTCTTCGGTGCTCCCATCCTCCTATTCTAGCACTCTTTACTTCCTTCTGCCGAGATCAGTAAGCAGAAATTAAGAGAAAATTAAGCAGAGTAGGCTAGAATAAGGATGTGCAATGTGAGCACGATGAGAACAGTGAAGGGGGTGGAGATCCATCGCAGGTTTGCCCGGCAGGGAAGGGGTAGAGCAATTGGGTGAAGAGATCACAAACCCTCAACCTCCGGCACCTGGTCGATATATCTCGCTCGTGGTACGCGTCTGGATGGGCGATGATGGCGAACTTCTTCGTGGAACCATCGAAGATGCCCACACCGGAAAGCGGCTGGCCATCGACCTTTCTGCCCTTGCAGCACTTCTCCAGGAAAGTCTGGCACATGCACCGGGACAACTGGGAAACGCGCAAGATGAGGAGGAAATGACCGAAGAAAGGCCTGATAGCTAGTTAGAAAAGGCCCATCTGACGAGTGAGTGCATGCGGTAGAGGTGACGGTGGCTTTGTTGATAAGGTATGGCCTGGTGGGCAACTCGCACCAGCGGTTGAGTCAACTCCTCGTCACGACCAAGCTAGTCGCCTCTGCAAAGGCGTTGTTCGTGGACAACGTGTTATTGCTTCAATTCGGTCGGAGAAAATGCGACAATTCTTCGGGTGAAGGCATCTCATGCTTTGCTGAAAGGAATGTGACTCTTTTGGCTTGTGAGGCCATTCGAGTGGTACATGCAAGAGGGAGAGTGAACCGATAGTCGCCCGAAGAATGGTACAGAAATTACCGAACGGAATGCTGCAATTTACAGTCATATCCATGTCAATCAGGTCGATACTGGCGGCCATTCCCTTATCCAGGTAGACAATGAGCTTGGTTTTTCAAGGAGCGAGCAGCATGTTAAGCAGACCCATTACGCACATTAATAACGGCATCAGATGGATGGCCAGCTATTGCACCGATTCTGACGGTTTTCAGTATGTGGTCGTGGTTGCGAAAGACGGTTATGTGTACCAAGTGAATTGGCACCCCAGTGAGTTAGCACCTGGGTATTATCCCTTTGCTGACAGGCTCGGTGAATCCTTCGGCAAGAGTATGGTCACTATCGCAGGGTTTTGTACACCTGATGACAATAACCACCATGCCGTCGTCGGCACCAAATATGTAGATGCCAACATCAATGAAGGCAAACTGCATGAATTTTACTACAAACTAGGCGAATTGCCCAATAGATCGACCGAGATAGGCTATAACATTAGCGGATTTCAAGCTCATTGCGGAATGGCAAGCTTCTACTCACCCGGCGATCACTTTCGTCATGTGGTGATTATAGATAGTATGGGAAAACTCGAAGATATCACCTGGTTAAGCGCACTACATCCCGTTCACCATACCATCCCGGTCCCATTCCAGGTCAGTCAGATCGCCTCGATAAGTGGTTTTCTCTCTCATGATGATGGGAACCCCAACACTCGTCACATCATCGTCGCTCTGAAAACTGGGGAGGTCTACGACATTGACTATCCCGACGAGGACCATGTTCCCCGAACTGTTGGTCAGAACTACGTGAGAACCCGCTTTGGCGAGCCAGTGCAGAATGTGACCGCCTTCTTTAGTTCCGATACCAACTACCGACATATTGTTGTGTTAACCCAGGCGAATTTGCTTAAAGATCACGCTTACGATGCACAAGGCGGCAATTTGACAAGAACCCTACTCACCACATCCTCACCTCTAGCAAACGTGGCTGATATCACATCATTCTATAACGACTATGACCACTTACGTCATGTGCTCTACGCCACCCATGACGGTGATCTCGTAGAGATCACCTACACGAGTCAAGGATAGAGCAGCAAAGCCAATAGGAGGTGCCAAAACCTGGCAATTTCCCTGCGCGATGGTATGGTTGAGGGAGTGAGGCTGCCGCTCTCGTGACAGGAAAAACATGCCACATTCCCTCCAGAGGAGCAGGAGCGGATACGGCGTACCTACTCCATCGAAAAACAGAGCAGCCAGCAGAACGCCAGGAAAGAAAGACGAAGTCGCGATTACGGCATATTTGTAACGACGATAGTATTTTGTACAATGGGGATTTCGGTCACAAAACAAGAGAAGGTCAAATTTGTACTTGTGTGACTTATGCTTATAAGGGTCAAGGGAAGGCCCCGGCGGTTCGTACGCCGTCGGCGGGGCCCCAACCCCACCGCGCGTACGAACCGCCCCCAGGCCCATGAGCACCACCACTCCCCACCACCACTTGTTCCAGGGCTATTGTGCGTCACAAGGGAGATATGGAGAGCAGGGCGCGAGGAGGCTAGAGATCAGGCCCAACATCCACACCCTACCCCCCAGGCTACGCCACCACCCTTTACCAGAGCGCCCCTTGCTGCATCCTCCACCACACTTCCTGTGGGGTGAGCTGGTAATACAAACAGAGGAAGTCGAACAGATCACCCGCTCTCCGCCACGCATAACAATACCAGTGTGGGTCGTCTCCCCCAAACACCTGGAAGCTCGGACGCAGATCACCGCGGTCATGGTGTTCCTTGAACGGGCACGACCCGACCCCCCGCTGATCCAAAGTGACATACCGACCAATCACGGCTCTGATATCTTGAGACCGGCACCACTCTCGGATGCTCCTATACCCCTTGTACTCCCAAGGACTTTCCATGTACCCAGGAACCTCCACTTCATGCACTCCCTGAGACACCCTGTCCTCCCGCTGCACAGCAGACATCTCAGCACACGAACGCCTCACCACGTCAGGAATCGCCACCCGTTGCACCCGCTGGCACACCCAGGCACAACACGCTTCCACCGTTTCTCCTACCGGCGCCAACTCACCCCAGGCAGACCGCTGGACGAAGGGATACCATCCCCGACTCTGTTGATGAATACCGAGTGGCAACCGGATCAGCGATCCCGATCCACCTGGAGCCAGCCTGTCTTGTTTGGGATACAACTCTACTCCAGAGGCCTGCGCATACGGCATGAGCCACGCACGAACCACCTGCGCAGTCGCCGGCTCTACCAGATGCACCCACAAATGCCCACCACGACGGCTCGCCTCGAGCAGCGTTGGCACCCCTTGCCCAAGCAACTCTTCAGCCAATCCCGCCAGGCACTCCAACCCATCATTACGATCTGCATCAAACACTGCGAATGCACACTGACTTGCGCGATCTAACAGGTACGTCCCCAGCGTCCACCTTCCCTCAAGGTGCGCAGCTACATGCTGCAAAGAAAGTGGCTCTGCCACCCGCCAATAGGACCCATCTCGCTGTTGCACGGCATACTGCTCAGGACAATGCACAAACAGCGAGGCATACGCTGCCATCAATTCAGGAGTCATCTCCTCCACCACATTCCTCCCATCGATCATCGTTCGTCATCCATACCTTCCATCGTGCCATGCTCGAGCCTACACCCATTTCTCTCCTTCCCTCCAGCCCCTCTCATTGTCACCCTCCAAGCACAAGCAGTCCCCTCCTACACTATAGCTTTATCGTTGTGGATAAGATGTGTATAACCGTTCTCGTTTTTGTGGATAACCCTCCATCATCCCTCAACACCCTGTGCTCCAAGTCGCTACGCCCAGAGTTTCCCGCTGCGCCAGGTATCGACCGCATGCTTGATGGCCGCTGTATATCCAGCCACATCGTTATGGTCAGAGGACGGCGCATAGACAGGCACAATCTCATCCACCGTCACACAAGGATGTCCCACAATGGAATCAGTCACCTGTCCCCGCACATAGCCATTGAGCATTAAACTGTACCAGTCCTGATAGGCATCCGGCCAAGTTCCATAATACCGAAACCCATACTGACACATATAGCTGGCCGAACAGCGAATGTTGCCCAAGCTATGATTGGCCGCACCAATGCCTGTCTCACCAAAGCTATCTTCGTGCAGGAAGAATGCTAGTGCATAGACCGGATCGATTCCTAACTGTACCCCGAGATCGTACAGCGCCTGGCCAGTTCCAGCCGCGGGAGAGCCATACGCCAAGAGGACTCGATCAATGAAGTCTGCGCTGATCGTCGGAGGACCAGTGACGGAATAGGAGGCATCGTCAATTTGAGAACCCAGAGGAGCCGTTACCGAGATACGCGGGGAAGAGGTTTTCGGAGCGAGCAGGCCACTGCCAAAAGCCATCAGCAGGTAACATTGCCACCAGAACCAGAGCAGAAGCACGCAACATGCCAGCACCAAAAGCCTCATCAGACGCATAGCCATGCACCCCTCGCGTTCATGCAATACGTCCGCTACGACAGCTTGCCCTGAAACTGTTTGTACGCTTCAATTTGTTCCAGGTAGTCCCGCGAACTGTCGTAGAGGCCATACCCCAACTCATCGGAGAAGATCGGTGCAGGCAATGAGTAGTCGTCCAAATGTGGCACAGCAAGGTCAAGCTCGCTTCTCATGGCTTGCCAGAGCGCTTGCACCTGCTCCCCGTAGGCAATCATGCGAGCGCCAAACTCCTGCTCAAGTTGGGTATGCACCGCTTGCAGCGCCTGGATATCCCCTGCAAAGCGAGCGGTCACCTGGTGCCAGATCAGCGTAAGATCGCGCTCTAAGCGCGCCTGCATGTCCCTGGTACGCTGCACCAGCGTCGGATCGAAGTAGTATTCGATGCACCTGCTGAGGAGCTGCTGTAACTCTCCAGGATAGAGCGCTTCCAGCGCATCCAGTTCCACCGCACCCTCACCGTAACGATCCTCAAAACCACCGCGCCGCCGCTCGGTGTCCTTGATGGGGGTACGTGGCAACCGGTAGTGCTGTACTTGTTCGGCTGTCAAGATCACCGGAAACACCCGCACATCGACCGCGAGGCCAAGCGTGCGCACGAAGTACTCCACCTTGCGCGAGACTGACACCGGCATGCTCTGGCCCGCCGGATCGAAGTCCGAGATGTAGAAAATGCGCGCCGGTTTGCCTGCCTCTTGCAATCGGTGCACCAGCGCCAGCGTGGCCGTGATCGAGAGTTCCCCCAACCCTGTTTGCAGGTTCATGCCGTAGTGCTGACACAGAGGTTCCAGCACGTCATTCATGGTACTCTTTTCGCACCAGCACTCCAGGTGAAAGGCCTGTGCTGGTTCATAGCCGCTCACCCGGTAGGCAGGCAAGTCCGGAAAGTCCGGCAGCCGCAAGTGCGATCCCCACAGCCGACTGGTCGCCCACACCTCCGGCTCAGGGGTGCGACTGCTGGCATAGACCACCGCTTCTGGGTTGCGCCGGTCGACGAAGGCTTCGGGATCCACCAACTGCAAGTAGCGTGCCGCCTTGGACGCCAGGTTGAGAAGATTCCAGCAGCCCTCGGTATTCTCATATGGCAAGCCATTCGGCATCACCACCGGGGGATGCTGGCTCACGATCTGGTAATGCACCCGCCGGATATGCACTTTGGTGGCATACTGAAACGCTTGCCACAAGGCGGCAAACCACTCGGCGAGCGCCCAATCACCGGGAGTGCCGGTATAAAAAGGGTCATTTTGCGGAGCCAGGGGAATAAGATCAGTGACCCGTTGCCCTGTTTGCCTGGCTAACTGTTTGATTTGTTCGTAGTTGATCTGCTCATAGTCGAGACCCATCGATCATCCTCCTCACATTGACAGAACACAACACATGCACAGAGCTAGTGAGCAGCACCAACCCTGTCCATGCCTTGTGTGCTCACCATCATCCACTCCTCAAGCCAAGGGATGACGCAGCTCAAAATGTCGCCACTGGTGCCGATCGGCGAACTGGACCGGGTGCCCTTGGGCGAGTGCAGCACGAATGAGAGCCGCCTCTGCTCGTGTCAGCCGCCGACCGTTGCCAGGAGCTACCACCAACATCCCCGTTACTGGGTCGATGGCAAGACCGTCGTGGGAGGCGAGACCTCCGCCTGGCGCTTGTTGAAGAAAGGGACTCCACTCAAGATCCCTCCTGATTTGTGCGCAGCCTGTGGTTGCACCTGCTGGGATGGTACCCCGGCAACCATATTAGGAGGCATCATTGGTGCACTCCCTCCATAGCCCTGGCCATACGCAGGATACCCAGACACCCCCGCCAGACTCGCGTCTTTGGGTTGTCCCTGTGCCTGCATGCGCAGAGGTTGCATCACCGGAGGCCCATAGACAGGCACTCGAGTGCCATTGCCATTCCAGAGCGGATTGCCGATCCCGCTCCCCGCAGAGCCAATTCCTCGCTTCGAGCGCTCCATGTCCATATCCACCACCGCTAAGAGCAGCGACACCAACGGAATGATCGAGAGCACCAGGTAGGTCAAACCCGTTAAGAGCGAGCGCTGATCAGCCGGGATCACCCGCAGCCAGGTCGCTCGCTGGATCACCGCCGCCGCCAGTGCATAGTTACAGAAGATTTCCACAATCTCTACCACCGCACAGATCGGCGCATAGGCTCGAATGCGCTCTTTATTCATCAGCCGGTGCGCCAGGCCTCGACTCACAATATAGCCCAGAATGCCGAAACCACCGGCAACCATCCAGGTAATGATGGGCTGGAGCGTATCAATCCCATCTAAGGGCGCAAAGAACCAGCGAATAGCATGCGCCGACGCCAGCGAGAACCCCAACGACACCACCCGCAAGACGATATGCTCCACCCTGCGCACCCACACCTCTTGCCCACGGAATGCTTGCATCACCTGCACGACCCGCTTCCTCCTTCCTCTCCGCTCACCTTAGGAGCACTAAGCAGCCGTCGCTAACCGACACACCAGTGTCTGGAAACTGCCTTTGCCCTTGATGCGCCGCACTTGCAGCGCAATCTGCGACATCTTGGGAGGCAGCTCCGTTTGCAGTTGTGTCGCCACTTGCCGCAACACATCGGTAGGTTGGCCCTGTTTCTTCAACTCCTGGAGCTGCTCGAGTGAGGGGAGTCCATCACTCAACTGGCACTCGTACTTCTCATCGGTCTCGGCATCCAGCACCGTCAACTTCACTGAGTAGCCTGGTTTCGGTTGCCCGGTCACCTGGTCATAAAAGGTACTCTCGAGCACCTGTCCACTTAATACTAATCCTTGTAACAGCATGCTTCACGCTTCCTTTCCGTCTTCACAACGCATCAAGCCACCATGCATCACCATGGTTCATCTCCTTCAACGAAATCATCAACAAAGCAAGAGGGGACTACTGCACCAACCATCCCCTCTTCCCAACGCTCATCGCTGGCATCTCCAACGATCCACCCCCCAACCACTCCATCATCTCCCATCCCATCCACCAGCATCTCCCATGACACCTGTTCATAGGTGCGTAGTCGATGAGAGGGGTCAGCCCGGAAGACCGAGCGACCCCTGCGCCGCGCCGCATACATGTATAAAATGGCCAGCCGTAAGAGCTTGGGTGCCCAGATTTCTGGTTCACGCTCCAGTAAGCGATAGACCGCGAGCCTACCCTCTTGCGCCAGATCCTGGTAGTAGAGGTTATCTACTTGTCCAGGAGAAAGCTCCGCCAGTCGGTAGGCGTGCCAATCGATCCAATCCTCCAACACCTCCAGCACCCGCTCGGGCGTGCGCTCACCATACAAGAGCGGCTTGTACACCGATCCCATGCGCCATCACCACCTCTCCCCTCATTCCCTTCCATCACCACCCCGGATGATCCCATCATCCCCCGACGGAGAGGCCACCGCGTCCAGGGCAATGGAGCGAATATCCGCCACCAACGCTGCGAGCTCCCCATCACCCATCACCACTGCATGCTCCCACAACGAGAGCGCCAGCACCGCCACCTGTTCCCACTGCCCCGCCGCCAGCACCTCGTTGATGGCGTCGATCAACCCATCCGTCACCGGATCGACAACGGGCACGACTCGTGACTCACCACCCATGGCTCCCACTCCTGCACGTTCACGGCTACCGCCTCAGGACACAAATTGCACAGATCGGCTTGCACCCCTTCGTAGATCTGGGTGCATAATCCCTCCAACGCCTCTTCCACCGACCTCGCCCAGACTTGCGTCGAAGCGTAATGCCGCACCCCAAACACCGACGAATACGGTCTAATCCACGCCGCGACCGTCTCCTCATCCACCACCAACACCTGCGGCACCTGCGTCGTCCATTCTCCGATCAAGGCACAGTACCAGGAGACACGATCGGGATGAGACACCCCTGGTTGCTCCAACGTTCCATTCCACCTTTGCTCCCTAAACCCCATCTGACACACCTCCTTCCTCCACCAGGTATTCCTCTCTTGTCGTAGGTACACGCTACCAGCACCACCCATTCCCTTGTTAGGGATGGAGCACGAAGCCCCCGATCTCAACAGAGGGGAAAGGAGTGAGCCAATAGCAGGTATAGAGCCCCGCCAGTACGAGAAAAATCCAGAACGCATGTCTGAACCATCTCCGCTGGAACTCCGTCGCAGAGCGGTACGACCGCTGCGGAACATAGCGATAGCTCCACCCATCCTCTGTGAAGACCCAATAACCTTGTTCTTCTTTCATCTTCAATTCCACTCCTCACCAAACTGACATCATGCCGCGCTTGTCAGCAAGCTGGCTCGCATGCAGAACGCGAACCGCGCCCGTTGTCCATCAGCTGTAATGTAATACCAGCCGCGATACCCGCCAGATGCCACGCGTACCGCTTGACGACGACTACTGGCAACAAGCCCCAGGACATCGCCAGCACCCAGCGCATGCTCTTCCAACTCCTCTTGTCTAGCAATCAGGACATAGTGCTCGCCGTTGTATCCGATGACGCCCTCATTCGACTCCAACTGACCCTCTTCCTTGCTGTCTCTTGCCGTGCAATACATCTCGTACATCTCTCCTTTTCACCTCCCCTCATGCAGTTGTTTCACCACTGAGAGTCTCGTGGGACGGAAAAGCAGATCCCGTTCAATCGAGAGACCCAGCGGACCGCGAGCAGACTCCAGCTCCGAGAGCCGGAAGTAGCCGAGCTCGTGCTCGAATCCAACGACCCAACCGAAGAAGAGATCCTCTCCGTCAAACTCAGAAGCATACCACGTCCAATTGCTATCTGGGGTGAAAAACTTGCAGATGACCAGAGGATCTTCCACATGTTCCTGTGAATAGAGTGGAGGAAGTATTTCCAGCAACTCGTTCGTCAACAGTTCTATAACCTTTCCTCTCCTTCTTTGGGTATGCAACAACCGACTTCCGTCCAATGGCAAGCTATATGTGTCTCTGTCATTCACTCACCTTTCGAATCACAAAATGCGTATAGACCTCACACATAAGCGCTTTTGCCAATTTTGTCGGTCGCCGTGTACGCACCACCATCAGACTGTCAACAATGCCATCAATGCGGTAGTACACAATGCACCACGTCTGACGCATCCTCCTTCGCCTCCCTTCTACCTTTGCTCATCGCTCAATAAAAAGAGGCACCCATACTACATGAGTACCTCTTACTACACCCAGGAACACCACAACCACCCTAGCTCGCTTGCTCTTCCAGGACCCAACGTAAGCGCAACCGTGCACGCTGATCTAGTAACTGGACTTTTGGCAGTTTCATACCAAGCACCTGCGCCGCTTCCCTCTGTGTATGCGCCTGGTGCTCACCCAGGCCATATCGCACCAGAATCACGGCCAACTCTTGATCAGTCAGATGATGAAGTACATCCCCAAGGCTCATGTCCCCGCCCGCAGAATACGAGGTATCCTCAAGCATATCCCCAACCGTCACTTCTCCATCCTCAACCATTGGTACGTCCAGGCTCATAACTCTACGCTGCTCACCTAACACGATACGTTCACACACCTCACGTATCGTGACCTTCATCTCTTGCGCAATCTCTTCCACAGTGGGTTCATGACCGAGTACACCTATCAGATCATCACGCACCTGCTCTAGCTGCCGTATAGCCTCAACTTTACGCCAGGGCAATCGAATCACACCTTTATTCGAGAGCGCCCGACGCATTGAACCTTTTACCCAGGCAAAAACCCAAGTCCCAAGGGTGGCACCGCCGACTTTACTGTTATACTGCTCAAGCGCTCGCAGCAGACCAAGATTGCCCTCTTGCACCAAGTCCAGGTATACCTCCTGGTTACGTGAGGCATAACGCCATCCGAGACGCGAAACAAGATGCTGATACCCTTCCACGAGGCGTGTTCGTGCCTGCTGTGCTGCTACACAAATATCACACCCTGGACACTGCGGAACACATTCCAGCTTCCCCCGCTCGATACACTGAAGCAAGTGTGTTTCTTCCTCGTGGGTAAGTTGAGGTATCGAACTGACTTCCCGCCGATACTGATCGAATGCTGTCAATGACATGTGTTGTGTTTGCATCATACGCTTTACTCCTTCGACTGCTCTAGACTGGTTTACTCTCCAACCCACGTATATTTAAGTGACCCAGCCATTTCATCCTCCGATGGGGTATACTGTTTTCGGTAGGTTCTATTATAGTTTTGCCCCAAATTGCCTCAGCGAAACATCAATGACCCATCATATACACATCACATAAACCGCTGTTTGAGATATCCTGTGAAAGCGCTTGAGAAGCTGCATCATATCCACAGACATCATTGAGACATCTCTTGATATGCACCTTTGAAGTACAAGAGAATAAAAAGAAGTGCTGACATGATAATTATTGAAGCTATGCTAATATATGGTATAATGAGATCCACAGGTTTTCATTTAAGGTCAAAAAAGATGCTTCAAAATCTTTTACAAAGCATAGATCAGAACCGAGAATCTATCACAACGGCCCAGGCTGCGCAGCGTTCAGACCTGAGTCAAGTGTATCTTGCCCAGTTGCTTCGAGAAAATAAGCTTGAGGGCTTTCAATTGGGACGCAACTGGTATGTGTACACTGATTCCCTGGAAGCTTTTCTCAAGCAAAAACGCAAGCCAGGACCTAAAGGCCCTCGTAAAAAACCAACGCAAACACGTTCTAACGTTCAGAATACTCATTATCCTGGCACATCTTAGTTATTGAGTAGCGCGATAGCTTGGCAGACACATGTTCAGAAAAGGCAGAGAGGCTTGCAGGAAGACAACGTACATCCTCTCAAAAAAGCTCGCTTGAAGCTTGGTTATACACAAAAGTTATTGGCTGACTTTGCGCAAGTCGGCGAAGCTACTATTCAGCGCGCAGAGAGCGGCAAACCACTTAGGCCCGACAGCATCCAACAACTGTGCAGCCACTTTAGCGAACGTTATCAGCGCCAAGTATCCCCTCAAGAACTAGGATTAGTGCCTGAAGAAAAAGCTCTACCAGAAACTCCTTCAAGCACTCTGATCACCCCAGCAGCAGTTGATCCAGAGGCAGAAGATACACTCGATCACGCGGAAAGCTTAATTGATCTGGCCTGGGAAGCATGGTTTGCTTCACGTCCTAAAGAGGCCGCACGTTCAGTCAACCGACTACTCCCCAGGCTTGAAAAGATTGCCTATGCCTTTCACCACCCTGGTTATACACTCCGAGCAAAAGAACTCACAGTTCGAGCGCATGGTCTGCTAGGAACTATTTGCCTGGACGCAATGCAAAATGATACCTCTCTCTTCCACTATATGCAGGCACACAGATTTGCAGAGGAAATTCGAGATGCGAATCTATCTGTAACCTATCTTTGCCTGATCGGTGATGCCTTGCGACGACAGAATGACCAAGCCGGTGCATTGAAATACATGGAAAATGCGAGAGATGCAGCATCTACTGCTTCAAACACAACGCGAGGCCATATTCTTCAACTGCTCGCATACACCTATGGCGATACAGGACAAGAGGCAGCATTTGAACGCACAATTTCAGAAGCAACTGATCTACTAGCGTTCTCTGGCGAGGGGATTGACGCAGCACAAAAGGAGTTTATCCCTTTTGAAATTTATGAGATTCGAGGGAAAGTCAACCGCGATTTGGGCAAGCCACTTAACGCTATGCCCTACCTGGAACTGGCCGAGAAATCACTCACTACATCAGATTCGATAACGCCCCGCTGGCACGCGCTTTTAGAAATCAGCAGAGCACAGGCATTTTGCGATGCCGGTGACATCACCACTGGAATCGATCTGGCATACAAAGGTTTCATGATGGCATATCAGTGTCGCTCACCACGCCAGATGAACCGAGTTCGCAAACTGCTAAGAAAGCTAGAAAATGGCCCTTTTCGCAATCATCCGAGAGTACAAGACCTTAAAAACCTTCTCTACGAGATATACATGCGCATGGATAGTGAAGATTTATCCGCCAACCCCTCCCGTAGTCCTCTGTAAAAAGTGTGCATCCTGCGATTCAACCACGGCCTGAATATCCCTGGGGCAAACCGCGATACCGTTGTAGCGCCAATATGCAGTATTTGAGCAGCGTTGGCCAGGAGACTTCTCTACTTCACACTGGCAAATAGTAGCCAATGCTTGCAAACCGAGCACACTCTGGTACTGCGAAGTAAACATTTGGCGTAGCGCCACACTGAGAAGCTTAACGTGGTTAAATGCTAGAGCAGGAAGGCTTTGCACCTCGTCCACCGAATACCAATGAACACGCGAAACATCACCGCCTGCCTGAATAGTATCGGATGAACTCAATGGTTCCGACAGGACATAGAGTAAACAAAGATACTTCCCACGTGGGTCTTGAAAATCTTCAAACGTATAGACTTGTTCAAACAAACTGAGAGGAACGGCTAAACCCGTTTCTTCTCGCGCTTCACGTTGCGCGGCCACTTCTAACGAGACATCTTCCGTGTTTAGATGACCACCAGGAAGCGCCCACAAACCTTTGAAAGGCTCTTTGTTTCGTTGGATAAGTACGACTTCCCAACCACCAGACGGAGTAAGGCGCGGAATAACGATATCGAGCGTGACCAAAACCCCTGCTTGATCTTTATCTGACATAAACACGATTTCCTTTAGAGAATTGTATAGCAAACCAATATAGCATAGTATAGCATAGCGATGCCTGATCTCGGCATTCAATTCTTCAGATGCAAACTAACACATAACGATCACACTCAAAGCCTTTTCACGCAGCAAGAACGGAAAATGAGGAGTTTCACGAATATGATAGCCACCCTCAGCAAATCACTATGTGAGCATCGTAAATTTGAGCAGAGTATAACAATTTAAGCTAAACCATATCTCTCCTTTGACATCAAATGGCTTGCCATTAAAAACCTTCTCACGTGTTTTAATTAGCACGATTTCATTTATGAACCTACTTAACAAAGCTGTATCGAAACACACTCCATTAGTCATTTTGACAGTAAGGCAGAAAGAAACACACAAAAAATGGTAGACACAAATGGACGAAATGGAACGAAACGAGGCTTGCCAAGCCGCTCAAAACAGGCCTTCTTGAGATATTAAATGGTCATGCTATAATCATTACTTAAAGCGACTGCTTACAGTTTACCATTGTAAGAGAGATAAAAAAATTGTCATAAGCATAGTATTTTGGCGTATTCCTTTTTTTGGTGAAAGACCTTATTAAAAAGATGGCATCCCGATTTGTGTGTAAAGTGTGTGTTTGATAATCGAAAAGGGCTCTTCCTCACATTAATGCTTGGACAGCAGCGCAGTTTTCTGATAGATTTCCATC
>Ga0207684_10002209_pt1 | contig 19867 bp, 18 predicted proteins | sample KBSK5501metaG_FD_184342 | JGI IMG/M metagenome (GOLD analysis project Ga0207684, IMG submission 184342) | Corn, switchgrass and miscanthus rhizosphere microbial communities from Kellogg Biological Station, Michigan, USA - KBS K5-50-1 metaG... | ecosystem: Host-associated > Plants > Roots >...
AGCATGGCGCGCGAACGCGATCACCGCGTCGTCGGCGTTCATGCCCTCACCGTCGTCGATGACGGCGATGAGCGCCGTGCCCGCCTGCTCGAGATCGACGGCGACGCACCGCGCCCCGGCGTCGAGATAACCCGCGGCCTCGCGCACATTGATTAGTTTCTCCACCGCATCGGCAGAAAGATTGCGCGAGCCGCCCAGGACGAGGCGTTCCTCATCCCCGAGCCCGAGCGCCCGCACCTCGTCGACCGGCCGGTCGGTCCCCATGTCGAAGGGGCGGTCCGAGCCGAGCAGCACCTGCCCCGGGCCGACGTAGCGCACCAGGTCGGCGAGGAGGTCGTGATCATGGGTCACGGTGTCGTAGTAGAACCGGCGCAGCGACTGGTCCGGGCCGTCCTGGCTGCGCGCCCGCGCCTCCGGCCGGACGGCGTAGGCGCGCCTGAGCCGTCCCCGCACCACGGGCAGGGCGCCGCCGCCGTGGGCCAGCAGCACCCGGAGCTGGGGATAGCGCTCCAGCACGCCGCTCACCGCGATGTGCGCCGCCGTGACGGCGGTCTCCAGCGGGTTGCCGACCGAGTTCCACAGGTAGTACCCGTCCAGGGCAGGCACCCCGAACCCGTGCGTGGACGGGTGGATGAACACGAGCGCGCCCGCTTCCTCGGCCGCCGCCCAGAACGGCAGGAAGAACTCATCGCCCAGATAGCGGCCGCCCACGCTGGACGGGATCTCCACCCCGCAGATGCCGGGGATCGTGACCAGCTCCTTGAGCTCGCGCGCCGCCAGCTCCGGATCCTGCAGCGGTACCGCGCCCACCGCGCTGACCTGGCCCGGGCGGGCGGCGGTGATCCGGGCCAGCGCCTCGTTCTGCACCTGGCAGACGATGCGCGCCTCATCCGGGCCCGCCCCGACCGGCACCAGGTTGATCCACGGGGAGAGGAGCAGGTGCGAGACCCCGGCCGCGGCGGCCTCGCCGAGCATCGCCTCGACGTCGGTGAACTCGCCCACAATGGAGCGGACCTCGTGGCCGCGGAAGCCGACCACCTGGTGGCCGTGCTCACGGGTGATGGCCGGGCGCCAGTGCTCCGGCACCGTGATGGCCGTCATCTCCGGGACGATGACGTGGCAGTGCGCGTCGATGATCAAGGGCGCGTCGATGATCAAAGCGAGTTCCCCGGGGCCGGCCCGTTCGCCGCACTGGCTGGGCTGGTCCCGTTCACCCCGTTCCCGGTTGTGACTGCACCACCGAGGTACAGCGCGCCTATCTCTGGGTGCTCAAGCACTTCCCGGCCGGTGCCGGCCAGCCGGACCTGCCCGTTCTCCAGGACTACGCCGTGGGTGGACAGCCGCAGCCCGGCCCGCGCATTCTGCTCCACCAGCAGGACCGTCTTGCCCTGCCGGTTCATCATCCGGACCGCGTCGAACACGGACTTGAGGACCTTCGGGGACAGGCCCATCGACGGCTCGTCCAGAATGACCAGCTTCGGGTCGAGCATCAGGCTGCGGGCGAACTCGACCAGGCGCTGCTGCCCACCGGACAGGCTACCTGCCTTCTTCCCGAGCCACTCAGTGACCTGGGGAAACATCTCAAGGACCGCATCGAGCCTACGCTCAGGGAGCCCTCGCTCGCGCAGGATGTACCCGCCGAGCACGATGTTCTCGCGGACCGTCATCTCGCGGAACAGGCTGTGATTCTGCGGTACCTGCACCACGCCCATCTGCAGGATCTGCCGGGGACTCCGGCCGGTCAGCACGTCACCATGCAGGCTGATCTGGCCGAGCCGGGGGCGCAGCAGCCCGCTGATGGCGCCCAGGAGGGTGGACTTCCCGGCTCCGTTCGGCCCCACGACGCAGGTGATCCCGCCCTGGTTCACCTGCATGGACACGCCGCGCAGCACGTCGCCGCCGCCGTAACCGACCACGATGTCCTGCACGACCAGCGCGGCTTCGCGGGCCGAGGATTGCTCACGCTGCGGGGATGTCATCGTCTTCCTCCGCAGTCCCGAGGTAGGCGTCGAGTACCCGGTGGTCAGTTCTGATCACGTCGGGTGGGCCCGTCACGACCGCCGTGCCGTAGTCGAGGACCGTGACCTGATCACACAGGCCCATCACGAAGTCCATGTTGTGCTCCACAATGAGAAACGTCGTGCCCTGGGAGTTCAGCTGGCGGATCCGGTCGGCGATGAGGCTGATGAGGGTGGGGTTCACCCCGCCGGCCGGCTCGTCGAGAAGCACGATCGCGGGCTCGGCCATCAGCACGTAAGCCATTTCGAGCAGTTTGCGCTGCCCGTAGGACAGGGTGTCAGCCAGGGCGCCGGCGTACTTCGCGATCGTGGTGAACTCCAGCAGTTCCGTCGCGCGGCGCCGGGTGGCGGGGCCGCCCGCCCGGGCGAGCGGCATGTGCATGCCGCCCCACCCGTGCCCGCGTTCCTTGTGCTGGGCCGCGACGATCATGTTCTCCATGACCGTAAGCCGGGGGAAGACCCGGGTCAGCTGGAAGGTCCGGCCGATGCCGGCCGCGAACACCTTGTCCGGCGGGGCATTCGTGATCTCCCGGCCGCCGAGGTAGACATGGCCGCTGTCCACCCGCTCGTAGCCGGTGACCACGTTGAACAGCGTCGTCTTGCCGGAGCCGTTGGGCCCGATCAGGCCGGCGATGCCGCCCTCCTGCACCTCGAGCGTGCAGTCGGTCAGCGCGTGCACCCCGCCGAACGCCTTGGCGACACCTTCGGTTCTCAGCAGCGCCGTCATCGCGGGCTCCCCGCGCTCGGGGTGCTGCGCGTGCCGGTCTCAGGACCGGTGACCACCGGCCCGGCCGCCGCGCCCCGATCTGCCCCGGCCACGCCGGCGGGCTCGGCCTGCGGGCCACGTCTCTCCCGCCAGGCGCTCCAGGCGGTCAGCCGCTCTCGTACGGTGGGGATGATCCCGCGCGGCAGGAAGAGGATCACCAGCAGGAACAGGGCGCCGAGGAGGATCTCGCCGAGGTACCCGTTGGTGAACGTGATCGTGACCCACTGCTGCAGCGGCTCCAGGATCAGCCCGCCCAGGATCGGCCCGGCCAGCGTGCCGAACCCGCCGAGGAAGGCCATCAGGGCGATGGACAGGTCGAACGCCGGGTTGAACACGGTGTTCGGCAACGCCTGGCCGATAAGGAACCACCACAGCGCACCGACGATCCCGGTGATCGCCGCCGAGATCACGAAGGCGCTGAGCTTCACCCGCATGGCCCGCACCCCCAGGCCACGGGCCCGGTCCTCGTCATCCCGGATGGCCAGCAACTGGAGGCCGAAGCGGGACCCCCGGACCAGCCACGACAAGGTGACGGTGCCGACCACGAGGATCAATGCGGCGTAGTAGAAGGGGTTGTTGTAGGTGGCCGGCGACCAGAAGAAGGCGGGCGTGCTGAGCCCGCTGTTCCCGCCGGTGAAGGAGAAGTTGTAGGCCATCAGCTGGAAGATGAAGAAGACGGCGATGGTGATCACCACGAAGGTGTGCCGCCGCACCCGCAGCGCGATGAGCCCGAACGGCACGGCGACCGCGGCTCCAGCCAGGCCGCCCAGCGGGAGCAGCCAGAAAATCTGGCCCCCGGTCAGGTGCAGGTGCTCGGTCAGCAGCCCGACCGCGTACGCCCCGGTGCCGAAGAACACCGCGTGCCCGAGTGAGATGTAACCGGAATACCCGGAGAACAGGTTCCAGGCCACCGCCCAGGTGACGAAGAGCAGCGTGAGCACGCCGAACTCGGCGTAGAGCGCGTCGGTGACCACCAGCGGGAAGACGACGAGCACCGCCAGCGTGACACCGATACCCGCCAGGCGGAGGGTCCGCATGGGGATCTGGCTCCCGGCTGCTGGCGGCCTGGCCGTTACTGAGCTCATTGCGCCCTCGCAGCCCGGCGGCCGAACAGTCCCTGCGGCCGGACCACGAGCATGAGGACGAGCGCGCCGTAGAAGACCACGACCGACCAGCTCGGCGACCAGAGCACATCCACGACGCCCTCCAATGTGATCATGAAGACGGCGGCCACGAGCGCGCCAGCGATGCTGCCGAGGCCACCGAGGATGATGATGGCCAGAAGCCGTGAGATCAGGTCATACCCGGTATTGGGGTTGAAGCCACCGCCGGTGGCGCCGAACACCATGCCGCCCGCGGCGGTGACCGCGACCCCGATCCCGAAGGTGAGTCCCGCCACCCGGTTCACGTCGATGCCGATCAGCCTCGCCGCCGTCCGGTCCTGCATGGTGGCGCGGATGCTGCGGCCGAACTGCGTCCGGTACAAGGTGTAGTACAGGGCCAGGACCAGGAGGACGGCGAGGGCGAAGCCGAGGATGTAGATGTAAGACAGGTAGAAGCCGAATACCTTCACCGCCCCGGTGACGTACGAGGCGTGCAGACTGGTGTAGTTCGAGCCGAAGATCGTGTACAGCACGCCCTCGATGATGAGCGCCACCGCATAGCTGGCCAGCAGGGACATCGAGGTCCGCTCCCGGCCGCGGAGCGGACGGATGAACGCCCAGTGGATGGCGACGCCGATCACGAACATCGCCGGGACGGTGATGAACAGCCCCAGGAACAGGTCGATATGCAGGTGCACGCTGAGCACGTAGCTGAGGTAGGCGGCCAGTACGACCAGGACGCCCTGGGCGATGTTGATGATGTCGAGCACGCCGAAGATCAGCGTCAGCCCGACGGCCATCAGCGCGTAGACCCCGCCGGCGAGTATGCCGTCGACGATGGCCTCAGAGAGTTGGCGTCCCATGTCAGCTCCGTGCTCTGCGTGCCTGCTAGCCCGTGTGCGCTAGCCCTGCATGCCGGTCAGTTTCTGCGTGTCGGTTCTGCGGTGTCAGTTCGGGCCTGTGTGTCGTGTGGCCTACCCGGTCAGCCACGGCGTCTTGGTGGCGAAGATAAGCGACGAGCCTGGATCGCCGGCGGGCAGGACCTGCACGAACCGGCTGTTCTGCCATTGGAAGATGAAGGTGGTGGCCGCGGTGTTCTCGCCCACGCCGTCGAATTTCGCCGGGCCTTGCACGCTTTGCACCGTGACGCCGCTGTGCAGGTAAGCGATGATCTTGGCGTTGTCGAGGCTGTTGGTCGCGTTGACCGCGTCCGCCAGGACCTGGCCCGCCGAGTAGGTCTCGGCCGTGTCGGCGTTGACCTGCGAGGCGGTGCCGCCGTACTTGGCGATGTAGTTCTGGATCATCAGATGGCTCTCCGCGTTGGCGAAGCCGCCGGACCAGCCGTTGGGCACCATCATCCCGTTGGCGTTGCCCGGCCCCACGACGTTGAGGAACGCCAGGCCCTGGTCCGGCCCGGACGCCGCGAGGAACATCTTCGGGGTGTAGTGCGCGGCCTCGAACGCGTGGACGAAGGCCAGCACCGTGGGCACATCTACCGAGCCGAGCACCACTACCTGCGCGCCGGTCGCGGCCACGGCGTTCGCGAACGGCGTGAGGTTGGCCGCCGGGTTGATGGGGGCGTGCTGGTACACCGTCTTGATGCCAGCAGCCTCCAAGAGTGCCTTGGCGGTCAGCACGGGCGGGTCGGCGAACGGGTCGTCGACCATGGGATAGGCGGCCGTCTTGGGCCGCTGGCTGAACGGCAGGGACTTCACCCAATTAGCGAACGGCACCATCTGGTTCACGACCGGCGCGCTCACGCCGAACAGGTTGTGCTCTTTCAGCGCGAAGACCGACTGCCCGCCGCCGGAGCCTTCCACAAATGCGTAGCCGTAGCGCGCCACAACGGGCCCGGATTGGGCCGTCAGCAACGATGAGAACGGGCCGAGGACGAAGTTGACGTGGTCGGTGCCGATGAACTGCGCGTAGTCCTTGGCGGCCCTATTCGGGTCGCTGTTGTCATTGAGGAACTTCAGCCTGACCGGATGGCCGAGCAGGCCGCCAGCGGCGTTGACGTCGCTGGCCCACAGCTCGGCGCCCTTCTCGCAGGCGAGGCCGTCCCCGGAGAACTGGCCGGTCAGCGGGACCGAGATCCCGACCGTGACCGGGCTGCCGGCCGACGTGCCGGTGCTGCCGGCGCCACACGCGGCGACGGCGACCGCGGATGCCGCGGCAAAAACCGTGAGCGCCAAGAACCTGGCGCGGGGGTGGCGCCTCATCTTGTTTCTCCCTTTCCGTCACAAGGGGGCGCGGGGCGGACGGATCCGCCGCGGGCACGACGTGCCCGCCGGGCTCCGTCCGCCCCGCGCACCGCACCGGTCAGCTGCCCCAGTTGGGCTTCGGGTTGACAAGCGACACCGAGCCGGTGGCCGTGGTGGGCAGCACCTGCACGAACTTGCCGCCACTCTGCCACTGGAAGATGAAAATCTGAGCCACGGTGTTCTCGCCCACGCTGTTGAACTTGGCGGGTCCCTGCACGGTCTGCAGCGTGACGCCGCTGTGCAGGTACGAGATGATCTTCGCGTTGTCCACGCTGTTGGTGGCGGTGACCGCGCCGGCCGCGACCTGGCCGACCGAGTACGCCTCGGCCACGTCGGCGTTGATGTCGGACGGGGTGCCGCCGTACTTGGCGATGTACGAGGAGACCATCGCCTGGCTCAGCGGGTTCTTGAGTGAGCCGTACCAGCCGTTGGGGACGAATGTGCCGGTGGCGTTGTTGGTCCCGACCACCTTGAGGAACGCCGCACCCTGGTCAGGCCCGGACGACGCGGCGAAGATCTGCGGGTTGTAGTGCTGCTGCTCGAACGCCTGCATGAACGCTGACACTGTCGGCACGTCCACGGAGCCGAGCACCACCATCTGCGCGCCGGTCGCGGCCACTGAGTCCGCGCCCGCCTTGTAGTCGGGATTCTCCGCTGGGTAGATCTTGGAGTAGACCGTCTTGACCCCGGCCTTCTGCAGGATGCCCTGCGCGGTCATGGTCATCGGGTCAGCGAACGGGTCGTTCACCATCGGGTAGGCGGCCGTCTTCGGCCGCTGGCTGGCCGGCAGCGAGGCGACCCAGTTGGCGAACGGCACCAGCTGGTTCTGGACGGGCGGGCTCACGGCGAAGATGTTAGGCAGGCCCAGCGCGAAGACCGACGGGCCGCCGCCGGCGCCCTCGGGGAACGCGTAGCCGTAACGGGCCGCGACCTTCGCGGCCGGCACCGTCAGCAGGGTGGAGAACGGCCCGAAGACCAGGTTCACCTTCTCCTGGGCGATCAGCTTGGTGTAGTTGGTCGTGACCGTGGTCGGGTCGCTGGCGTCGTTGAGGAACACCATCTGCACCTTGCGGCCGCCGAGGAGGCCGCCATGGCTGTTGATGTAGTTCTGCCAGAGCAGGTAGCCGCGCTGGAATGCCTGGCCGTCAACGGAGTTGTCGCCCGTCAGCGAGAGCGAGGCTCCGATCATGATGGGTGACTTGTTGCTGCTGCCGGTCGTGCCGGTACTACTGCTGCCGCTGCTGCTGCAGGCGGCGACGACCATCGCCGCCAGAGCGGCGACGGCCGTGAGAGACAAGAACCGGGTGCGGTGAGGTCTCATCCGGTTCCTCCTTCCAGTTCATGAATGGCCTGGTGAATAGCCAGCCGCGGCGGCGCCCCGGCAAGGATCTTCGGGTCGCTCGGCCACGGGCTGGCCACGGATAGGGATGCTGCGCGCTCACGGTACTGCATTTGCCTGGTTGATGTCCGCCGTGTCGAGTCCGTCGGAGATATCAGCGTTTTCACTTTCCAGCTGCAACCCGGCCGACTGCGCTTCGAGTTCGAGAAGAGCGGCGAAGTCCTGCTCGCCGTACCCCCGGCCGACAAGGCTCTGCACGATCTGGTGGACCAGCGCGGCCACCGGGAGCGGCACTTCTCGCTCGCGCCCGGCGGCCAGCCCGAGATCGAAGTCCTTGCGCAGCAACGCCGCGGTGAAGGTGGGATGGAAATCGAGGTTCACGAAGGCGGGTGTCTTGTAACGAGTGAATGTCGAACCCAGCACGCTCTTGTTAAGGCAGGCGAGAAGTGCCTCCCGGCTGATGCCACTTCGTTGTGCGAGGACGGTCACTTCAGCCAGGGATTGGGTGACCACACCGAGAAAGAGGTTATGGCAAAGCTTTACCGTCCGGGCCAGCTCGCCTTCGCCCACGTAGGTCGCGCCCGCGCCGAGCAGATCCAGGTAGGGGTCGGCGGTGTCGAACGCGGCCCGCGGGCCCGAGATCGCCAGGGTCAGCCGGCCGACGCTGGCTACCTTGGGGTTGCCCATGACCGGTGCGGCCAGCAGTGCGGTGCCGTGCGGACTGAGCGCCTCCCGTACCTGCTGTGACACCTCGGTAGAGATGGTGGAGCAGTCAACGAGGATGGCCGGCGCCACGTTGCGTGACGTCAGCCCTTCGGGGCCGAGCACCGCCGCGATCAAGTCCTCCGGCGTGCCGACCGTGGCGAATACGATGTCGAGGTCGGCCAGGTCGGCCGCGGAACTGACGACCTTGGCGCCCAGGGCAGCCAGGGGTTCCGCCTTGGCCCTGGTGCGGTTGTAGACCGTGACATCGCAGCCGGCCGCGAGGAGCCGGCTGGCGAGCGCGAAGCCCATCCGGCCGGTCCCGAGCCACCCCAGCCGGTGCTGGTAGCCCTGCGATGCCATCGCCACCCCTTGGTTTCACCCGCCGGCTGTGCTAGCCGGGCGAGCATGAGAATTGCTCATAACAATCGTTTGCAGGAGCAGCCTCGCGCACATGCCCGCCCTTGTCAACGGCATCGCCGTATTGCGCAAGTTACCAGGCGATCTCGCGCCCGGTCAGGGCAGCGGTGGCTGGCGCAGCGCCCCGATCTGCGCGGTGGGCCTTTGCGCCGGGCCATACGCCGCGGTCGAGCCGCGTACCACGAGTTCCGGGGCCAGGAAGAGGATCTTGACGGGCCCCGCGTGCCCTGCGATGCGTTCCAGCAGCAACTGCGCCGCTTCCCTGCCTACCTGGTAGTGCGGGAACCGGATGGTGGTCAGCGGCGGCCGCAGCCGGTCGATGAACGGCATGTCGTTGAAGCCGACCACAGACAGATCCTCTGGGCAGCTCAATCCGGCCTCGTCCAGCGCGGCGTAGCAGCCCAGTGCCAGCATGTCGTTGGCGGCCACCACCGCGGTGCAGCCGCCGCCCGCTGCCCCGCGTTCGAGCAGGATACGGGCGCAGCGGAGGCCCTCTTCGACCGAGAACGCCCGCGAGGCTATGACCAACTCCGCATCAGGCTGCAAGCCGTGGGCCTCCATCGCGGCGACGAACCCGCGGTAGCGGGCCAGCCCGGTCGATACCTCCTGCGGCCCGGCGATGTGCGCGATGCGCTGGTGGCCCAGCCCGGCCAGGTGGGCGACGGCCAGATGGACGCCCCGCTCGTTGTCGACCGAGACCGACGGCAGGCTGTAGTCATGCGCGAGCCGGTTCATCAATACCACCGGCAGTTCCGCCCGGGCCGACTCGGCCAGCAGAGGGTCGTTGAGGTGCGCGGTGGCGAGCACGAGCCCGTCCACGTGCCGGGCCCGCATCTGCTCGAAGATCATCCGCTCCCGCTCGGTGTCACCGTCGGTGTTGCCGAGCAGCGCGACATAGCCGGCGGCCGCAAGCCGGTCCTCGATCCCGCGCACGATCGGCGGGAACAGCGGGTTGTTCAGATCGGGGATGAGCACCCCGATGGTATTCGAGCGCCGGGTCCGCAGGCTCCGCGCTACCGGGTTCGGCCGGTAGCCGAGGAACTCCGCGGCCTGCAGCACCCGGCGGGCGGTGTCCTCGCGGACGAGTAGCCGCGTCTCCGGGTTGAGGGCGCGTGACGCCGTGGCGGGATGCACACCGGCCCGGGCCGCGACGTCCCTGAGCGTCACCGGCGTCTCGGGCATTGGCAGTCACGCTCCGCTCTGCAACCGTCCGTCAACCTCGCCCCAGCGGACTCGCGCCAGCGGATTCATCATGCATGCTATCCCCGTATCGCATCTCGGGCGATCAGCCCCGCGAGCCGAAGGGGCGCGGTGTTGCCTGGACTGACGCGTCGAAGGGGCGCGGCGCTGCCTGGACTGAGGAGCGACGAGCGAGGAACGAGCGAGGAGCGACGAGGGAAGGCAGCGCCCTAGACGAATGATTCTTAACGATGTCAGTGGTCATAGGCGATCAGCGACCGGGTGACCGGGGCGGCGGTCTTGTTGTTATGCCAGATGGCGGCGGCCATCGCCAGGATGCGCTGGGCGACGCGGATGGCGACGCCCTCGAAGGTGCGCCCGCCGTGGGCCTCCAGATCGAGCTGGCCCTTGAGGGTGTCGTTGACCGACTCGATCAGCTGGCGGATGGTCTTGAGCAGCGGCTCGCCGTGCCGCGTGGCTTCGTCTTTCCGGGCCGGCCGCAGCAGGGTGGTGCCGTGTGCGGCCAGGTCAGCTTCGGTCTGGCGGCCGGCGAAGCCCTTGTCGGTGATCAAGACCAGGCCCGGCCGCGCGGCGGCGAGCTGAGGCTCGACGTCGAGCATCGCGGTCAGCACCTCCCGCTCGCCGATCTTGGGATCGGCCAGCGCCCACAGCACTGGCATCCCGGCGGGGGTGCAGATCAGGTACAGCCGCAGCCCCCAAAACCAGCGGGAATGCGAGGCGCAGTACCCGTAGTTCGCCCACCCGGCCATGTCCGAACGCTTGACGGCCGGGCGCGACCGGCCGCATTCGACCGGGGTGGAATCGGCGATCCAGACGTTGTCAAACCAGAAGTCGCTGTCGGCGGCCAGATCCCGGATCACCTGCTTGACCAGCGGCAGCGCGGCACGCAACCGCTTGTTGTAACCAGGCTGGTGCGGCAGGTAGGGAAAGCATTCGCGCAGGTGGCAGACAGCGAAGCGGATCCACCGGTGCTCGCTGTGGAAGCCCAGCAGCGCCTGGGCGACCGCCAGGCATACCAGTTCGGACTGGCTCAGCCTGACCGGATGGCCCGGCCGGCGGTCTTTCACCAGCATGTCATCGATCTTCACGTACAGTGCCGTCACGAGGGTGTCCAGATCAGTGTCCACGAGGGCCTCCAGGCTCAGCGTCGGGTTAGCAACGCCGATCTTGGACACCCTCGCCCTCTCCGTCACGTAACGACACACCTCATGATCAGTAAGGAATCATTCGTCTAGCTGCTCGCCGTCACGGCCGCCGGGACTCATCGCACCAGTGAGTCCCGGCGGACCGCCGGATCAGTTCTTGCGGCCGGTCACCGCCACGCTGACACCGAGGCCGATCATGGCCAGGCCGCCGGCCCCGCCGACCAGCCCAAGCCGCCGCGGCGACCCGGCGAACCAGGACCGCACGGCGCTCGCGGCGAGGCCCCAGGCGCTGTCGGACAGGAGGGCGATCGCGAACGACACCAAGCTCAAGACGAGCATCTGGACCGGAACGTGCCCAGCGTGACGGTCCACGAACTGCGGGAGCACGGCCGCGAAGAGGATCACCGCCTTCGGGTTCGCCACCCCGACCACGAAGCCCTCGCGCAGCGCCCGGATCCGGCGCCGCGGAGCGCCGGCCGTGGCCAGTGCCTCCCGCAGCGAACCACGCTGCCGGATCGCCTTGACCCCGAGCCAGACCAGGTACCCGGCACCAGCCAGCTTCACGACCGTGAACACCACCGCCGACCGCTCCACCAGCGTGCCGACCCCCAGCGCCACGCACGCGGCGACCACGTACACGCCGGCCGCGTTGCCGACCACCGTCGCCAGCGCGGTGCGCCGGCCGTGCGCCAGCGCGCGCCCTATCACGAACAGGACGCTGGGACCGGGAATCACGATCATGATGAACGACGCCACCGCGAAGGCCAGGAGCTGGCCGGCCGAGACCATGGCGCCACGCTAACTGCCCCGGACGCCGGCCGGTAGCCCGGGTCGGGAATCATGGGTGACACGGAGGTGGCGCGATGACGTGGGACGAACTGCTTGCCCACTGCCTGGCCAAACCCGGCGCCTGGCAGGACGAGCCGTGGGATGGCGACGTCGTCGTCAAGGTCGGCAGCAAGATCTTCGCGTTCCTGGGGTCCGAGTCGGCGTCCGCGGTCGGCCTCAAGTGCGCCAGTACCCGGGAAGCGGCCGACGAGTGGCTGCTGCGCTACCCGGACGACGCGGCGGTCATGGCGTACATCGGCCGTTCGGGGTGGAACAGCCTGCGGATCGGCAGCGCGATTCCAGACGACGAGCTGATCGAGGCGGTCGATTCCTCGTATGACGCGGTGCTGAGCAAGCTGCCGAAGAAGGACCGTCCGGCCCGATCCTGACCCGCCTTCGGGCCCGGGTACGGCGCCGCGGCGGCAGGTGGCTGGGCCTATCTCGCCGCCTGGGTCACGGCGGTGAAGAGCTTTCGCAAGGTGCCGTGCAGCCCGGTACGTTCCTCATCGGTGAGGCTGGCCAGAAACCAGTCCTCCAGGTCGTTCCCCGCCTGCTGGAGCTGCTCGATCTGCACCTGCCCGGCTCTGCTGAGGGTGATCGCGTGCCTGCGGCGGTCGGCGGGGTCCCTGCGGCGCTCGATCAGTCCCCGCTGCTGCAGCGAGTCGACGATCGGTACGGCGTTGCGCGGATCGACCCCCACGGCCAGGCTCAGCTGCTGCTGGGATGCCGCCTTGAGCTGTGCCAGCGTCATGAGCACCCCGAACTGGTGCGGGGTCAGGCCGTGTTCCCCGAGCATCTGCCCCCACACCCGCCGGGACTCCATGCCCAGCCGGGCCAGCAGGTACCCGGTGCTGGCCAGCAGCGCCCCGGGCTCGTTCGCCGATTCCTCTTGCGTCACGACACGATGATATCGCAAGATACACATGAACGATGATAGTCATGAATCATGAGAAATGAGGAGATGGCAATGGATCTGGGACTGGAGAACCGGGTCGCGCTGGTCACCGGCGCCTCGGGCGGCATCGGCGCGGTCATCGCCACCACCCTCGCCGCCGAAGGGGCGCGCGTCGCGCTCGGGTGTCATAACGGCCGCGACAAAGCCGAGCGACTCGCCGGCCAGATCGAGGCGGCGATGGTGGTCTCCCACGACCTGGCCGACCCGGCGACCATCCGGGCCGCGGCCGATGCCGTGGCGCAGAAGTGGGGCCGCCTGGACATCCTGGTGGCCAGTGCCTGGGCCGCCCCGGGCTGGGCGCTGCCCGACAGTCCGGCCGAGGCGACGCCCGCCCGCGCCTGGCAAGACCAGATGCGCATCAACGCCGAAGGCACCGCATTCACCGTCCAAGCTGTGCTTCCGCACATGCGCGCGGCGGGCTGGGGCCGTATCGTCCTGATGTCCTCCGGCGCCGCCGACGGGGCACCGGGCCTTGAGCAGTACGCCGCGGCCAAGGCGGCTCTGCACGGGCTCGCACGGAGCCTGGCCCGGAGTGCCGGCCAGGCCGGCATCCTGACCAATATCGTGATGCCAGGCCTGATCCCCACGCAGCGGCACCGCCAGTCCATCCCGCAGCACGTCCTCGACGAGATCGCAGCGCGCACCCCCACCGGCCGCCTGGCCAGCGAAGACGACGTAGCCCAGCTGGTCGCGTTTCTCGCATCGGCCGCCAACAACAGCGTGACCGGCGCGGAAATCCACGTCGGCCAGGGCGCCTAGAGCCGTGACAGTTGTCATGGGCATGTCGTGACAGGCATCTCGGGAATTAGCCGCCGTGTGCTGCGACCATTGCCCCATGACAGTGACAAATGTGGACTACGGCCGGGAATCGGGGCCGTCTGGCAGCGGCCCGCTAATGGCGGTCAGCCTGCGGGGGGTGCGAAAGAGCTTCGGTTCCGTTCAGGCGGTGAAAGGCATTGACCTGAACATCGCCCCCGGGGAGATCGTCGCGTTGCTTGGACCCAATGGCGCGGGCAAGACCTCGACTATCGACATCATCCTGGGACTGTCCAGGCCCACCGCCGGTGAGATGTCGGTATTCGGCCTGCAGCCGCGGCAGGCCATTTCCCGCGGGCTCGTGTCCGCCGTGATGCAGACTGGGGGGCTGCTCAAGGACCTCACGGTCATGGAGACCGCCCAGTACACCGCAAGCCTGTTCGCGCACTCCAGGCCGGTGGGTGAGGTCTTGGAGCGGGCGGGTATCTCCGCCATCGCCGACCGCAAGGTCGGCAAGTGCTCCGGCGGTGAGCAGCAGCGGCTGCGCTTCGCCATGGCCCTGCTGTCCGATCCGGAACTGCTCATCCTCGACGAGCCCACGACCGGCATGGACGTCGAGGGCCGGCGCGGCTTCTGGGGGGCGATCCGGCAGGACACCGCCGTGGGGCGGACCGTGCTCTTCGCCACGCACTATCTGGAGGAGGCCGACGCGTACGCCGACCGGATCATCCTGCTGCGCCAGGGCCAGATCGTCGCCGACGGCACGTCGTCGGAGGTCAAGGCGCTGGCGGCCGGGCGGACGGTGCGGGCCACCCTGCCCGGCGCCGAGGAGGCGACACTGGCCGCGATGCCCGGAGCGGACAGCGTCGAGGTGCGCGGCGACACCGTGCTGATCCACTCCAGCGACAGCGATGCGGTGGCCAGGTACCTGCTCACCAGCACGCAGGCCAAGGACCTCGAGATCAACACCCGCGGCCTCGAAGACGCCTTCATCGCCCTGACCAGCGACGACAACAACATCGACGGCAGTCACACAGGAGCATCACGATGAGCACCCAGTCGCTTCCCGCGCCCGACCTGACCACCCGGCGCGCGCCGGGGCTGGGTGGCCTCAACCTCACCGTGCTGAGGCTGGAGGTGCGCCGGCTGCTCCGCAATCGGCGCACCGTCATCTTCTCGGTGCTCGCGCCGGTCCTGTTCTTCCTGGCCTTCGGGCTGAACAAGACCTACGCCAACCAGTCCGCAGGCCACGGCAACGTGTCGGCGTTCATCATGGTCAGCATGGCGCTGTACGGCGCGGTGCTGGCGACGACCAGCGGCGGGGCCATGGTCTCGATCGAGCGCGCCGCGGGCTGGAGCCGCCAGCTTCGGCTGACCCCCTTGTCGCCAGCGGCCTACATCGTGATCAAGATGCTTACCGCGCTGGTGCTCGGGCTCTGCTCGGTGGTCGCGGTCTATGCCGTCGGAGCCCTGACCGGCAAGCCCTCGATGCCGGGCTACCTGTGGATCGTCACCGGGCTCTGCGTCTGGATCGGCTCGCTGGTCTTCGCGGCGTTCGGCCTGTTCATGGGCTATCTGCTGCCCACCGAGAACGTCATGCAGATCCTGGGATTCGGGCTCATCCTGTTCTCCTTCGGCGGCGGCCTCTTCATCCCGCTGAGCCAGTTCCCCCAGGTGCTCCAGACGATCGCCGAGTACACCCCGCTCTACGGCCTGAACCAGCTCGTACACGCTCCGCTGCTCGGTAGCGGCATCCACGTGGCGTGGGTGGCGAACGCCGTCGTCTGGCTGGTCATCTTCTCCGGCGGCGCGATATGGCGCTTCCGCAAGGACACCGCGCGGGTCTGAGCGACGTCGTGATCTCGCCGGCGCCGGCCGCCTGCAGGCGGCCGGCGTCAGCGTGGTCAGGGCTGGTAGGAACCAGGTACCGCTGATCGCGTTCCAGGCGTTGATGGTCACGATCAGGCTGACCAGCGCCGCGATCTCGTCCTGGCTGAACTCGGCCGCCACGTCCTGGTAGGCCGCTGCGGGGACATGCGTGCGGGCCAGCAGCGTCACGGTCTCGGTGAAGGCGAGCGCGGCACGCTCACCGTCGCTGAAGTACGGCGTCTCCTGCCACGCCGGGAGAGCGTAGATGCGCTGCTCGGTTTCCCCGATCGCCCGGGCGTCCTTGGTGTGCATGTCGATGCAGTAGGCGCAGCCGTTCAACTGCGAGGCACGGATCCGCACCAACTCACGCAGCCGGGGATCGATGCCGACCCGGTCAAGCTCCTTGGTGGCGGCCTTGTCGAGGTGGGCCATCGCCCGGGAGAAGCCGGGTGCGCAGGCGTCGAAGTCGAGACGGACAGGGATCTGCTTGGTGGTCTCGGTTGCTGTCATAGTTCCGACGCTACGGGCGCGAGCGGCCCAAGGTAAGGTCCACATTAATGACAAAAACTTGGGCCAATCACAGCGTCGATCTGCATCTCGACCTGGCCGGCTCCCGCGTCCGGGCCGGGCTGGAGACGGCGCTGCGGGACGCGGTACAGGCCGGCCGGCTGCACCCGGGCACCCGGCTGCCGTCCTCACGCGCTCTCGCGGCGGATCTGGGGATCGCCCGCAACACGATCGCCGACGCCTACGGCCAGCTTGTCGCCGAGGGCTGGCTGACGGCGCGTACTGGTTCGGGTACGTGGGTTACCCAGCATCCGGTGCCTGACCACGGACCGCCTGGGGCGCCGCCGCCTGACATCGTGCCGCCCCGCTACGACCTGCGCCCCGGGGTGCCTGACCTGTCCGCTTTCCCGCGCCGGGCGTGGCTGGCGGCGGGACGCAAGGCCCTGGGCGCCGTCCCCGGCCACATCCTCGGCTACCCTGACCCGCGCGGCCTGCCCCAGCTCCGGACGGTCCTGGCCGACTACCTCGCGCGGGCCCGTGGTGTCACCGTCAGTCCCGGGCGCATCGTGGTCTGCGCCGGTTTCGCGCACGGGCTGGCCTTGCTGTGCCAGGTGCTCCGGACCCGTGGCGCGACAGTTATCGCCGTGGAATCGTATGGCCATCAAAGCCACCGTCATATCGCCGAGGCCCATGGGCTTCGGCCGACATCACTGTCCGTCGACGCGGGCGGTGCGGTGCCCGACGGTCTGGGCCAGGCCGCCGCGGCCCTGCTGACCCCGGCCCACCAGTTCCCCCTGGGCGTGACCCTGCGACCACAGCGGCGCCGGGCCGTTGTCGCGTGGGCCAACGAGAGCGCCGGGCTGATGATCGAGGACGACTACGACGGGGAGTTCCGCTACGACCGCCAGCCCGTGGGAGCGATGCAGGCGCTCGCGCCCGAGCACGTGGTCTACGCGGGTACGGCGAGCAAGAGCCTGATGCCGGGTCTGCGGCTCGGCTGGCTGGTGGTGCCCGCGCATCTCCTCGACGAGGTGGTCGCGGCGAAGGAGTCGGGCGGCGGGCTCACCAGCAGTCTGGATCAGCTCACGCTGGCGGAGTTCATCAGCTCCGGCGCCTATGACCGGCAGATCCGGCACGCCCGGCTCGCCTACCGGCGGCGTCGCGACCGGCTGGTCACCGCGCTGCGGCGGCAGGCGCCACACGTCCGGGTCACCGGGATCGCCGCCGGCCTGCATGCCCTGGTGGAGCTCAGCGGCACCGGCACGGAGGATGAGGTCATCGCCCGGGCCGCCGACCGTGGGCTGGCCGTCGAAGGGCTGGGAAGCTACAGCGCGACGGGGTGCCACCGCCCGGCGCTGGTGGTCGGGTACGGGCGGCCAGCCGAACATGCCTTCACCACCGCGCTGGCCCGGCTCTGCGCGACGCTGGCCGAGACCATCCCATGACGCCCGGTCACAGTTCCAGCGCCGCCGCCAGCTGCCGGTAGGCGGGCAGCGGGTCGGTGCCAGGAGCGGTGAGCAACTGGATCGACACGTGGTCGGCGCCGGCCTTCAGGTGCTCGGTGAGTTGCGCCGCCACCTCGCCGGCATCGCCGTGTGCGACGAGGGCGTCGATCAGCGCATCGCTGCCGCTTCCGCTCAGGTCGTCGTCGCTCCAGCCCAGACGGCGCAGGTTGCTGGTGTAGTTGATCAGCCCCAGGTAGGGATGCTGCACTCGGGGGCGGCCGATGGCCCGGGCCCGCTCGGGGTCGGTGTCAAGCACCACCTTGTGCTCGGGGGCCAGCAGCGGCCCGGTGCCGAGGAGCGCGCGGGCCTGCCGGGTGTATTCGGGCGTGACGAGGTAGGGGTGGGCGCCGGCCGTGCGCTCCGCGGCCAGGCGCAGCACCTTGGGGCCCAGCGCGGCCAGCACCAGGCTCGAAGCCGGGACACCCGCGTCGAGCAGCACGTCAACGTAGCCCACCAGCGTTTCGTAGGGCTTGGCGTACCGCTGGGTGGCCTCAGGGTGGCCCGCGCCCACGCCAAGCAGGAACCGGCCCGGGTGGCGGGACTCGACTCGCTTGAACGACGCGGCGACCTCATGGGCGTCGTCCTGCCATATGTTCACGATGCCAGTGGCCAGGGTGAGCGTCGTGGTCGCGTCCAGTAGCCGCTCGACCAGCACGAGATCGCCGCTGGGCGAGCTGCCCACCCACAGTGTGCCGAAGCCGGCCTGTTCGAGGCTGACCGCCAGTTCCGGCGTGAGCTGGCCGCCACTTCGCCAGACCCCGAATCGTCCCAGGTGATCACGCACGGGCGAAGTCATTCGGCCTGCTCCGTTGCTCGCATGACCAGGCCAACAGCTGTTCCGGAGCCGCTGTTCCCGGGAAGTTGAGGGCTGTGGCGCCGGTCAGTGTGATCGGCACTGGGGCAGGATGGTCGGGTGACCGGTGGTGACCTTTTGCAGGAAGCGCTCGCTGAGCTGTATTCGTCTGACCCGGACGAGTTCACCCAGCGCCGTGCGGCTCTGGTGGCCCGGGCGCGAGCGGCGGGCGATGCCCCGGCCGTGAAGCGGATTGCCGCGTTGCGGAGGCCGACCCGGTCGGCCTGGGTGCTCAACCGGCTGGCCCGCTCCGCGCCCGGCGTGACCTCCGAGCTGGACGCTCTGGGGGACGAGCTTCGCGCGGCTCACAGGTCACTGGACGGCGCGGCGATCCGGGAGCTGTCCTCGCGGCGGCGCGAGCTGATCGACGCCCTGGCCCGTCAGGCGTTCGCGGTATCGGGTCTGCCTTCACCATCAACTGCGCTGAGAGTTGAGGTGAACTCAACCCTCGGCGCGGCGCTGGCCGACCCGCAGGTTGCCGAGCAACTGGCGGCGGGAACGCTGGAACGGGCGGCCGGCGGGGACGGCTTCGGCTCCGCCGGGCCGCCGGAGCTGACCTTGGTCACGTCGCCGGGCGAGCACCGGACCCCGGCCGCGCGGGCTCCGGCCGCGCGGGGTCCGGCCGGCCCGGCCAGGCCGGGCGCGAAGGTGGCCGCCCAGGCCAAGCCGGACGCCGCGGCCAAGCCGGCCGGCCCGGCCAAGCCGGCCGCCCCGGCTAGGGCGGCGGCGAACGTGGCCGCGCTGGCGGCCGCCCGGGAACGGATGGAGCGGGAGCGCCGCCGCAAAGTCATCGCCGAGAGTCAGGAGGCAGCAGCCGAGGCTGACCGGGCGGCCAGCGCTGCGGCCAGCGCCGAGCGGGAACAGGAGAACGTGGTCCGCCTGATGGAACAACATCTCGCCGACGCCCGCCGGGACCTCGCTGATGCCCGCCGGGACCTCGCCGAAGCCAAGCTCCAGGCCCGCGCGGCGCGAACCAGGCAGCTCCAGGCCCGTCAGGCACTCGACCGGCTACAGGAATAGCTACCCCAGGTCAGCTAGCAGCCACCCCACGTCAGACCGGCGGGCGCAGCTGACGACGGAGGTCTTGCGTGTCGGCGAGCGGCCCGAGGTGGCGCAGCTTCTCCGGGTTGATAACCGAGCGGACGGCCTGGACCTGCCCATCGGCGATATCGAGCACGAAGACGTTGATCAGGCGGCCGCCGGTGTCGAGGAACATGGCTCCGGGCTGCCCGTTGAATTCGGTTTGGCGGATGGTGATCCCGAGCTGGCGGATCTGTCGGCTCAGGCCGAGCATCAGGCGGCCGACGCGGTCACGGCCGGCGATCGGGCGCGGCCACGATGGGCTCACCCCGCCGCCGTCACCGCGGACAACGACGTCCGCGGCCAGCATCGTGATCAGCCCGTCCATGTCCCCGTCGCCGACGGCGCCGAAGAACCGGCTGGCCAGTTCCTCACGCTTGCGCCGCGAGGCCTCGAAACGGGGCCTGCCCTGGCCGATGTGGCGGCGGGCCCGGAGTGCCAGCTGGCGGCAGTTGCCGGAGTTCTTGGCGACAATGCCAGCGATCTCGTCGTAGTCGTAGCCGAAGACGTCGTGCAGCAAGAAGACGGCGCGCTCCACTGGCGACAGCCGTTCAAGCAGC
>Ga0207684_10002210_pt1 | contig 19867 bp, 22 predicted proteins | sample KBSK5501metaG_FD_184342 | JGI IMG/M metagenome (GOLD analysis project Ga0207684, IMG submission 184342) | Corn, switchgrass and miscanthus rhizosphere microbial communities from Kellogg Biological Station, Michigan, USA - KBS K5-50-1 metaG... | ecosystem: Host-associated > Plants > Roots >...
AACCGCAGAGACATCTGAGGTTTCTTGTCAAGCCCCAATGTGGAGGTTCGGCAATAAGTTTTCCACAGATTGCGCTGAGCGTTGTCTTCGGCGGAGCTCCTTAGCTTGCCTGACGAGTTGCGTCCTCGCGGCCAGCTTCGAGCCTCGTCGCTCGAGTCCTCGCAGGTAAAGATTCTCATCGTATGCAACACGGTCCTTCCAGCACCTGAACACTATTCGAATCCACTTGAAAGCCAGCGACCGGACTGCGGCGTGGTGCCCTGCGCCTCGCTCACGCTGTTGTTCGTAATAAGCCTTCGCCCAATCGCACCACACAATAGTCTGCTTAGCGAACTCGTGGAATGTCTGTAGAAGAAACTTTGGACATGCCCATCGGCGATGTACCCAATGTTGTCTCCCACTCTGTTCGGTGACTGGAGCAACACCTGATAATTGCTGAATCTCCGCGGCTGACTGCCACCGATCCCGATCCGCGCCCATCGCCGCCAACAGGCGTGGGGCCAATACAGGGCCCGCTCCGGTGAAACTCTCAAACACCTCTCGATCGGGATGCAGTTGAAAAAGTCGATGTATCTCATCGTCGTACTTTTCGACGGCTATTATTAACGGTTGAATCTGCGCCACCAATGCTTTCACCATCATCGAGCCTGCTAACACAACGGCGCGATCATCGGTCAGGGCCACCGCTTGGCTGATCTGTTTCAACCTCTCGTTTAATGTCGCCGTTCGCGGCCGACCGTGGCTCAGATAGAACTTCTTAAGTGTTGCCGGCCTTGCTTGCCGCAACGACTGCAGCGTTGGCCAGCGCATCAAGAAATCGCACGCCTGTCGGGTGTTCAATTCTCCCGCCCATTCCAGGGCTTGCGGATAGTAGTTTTTCAGATGACTTGTTAACCGGTTGGTCAGCCTGGTCGTCTGGTTCACCAGTTTACGCCGTCCTTCCACTAATAATTGCAAGCTTCGGGTATCAGCATCTTCAGCCACCCACGCGCGAAATCGATCGGGGTGTTTGCGCACCATCTCCTGCAACAGTTCCGCGTCGCCTGGATCATTCTTCGAGCCGCTTGTCTGAAACGTTTTCCGGTAGTTGGCTAGTGATTGAGGATTGACTGGATACAGCACTACAAACTCACAACTCATCAGCGCATACAGCACAGGTCCTCGAGACTGCTCCAATACAACCGCCACCTTCGATCCCTGATACTGAGTTCGCAGTCTTGATAGCCACTCCTGCAACGCCTCCGCTGTATGCTTCAGCGTGTAACGATCGCTTCTGCCGGTGCCAACCTCGTACACCGATACACTGTGTTCCTTGTCCGCCCAATCCAATCCTACCCACACCGCGATTTGCTCGTTTGCTTCACTGGTATTGCTCGTGCCGTCTTTGATTGTCGTTGTCATTTTTACTTTCACCTCGCTTCACAATCTACTTCCAACAAGCTCGCCGGCACCGCACAGTCCTTATAGTGGAGTCTTCTAGAGACGTCATCTGAGCATGCGTTAGGTCCCGGCTGCCGGCCTCGCTCGAAAGTCTCAGCGAAATCCTCGAAGAATAGGACGCCAGATTCGTAGCGAGGCCAGGCCTGCTCGAAGTTCTCAAATATCGACAACAATACCAGATCAAACTCGATTCAGCTTCGCCATCCTACTGCCAGTTCACACCGTTTTCCACAAATCCACAGGCTTCCACAAAGAAAGAAAAAAGGACCAAAAAAGAAAGAAAGCTGCTGCTACTGCTAGACCTCTTCTTGTACACTCTTGCTGCACCCTAATACCTATAAGGACGCCGAGGACGCAGGCAAACACCGCAATCCTCTCAAGGCTTCGCTTCCATCCAGTTGTTGCCTATCCCTACATCAACTACCAGCGGAACCGCCAACGCGTGAACTGATTCCATCTCAGCTCGGACCACCTCGGTGGTGCGCTCGATTTCGTTCTCAGGAACCTCGAGCAGCAATTCATCATGCACCTGGAGCATCATTCGCGCGCCGAGCTTTTCGCGGCGCACTCGTTCGTGCACTCGAATCATCGCGATCTTCACCAGATCAGCGGCCGTGCCTTGAATCGGTGCGTTGATCGCTTCGCGTTCGGCGCGCGCTCGCAAGGCGTGACTTCGATTGTTGATGTCCGGGATCGGGCGAATGCGCCCAAAGATCGTTTTCACGACGCCGCTCTCTCGCACCTGCCGGGGAATTTCTTCCATGTAGCCGCGAACACCAGTGTACGTCTGGTAATAATCCTCAATCACTTTTTTCGCCTGTGCGCGAGTGAGCCCTGTTCGCTGCGCCAATCCGAACGGCCCGATGACGTAGGGGATCGCGAAGTTGACTATCTTCGCGAGCCGCCTCGCATCGGACTCTTCCTGTTTGGTCTTCGCTCCGAACACATCGCGAGCGACGCGCGCGTGAATGTCTTCCCCGTGTTTGAAGGATTCGGTCAGCGCCGGGTCCGCGGTCACGTGCGCGAACACTCGCAACTCGATCTGAGAATAATCAGCCGACATCAATTTGTATCCCGGAGACGCGACAAACGCCGCTCGTATGCGGCGGCCAAGCTCGGACCTGATCGGTATGTTTTGAAGATTGGGATTCGCCGATGACAGTCGCCCGGTCGCCGATACCGCTTGATTCAACGTCGTGTGCACGCGGCCCGTTCGCCGGTCGATCAGTTTCGGAAGCGCATCGACGTATGTGTTTTTCAACTTCGCGATCTCGCGATACTCGATGATCTTTTGAGGCAGCTCATACTTCGTAGCCAGTTCCTCAAGCACATCGGCCGAGGTCGATATCTTGCCGGTTTTTGTTTTCCGTCCAACATCGAAATTGAGTTTCTCGAACACGTCGCCGAGCTGGGCGGGCGAGTTGATGTTGAACTCTTCACCGGCGAGGTTGTAAATCTCTTCGGTCAGCCGCCCGAGTTCGTTTTCCATCTCGCGGCCGGCCTTGTCCAGCGCCTTCAAGTCAATGCGAACGCCGATGCGTTCCATGTCGAAGAGTATTTCAACAAGCGGCAGTTCGATTTCACGATAAACTCGATCGAGATCAGCTTCCGTGATTTTGTTTCGCAGCACCGGCGCCAGTTGAATCGTGAGGTCGGCGGTTTGAAGCGCCCGCGCCGATTCGGCGTCAAAGCCGTCAATAGTCTCGGCCATCTCGAGGCCGAGAAACTCGCGCGCAAGCTCGGCGGGCCGGTAATTCGTCCGATTCGAGTCCAGCAAATAAGCGGCGAGCAGCGTGTCTTCTTCAACACCCTCGATGCGAATCGCGGAAACGAAATCCTGAATCTCGCCGTCACACTCCTTCGCGAACGCCATCAACGGAGCTTCGTCGGCTTCACGCTCGCGCGCACAGCGATCGAGCGAGGTGAGCGCGCCCTTCCAATCGTGAATCACTTTGCGAACCAACCCGTTCTCCAGAACTTCTTTTAGTTTCATCAGCGGATCGAGTTTGGCATTGAAGGCTGAGAAATCGACCAGCGCTGCTTGCATCTCTTTGGGCGCAATCGCAAGCCCGAACACCGAGCCGTCTCGCTCGGCAATCGCGAGCCCGATTCGTTCGCGGTCCCACAGTGATTCAACAAACCGATCAAGCTCCGGCCCGGTGGTGATCACCGAATAGTTCGCGCGCCCGGCTTCTCTCTTCGCCACGGTCGCGACAGTCTTTGTGTCGTCGGCAGCATCCACGTACTCACGGCTCAATGCGGCGAATTCGAGCTCGGAGAACAATTCGTAAGCGGCGCGGCGGTCAGGTTGTTCGTAGATCAGCGCTTCAAGATCCAGATCGAGCGGCATGTCGCAGGCGATGGTCACCAACTCGCGCGACTGGCGAATCAAGTCGACATTGTTCTTCAAGCTCTCGCGATAATTCTTACGCGGGATCTCATCGGCGTGCGCGATCGCGTTTTCAATCGTGCCGTATTCTTGAATGATTTGCTTCGCGCCCTTTTCACCAATCCCCGGCGCTCCGGGAATGTTGTCAATCGTATCGCCCCACAAGCCGAGCAGCTCGACGACCTGCGAAGGCGGAACCCCGAGCTTTTCTTCGACGCCCTTCGCGTCGATTATTTTCATATCGCCGGTGCGTTCGGTGCGCAGCAGCTTCACGTGATCGGTGACGAGTTGAGAAAGGTCCTTGTCGTTGGTGACAATCACGACATCGACGCCAGCCGTTTCGGCTTTCGCGGCAAGCGTGCCGATGATGTCGTCGGCTTCGAAGCCCGGCGCGCGCACGATGGGAACGCGAAGCGCTTCACACAAGCGCGAGATGTATGGAATCTGAAGGGTCAAATCATCGGGCATCTTGGTTCGAGTGGCTTTGTATGCTTCGAACTTGTCGTGTCGAAACGTGCGTTCGGGGGAGTCAAACGCGACTCCGAGATAATCAGGCTTCTCGGATGTGATGAGCTTCCGAAGCATCATCGTGAATCCGTAAACCGCGTTGGTCGGAAGACCTTTTGAATTTGAGAGACTCGGCAGAGCGTAGTAGGCGCGATATATTTGCGACATCCCATCGATCAGGAAGAGTCGCTTCTTTTGGGAACGGGGCATGGCGGCATGCTACGGGCCGCATTTTTAGAGTGTCAAGGAAGTACGCCGACGGGACCGCATTGTAAGCGGCTGCGTAAACAAGAAACGCGTAATCACATGTGAAAGATAATTGTGTTCCTGTCTATTTCGATGAAGTCGAACTTCTCGAAGCCATCCGCGATGGTTCGCATGTTTGCAAGAAAGAGTGTCTCCAAATCCGAGTTGCTTATATTACCTGTCGACACGAGGAGGAGTTTGTACGGTTGACGCTTCAAATGGAAGGAGCTGACGAAGTCGGCACCCTTTGTGACTACAATACGCTGTTCATTGATCGACAGCGCATTTATTTCGGAGTCAGAGGTTTGGTTTCCTAATGGAAGATCAAGCGTGTGAATAGCTTCGAACCCGGCCTCTCGAAACCGTTTAACAAGGCGACGCGGCAGTTCGCGCATCAATGAGAAACTTCATACCAGGGCAGCTTCGACACGTTTGATTTGACTAAGACGTGCAGCAAACTGAAGCACCGCGAGAATGTCCTCGCGTTCGAGGTCCTCGTAGTCGGCAAGGACTTCTTCTGACGTCATGCCAGAACTCAGCAGCTCGAGAATTGTTTCAACTGGATAACGAAGTCCGCGAATCGTGGGCTTTCCGTGACATATCTGAGGATCAATTGTTATGCGATCGGTAATATCCATTTGCAACCTCGTTGCTCATCTTATCACAGATCAAGCCTCAAACATTTGAGGTCATTGGCAGCGACCGCAAACGAATCCCTGTTGCATCAAAGATCGCATTTCCAACCGCTGGCGCGAGTCCCACTATCGGAGTCTCTCCCGCGCCCGCTGACGGCAAGTCTTTGCGATCGACCAGAACGGTTTCGATGATCGGCACATCGCTGAAACGCGGGACTCGATAACGCGAGAACCGGCCGTTGACTACTTTGCCGTTGTCGAAGTCGATCGCTTCGAACATCGCTCCGCCAATCGCCATCACCACCGAGCCCTCAACCTGATTCTTCAGTTGATCGGGATTCACAATCGCGCCGCATTCAAACGCCGTCACCGCGCGAACGATTTTCACCTTGCCCGAGGGACGATCGACCGCGATCTCGGCGCACGTCGCGACGTAGCTGCCTTTCTCAAATCCGCCCGAGATTCCAAACCCGCGATCGGCCGTCTTTGCTTTGCCCCATCCAAACGCTTTCGAAGCAGCAACGAGCACCGCTTTGAGGCGCTCGTCTTTCAGGTTCTTCAATCGGAACTCGAGCGGGTCCATATTCACTGCGTGCGCAAGCTCATCCATATGAACCTCGCGCGCGAAGTGATTCGCCGTCGCCGCGAGCCCTCGATACGAACCCTGGCGCAACGGCGACTTTGTCTGATGAAACACGATCTTGTTATTCGGAATGTCGTAACGATGCTGGATGCCCGATGATCCCGAGTTGTAATTGTGAAATTCCCACGCGGTGATCGTTCCGTCATTTCGCACGCCGCTCGAAACATCGATCACGCCGGCCGGACGAAAGTACGCCCACGTGAATTCCTCTTCGCGAGTCCACACGAGTTTCACCGGTTTGCCGGCGGCCTGAGCGAGCCGCGCGGCTTCGATCGCGGCGTCGCCGGTGTGCTTGCCGCCATAGCCCGCGCCGGTGTCGGGCACGATCACGCGGACTCGCTCCTCGGGAATGTGAAACGCTTCGGCAAGCTCGCTTCGAACGCCGAACGGCCGCTGAGTCCCGGTCCACACGGTGAGCTTGCCGGCGTTCCATTCAGCAACCGCTGCTCGCGGCTCGAGCGGCGCGTGAGCGATGTATGCCACTGTGTAAGTCTGCTCGAGTTTCTTATCGGCTTTCGCAAGGCCTTCAGTGATCGAGCCCTGCTCCGCGTTCTGCCGAGGCGGGCTGGACTGCTTTCGGAGGTAGTCGAAGAGTTCTTTGGATGACGGCTGCGGTTCCGCTTTCCACTCGGCTTTGATCGCGGAAGCCGCGCGCGCCGCGGTGTGCGCGTCGGGCGCGGTGACTCCGATGAAGTTGCCGTCGCGAATGACTTTCACTCCGGCCGTCGCTTCGGCTTCTTTTGTGTCGGCGGAGACGAGCGAGGCGTTGAACGAAGAAGGCCGAACTATCTTTCCGAATAACATCGCCTCGCGTTTGATGTCGGAAGTGTAGCGATGTTTTCCAGTCACAAAGCTTCTACCATCGACTTTCGCAACCGAGGTGCCCGCGATCTTCCATTCGGTTGCGTGCGTGGCCGTCGAGGTGTCGGAGATTACCTTTAACAGCTTCTGACCTTTGGTCAGCTTGCCGAATTCGAGCGACTGTTTTGCTCGCGAGTTGATGACCTTGCCATCCGCGACAGTCAGCGACGCGCGATCGGTTTTCCATTGCTCGGCCGCGAGATCGATCAGCGCTTCTCGAGCCGCGATCGCTGCTTTGCGCAGTTGAGGAGCCATCCTCGGAGTAGTCATGCTCCCAAACGTTCCCATATCGTAAGGAGTCAGATCGGTGTCACCCATCGTCATGCGAATCGAGGAAATTGGAACGCGAAGCTCTTCGGCGACGGCTTGTGAAAGCGACGTGCGAATGTTCTGACCGAACTCGACCTTGCCGGTGTACACGGTGACCAAACCGGTTTCGTCAATGTGCAACCAGCCTCCGATCTCTTTCGGAGTCGATTCGCCTTGCGATCGCCGCCCGCCTTGTTGCCCGCTTTCCTGAGCAAACGCGGGAAGCGCGAACACCATCACGAGCCCGCCGCCGAGCAGTTTGAAAAAGTCGCGACGGGCAACATCAAAGTTAAACGCGTATTCGGGTTCGGCGAACAACTCGTAACGCTCGACTGGGATCGACTCATCGTCAAAGCGCTTGCTCATCGTCCACCTCCCTTCATCGCCTGCGCGGCTTTGCGGATGGCCGTCACGATTCGAGGATAGGTCCCGCACCGGCAGATGTTGCCTTCCATTGAGCGAATGATTTCCTGCTCGTTGGGATTCGAGTTCTTGCTGAGCAGAGCGACGCCCGACATGATCATTCCCGGCGTGCAGTAGCCGCATTGCAACGCATCGGCTTCGAGAAAGGCTTCCTGAAGCGGATGCAATCGGCCGTTTCGCTCGAGGGCTTCGATCGTTGTGATCTTCTTCCCTGCGGCGCTGGCAACGCTCGTGACACAAGAGCGCGTGGCCACACCATCGATTAACACGGTGCAAGCTCCGCACTGGCCTTCGCCGCAACCGTACTTGCTGCCGGTGAGATCGAGATCATCTCGCAAGACGCTGAGCAGGCTGCGATCGGAGTTGGCATCAACTCGAAGCTTGTTCCCATTGACGAGGAGTTCGGTGACCCTTTGCATAAGTATCCTCACGCGGAGATTCGTTCAGTCGATTTCTTTGTCATAAACAATAAGCCCGAGGATGCGATGGTGCAAACAGGACTCGATACGAACCACGGGGAGCACAGGGATCACGGGGAACCGGAAAAGATTTAATAAGGGCCTGTCGTTGGCGGCCTGCCGCGGCTCCTACTCACCTTCTCCCCAAGTTCCCCGTGCTCCCCGTGGTTCATCCTTCTGCGTCTTGGATTGACACTTGCTGTTTTCATCGGGTAAGGTTAACCGTTACCTTGACCGCGAAATTCGCAACAGGAGTGATCACGAACGTGAAAGCCGATATACATCCCAAATACGTTCCCGCAACCGTGCATTGCGCGTGCGGCGAAACGTGGCAGACGCGCTCCACCAAGTCGGAGATCCGGCTTGAGATATGTTCAAACTGTCACCCGTTCTTTACCGGCAAGCAGAAACTTATCGACACCGCGGGCCGGGTCGAACGCTTTAATCGCAAGTACGGCCGCAAGACGACCGAGGCTTAGCGAATCTACAGTTCAATAGTGGTTGCCGGGCCGCCGGTTTGCAGCCGCTTGCGGAGGGCTCTCGAACGAGAGCAGTGAGCAAGCCGATTGCAAGAAGTTCAAAGCGGACATTCGGCAACCATTCTTTTTTGCCGATAACACCGAGAGTAGTTATGAGAGAAGATCAGATCATCGTCGGCGGGCAAGCGGTCATCGAAGGCGTGATGATGCGAGCCCCGCATTCGTACGCGGTCGCGGTGCGCCGTCCCGACGGGCAGATCGTGTCCAAAGGAGAACGGCTTCCGGTGCTGGGCGAACAATATCCGCTGTTGAAGTTGCCCGTGCTTCGAGGCTCGGCCGTGCTGATTCAGTCGATGATTCTGGGTATCAAGTCGCTGAACTTTTCCGCAAACATCGCATTCCACGACGGCGGGAATGACTCAACATGACTCAACCGCTGAAAAAATCGAGTTCACCGCGGCGCCGCTCTCAACAGGATCGATCGCCGCCGCGTCAGTCGCAGTAGCGACCGAAACAAAGCCGGCGGCGGAAGTAAAAACCGGATCGGCCGCCGGAGCGATTGGCTCCATCGTCTTCGCCCTGTTCTTCAACGCCCTGCTGTTCATCGTGCTGCCTCTCCTGCTGACAAACATTTTATTCGTATACTTCGCCGGCGGAACGATTGATGCGCATTCGGCAAACGGCGCCTGGTACGCGGATGCGTGGGCGTGGATTCGCGCGGCTCTTCATCCGATTCGGCCCTCGATCGCGTTCAACCTGGTTGACGGCGTGATTCGAATGACCTTCTTTCTGATAATGATCACCACCTTCTCTCTCCTGAAAGACCTCCGCCGCGTGTTCGAGTATCACGGCGCGGAGCACAAAGTCGTTTACACCTGGGAAGCCGACGAGGAACTGACGGTTGCAAACGCGCGCACGAAGCAGCGACAGCATCCGCGTTGCGGAACGAGCTTCTTGATGATCGTGATGCTGGTTTCGATTGTTGCCTTCTCGGTGGTGAAATTCGATTCGCTGCTTCTGAACCTTCTTGTTCGCATACTGCTGATACCGGTCATTGCTGGCGTGTCGTACGAAATCATTCGAGCTTCGGCGAAGAGCAGCGCGCAATGGTTTTTCTCGGTGATCACACGACCCGGTTTGTGGCTTCAGAACATCACGACGAAGGAACCGGATGATTCTCAACTCGAAGTCGCGATCTATGCGTTGAAGGAATCGTTGAAGCTTGAACCGATTAGTCAGTAGTCCGTAGTCGGTGGCTGATTCCTGGCAGCCAATCGGAGGAAAAGTCCGATGGCGAAGAGCGATTTCGAGAACCTATTACTTGGCGCCAATGCTAAACGGATATCTAAGATCAATCGGTTCGGTGTCAACCAAGTCAACCGCGTAAGAGCTACGGACTACTGACTACGGACTACTGACTACGGACTACTATGCTCGACAGATTGGATTCAATCGAAGAGAAGTACGAAGAACTGACCGGGCAGCTCAGCGATCCCGAGTTGCTGTCGGATCAGTCGACATATACCAAAATCGCGAGGCAGCACAACGAACTGGGCAGCACAACGAACTGGGACAGATCGTCTCGAAGTATCGCGAATTCAAAGCTCTCGATCGCGGCATACAAGAAACAAACGAGTTGCTCGAAAACGAAGCCGATGCCGAGATGCTCAGTCTCGCGCAAACTGAGTTGAGCGAGCTCCAGCAACGACGCGCGATCCTAGAAGACGAACTGAAAGCGCTGCTCGTGCCCACTGATCCCAACGACGAGAAGAACGTCATACTCGAAATTCGCGCAGGAACGGGCGGCGATGAAGCTACGCTGTTCGCCGCCGAGATCGTGCGAATGTACTCGCGGTACGGCGAGCGGCAGGGCTGGAAGGTTCAAGTGCTCGACGCGTCCGAGTCGGGCATCGGCGGACTCAAGGAAGCGATCTTGTTAATCGAAGGCAATCGAGTCTACTCGAAGCTCAAACACGAATCGGGCGTCCATCGCGTTCAGCGAGTTCCCCAGACGGAAGCATCGGGCCGCATACACACTTCGGCGGTCACAGTGGCGGTGCTTCCCGAAGCGGAAGAGGTCGACATCAAGATTGATCCAAAAGACATTCGCATCGATACGTTCTGTTCTTCGGGTCCCGGCGGACAGTCGGTCAACACTACTTATTCCGCAGTCAGAATCACACACCTTGCGACTAACACGGTGGTCTCGATGCAAGACGAAAAGTCACAGATTAAGAATCGCGAAAAAGCCATGCGCGTATTGCGCTCCCGGCTTCTGGAGATGGAGCAGGAGAAGCAACACCAGGCGATTGCAAGCGAACGGCGCTCGATGGTGGGCTCGGGCGATCGCTCGGAGAAGATCAGGACTTATAACTTCAAAGATAACCGCGTGACAGATCATCGAATCGGGTACACTTCTCATCAGTTGAACCTGTTTATGGAAGGCGAGATTGGCGAATTGATTGACGCGCTTGTGGCGTATTATCAAGCCGAGAAACTGAAAGAAGAAGTGGCTGCGTGAACTAATTATCTACGGCTGATGTTGTGATAGAATCACGGCGAGCCGGAGGTTCCGATGAGCACCCAGATTGAATCGCTAATGACAGTCGAAGACCTCGACCTTTTCCCAGACGATGGAAACCGCTACGAACTCATCGAAGGAGAGCTCTTTGTGTCACGCGCACCAAGACTTGAGCACCAGATAATAGTTGGCAATGCGTTCTCGAATATCCGTACGTTTCTGGATACGCATCCAATCGGACTCGTTGTTTATGGACCAGGAGTGATCTTCAGCCAGTTCAGCGGTGTGATACCGGACCTCGTGTTCATCAGCAACGAACAGCGCGGAGAGATCGCTTCCGGCGACAAGATTACAGGCGCACCCGCGCTTGTGATTGAGATTCTCTCGCCCGGCGCCGATAACGCGCGTCGTGATCGAATCGCCAAACGTCAGCTTTATGCAAAGTACGGCGTGAAGGAGTATTGGATAGTTGATCCCGAGAATCGGGCGATTGAAGTTTACGTTTTGGTTGGTGAGATGCTGAACTTATCGGCGGTCTATACAGATCAGGATGAGATCACGTCGTCAGTGTTACCCGGATTCAGTTGTCGCGTCGCCGACATCCTTTCAACATAGCTCGCGCGCAACGAGGGCATCGGTTAATGCTGTTGCGCCAACCTTCCCCGGAGAAACGATGGCCCACACACCCTCAACGAAAACGATCGTCCTATTCTCGGTACTTGCCTTTCTCTCATACAGCGCTTATGCCCAAACCGACAAGAGCGATGACTACGTCAAAGCTCAGATGCAGACGCAAAAGATCCCCGGGCTTTCGATTGCCGTCGTGCGCAACGGCGAAGTCGTTAAAGCAAAAGGCTACGGCCTTGCCAACGTCGAGCTGAACGTGCCGGCTTCGGCGGACACCGTTTATCAATCGGGCTCGACCGGCAAGCAGTTCACCGCAACCGCGGTGATGATGCTCGTCGAAGAAGGCAAGCTCGCGCTCGATGACAAGATCAACAAGTACTTACCCGACTCGCCCGAAAGTTGGAGCAATATCACGATTCGTCATCTGCTCACTCACACGTCAGGCACTACCGATTATCCGAAGGACTTTGATTTTCGACGCGATTATACCGAAGCGGAACTCTTAAAGAGGGCGCAATCGATTCCGCTCGCGTTTGCGCCCGGCGAGAAGTGGAGCTACAGCAACCTTGGGTACGTCACGCTTGGCATTCTTGTCAGCAAAGTGAGCGGTAAGTTCTACGGCGACTTTCTGCAGGAGCGAATCTTCAAACCGCTTGGCATGAGCACTGCTCGGATCATCAACGAGTCGGACATCGTGATGAATCGCGCGGCCGGTTATCGAATGCCGAAGGGCGAATTGAAAAATCAGGAATGGGTTTCACCCACGATGAATACAACCGCCGACGGCAGCCTGTACCTGACTGTCCTCGATATGGCCAAGTGGGACGCGGCGCTATACACCGAGAGATTGTTGAAGAAATCGAGTTTCGATCAGATATGGACTCCGGTGAAACTCAACGACGGAAAGACACGACCGTACGGCTTCGGTTGGGCCTTCGCCGATGTTCGAGGACACAAGCTGATCGAGCACGGCGGCGCGTGGCAAGGGTTCACTTCACACATCGCGCGCTACGTTGACGACAAATTGACGATCATTGTGATGACCAACCGCGCGGGAGCGAATCCCGGCTTGATCGCTCATGGCATCGCCGGGCTCTACAATCCCGATCTCTCACCCGTCGAACACAAAGAAGCCCAGGTCAATCCCAAGGTGTTTGACGACTACATCGGTGAATATGAACTGGCGCCCGGCTTTACAATCGCGATCACTCGCGAGGCGGACAAGCTGTGGCTTCAGGCTAAGGGTCAACAAAAGGCTCAAGTCTTCCCGGAATCGGAAACGAAGTTCTTTCTCAAGGTCGTCGACGCACAGGTGACGTTCGTCAAAGACGCTGCTGGCAAAGTAACTCACTTGATTCTTCATCAGGCCGGAGACCACGAAGCAAAGCGTATCAAGTGACGATTCGAGACTCGTCTTGCCTAACCTATCCGAAGCTATCACCGAAGGAGCCGCGCGGCTCGAACATTCCGAAGTCGCGGAAGCTCGCCGCACCGCGGGCGTTTTACTTTGTCACGTGCTGGGGATCGAACGAACACAATTGCTCACGCGCTCGGACGAGTCGATCAGCGAAGCACATTGCGAATTGTTTTTGCGACTGGTCGATCGTCGCGCCGCGGGCGAACCTCTTCAGTACATCACCGGGCATCAGGAGTTCTACGGCCTCGATTTCATTGTTACTCCGGATGTGCTGATCCCCAGACCCGAGACCGAGTTCCTGGTCGAGCGCGTGCTCAATCTGATCGAAGAATCAAAAGAAGCCTCGCCGCTGGTCGTCGACATGGGCACCGGCTCAGGATGCATCGCTGTCTCCGTGGCCGTGCACGCCCGCAAAACTCGCGTCCTTGCAACGGACGTATCGCGGTCCTCACTTGATATCGCGATGAAGAATGCCGCAAAGCACTGCGTGCGTGATCGCATAGAGTTTCTCGCGGGCGATTTACTAGCGGCGCTCGCCGGACGCGATCTCGAATTCGCGATCGATATCCTTGCGTCGAATCCGCCCTACGTTAATGCCGCAAGCGCTCAAGAGCTACAAACGGAAGTGCGCGATTGGGAACCTCACGCGGCGTTATTGGGAGGACCCGAGGGCCTCGATTTTTATCGACGGTTGTTCGGAGACGCAGCCGCGTATCTCAAACCCGACGGGTTCATGGTCATTGAAATCGGATACGATCAATTCGCCGCGATTGAAGAACTGAGCGCCGCGCATTCGTGGGAAATCGTGGACGTCACACTTGATCTGCAAGACATTCCGCGCACACTTACATTGAGAATCATGTCAGAGAATACTGCGACCCTTCGCCTAAGCCGCTGAAAACATGATATGGAGACATCTATGAAGCTGATGATTTGTTTGTGCCTCGCCTCTCTTCTTTTGCCGCCCGTGATGAATGCCCAGCAAAAAATTCCGGCTGCTACGCCGATGCTGACGCCCGCGATCTGCGGCAAAGCCGTCTACGATCTTTGGCTTGGCGATAAATCGGTGGGCCGCGAAGAGTTTGAGATCAAGTGCAAGCCTGACGGCGGCTATCAGGCGAGCGGTCACACGGAACTCAAACCCGCCGGTGCTGAAATCGACCTCAACACGACTCTCGAAGTGGACAAGTTGGGCGAGCCGTTATCGTCAACCGCCAAGGGCATGGTTAACGGGAGTCCCTTCGACCAATCGGTGGTCGTGAAAGGCGCGACAACCACGATCACAACAGGCGCAAGCGCTAAAGAGCTTCCGTTCGCCAAAGGATCGTCGCTCGTGGGCGGGAATATTTTTTACATGAATCAGTTTCTGCTCGCGCGTTACGACGCCGCGCGCGGAGGCGTCCAGGAGTTGCCGATCTTTCCTAATCTCATCGCAAAAGTTGAACGCGTCGCGCGCGATGAAGTTCAAGCCACGGGCATCAGCGCACAGCCTGCGCCAATTGCATTCGATCGTTACAGCGTGACTATCGCCGTAACCAACGTCATCGCGTGGGTCGATTCGAAGGGCCGCCTGGCTGTGCTTGCCGTGCCGCTTCAGAACTTCGCCGCTGTCCGCCAAGACTGCGCGAATTTGATTCCGTCATTCAAAGCCATTTTGTCCGCGAAAATGAAAGAGTCCGAAGTTGACTACAAGGCCCCGGCAGGCGCGCCTTTCACCGCGGAAGACGTCACGGTGGAAGCGAAGGGCTTCAAGCTTGCGGGCACGCTGCTCACCCCAACCTCGGGCAAGCCGCCCTATCCTGCTGTCGTCACCATCACCGGCTCTGGGCAGCAGACGCGCGATGAGTATCTGCCGCTTGCGGGGCTTGAAAAGTATCGGCCGTTTCGCCAGATCGCGGAAGCTCTCGCGAGCCGCGGAATCGCCGTGTTGCGCGTCGATGATCGCGGAGTCGGGCAATCGGGCGGCCGCGAAACATTAACCGTCTCAACAAGCGCCAACTTCGCCGACGATGTTCGCGCGCAGGTGGACTTCCTTCGCGAACGAAAAGAAATTGATCCCGCTCGCATCGCGCTGACCGGCCACAGCGAAGGCGGAGTCATCGCGCCAATGGTCGCCGCGAGCGACCCGCGTATCGCCGCCATTGTCCTGCTGGCTGGAACCGCGAAGCGCGGCGACGTGATCATCGCCTATCAAGTCGATCAGGGATTGGCCGCTGATATTACTCTGACCGATGAAGAAAGAGCCAAGAAACACGCCGAACAACAGGAGGCGATGCGCAAAGCCATAGCTGGCGACGCAACCGCGCCCGAGTCTCTCAAGAGCCCGTGGGTGAAATATTTTTTGACTTACGATCCGCTGCCGGCGATTCGCAAGGTGCGCCAGCCTATTCTGATTCTGCAAGGTGAGATTGATCGCCAGGTAACCGCCGATCAGGCCGAGATGCTGGCGAAGGCTGCGCGAGAAGCCGGCAATCGCGATGTCACGGAGCGCGTCTTTCCGGGGCTCAATCATCTGTTCCTGCCCGCGAAGACCGGCGCAGTCAGCGAGTATTCCTCTCTCAGTACGAACTCGATTCCTGATAATGTAATGAAGCAATTGGTCGACTGGTTCGCGCTGAAGCTCAAAGCGAAGTAGTGTCCCTCCGCGTCCTTAGCGGTTTTTCCCGCCCAACTCAGGGACGAACAGCCGAGGGCGCTGAGGACTGCTCCGATGTCCACACCTAACACTGACGCTGCTTCGCCCCAGATGTTACAATACCGGGGCTATGATAATCGGCATCAGCGGTGGCACCGGATCAGGCAAGACTACAGTAGCGGAAAAAATCATCGCGGCCGCTGGTCCCGGTAACGTCGTCTTCCTTCAACAGGACGCTTACTACCGGAACCTCGGCGATATGCCGCTCGATCTCAAGCATCGCGTCAACTACGATCATCCCGACGCGTTTGACAGCGAACTGTTGATCAATCACGTCGATACACTGCGCGCCGGCGAAGCCATCGAACAGCCGATCTACGACTACGCGACTCACTCGCGCCGCACTGAGACGCATCACGTTGAACCGCGTCCGGTGATCATCGTCGAAGGCATACTCGTCTTTGTGAATCCCAAGATGCGCGGCTTGATGGACCTTAAGATTTTCGTCGATGCGGACGCGGACATTCGTTTCATTCGCCGTCTCGATCGCGACGTTCACGAGCGAGGCCGAACGCTTGAATCGGTCATCACTCAGTACACGACCACCGTGCGTCCGATGCACCTTCAGTTTGTCGAACCGTCCAAGCGCTACGCCGACATCATCATCCCCGAGGGCGGATTCAACGACGCCGGCATCGATTTGATTACCGGCAAGATCAAATCTTTTCTTGCCCGGTCGCCCGAGGACGGCGCCCTGCACGTAAGCGACGAAAGCTCGCGTAGCGCGCGTCCTGAGTATCCAAGTTAAACAAGGAAGTATGAAGTCATGATAAGCGACGATGAATTAATAGACCTGGCCAAAAACGCGAGGCGATGGGCTCACTCGCCGTATTCGAATTTCAGTGTCGGCGCCGCGCTCTTGAGCTCGGATGGCCGTGTGTTCACGGGGTGCAACGTCGAGAATTCAACCTACGGTTTGAGCATGTGCGCCGAGCGAGTTGCGATCTTCAAAGCGGTGAGCGAAGGCGCGCAGGAAATCTCTCGCGTGGCGGTTGTTACCGATCACGATCACATCGCACCGCCCTGCGGATGCTGCCGCCAGATGATCTGGGAATTTTCGACCACCGATACCGAAGTGGTCCTGGCAAACCTCAGCGGCGACGTTCGCACGTACCACATCACTGAACTCCTGCCCGAAGCTTTTGACGAGCGATATCTGGAGGGCGTAGGCTAGCGCCGTTTCTTAAAAGTTCGTCGCGCCGGAGGAACCGCTTGAGACAATTTCTCGCCCTCGCCGTCATCGCCCTCATCGCCGTTTCGAGTTCACCCACCTTCGCCGGTCAAACAACCGAACGAGTTGATCTCATCATTCGCGGCGCAACGGTCGTTACGATGGACGGCTCGTCGCGCGTGTTCGACAACGGAGCCGTCGCGATCCGGCGCGAGCGGATCGTTGCCGTGGGCAGCACTCGCCAGATCACCGGAAAATACAGAGCCACCCGCATCCTCAATGCCGCCGGCAAAGTCGTAATGCCAGGCCTGATAAATACTCACACTCACGTGCCGATGGTTATGTTCCGAGGCATCGCCGACGATCTGGTGTTGATGGAATGGCTGCAGAAATACATCTTCCCCGCCGAAGCAAAGAACGTCGACGAGCAGTTCGTGCGATGGGGCGCGCGGCTCGGAATCCTCGAGATGATTCGCGGAGGCACGACTACATACGTCGATATGTACTACTTCGAAGACGCGATCGCCGATGAAACCGCGCGCGCCGGAATGCGAGCGGTGCTGGGCCAGACGCTGATCGATTTTCCTGCGCCGGACAACAAGACGTGGGATGCTGGCATGGCTTACATGGAAAAGTTCGCGGCGAAGTGGAAGGGTCACGCGCTGATCACGCCCGCGATTGCGCCGCACGCGCCGTACACCGTATCCACGGATCATTTTAAGCAGGCGCATTCGCTTTCGCAGAAGCTTGGAATTCCGCTGGTGACGCATATCGCGGAAGATCAGGCAGAGGTGAAAACGATTCAGGAACGTTACGGCGCGACGCCGGTCGCGTATCTCGATCGCATAGGCGCGCTGGATGCGCGAACGATTGCGGCGCATATGGTATGGCCTGCGAGCGAAGACATCACGACGCTTGCGAAGCGTTCGGTGGGAGTCGCGCATTGCCCGCAGTCGAACATGAAACTGGCTGCGGGAGCCGCTCCTGTGCCGGCGATGCTGAAGGCCGGAGTTGCGGTGGGGCTTGGAACGGACGGCGCGGCTTCGAACAACGATCTGGATATGTGGGAAGAGATGGACGCCGCGGCGAAGCTACATAAACTCACGTCGAAGGACCCGACGGTGATCAACGCTCGCGAGGCTCTCGAGATGGCGACGATTCGAGGCGCTCGCGCGATTCATCTGGACAAAGAGATCGGTTCGCTTGAAGCGGGCAAACGCGCCGACGTGATTATCGTCGGAATGACGAGCGAGCATCAGACGCCGCTTTACAACGTCTATTCGCAGCTTGTGTATGCGACAAAGGCGGCCGACGTTGAAACGGTTATCATCAACGGCCGCGTCGTGATGATGAATCGCCGGGTATTGACAATCGATGATCGATCGGTGCGCGCGAAAGCTAACGAGTATCGCGGCCAAATTAGAAAGAGCATCGGGGTTCAATAGGTCTGGTCTTCCTCGGTTCACGAGATCGAGGGCCTTACTTCGAGCAGCTCGCGGCCGACGATTAAGTATCTTCTTAGCGATCGGAAAACTTTATGAAAACCGTCTTTCATTCTTGGTGCGGGTGCGTCGAGACGAGCCGGCGGTCCACTAATGTCGGATTTTCTGGACAAGGCCGAAACACTATATCGCACCAACGTAGGAGTGGAAGGCGCTCGGGAAGCCTTTGAGGATGTGTTCAACGCTCGAGCCGAACTCCAGAGCATCTACGCAAAGTCCTTTCTCGACATTGATAACTTTGAGACTCTGTTTGGCGCCGTGGAGATGGCGGCGATCATTGGAAAACTAGGAGAGAGAGACGCCGAAAGCATATCTAGTAGTCAGTCACATTGATGTTGATGGATAAAGACGATGAAGCTTAATGCGCGCATCGATGGCAGTGAATCGCCAGTCTATGGTTGCCTTGGCTTCATTGCGCTCATCCTCAAGCGCTTTGATCTGTCGCTTGAGAGTTGCTTCATCAGCGATCCTCCGCTTCAGACACTGCCGACTAAAGACGCTCAATTCGATCTCCGCCATATTCAGCCAGCTTCCGTGCTTTGGTGTGTAGTGAAATTCCAATCGCTTGAGGATTCGTCTTGCCATCTCCGGGGCGAACGTTTCGTAGAGCGACGCCGGTTTGTGAGTATTCAGATTGTCCATCACCACACGTATGCAATCGGCATCTGGATACCGTTCCTCGGCGAGCCATCTCATCTGGCGGGCGAAGTCTTGATTGGTGCGCCGCTCGGTTACCTCGACATGCCGGGAGCCACCGCGGGGCTCGCAAATCATGAAGAGATTTCGAGTTCCGTTGCGCCTGTATTCATAGTCAAATCGCTCCCGACGACCCGGCTTCGCCTCAACCGGATTGCGAGTCTCCTCTATCAACTGTGTACTTGTTTCATCGAAACAGATCGTCGGTCTCTTCTCGTCATAAGGCTCTTCATACAGGTCCAGCACATCTTCCATGTGAGCTACAAAATCCGCGCTCACTTCCGGTATGCACCACTCAGCTTTTTGCCAAGGCTTGAGCTTCGTTTTTTTAACAACCGCCGAACCTGCTCGTGCGAGTACGACTCTGAAAAGCCCAACTCCACGATCTTGTCTGCTAACAACCGCAACGTCCATCGAGCACGACCATCCGGAGCCTTGCTGCAGGCCGTGGCGATCACATGTGCTTCTTGCTTTGCCGTCAGCTTCGGCCGCTTTGGCGCTCGAGGCCGCTCGTTAAGATCGTTCTCCAATCCTTCTTCAACGAATCGCTGTCGCACGCGTCCAACTGTAGCACTCCCAATCGCTAAATCGCTGGCTATTCGCTCGTCGCTCAGGCGCTGGTCAGCTTTGAGTAGTATCCGAGCTCGCGTTATCCTCCGGGCCGAACTTTTACCGAGCCGAGTGATCGCCAGCAACTGCGCGCGCTCATCGGCAGTGAGTTTCACGATGTACTTGGCAGCAGGCATTGTATCTTTCCTTTGGCTTAACCAAGAATCTACCTGCCTGAGGCTCTGTCAACTTTACATCGCTGTCCGTTCTGTATCAATGGCAACGTGACTGACTACTAG
>Ga0207684_10002212_pt1 | contig 19861 bp, 12 predicted proteins | sample KBSK5501metaG_FD_184342 | JGI IMG/M metagenome (GOLD analysis project Ga0207684, IMG submission 184342) | Corn, switchgrass and miscanthus rhizosphere microbial communities from Kellogg Biological Station, Michigan, USA - KBS K5-50-1 metaG... | ecosystem: Host-associated > Plants > Roots >...
TACCTGAAAGTTGCTCTAGGATGAGTCCTTAAGCGGCGGGACAGGGGGCAAGGAGCACCACCATGCTCCCTCTCGACTCGACCGTGGGGAGGCGGTTCCTGGTCTAAAGAGCCAGGGCTAATCCCTCACGTGCCATCGCGGGAGCAGGCATACGGTGCGGTGGCCGCAACATTCGCCCACAACGCGCACGCCACGCGCAGGATGAGCCCTGCCGCTTCAGGGCAGGGAGTCGTTCATCACGTCGCCGCCCCTCTGCCCCCCCTTTCCACACTGGAGAGGGGCCGGGGGTGAGGTTTCCGGCGCTACATCGTCAGAGACTTCACTTCGCTCGGAGGCGGCAGGCTGATGCTGATGCCTGTGTTGAAGGAGGTGAAGTCCATCTCCCCGTTCATCGTCATCGTACCTGCGCCTGCGTCTGCGCCTGATGCCGATGGAGTCCCTGAGCCTGAAAGCGTGTCCGTGCCGGAGATCACGACCTTGACGGGCCGATAGTTGTCCTTGCGGAAGTAATAGTCGGTCGTGACATTCAGGCCGACACTGCCCGCTGTCGTGCGCGCTGAGATCGCGCCAAGCCCAGGAGCGCTCTGCTCTATATCCTCGGTTGCGCGCAGATGCCAGACGGCGACGCCGTTGATGGTCTCGCTGCCGATGAGCTTCGCGTTCTTCAGCTTGCTGTAGTCGATGTACATCGAGGTATCGGCGCCCAGGCCGTCCACCGAGGCAAACGGCATCTTATACCACGTTTCGGGCGCATCAGAGGGCCCTTTTAGCAGGCTGTCGAACAGCGGCGACTTGATGTATCCCGTCTGGCTGTCGTAGTCCACGATCGTGTTCATTGTGAGGGCTTGCCCGCCAGTCAACCCAGACAGTCCAGGGATGTCCATCGCCATCGTCATGTCCATCTGTGTTCGCCTGGGCTGCAGCGTCTCCTTGCCCGTCGCCGTCATCGTCTCGGTAAACTGCTGTTTACTGAGCGACGAGCTCGACAGGTTCATCGACACCGTGAACTTCATAGTGAATGCCAGGTCTTTGACCGTCGCGCTGCTGGCGGGATGCGCCGCCGCCGTGCCGCTCACGTCGAGTACGTTGGTGGCGTTCTGCAGAATCTCGGCGGCCGTAAATACATGGGTGCGCGTCGCGCTGAGTCCGCAGCCCGCCAGGCCCAACAGCGCGAGCAGGAGCGCGGACGACAGCCAGAGTACGAGCCGATGCCTCACAGGGGTATTCATCTTCATCGCCACATGTCTCCTTCCCCGGCTTGAGCTACGCGCCGCGCCTCCCGCGGCTCCGTCAGTGTAACAGAAAGGAGCCAGAATAGATAGGCTGAGTGGCTGCCTTCGCAGGCCAGCTGCTGCGATAGATGAGCTGCCGCGCCTCCTCTTTAGCGGGTCTCGCTTGTGCGGGCGCGGCGAGCGCGTGCCTCGCGTGCATGACCCTTGGGCCAGCGCCCGCTAGTACTGATAGGTGGCGGGCGAAAAGCGCGCGCCCGACTATGGTAGGCTGTCCTCACCGCACCGCAAGGCGCGCGGCGCCGGGCGACGTGATCACCGAGGGCAGGGTCAGGCGATGGCAAGCTATCCAGGGCAGCGCGAACAGGAGCTGGCGCGGCGCGTGCGGCGCATGCTGATCGAGCAGAGCGCCGTCATGCAAGACGAGGCGCCCGACGAGTTCATCTGGCTCACCAAACACTTCCCCGAGGAGCAGCGCTTCTTCGAGGATGAGCTGGGCGCGCACCTGGAGCTGCGCCTGGGGCGCTGGGCCCGCGCCTACTGGCCGGCGCCGCCGCGCCAGCGCGAGCTCTGCGTCGCCGATATCTTCGAGCTCACCGCCCGCAAGCAGACCGCCTACGCCTGCCTCATCCGCGCCTATCGCAGCGTGCGCCTGCTGGAATCCGGCGAGGCGGCCAACACCTTCCGCTTCGCGGACCTCTTCCGCTATGTCGCCGAAGAAGGGCAGCGCCAGTCGCCCTGGCTCAGCTTCGACGAGGCTGCCGTCAACGAGGCGCTGGCCACGCGTGGCGAGGCCGACGCCGAGGACGAAGATGAGCTGGCCGAGGCTGTCGCTAGCGCCTCGCGCCCGCGCCGGCGCGGCGCCTTCGGCCCCAGCATGGCCGCGACCAATGGTGCGCGCAGCCGGCCGAAGACCGCCAGCGCCACTGTCCCACGCCTGGGCGCGGCGCAGCGCGTGCGCGCCAATCAGCGCGCCTTCTACCAGGCGTTCGCCGCGTTCGAGCGCTATCGTCTGTTGCGCCGCATCGGCGCCGACGACCGCCAGCGCCCCGACGAGCGCTATCGCCTGGACGAGCGCGACTTTGGCGGCATCTACGAGTTCACGGACCTGATCGATCGTTTCCTGCCGCCGGCGGGCCTGGTGATGCATGATGAGTTGCATCCGGCGGAAGGAGACGACGAGTGACCGTTGCACGGGCGCAGAATGGCAGCAGGCCGCGCCGGGCCTGGGTACGTCGCATCCGGCTCATCAACTGGCACGGCCACGAGAACGCCGCCTTCGACGTCCTCGGCGATATGCTGGCCATCATCGGCGAAAACGGCTCCGGTAAGTCGCTGATTCTGGACGCGATCGACTGGGCGCTGTTCCCCGCGCCGCACAAGCAGTTCAACGCGGCGGCGCGCGAGGGTGGTCGCACCAGCAAGCGCACGCTCAGCAACACCATCCTCTTCTTCGATCCGCACGGCATCGAGCAGCCGAACAAAGGCTGGCGCCGGCAGCGCACCGTCGGCTACTGCGCCTGCGAGATCGAGCACGCGGGGGAGGGCCGCTGGACGTATGGGGCCGCCGCCGCCGCGACTCCGCACGCCGCGCACCCGTTCTACTATGCGCTGCCCGCCACGCTCGACCAGATCACCTTCCTCGAAACAACGCCCAAGGGCCAGGCGCCGCTCCAGATGGCCGAGTTCCGCGCCGCCAACGAGACCTTTCTCAGCAGCGGCGGCGCGCTCTTCAACGCCACCCAGGCCGAGGACTATAACCGTCTCGTCGCCCGGCGGCTGCTCAACATCGAGGGGGCCGACTGGCAGCGCCGCTACGACGCGCTCTACGACGTGCTGCATCGCATGCTCGGCCTCAAGGTGGACGACGCGCTGGTCTCCGATCCCAGCGGCGTCGTGCGCGAGTTCCTGCCCGTCGTGGATCGGCCCCACCTGGAGCGGCTGGTGGAGGGGCTGGAAGGCATCCAGCGCATCCATCACGACATCGAGGAGTATCAGAAGCTGCGCGCCACGCTCGCTGGGGTCGTCGAAGCGCGCAAGAGCTATCACGCCGCCGTGCTGCACCACGCGGCGCTCTCGTGGCTGCGCTCGGCATGGGCCGGCGACGACGCGACACAGGCGCTGGCCGCCGCGGACGAGGTGCTGCGCGAGGCGGAGTCTGGCGCGCGCCAGGCGGAGGCCGAGGAAGAGGCCGCCTATACGGAGGAGCAGGCCGCGCGCCGCGAGCTCGAGGCGCTGCAACAGCTGCACCAGGGCGAGGTGGTGCAGGCCGTGACCCACGCCAACGAGGCGCTGACCAACGCGCAACACGTGCAAGACCGCTCCGCCCGCGACTTGCGCCAGGCCGAAGAGCGGCTGCAGCGCTCCGAAGAAGCTGTCGCGGCGGCCCGCGTCTCGCTGGACTCCGAGCGGCAGAGTGCGGCGGCGCGCCTCACCGAGCTCCGCGCGCGCGCCGGCACGACGCTGGGCGCGCTGCCCGAAGGCCTGCGCGCCGCCTTCGACCAGCTGTTGCCGTCGCCCGGCGATCAGGCCCTGGCGGACGCGCTGCACGCCGCCTGGGTGCAGGCCGACGCTGAGCTGGCGAGCTTCGAGGCGCATGTCCGGCGAATCGAGGAGTCCGGCGGGGCGGCACAGAGCGCGCGCCAGACCGAGCGCGACGCGCGTGCCCAGCATGAGGCCGCCGTGCGCACCGTGCAATCCGCCCGCCAGGCGCTGTGGGCGCGCTGGGATAAGATGCTGCAGCGCTGGCCGGCCAACCTGGGTGGCGCGCCGGCCAATGAGCCGAGCACAATTGCGCTGCCGCCGCTGGTGGATACCTGCCGCCAGGAGCAGGAAACCGCCCATGAGGAGATGCGTGAGGCCAGCGGCCGGTTGGCCCATCTCGAGGTGCGCGCCGGCGAGCTGGAAACGCGGCTGTCGGCCATCGAGGCGGAGCTGGCGCAGACGCAGACGGAGCCGCAGCCGGCGCTCTCCGCCGAGCGCGCGCGTGCCCTGGCGAAGCTGCAAGGCGTGGATCGCAACGCCGCGCCGGTCTATCGTCACCTCGATCTGGCGCGCGAGGGTGCGCCCTGGGCCGACGCCATCGAGGGCCTGCTCGATCATCTAGATCTACTGACGCTGCTGACGCTGACGATTCCCGTCGAGCACGCGCGCGCCGCCCTCGGCAACGAGGTGGATTGGCACGTCTTGCAGCCGAATCCGCAGGCCGGCAAGCCGGCGCGCGGCTCGCTCGCCACTGTGCTGGCCACGACGCAGCCAGATGTGCGCCGCTATCTCGACGTCGCGCTCGGCTCCGTCATGCTCGCCCAGGAGCCGGCGCGCAATGGCGACTTCCTCTGCCCAGATGGGCGCTACCGCATCGGCGACATCGCCGGCAGTGTCCGCCGCGCCAGGCGCGCCGAGGCACTGATCGGCGTGGTGCGCCGCCAGACCGCCGCCGCCGCCCGCCGCGAGGAATTGGGGCGCGAGCGCACTGAGGTGGTGGGCGCGCTGGAAGATGCCCGCACCCGCGCGCGGGCCGAGCGCGAGAACGTCGCCACCGCCGATCAGCACGCGCGAGCGCTGGCCGAGCTGACCCACATGCTGGAGGAGGTCGAGCAGCGGCGCGTTGAGATGCGCGGGCTGCGCGAGGCGGAAGAAGGCGCCGCCGTCCGACTGGCCGCGGCGAGCCGCGAGGCCGAGTCCGCTGCCGCCGATGCGGAGGATGAGCGCGCGCGTTGGGCAGACCTCACCGCCAGCTATGCCGCTCTCGCCGATCCCGCCAACCTCGCGCGGGCGCGCCTGGCGCTTACCCAGGCCGTGGCCGACGCCGTGACCCGCGCCGGCGAGACGCGCGAGCGCCTCTCGCGCCTGCATTCACGGCTGCGCTCCGCGGAAGAGTCGCACGGCGCCGAGAGCGAGGTCTACGGCGTGGCCCGCACGCACATGGAGCAGGCGGACCATGAAGTGCAGGAGGCGCAGCGGCTGCTCAATCAGGCGCGCAGCGCCTTGCAGGCGGCTGGCTTGCAGAATGTCGAGGCACGCATCAGCCAGCTCCAGCGCCGGCTCAAAGCCGCCGAGGAGCGCGCCCGGCAAACCGGCGTCGCCAAGGGCATCGCGCTGCATCAGGTGGAGGCGGCGCGCCAGGCGCGCGAGGCCAGAGCGCGCGCGGCGGAGGCCGCTGCCAAACACCTGGCGGAGCGCAACGGCGCCTATGGCACCCTGTTGCACGCCGTGGCCGACAGCCTCGATCTGCCCGCCAATCAGGTGGATGATCCGGTGCGCCACGCGCGCCAGACCACGCGCACGCGCGACAGCCGCCAGCGCCTCGACGACGACCTGCCGCGCGCCTTCAGCGCCGCCGAGCGCGAGCAGGAGAGCTTCCTGGTGGCCATCGGCGAATACTCCGCGCTCGTCGGTATGGACGACCGCTTTGGCCTGCGCCAGCCCGTCAAGCGCGAGCTGAGCCTGTCACCACAGGGCTGGCTGCTGGATGTCGCGCCGCGGCTGGAGGGCACGAGCGACGTGCGGCTGCTGCTCAACTTCCTGGATGTCTCGATCGACCAGCTGCAACAGACGCTCGCACAGCGGGTGACGCGTGTCGTGCGCGACATCATCCTCGGCGAGGTGGTCAACCATCTGGTCGATCAGCTGGTGCGCGCCACCACTATCATCGAGGGGCTGAACGAGCGGCTGCAGCACGCGCGCTTCTTCGCGCGCAACACGCGCTTCTCGCTCAAGCTCTCGGTGCGCCTGGCGCGCCTGCCGGACGTACCCTTCGATCACGTCGCCATCGCCACGGCGCTGGTGGAGCACGGCCGCGCGATGCCGGCGGGGGTGCAGGGCCAGCTGACCCAGATCTTCGCGACCTGGCTGGACGAGCAAATGCGCGGCCAGGCACAGCCCTCGGCCGAGGCGCTGGTCGAGCAGCTGGACTATCGGCGCTGGGTGGAGATCTCGCTGCTGCATAGCGACGACCTAGACCCGCGCGTCCGCCCATGGGACAGCGCCGTCTCCGGCTTCGGCAGCGGCGGCGAGCAGCGTGTGCCCGTCTACGTGCTGCTGCTGACGGCGGCGGCGATGCAGTTCGCCGTCTCGAACGCGCCGCTGCGGCTGCTGATGCACGACGAAGCCTTCGCGCGCATGGACCAGCGCAACGCCGATCTGGTGATCCGCTTTGCCCAACAGCTCGGCGTCGGCCTCGTCATCGCCAGCCCCAACCTAGACCTCTTCGCCGAGGGCGTGCGCTACGCGACGGCCTATCGCCTGCGCCAGCTGCAAAATGGCCATATCGCCCGCGAGGCGCTCCACCTGCGGGCGGCGCCCGCGCCAGACGTCGAGCCGGAGGCCGAAGAGGTGACGCTCGACGCCGCCCTGCGGCCGGCGGAGGGGCGCTAGAAGCGACGGAAACTCTTCCTTGTCACCGCCAGCCGCTCCTGCTCGTCTTGAAGGGATATGGGCATAGCTGGCGGACCTCCCCCGATGAACACAAACCCTGAAATTAAGCGGGCTTGCGGCGTGGTGGCGTGATTGACACGCCGCGGGCGGTCGGCTATACTGACCCCGATATCGTCCTGAATTACCTGAGGTGCTTGTCGCCTGACATTCCTGCGCAGACGCGCGGCGCGGCGCCTCCCTCGTCCGGCATGTGAAGGATGGGCTATGGCCGCCCTCACCCAGGACGAGCTCTGAGGAGAAGGCTCTTCATGCGTGGTCGCACACTCGTCTTCCTCGCGCTCATCGCGCTGCTGGGAGTCGCCGCCTTTTGGATCGATTTTGGCTTTGGCAAGCCGCCCAAAATTGACTTTGGCGGGTACACGAATGACCTGACTGTCCATCAGGGACTCGATCTGCAAGGCGGCCTCCAGATCGTGTTGGAGGCGACGTGCCCGACGGACAAACCCAAGTGCGACATCAACGCCTCCATGCCGGCGGTCATTGACAACATCAACCGGCGTATCGCCGGCGGTCTCGCCGTCAACGACGCCGTCGTGCGCCAGCAAAGCGGCTCCAACGGCAGCAATCGCGTGCTCATCGAGCTGCCCGGCCTCAAAGATACGACGCAGGCGGAGCAGCTGCTCGGCTCGACCGGCCAGATGTACATCATCGACACGGGCTCGGCAAGCGTTCCCGTCGGCACAAAAGTCCAGACCTGCACCACCACCTGCGCCCAAGGCCAGTATAAGATCGTCTTCCGCGGCCAGGACCTCGACACCAATTCAATCGCCGCCGGGCTGGACCAGAACCAGGGCACGCCCATCGTGACCTTTGCCTTTTCCGGCAACGCCAAGAGTACGTTCGCAACCTATACGCGTTCGCATATTGGGCAGTTCCTCACCATCATCCTGGACAATACCGTCATCGAGTCCGCCACCATTCAGAGTGAGATTGACGGCAACGGCCAGATTACGGGCATCCCGACCGTCCAGGCCGCGCAGAACCTGGCCTCGTACCTCAAATTCGGCGCGCTTCCCTTGCCACTCTCACCGGTGACCGAGAGCCAGCTGGCCCCGACGCTTGGCCAGCAAGCGCTCCAGTATAGCGAGCGCGCGGGCATCATCGGTCTCAGCCTGGTCGTGCTCTTCATGCTGATCTACTACCGGCTGCCGGGTCTGTTGGCGGACGTTGCGCTGGTGCTCTACGCGCTGGTGCTGTTCGCCGTGATCAAGTTGCTCGGCGTGACCCTGTCGCTGCCGGGCATCGCCGCTGTGATCTTGACGGTGGGCATGGCGGTGGACGCCAACGTGCTGATCTTCGAGCGCATCAAAGAAGAGTTACGCTCCGGCAGAACGATGGCCGCGGCCATCGATATCGGCTTCAAGCGCGCGTGGCCCTCGATCCGCGACTCGAACATGTCTACCATGATCACCTGCGGCATCCTGTACTGGTTCGGCAACAACTTCGGCGCGACGATCATCGTCGGCTTCGCGGTCAACCTGTTCATCGGCGTGGCGATCAGCCTCTTCACCGCGATCGTCGTGACACGCAACTTCCTCAACGTGCTGCTGTTCTTCGGCATCGCGACCCATCCCGCGCTCTACGGGCTTTCGCAGAGCGCGCTGCCGGCGCGGCGCTACAACCGGCCGGTCTCGCGCATCTCCGCGCGGCCAGAGCGGGCTGTGATGGCCTCCAGCCCACCGGCGCCACAGGCAAGCGATGAGGATGCAGAAGACGCAGAGGACGACGAAGACGCACTGGAACAGGTGGGCAACGTGACGAATGGGCGCAGCCCCGCTTCCAGCCGTTCGGCCGCCGGGACGGAGGAATAGAGCGTGTACCATCTCACCCGCTACAAATACTGGTTCTTCGGTATCTCGCTGGCCATCATCCTGCCGGGCCTGTTGGCGCTGATCTTTTGGGGGCTCAACCTCGGCATCGACTATACTGGCGGCACACGCATCGACCTGCGCTTCGCCAATAACGGCGTGAACATCACGCAGGTCGGGCAGGCGTTCCAGGCGGCGCCCGCGCACGCGCAGGATGTGCAGGTGTTCTCCGCGCAAGACACCAAAGGCCCAACCGTCATTCCGGCCGCGCAGTATGCCTACATCCAGTTTAGCCGTGCGATTGGCACGAGCGAGCAGGCGACGGTGATGAGCCGGTTGTCGGACCCCAAGGCCAATCTGCCGGCGGTGACGAACGACCGCAACTACTACACCTACACGACCAATAGCGACGGCCAGCCCACGGCCTTGATGGTCGTGCACTTCGACAAGGCGGTCCAGGCGTCCGCTGTCCAGGCCGCGCTGCAGAAGCTGCCGAATACCGATCTGCCACCGGCGACCAACGCGACGCCGACGCCGAACGCCACTGCTACGCCCAGTGGCACGACGACGCCAGCCAGCACTGCCACGCCGACCGCGACGGCGACTGCTACCGCCACGGCGACGCCGGCCGCCGGCTCGACTTCCACGGGTCCGACCTTCACCGTCACAGTGACGAGTGTGCTCACCGGCGCCAACGCCCACACCTATCAGGTCAACACGCAGACCCCGCTGGATGGCCCCACGCTGGACGCCACCGTGTTCAAGCTGGCTCACCAGTTTGGCCCGGTCTACGTGCAGCAAAAGAGCGAGGTCGGTGGCTCCATCGCGAATGAGACCACCCAAAAGGCCATCGGTGCGGTGGCGCTGGCGTCGCTCTTCATTCTGATTTACATCGCCATCGCGTTCCGCCGGGTGGGGGACGTGTGGAAGGCCGCGCGCTTCGGCGCTAGCGCCATCATCGCCCTGCTCCACGACGCGTTTGTGGTGCTGGGGCTGTGGGCGATCCTCGGACACTTCTTCAACTACAAGGTGGACACGCTGTTCCTGACGGCCGTGCTCACCGTCATCGGCTTCTCGGTCCACGACACCATCGTGGTCTTCGACCGCATCCGTGAGAACCTGGCGCGGCGGACCAACGAGACGTTCGAGCAGGTGGTGGACACGAGCCTGATTCAGACGATGTCGCGCTCGCTCAACACCTCGCTCACCGTGCTGCTAACGCTCTCGGCGCTGACGCTTTTCGGCGGCGAGAGCATCCGCGAGTTCACCCTGGCGCTGCTGATTGGCATCGCTTCTGGCACGTACTCCTCGATCTTCAACGCCAGTATGATCCTGACGGTGTGGGAGACCGGCGAGTACAAGGACTGGCTCCCCCGCCTGCGGCGCTTGTTCGGCCGCGGGCGCACGCCGGGCGAGGTCGCCGCGTCGAAGCGCGAGCTGGCGGGAACGCGGGCGTAGCGTGGACCTCACCCCCGGCCCCCGCTTCCCGCCCGGAGCGGGGAGTGGGAATCCGTTGCCCCAGCGAGCTGGCCAGGCCGAAACGGCCGTAGACGCCATAGAAGATCACTTCTTCGACATGATCTTCTATGGCGCATCTGATCTCCTATGGTGAGCGGCGAGCGCTCAGCAGGCCAATCACCTAGAGTACACCGGCGTGAGGGGGCGCATGACGTCGTCGCAGCAGCCAACGCAGGCGCGCCCACCGCAGGGCTCGCTGGCGGGCAAGGTCGCGATCGTCACCGGCGCGAGCCGTGGCGTGGGGCGTGCGGTGGCGGCGCTGTTCGCCGCCGAGGGGGCCGCCGTCGTCCTCGCCGCGCGCAATCTGGACGCGCTGACCGCCAATGTCGCCGCCATCGCGGCGGCCGGAGGGCGCGCGCTGGCGGTGCCGGTGGACGTGACCGACGAGCAGAGCGTCGCCGACCTCTTCGCGGGCACGGCCGCGGCCTTCGCGCCGCCGGACATCCTGGTGAACTCGGCCGGCGCCGTCGCCCGCGTGCCCTTCGAGCGCATGGAGACGGCGAGCTGGGACGAAGTGCTCGGCGTCAATCTGCGCGGTACCTTCCTCTGCTGCCGCGCGGCCTTCCGCGCGATGATACCGCGCGGCGGCGGCGTCATCGTCAACCTCTCCTCGCTCTCGGGTGTGCGCGGCGTCGAGAAGTTTCCCGGCCTCAGCGCGTATAACACGTCGAAGTTCGGCGTCGCCGGGCTGAGCGAGATCCTGGCCGTCGAGGGGCGCCCATACAGCATTCGCGTGGTAGCCGTCAGCCCGGGCGCAGTGGATACCGAGATGTTGCGCGAGGCGGCGCCACACCTGCGGGCCGGCATGACGCCGGAAGAGCTGGCGCGCATTCTGCTGTTTCTCGTCGGACCCGACGCCCGCCCGCTGAGCGGCACGAATCTCGAAATCTTCTCGAACGCGTGAGGCAAGGGTAGGGGCGGAGGCAGGGGCAGGGCATGCGAGACGAGCAGGTAACAGCCGCGGCGCAGTGGCGGGCGAGCCGCCGGGTGCTGCTGCGGCGCATGGGGCGCACTGGTCTCGGCATCGCCGCGGGCGTGCCATTGGCCGGCTGGTTGGCCGGCTGCGGCCAGCAATCGGCGCTTTCTGCTGTTCCCCAGCCATCCCTCTCGCCCACCACGGCGCGTCCTCCTGCCACCGCGACGCCAGACCTGCGGCCCGTCACCATCGGCATCACCGGCGACGTCATGCTCGGCCGCAGCGTCAACGAGCAGCTGCTGCGCACCAGCAGTCTTTTCCCCTTCGAGCACACCGCCGACGCCCTACGCGCCTTCGACCTAACGGTGGGCAACCTGGAGTGCGTCGTCTCGTCGCAGGGCACGCCGGAGCCGGGCAAACAGTTCACCTTCGAGGCAGACCCGCGTGGCTTCGCGCGATTGGCACTCGCCGGCTTCGACATCGTGTCGGTCGCCAACAACCACAGCGGCGACTACGGCAAGGGCGCGTTCATAGATATGCTCGCGCGCCTGCCCTTCTTCGGCATCACGCCGCTGGGTGGCGGGCGCAACCTGGCGGTCGCGCACACGCCCGTCATCCGCCGCGTGCGTTCGACCACCGTCGGATTCCTGGCGTACTGTGAGATCGGCCCGGAGAACTTCGTGGCGACGCCGAGCACGCCGGGGCACGCCTGGCTCGATCCCGACCTCATGCGCGCCGATATCGCTGCCGTGCGTCCGCAGGTAGACTTCCTCGTCGTCTTCACGCACTGGGGAATCGAATACCAGCTCGTCGAGACCGGACATCAGCAGGCGTTGGCGCGGCTGGCGGTGGATGCCGGCGCGGACTTCGTCGTCGGCGCGCATCCGCACGTCATTCAGCCCGACGAGATCTACCATGGCAAACCCATCGTCTACAGCCTGGGCAACTTCGTCTTCGATCTCATGTATGGGGTGGAGGCGCTGGGCAACGTGCTGAGCCTGACCGTGCAGGGATCGAAGCTGCTGGATTGGAAGCTCCGCACCGCGCGCATCGGTGACTTCGGCCAGCCGGCCTGGGTATGAGGTGTGGTTAGGCAATTTCTATAGACCTGCGTTGCGACGGGCTGCGCCGCACACGAGGGAGCAAGGGAGCCACTTCGCGGCGTAGGATTCACGGTGTCGCAGGGGCACGTGCATGATGCCGGTGCGAGGTTGAACCCTACCTCGCGCCGGCATGCAGTCGTGGAGAGTCTTCAGGTCTTGTCAGGTGAGACATCGGTATGACCAAAGCTGCTCAGTTGGTGCCAGCGCGCCGCTTGGAAGCCATCACTGGCGTGCTGGCGTTGGTCGCTGGACTGATTGACACTGGCGTCCAGCTCTTCGCCCCGCTGCTGACGGTGCATGTCACGGGAGCCGGAGGCAACTATATCCGTCAGGAGAGCCGCTGGGAGGTCTTCGGCGGGTTTGTTTTCAGTCGACTCGGGCTTGCCGCGTTGGGGCTCTGCCTGCTCTGCGTTCTCGCCATTAGGTACGGGGCATATGCCTATGGCGTGAGTCATGCGGCGCACGGGCGTCTGCTCCTCTGGTGTGGCGCCGCGCTTCTCGCACTGCTGATCGTGCTATCTATGACTGTGCTCAGCCCCGGGTCGTATTTCCCCGTGACGCTGGTAGCGCCCTATCTGCTGCCTAGCTTGGTGCTGGCTTCCCTGGCCTCGGGAGCTGCAGCGACGTGAGCTGTGAGACGTGACATGAGGACGACAGTACGCTGCTCCGCACTGCTCATTGCCATCTCCCTCTGCCAGTTCATACTGCTTTCGACTGGGCAGTTGGACGATCGCCAGGGCTTCAGCCCACTGCCCGTTGGCTACAGGATGAACAGCACCACGGCGCCGGCAAGCAGGGCACCCATCGCAATGTTGAACACGCGCGGCGCGCCCGGTGTGCAAAATAGCGCTGCAAGCTTGCACCGAAGGCCAGCCAGACAACGCAGCTTGGTAACGCCGCCAAGTCAAAGAGGAGGCCAAAGAAGATCGACTGCGTGAAGGCAGTGCCCGTCTGCGTATGCAGGTAGGTCCAACGGCAACACCGTCCATGACCCCGATCACCCTTGTCACACTTTGGAGGAACCCGGGAGGCCATTACAACACGCTGTTACACAGTGGGCCCTTGCTGCCCTGCTGTTTGCTCCAAGGCCGCTTGCGGTAAGTGGAGCGCCTGGAAAAATGATTGGGTCGCCTGGGTGGTGGTGTCATTCACCGCTTCGGGCGCCTCGCGCTGGGCAGCCGGCGCTACCACGGTGTGCAGTGGCCGCTTTCCCGCCGGGAGGGCGATAACGCGGGCCACCGCATCGGCTATCTCCTGCGGATCGGGAGGAGTGGCCGATCGGTTCTCGGCGTAAAACGGCGTCATGAACGCCTCCATCCCCGCCCGATAGAGAGCAGCACGCGCGGTATCCGCCGCGTCCTGATGCTTCGTACCGATGGGGGTCGGATAGGTCCCCGGCTCAATAATGGCGGCGTCGATGCCAAAGGGAGCGAGCTCATCGCGGTACGACTCGGTGAGCCCCTCCAGGGCAAACTTCGTCGCGCCGTACAGGCCGAGAAATGGCAAGGCCACCCGCCCACCAACGGAGCCGATTTGCAGCAGCAACCCACTGCCTTGCTGGCGCATCTGCGGCAGCGCCGCGCGGTTCACCCGCAACATGCCGAAGACGTTGGTCTCGAATTGCTGTTGGACTTGCTCAGGCGTGAACGCTTCGAGTGGGCCACTAAACGCGTTCCCAGCATTGTTGACCACAACATCAAGCCGACCGGTGCTGTCTACAATGGACGCGATGGCCTGCTCCACGGACGCGTCGTTCGTGATATCCAGTTCGACAATCTGTAACGCCAGCTGTTCTCGTTCCGCCAGCGCGCGGAGGTCTGCTGCCGCCGGGGCATTCCTCCCCTCCACCGCACGCATGCCCGCAAACACACGGTATCCCCGGCGTGCCAGGGTTTCGGCAGTCAAGCGACCAAAGCCACTGTTACTGCCAGTGACCAGAATGGTTTGCGCCATCGTTCTGCTTTCTTTCTTGAGGGCTTTTCCTCACGCTCGCTCGCGGTGCCGCAGTGTTCCGGCAGGTCCCGCGTCGTTGTCGTGCGCCTGTCCGTCGGCCCCGACGTGCAGCCGATGGTCGCGGCGCGAGCGGCGTGCCTGTCCATGTGCCCACAACGACAGTGTTGCCAGAGCTGCTTACCGGAGCGTTTCTGTCGGGTGACATGTTTCTTGCAGTTCGGTGCGCGGGCACATGCCGAGTGCGTCTTGAGTGGTGCCCCCAGACGCGAGGAAACGCCCTCACACGCGTGATAAAGCACGAGCGGGGTCGAGCACTGCGACTCGCTCGTGCCGCTTGCCAGTTAAATTCAGCATTCTCCCCTATGAGGCATGGTGCTTGCGCGCGTCAGCTGTCTGCGTTTGGGTTAGGTGAACGCTAGCGGCAGATCCATTTCGGCGAGCTGTCCCACATACTCGCCGAGGCCTCGCTCGACCTCGGAGCGTTGTTGCCACCCGTCTGCGAACGCCTGGCGGACTCGCGCCTGAAACGCCGGACCGGCCGCTGCTTGCAGGCAGGCGTCCATCTGCGGGGGGAACTCCGCATCGGCCGGGAGGGAGACATCGTTGACGAAGCGCTTGATATCCGCCAAGGCCCGACGGTCGAACGTCGCGACGCGACGGGTGAAGTGATCGACAAAGTCGTCGAACGCGGCGTCCGGGATGGCGCGATTGACATACCCGTACAGCTCGGCCAGCTCGCCGTCGAAGTCCTCGCCCCCCAGCAGGATCTCGAACGCCCGGCCCCGTCCGACCAGGCGCGGCAGACGCGACGCCGGGCCACCTCCGGGGATTGCGCCTAAGCCGACTTCAAACTGACCGAGCACGGCGCGCTCGCGGCTAGCGAAGCGGATGTCGCTGGCGAGCGCGAACTCACTGCCGGCGCCACGGGCGCGCCCGCGGATCGCCGCGATCGTGACCGCGGGAAGTTTGCCCAGCCGAACCAGGATGTCGACCCAGGGCTGGAAGACGGTCGGCCCGGCGGGGAGCGCGTTGGCGGGGGAACGGTTGGCGGCGATGAAGTCGGTGATGTCGTAGTGCGCCAGGAAGTAGTCCGGGTCGGCGCTGTCGAACAGCAGGACGGCCGGCCCTTCGCCCCGCTCGACTGCGGCGAACAGGTCACCCAGCTCACGGATCATGACGGAGTCGATCAGGTTGATGGGTGGATGGCTGAAGGTCGCTCGCCAGAGCGCCGGTGTCGCGCGGTCCAGCGTGAAGCGCGTGTACGTCATGGGGTACCTCCCACAAGTGGGTCGTAGTTGACAAGCTAGAGTATCGACAGTGCATGCACGCAGGTTCTGCTGCCCTTTGTCCGCGCGTCGCCTGCATGCGGGTCGGCGCGCTCGTCTGGGCTCGTGGCTGACTGTTGTGCACTGCTCGCGTTCGTGGCCGAGAAGATCAGCCCTTCGCCGCGCGCGCCGAGCCCCACAGCGCGCCCGGATTAGCCCGCTCCGGATAGAGCGCCAGCATCGTGTCGTAGAGCTCGCGCGCGGTCGTCGTGGATTCGGCCAGGCGATCGAAATCGCGGATGTACCGCCGGGTCTCTTCGATGATTCTGGGGCTGTCGTCGTTCTCCGGCTTCTTATGTCCGGCGATCACCGCGCGCGGGTGGAGCGCCTCGATGGTGTCGAGCGCAGAAATCCATTCGCGGCGGCCCTGCGCGTTTGACTCGACCAGGTAGAGGTGGACGTCGTTGTAGGCGGCGTCTCCGGCGACCACGAGGCCTACGGACGGGACATGCAGACAGGTCGTGTGGTCGGTATCAGTGTGCCCGAGGTCGGTTGCGACAAGGTCGCGGCCTTCGAGATCGATCACATGTCCCTCGAGCTCGTCGGCGATCACGAGGCGCCCTGGGATCTGACCCGGATAGCGCGCGTTCCAGAAGGTCGTGACGAACTCCGGCGCGGCCTGCTGGCGCATGACGGCCACCACTCCGGGTGTTGCGACGGCTCTGGCACGGGGGAAACGCTCCAGGAGCGTCCCGACGCCAAAGAAATGGTCCCCGTGGCCGTGCGTGATATAGATCGTGGTCAGGTTCTTACCGCTCGCCGCGACCCACTCCACCAGCGCGTGTGCCTGCTCGACGGTGAGAAAGGCGTCGACGAGGACAGCATCCCGCTGGCCATAGATCAGGGTCGCCGACGTCGGCACCCACGTCCACTGTTCCTTGCCCGGCGGCAGGTCGCGGGTGAGGCCTTGGCGTTTGGTCACGAACACGTCCCACGCCAGCGGAGTGCTGACCCTGGCGGTTGACATAGCATTGCTCCTAACGTTGCTAACGTTCGCATCCGCCCATTGCTGGTTTGTCGCAGGTGCTCGTGTGGCTCGTGTGGCTCGTGTGGCTCGTGTGGCTCGTGTGGCTCGTGTGGCTCGTGTGACTCGTGTGACTCGTGTGACTCGTGTGACTCGTGTGACTCGTGTGACTCGTGTGACTCGTGTGACTCGTGTGACTCGTGTGACTCATGTGCGCTGTTATTGCCGGCGACCAGAATGGTGTGCGCCATCGGTGGGCGTCCTTTCTCGCGGGCATTTCTCGCGGGTATTCCCTCACGCTCGCTGCCGCGATGTTCCGGCACGTCCGGCGTGTCCCGCGTCGCGAGCGTGTCCTTCGCCCCCTATGAGCAGCCGTGGTTGCGGCGCGCCTAGCGCGAGCGGCACCCAAGTGCCAACGACGACAGTGTGGCTGGCGCTGCTTACTAGAGCGTTCTACCAGGTGACACGTTTCTTGCGGTTCTGCGCGCGGCACGTACCAAGAGCGTCCTGAGGGGCGCCGCGGAAGTGAGGAAACGCCCTCGTCACGCATTTAGATATGACGGCCTACCGAGACAGCAGGAGCAGGAGCAGACTGGGCAGCAGCGTACCCACGCGTGTCCGCCTGCTCGGCCCTCGGCCCTCGGCCAGGCGGTCTGCGGTGTCGACACGTCACCGTCAGCACCTGTGCACGTTGCCAAATACGCTCTTCGTCGTGAGCGATTGGTCCCCTGCCTGTTTGAATCTCGCGTTTCAGAGGTGCTCCCAGGTTGCCACGCGTCCAGCGGCGCCTGATATAACTCTTGGACGGCGAGCGGCTCGCGCCCTACCCTCTGGTGGTACCCTACAGACGTCAGGAACCCCACGGCCTACGCCGTGGGGCTTGCGAAAGGGCGAACGCAACGCAAGTCCTGTCTAGGGGGCTGACTGCGGTCAGCAGCAGCGAGACGGGCTACAAGAACGGCAGGATGCTTCCCTAGTCCTGCCCCCTTCTGGCAGTGCCTGCGCCGACGGTCGGCTCGTCCGACCTATGCCTGTCTCGCCCTCCCGAAGGGACATTGCACCCTGGCTTGGACCAGGAGAGAGGCAATCCGCCGATGCGCGTGCCTGTCGTCGATGTGCAGGGCATCCCCGTGATGCCCTGCACCCCACCCAAAGCCCGTGCCTTACTCAAGGCCGGTCAGGCCCATCCCAAACGCAACAAGCTGGGCCTCTTCTACCTACAACTGAGCTACGAGCAAGCACCAGACAATCAACCGCTCGTGGTGGGGATTGATCCCGGTGCCAAGTTCGAGGGGTTCAGTGTGGTGGGGACCAAGGCGACCGTCTGCAATCTCATGGTGGAGGCGCCTGCCCACGTGAAAGCTGTCGTCAAAACGCGACGGACGCTGCGCCGCACCCGGCGCTCGCGGCTCTGGCGACGTCCCTGCCGCAACCAGAACCGTCTCGCGGGGCAGCAGCGCCTGCCCCCCTCCACCCGCAGTCGCTGGGAGGCCAAGGCCCGCATCGTGCGTCAGCTGCTGGCCATTCTGCCGCTCACGGCGGTGGTGGTCGAAGATGTCCAAGCCACGACGCGCCCGGGCCCGGGCAGGAAGTGGAACGCCGCTTTCAGCCCGGTGCAGGTGGGCAAAGCGCATCTGTACAGCATGCTGCAAGCGCTGGGCCTGACGCTCCAGCTGCGGGCAGGCTGGCAGACCCAGCAGTTACGTGTGCAGTTCGGGCTCACGAAAACCCGCCAGAAGGACCAACAGACGTTTAGCAGTCATGCGGTGGATGCCTGGGTCTTGGCCGCCTGGGTGAGCGGAGCGGTGGCGCCAACCTGCACCCGGTTGGGGTATGTGGTCCCCGTCCGGCTGCATCGGCGCCAGCTACATCGGTTGCAGGCCGATAAGGGTGGCGTGCGCAAGCCGTATGGGGGGACACGCTCGCTGGGCTTCACGCGGGGGACGCTGGTGCGCCATCCCCGCTACGGGCTCTGTACGATTGGGGGCTGTGACCGGGAGCAGGGGCGGCTGAGTCTGCACGCCTACCGGACGAACAAGCGACTCACCCAAGCCGCCAGGCCAGCAGATTGTCAGGTGCGCACGGTGCTGGCGTTTCGCTCGTGGCTGGTGTCGGTGCCATAACCCACCCCACCCAAGGGCGTGAGGAGAACGGCGCTGCCGCCCCCGGCCTAACGGCCGGGGTCTCCGTGACGCATCTTGATGAGGTCAGGGCCGAGCGTAAGGTCTAGTGGCCGACGGATGCTACGTGGTGAGGCTGCCCACCAAGTAGAGCTATGAGCGGGTTACGAGCTGCCTCGCCGCGATCTGACACGCTCTGCCAAAGTCGCAATAAGACTTGGTGGTACGCGTTGACACATTCCGCGCACGGGGGCTATGCTGGCGGGGATGCGCGCCGCGCCAGCCGGCGCAACCATGGAGAGCGGAAGGTGCGGCGTGGGCAAGGTGCAGGTGCGGCGTGGGGATGGCGCATTCGGACGAGCGCGTAGTAGGGTGAAGGAGCAGAGCGAGGTGATCACCGATCCGCTGATCTCAGTCGAGCCAGCACGCGGCTCGACCCACTACGTCATCGAGGGTGGCCAGTCCTTACGCGGTGACGTGCATCTGAGCGGCGCGAAGAACGCCGTCACCAAGCAGCTCGTCGCCTCCATGCTCACCGACGACGTCTGCACCGTCTACAACGCCCCAGGCGCGCTGGGCGATGTCATCATCACCGAGCAGGTGATGCAGACCCTCGGCACAGACATCTCCTGGCCCGCGGCGCACGCCATCCGTGCCCAGACGCGCGCCATCTCGAACTCCGTTGTCCCGATGGAGCTCGGCCGCAAGAATCGCCTCGCCGTGCTCGCCGTCGGACCGCTGCTGCACCGGGTCGGCCACGCCGTCATTCCCGTGCCCGGCGGCGACCGCATTGGTCCGCGGCCGATCGACTTCCACCTGGCCGGCTTAGAGCAGATGGGCGCGCACATCGAGCTGAAGGATGGCCTCTACAACTTCCACACCGACGGTCAGGGCCTGCGCGGCACGACCATCGAGCTGCCCTATCCCAGCGTGATGGCCACCGAGACCCTGTTGATCGCCGCCACCCTCGCCCGCGGCATCACCGTGATCCAGAACGCCGCCATCGAGCCGGAGATCATGGACCTCATCAAGTTCTTGCAGAAGATGGGGGCGATCGTCGAGCAGCGCGTGGACCGCAAGATCGTGATCGAGGGCGTGCCGCGGCTGCACGGCGCGGAGCATCGCGCCATGTGCGACCGCAACGAAGCGGTCTCGCTGGCCGTCGTCGCCTACCTCACCCACGGCGATATCCGGCTGCATGGCGCCGACCAGGGTACTTTGCTCACCTTCCTGAACACGCTCTACCGCGTCGGCCTGGACTTCGGCGTCGAGGATGACAGCATTCGCTTCTTCGGCGGCGACCAGCCCCCGCGCTCCATCGCCCTCGAAACCGATGTCCATCCTGGCTTCATGACCGACTGGCAGCAGCCCTTCACGGTCTTATTGACGCAGGCGCGTGGCATGTCGGTGATCCACGAGACCGTCTTCGCGGATCGCTTCGGCTATACGCTGGAGCTCAACAAGATGTGCGCCGACACGGGCCTGTACC